>JAEHJW020003485.1_pt1 | contig 84386 bp, 93 predicted proteins | sample 9271431 | NCBI WGS metagenome assembly JAEHJW02
TCGTGGTGCTGCGCGCCGCGGGGATCCGCCCCGAGGCGATCACATTCGCGGACACTGGGGGCGAGAAGCCCGAGACGATCGCGCATGTCGAGCGGATGAGCCAGCTGCTCGTGAGCTGGGGCTGGCCACCAGTGAGTGTCTGCCGCAAGCGGACGAAGCCGGACACAGGCTACAGCGATCTCGAGGGCAATTGCCTCTCGAACGAGACGCTGCCGTCGCTCGCTTTTGGGATGAAGAGCTGCAGTCTGAAGTGGAAGCAGGGTCCGCAGGATCAGTTCCTGATGGGCGCGAAGAGTGGCCCGAATGCCTGTGACCCGCACCCGGTGTGGGTGTCGACGCAGGCCACGGGCGAGAGGATCCTGAAGCTGATCGGGTACGACGCGGGCAAGGCCGACGTGCGCCGCTCGAAGAATCTGTCTCGGGCGGATGAGCACTTCGATTACGCCTATCCTCTACAGACGATCGGGTTCAAGCGGCCCGAGTGTGTGACGGCAATCGCTACGGCACTCGGGGCGGAGTACATCCCGATCAAATCGGCGTGCTTCTTCTGCCCCGCGAGCAAGCACTGGGAGCTCTTCTGGCTCGCCGCGTATCACCCGGACCTGCTGGAACGGGCGCTGCACATGGAGCGTAGGGCCCTAACCGGCCGGCACAGCCGCTTCGATGAGGTGGAGTTCGGCGCGGACTGGGAGGACCTGGTGCGCAACGCCGAGCGCTTCCCTAGCTCGAATACCACCATTGGCCTCGGCCGCTCGTTCGCCTGGAATCACTGGGCGCGGGTGAACGGGGTCGTGGATGGGCAGTTCAAAGTGCGACGGGAGTTATCAGAGCAATTCGCCGCGCGGGCGGCCGCGCTCCTCGGGGAAGACAACGCGCTCGATGCCCGTTGGGCCGGCGCGGATGCGCAAGGGAGCCGTCAGCTCGCGCTGATCGCTTGATGCATTTTTCATATCCGCCGGGGGCTTCCCTCGGCGGATTTTTCTTGCACACACTCTCGCGCCCGTCAGGTTCTTCGGTAACTCTGCGGGGAGCGATAGATGCGGGCAATCTTGGCGGCTACCGTCTTCAGGTGTGTGTTGCTGGTCTCGGCGGTCTGCGCATCGTTGCGGATCGCCTGAGTCACCCGGGGCAGTAATGCGCGATAGGCTGAAAGTAGCGCCGGCGGCACGAGTGCCCCCTTCTCTGCCCGCGTGCAGGCGGTCACGCAAGACCTTGGATGCGCAGTGTAGCGACACGCGTCGATCATGGTGTTGAGGGCAGTTTTTACCCTGACCGACGCCTCGGTGAGCATCTGGGCGATAGCGGCACGTTTCTCGCGTGCTGTGCGCTGTAATGACGTAATTGCTGCCACCGCCTGCTCGCGAAAGTACGCGTCGTTGCTCACGGTGATTGCACATCCCTGCCATCGCCACACCGGTACGCCCTCGGCCGCGAGCGGGCGGATCGTCGCGAGGCAGGTGTCGTAGTACTTCGCCTTGCGCTGCCAGTACGTGCGCACATTGGCCTGGCGCGCGATGCGTGCGCGGCCCCACGGGAGATACTGCTCAATGGCGACATTGAGTTGCTTGACGTACCCAATGGCGTTCTTCAGGAGGTGTTGGGCCCTGCGCAATGTGTCGAGGTGGGCCTGAAGGCCGCCCAGTGTGGCGAGACGCGCCTGATAGGCGCGCGCCGAGGCGAGGTAGAGGGTGAATGCGGAATGCCCCTGGCGGCTCAGGCTCAACCGCCCGCCGTCCAGTGTGCCGATGTACAGGGTGCTGAAGGCGCCAAAGAGCCCAGGCGTCTTTAACGTGACGTTGCCGCCCGCGATGCTGCCCTGGACCGTGACGCGTCTGACCTGCAGGCTCGATGCCCCCTGATCGACGGTAGTGGCGACGAGCGCGCCGCTCAGGTGCCCGCGTGGCGCCTCGACGAGGTGGGCCATGACCACGGAGGTGTTGCTGCCGCGCGAGACGTAGTAGCCATTCACGAGCGGGCGGCCGAACCAGGAGCCAAATCCGCTGAGTGCGAGGAAGCACGCGAGCGCCACTGCGCCCCGCAGGAGCGCAGCGCCTACCCGGCGCGGTAGCCTTGTCTCCTCGACCATCGGGCAACCCCCTGGGCTGCGGTGTTCCAGGACGGCATCGTGGCATGGAGCGCCCGCGCAATCCGCGGTGGAGATCGCAGAATCTGGGGGCCCCCGGCCCTGAGGGGCGGGCTATTGGGGTTTCACGGGCCCTTTTGCGCGTCTTCGGGGCCGCGGCGCAGCAGGCGTGGCCTGCCGGACGGGGCGCTTAGCCTGCTCTTTGAGGAGCTCGCGCTGGAGCCGGTCACGTTGCTGTGTGGCGGTGCGCGCCGCTGCAGAGGCGCGCTTGGCCTCCTGGGCGCGCTCGCGGGCGAGCTGGCGGGCCTGGTCGAGCTCGCGCATCAGCCGCGCCTCTGCGGCATCGAAGCGACGAGCGAGCTCGGTGCGTTCGGCTTCAGAACGACGTTCGAGCTCGGTGCGATCAGCCTCGAATTTCCTTTGCAGCTCGCGGATCTCAGTGTCGCTCGAGCGGCAGTGTTCCTGCAGGGCCTGGATCTCCGCGGTACGGCGGACTTCTGTAGCTTCGAGCGTCTCGGCGCGCTGGTTTGCCGCGGCGAGCTGTTCACGGGCAAGCGCCAGGGCCTCCTCGAGGGAGCTGGCTCGGCCGGCGAGGTTCTGCTCGCGAGCTGCGAGGTTCAAGGCCTGTTGCTCGAGGGCCTCGGCGCGTTTGACGAGGACCTGTTCCCGGTCGGTGAGGTCTTTGCGCCATGTTTCCTTTGCGGCAACGAGTGCCTGGTTCCAGAGCGTCTCCAGGGTGCCGGACACACTGGGGGGCAGCCCTTGAACCGCTTCGACGGCCGCCCCGGCGAGGCGCACGGTGAGATTCTCCCACCATTGCGTGAGGAATCCGTTCACGGTGTTAGGTGAGCCGCGCGGCGTGCCCTTACCGAGGTACAACCGGACGCGCTCGATCGTGGGACGGCTGCCGGCCTTGGTGAGCGAGTCGGCGGCCTCGAACACCGCCTCGCGGGTGATTGGCGCGGATCTGCGTGCCGCGGCGGATTCGTGAGGCTCGCCGTCAGTGGTCGGCGTGCTCATGGCGCGCTGGTTTCCTGTGAAGCATCGGTCTGGGCGGGGACTGTATTGTGCCGGCCGAGGGCTTCCCAGATGACGCCGGCGGCCGCGCTGAGGACGAACAAAGCGTCCTCCCGGCTGTAGATCTCCCTGGGTTTGTCGGGTTCTGCGTGGTGGGCTGGATGCGTGAAGTGCTGCACTGCGAGCCGGACGAGCTCGGCGCGCTGGCTCAGTGGCATCTTCTTACGGACTTCTATTGGACCAGCGAAGGTGTCCTTGATGGCTTTCGCGTTCGCGTCATCGTCGAATCGATGAAGGCTGTCTATTGCCAGGCGGCATTCGCCGACTGCGTCGGTGTAGTGCCCGGTAATGAGATGTTCGTGTGCTGCGCGTAGGTGCTTGACGGCCGCGTTGATCGGTTCAGGGGCCGCAAGGGGGAGGTCCACCGCGACGAGGAGCCGATCAACGTACCCGACCTGGCGCAGGATCTCGGCCCAATCACTTTCGTTCACGTGATAGTGCGCATCGTCTCGGACGACGTGTATGGCGCCAGCGTAGTGGATCTGAAGGCTCAGATTGACGTGGAACTCGGTTCGCTTGCCCTTGCGCCGGCGCTCTAAGGCTTCCAGCTGCTCACCGGATAGGTGCAGCCACATTTCGAAGGTCTGCCTTTGGGGATGTGCGTATGTGCTGAACGCCAGGTTTGTATTCGACTGCGCGCGCCCGAGTCCCATAGTGGTCTGTCCAGGGAAGGCCACGGTGATGTCGGCGACGAACGCGGTGAGGTAAGCCGGCGGTTTATCCAGCGGCTCGAGCTGCAGGGTCATTGGGAACTTCAGCCATGTGAACCCCAGCCCTGGGGCCGCGAACGGCCGGTCGTGGGCATGGATATCGGCGACCGCCATGGTGCCGTGCCCGCGGATATTGATTGAGAGGCTCATCGGCGTGCTCCCGGTATCACTTTGTTGTCAAAACGGTTTCACTTTCTTGTCCAAGGCGCCGCGAAACCGCCCTGCCCCGGCTTCCGCTAGTACGTACGATAATGAAAGATTATCGTCCCGAAAGTCGGCAATATGTAGCATAATCATACTACCAGCATGAAAGCACAACTAGCCCAGCGAAGCCCTTGTCCCCCTAAAACGACCACACCGGGGTCAGGCTCGCCGCTGCGCCTGCACAGCCGCGTCCCGGCGCTCGACCCCACCAGGCTCTCGGCGGAGACCGAATCGGCCGTGCGCGCGTTTCTGCGCCAAGGCGAGTCGGCGAACACGCGCCGCTCCTACGAGAGCGCGCTGAAGTACTGGGCGGCCTGGTATCGACTGCGCTACTGGAGCGCCTTCGCGCTCCCGGTGGCACCGGCGGTGGTGATCCAGTTCGTGGTTGATCATTGCGAGCGAGGCGCCGAGCGGCGCACCCACAGCACACGCCCAACCGAGTTCGTACACGACTTGCCCCCGGCGATCGATGCGGCGCTCATCGAGGGCGGCTACAAACACAAGGCGGGGCCCTTCTCGCTCGCGACCGTGCTGCATCGGCTCTCGGTGCTCTCCAAAGCGCACGCGATAAAGAAGCTGAAGAACCCCCTGGAGGATCCGGCCGTGCGGGAGTTCCTGCGCCGGGTCCGAAGTGGCTACGCGAAGCGCCAGGTTTCGCAGCACCACATGACCGCCCTCACCCGCTCCCCGCTCGAGCAACTGCTTGCAACCTGCAAAGGAGATCTGCGCGGCGTGCGCGATCGGGCGCTGCTCACCTTCGCCTGGGCGTCCGGCGGCCGGCGCCGGTCTGAGGTGGCCAACGCGCGTATGGAGAACCTGGAGCGGACCGCCGGGGACGGGTATCTCTATCGCCTGGTGCACTCAAAGACCGACCAGAGCGGCCGTGGGGCAGCACAGGAGCCCGGCAAGCCCATCATGGGGATCGCTGCTCAAGCACTCACCGCCTGGCTCAATGCCTCAGGGGTGCGCGAGGGCCCGATCTTCCGCCGGGTGGTGCGCGGCAAGGCGACTGACGGGCTGAGCGCCCAGGCGATCTACCGCATGGTCAAGCAGCGCGCGAAGATCGCAGGCCTCGAAGGGGATTTCGGAGCACACTCGCTGCGCTCGGGGTTCGTTACCGAGGCAGGCAACCAGCTGGTTCCCCTGGGAGAGGTCATGCAGCTCACCGGCCACAAGAACGTTGCGACCGCGCTGCGCTACTACCAAACGGGAGCGGCCGGACAGTCGAAGGCCGCGAATCTGCTGGGCGACACGTCGAGCACGAAAGGGCCGAACAATGACTGATCCCCGCAAGACTGCCTTGCCCACGGAAGCGAGCGCGACGCCCTCGCCGGCGCCGCGCAAGGGGGCTTGCGGTCTGCGAGAACCGGCGGGAGAATTGAGTAATGAAAGTAAAGGTGAAACGTGGGTCCGGCCAAACTGCGGCCAAGAGCCTGCGCCGTAAGGGCGGGCGCGCCATGAAGTCATCCGGCCGCGACCCTTTTCTGAACGTAAAGATCCTGGGACCTTCCGCGAACGTTAAGCGAGACGCGAGCGTGACCGGCGCAGAGATCGATCGGGTCATTCGCGAAGTCGCCGGTTAGCCCGGGTGGCTAAGGCCGCTGTCGATCACTCACGGGACGTCTTTGTAAATTGCCCGTTTGACTCACAATATCACGAGCTATTCCGAGCGCTGATCTTCGTGATCATCGTCTGCGGCTTCCTGCCCCGCGTGGCGAAGGAGGCGGATGACGGAAGTGAGCTGAGGCTCGATAAGCTCTACCGTCTCATCCGAGACTGTCCTTACGGGGTTCACGATCTCTCCCGCACCGAGCTGGACAAGAAGACCAATCTTCCGCGTTTCAATATGCCGCTCGAACTCGGCATTTACCTCGGGGCGAAGCGATACGGTCATGGCGCTCAGCGCCGCAAGCACGTGTTGATTTTGGACAGATCTGCACACCGGTACGAGAAGTTCATCTCCGATCTCGCCGGCGTCGATATTCATGTGCACGGCGGCAAAGCCAATCAGGCGATTCAAGAGACTCGCAATTGGCTCTCAACTCAGACCCGGTCCGTTCTGCCCGGAGGGGCGGATATCATTGAGAACTATAAGCGGTTTCGACGTCAGGTGCCGAGGCTGTCTACGGCCCTCAAATGGGATCCGAACAAACTCACCTACGCGGACTTCGTATATCTGGCGACCAAGTGGGCCAGGAGAAAAATCAAGAAGCGATGACGGGAGATAAGCGCTGGAAAGCTGCCCCGGCTGAAGGGGGCACTCCGTGATCGCCCGGACGCATCGGCGTCTCGAGACACCTGCCGCCTAGCGCATTGCGGGGCAGTGCTGCGAGCGGCGTGGACCGGCGGTCGCGGGAGACAATCTGAAGGAGCGTGTGGATGAGAATCCCAATTGCCCTGCTGCGGTTTGCTGTGCTTGCGATGATCCTCGCCTATGCAGCACTGACACAGGCGGCGCAGCCGGTGCCCTTGAATACGTTCACTTTCACTGCAGCGCGCGGCCAACGTCCCGGCGCGACCGCGCACATCACCCGCATTTGGGTGCGCACTTCCCCGTTCGGCCGCAGCGGTCAAACCGGAAGTCTGCTCATCCACTACTCCGACGGAGCGAGCCTCGTTCTGTGGAGGGCACCGCACCAGAACGTCATGACGCTTCAGGCGAACTCGCCCAGTGGAATCGTCCCCGCCGGCGCCGAGCACATGCGGATTGCCCAGAATGGGCGTACGGCCGGTTGGGCGGCCCTGGCCGCGACCTGCTGCCAGTCCTACCCGATACCCGTGTCAGTTGGAATTTATCGCTCGGGGCAACGAGTGCTGCACATCAGTGGACCGGGGATGCTCGCGTACTGGAATTTCCTGGGTAACGGCACGCGGATCGTTGCCGTGTGGGGCCCCTCGCATGGGCCGCAGGTGCTGGAGTACCAGATCATCGACCTGAGCACACATCACGTGCTAGCGCAGGTCTCCGGCAACCCCAACACTCAGAAACTAGATCCCAACGCCCCCACCTGGGCGCTCAAAGTACAAGCCTCGTGCTGCGCGAACTTGTAGAAGAGCCTCAACATTCAGGAACTCGCAGGGTCTTTACGCGAAAGGATACCAGATGGCTGATTTCACAGAACCCGCCTCACACATGGAAGCGCGCGCGGCCGACTGGGGTCGGCGGCAGGAATTTTCCCTCGAGCTGGAGGAAATTTGGCTTCGCGATCAGTTCTCCCGCAATGGCGACGGCCCGCCGGGACTATCAATGCGACGCACCGTAGAGGCTCAAGGTCGACTGCAGACCTCGCCGGCGGGGTGCTGCGCGGTCACGATCGGCGATATCCCGATCGAGGATTTCGAAGTAATTGTGACGATCGTCTTCGTGGGTGAGGAGACTCTGGCGGAGGCCTCGAAGGAAGACAGTGTCCTCGGTGATGTGCGAGTACTCGACCGGGAAGAGAACTCGCTGATGCTCAGCTTCTGGCTGCCACTAAGCCTTCGGGAGTGGTTCACGGACCCCGCAAACCGTGTGCAGCTGCGTCTCACGCTCGAGGGGTTCTCGCGCATCGAAGCGTTGTGTAAACGCTGGGATCCGGATTCAGAAAAGCCACTCGGCGTTCGAGGGTGCGCGATCACGACTCCGGTGCCTGCACCCTCCCATGAGCACGACCGGAGTGTCTCCGCGCCCTTTCATCAGGCTGTGCTCGAATTCATGGGCGAGGTGCGGCGGAGAATTCGTCGATGGGAAGGGATTGCTCTCGGTACGGCCATTGTAGCAATCATTGCGTTGGCGCTGACTCAGCACTGGTAGGCTGCGCCCATGCGCAACCGCGACGGCGAGTACCTCGACAAACTCCGCGACTATTATGCCGAGCACCGGGTGCTGCCGTCGTATTCCAGTATGATGGCCCTCGTGGGGCTGCGTTCAACGTCAACTGTGTCCGCTTTCGTCACGCGCATGAAGACCGTAGGTATGTTGGGCTCTGCCCCGAACGGAAGGATGCAGCCCGGTCCGCGATTCTTCGAGCGCGCGGCGCGAGAACCCCAAAGCGAAGGAATGCCCCAGGCAGCGCTTGATCCGTCGGTCCAAGGGTTGAACGTCGACGCCTACCTCATTGATCAACCGTCGCGGACCGTCTTGCTGACCATGCCCGACGACTCTATGGTTGAAGCGGGGCTGCTGCCCTCCGACACGGTAGTGGTGAAAAAATCCGTGCCTGTTCTCGCGGGCAACGTTGTGGTCGCCACGGTGGATGGGCAGTTATTTGTGAGATTTCTCGCGCGAGACTCTCAGGGTTTTTATCTCAAACCTGGTAATTCCTCGTACTCAACGATTCGGAGCAATCAGGACTTGGAGATCATGGGACGGGTCGTGGCGAGCTTTCGGAGGTATTCTCAACCCGAGCCCGGTGGTGGGGAGGCCCCCTCTTAACGTGACAACGCACCGACAGCATTACGTCTGGCGGAGATATCTTGAACCGTGGACGACGAAGAAAGGTAGGGTCCCCCAGATCTGGTGCTTGCGCCGCGAAGGACCAGCTCCGATTAGACTCGGAATCACGAACGTCGCGGTCCAGCGGGATTTTTATCGCCTACACAATCTCGAGCGCGGCGATGTGGAGTTCGTCAGGGCTATGGGTATAAGCCAGAACACGAACCCTACGGCGCGAGAAACGAATGAGCGATGGATTGCGATGATTGGCGGAATGATAGGCATGCAACGTGAGTTACGTGATCGACTCAGTGAGAGCCCGCAGCTGAGGGAAGAGCTCGACAGGGTGATGATCGAGCATCAGGAGAATGACTATTCGCGGATGGAAAGTCGCGCCGTTGCTCACCTCGAGGCCCTTCAAGGTGGAGATGTCACGTTTTTTGCCGTCGACGAGGAGGCGATCAAGTTCTCGTATTTCCTTGCGCACCAGTATTTTCGTACTAAAGCGATAAGAGATCGGATTCGCGACACCTTTCCTGCTCAGTCAGACAGGGAGCGATTCGAGCGCACGTGGCCGATCCTTCGGTATATTTTCGCGACGAATATAGGCTGTGAGATCTTTCGCAGTCGCAAGTCAGTGAAACTCCAGGTTGTGGAAGCTGCGCCAGGGATGAAGTTCATCACCAGTGACCAGCCCGCCATCAACACATACGGGGCCTTTGTACCAGAGCGAACGCCGATTGAGGAGATGGAGCTTTTTTATCCTGTCTCCCCGACACGGGCGGTTATTCTTTCGGGTCATCCGGTGTACCAGGACACTCACGGTAAGGCGCTTGAGCCGTTCCGCATGGGTGTCCTCAATCAGGCCATCGAGCGCGTTGCATACGAACAGCTGTTCGCGGATTCGGATGATGCGCTGAACCCGCTGGTGCCCTATTTTTGTTCGCGCGACACCGCGAAATAGCCCCCCGCTCGCAGTAGGCTCTCGTATTCGGCCAACAGGAAGGAAATATAGCTTCGCGTCAGGTTGCAAAAGAGGCGCGCCTCCGGGATGTCCAAATACACTCCGCGGCCAAGGTCCGTTCCGTGGCGCACCCCTCCGCCGGTCGGCGACGAGAGATAGCCGTGCATGGCCGTTATCCAATCGAGCACCCGCTCCAGTGTGGTTCCCGTCCGCTTCGCGCGCAGGTCGCGGACGATCTGATTGAAGTACTTCCCTTCGATCTTTCCCGACTGTGTGTCCACGCCATTAAAGGCCGTCGCGACCGTCTCCAAGAGCCAGACGACCTCTTGAACCGCCTCCCTCGGGTGCCCTTCGGATAGCAGCTGATCAGAGCGGGAAAGCGAATCCTCGATGACACCTTTGGCGCGTTCGGCAAGACTGGGCGGTGGCACTGCGACGGGGATTGTCGGGCCGCCGGGCTCCCGTGCGATGAGATCCGGCGGCTGGAGTTCATAGCCGACATTGCATTTCCTAAGGATAGTGTTGATATGGGATGCGTCGGGAACGAACCATCCGTCGCCCTTGCTCCGGAGGCTCTCGCAGGCGTCGTAGAAGGATTCGATAAAGAGCGGTGCATTGTTGGCCGCCCCGTCCATGGCCCGCATGAGGTCCGTCATGGCCCACCCTTCACTCGAGCTCGAGGAGCTCGCGCCGAAGTGATATTTGAAATGCTCGAGCATGGCCCAGCGGCCCTTGGGCGCCGGCATGCGCTCGATGAGCGCGGAAAATTCTCCAACCGCGGCGGGCGGCATGGCTCCGTTGACGAAGGTACCGTCCGCAGGGGCTTCGAACCGCCAAGCACCTGGAAATTTCAGCGGCATGAAGCAATCCCACCATCCAACCAGCGCATCGTGCGCCCCGTGGTCTTGCCCTCGATCGAGAGCACGATCGGGATTTGCTGCGTCGGAAGCACCCGCCAGCACTCGGTGAATTGCCACCAGGGCGTGACCGTTTGCCAGTACCGCTCCACGGCGGACTGGCTGGAGGTGAGATAGCGCGCGCACATGGCGCCAACGGTACGCCATAGCGGCGCCGTGCATCCAGCCCTGCCCAAAGGAGCTTGCTGTTGGGCCACAGTAAGGCGCTACGCTTTCACCCATGCCCGACCCGCGCCTCCAGCTCACCCGCCAAGACCTGCTCTACGCCGCCACGGCCATGCGGCGGGAGGCCCGATGGTCACTGACGCAAGCGGCGAATCCCCAATACGGTTCAACGCGAGCCGTATTCGGCGACGCTGCACACGCGAAGGAAGAGCTCGCGCAGAAGATCCAGCGGATCGCCGAGCAGCTTGCCACTGACTGAGCGCCGGCCACGACGGTCCAACCCGGCATCACGGTTGCTTAGTATATTAGCTATGTTCCTTACCGTCCTGACCTCTCCCTCTCCGGAAACACAATCTCCCGTACCACCTGCTACGGCAGTACAATGCTTTCCAGGAACATTTCTCAGAAGGCAGGCAAGGGCCTAAAGCGACATAGCTAAATTATGGCTTCATCCACCGCCCTATACACTGACCTGCGCACCGACCTGGGCAATGCCCTGAAGTACCTGAAGAGTTCCCTCGAGGAGCTAACCGCGCACGTGCGCGAGCGGTCGCGCGCCGTGTGGGTATGGCGCCCGGGCGAGGCACTCGCCCCGCGGGTCGCGCTTCCGGCGCTCTCTCGGGAGAAGGCGATCGAGGCGGCCACCCGCGCGTTGCTCACCCTCGAGTACCAGGACACGCAAGATGCCCATGAGTCGCGCATCGCCCCGGGGCTGATCGTGCTCGAGGCCGAGGGCATCAAGCTCGCCGATCAAGTGAATGGGTGGAAGGTGAAGCTCGCCGCCGCGCTGAAAGCCATGAACGGGCTCGAAGCCGAGGGCATCGTGAATCGCGAGACTGGTGAGCGCGGGCCGCGGCCTCTGCGCGAGGTGGCGCTCGAGGCCTTGGGTTCGGCGCGCTTGCACTACCGCCAGGCGGTTCGAAAGATCACCGTGCTCCGCGAGAGCGCCGAGCAGATCACTACGCCGGATCGCGTGAGCTTCACCTGGTCTTCCTGCAAGACGGTCCGCCGAACGACGCGCGAGGCGCTGATCGCGGATCTCTCCGCCCGGGTGGCTGGTGAGCGCGGACTCACCGAGACGCTCGAGCGCGACCTGGCGAAGCTCACTCGGTTGCCCGCCGGCGAACCGATCGCCCTCGCCCACGAAGCGCCGCTCACGGTACGCGCGAACGTCGCATGGGCCGCCCGCGGAACCCGCCCGCGGTTGAACGCCAGCTTCTCTGCAGTGGCCCCGGTCGTTATGCTGGGCGATGCGTTACCGGAGAAATTCACGCCGCTCTCCCCTGCCCCGCCGCCCAAAGAGGCGCGCAAGGCCCGCAATGACACCGAGCTCGAGGACACGCAGCTGCTCGAGGCCGTACCGGCGTTCCGGTATCTGAGGAATTTCCGGGAAGCGAAACATGCCGAGAGCGCGTAATACGCCGGCGCGGATGAAACCCGCCCAAGAGCAACCCGCGATCTCCGCACATGCCGCTTGGCTTGCGGGGCTCACTCCACTGCAAGTGCGATGCCGTGGCACATGGAATCCGGCCACTCATCCCTGGGGTACGGCTGCACGGGAGAAATGGGTGGGCCCGATACTCGAGCACGGGCCAAGACCCCTGTTCGAGATGGAGCAAGTGATACCCGGGGAGGACCCGGACGATCCGGACACTGATCCGATCCTTGATGCGGTTGAACTGCACGAAAGCGGCCAGACTGATGAGGCCCGCCGTCTACTGCTCAAGGTCGCAGAGCGCGATCCCCGCTGCATCGACGCGCACGCGCACCTGGGCCACCTACTCTTCGACCATGATGTGCCACAAGCCTTGGCGCATTACACAACCGGTGTAGAGATCGGCAAACAAGCACTCGGGCCGCAATTCGACGGAGTGCTTTCCTGGAACCTACTCGATAACCGACCATTTCTGCGCTGCTTGCACGGCTACATCCAGTGCCTTTGGCGGCTCGATCGTTTCGAAGAGGCCGAACGCGCCATTACTGAAATGCTCTGGCTCAACCCCACAGATAATCTAGGAGCTCGCCTCGACTTACCCCGGGTACGCACCCGAGAACCCTGGCCTGATGACGAAGACTAACGTCAGCGTGCGATTCCTCAGCGAACTGACTGTATTGCTGCCCCGCAAACACAGGGAACGGAGAAATGGCCAACCCTCGTAAGCTTCCCCCATGGGAGGACTATCCGGATCTGCTGCCGGCGACCGTCGCGCATATTGAGTCGAAGGTCCTCAAAGAGCGAGTTGCCATCGCGCGAGCACTCCAGCCAGAGTCCACGGCGGTCTATCAGTTTCTCAGCACCGAGTTCCAGAAGGGCCCCGTCGATAAGAACCCGCTCTTTCAGTTCGTGTACCGCTCCTTTTACCGCCTGGACAACGCGGGCCTAACGCCAGAGTTCAAGTCCCGGTATTTCGCGCTGATGCAGGAGGCGCGCTCCTCAGAGGAGATCGACTTGGGAGCGATCGCCGGCGAGCTGTACACGCTCAAGAACCTTCGCGGCCGCAACACACTGCAGTTTTCCTTCGTCACGAAGCTTGCCGCGACCGTGCAGCCCGACGTGTACCCAATCTACGATGCCGAAATCGCTCGGGCGTTCCGTTTCAGCACCCCCTACGGCGAGCCCGACTATGCCAAGCGCCTCAAGACCTACATTCGGTTTTATGACTGGCTCGGCACGTGCTATCGGGAACTGCTGAAGTCCAAGAAATTGAACAAAGCTGTCGAGCTGGTCATTGATCTGCAACCCCCCGACATCTCTGCGCCGCGCATGAAATGGCTCGATTCTCTGTTCTGGACGGCCGGCAAGCTCGGAATCGTAGTCGTCCCCTAGCGATTGTAGGTATCTCAAAATGCCAGTAAAGCTGACTTTCAGCGTTTCAACCGACGCACAGGCCCGTGAGCTTGATGCCGCTTGGCACGAGATCCTCGAGCACCGACGTCTCCCGCGGACCGAGGCGCTCGAGGAGAGCACCACGGCCATTATGGAGCGCGCAGCTCCGGCGCTCGAGCAAATCGAGACCGCAGTCCGCACCCATCCGACCACCGGCCAGGCCGGGAGGCTGGTGCGGTTTCTCGCTGGGCTCTACAACGGCTACGACTATCCGTTCGATCTCACCGATCTACGCGCGCTCGATACTGACCTCGCCAACGCGGCGCTCGACTATTTGAACTACGATCGGCTAGGCAAGCGGGAAGTGCACCATCACCTCGCAGACGGCGACCAAGAGTTGCAACAGTGGATCCGGGACTACGGGGTCGCCCCCGCCTTGCGCCTCGGAGAACGGGAGGATGAGGCGCTATCCGAACTCGCGGAACGCAGCGGGCGTAATCGCGAGGACCTGCTACGTGAGGCGATCAACCTGCTGCTCGCCGCGCATCAAAACCGTCGCCCACTCCCTAGTCGGTAACGCTCCCGCGGCCCTTTATTCTGACGTTAAGAGCGCCGTCCCTTCTTTGTTGCCCAGGTGAGGTTGCTACGCGCACCCCCTCCGGCTCCCGATTCCTTCGGAGACAGCACCGGCCGGGCTGCGGGCCTGGGCTTCGCCAGATGGCTCGCGCGTCGACTTTGGATATCGCGCTCCTTACGTTCCACCGCCGCTTGCCGTTTGACAACAGATTTTGCTACCCGCCGACCAATGAGTCTTGCCATGGCCAACCTCTGCGGCAGCGAAACGATTACGAATAGCGCAGTCGCTGCACTTCAAATATGCCGTCGTCTACCAGTGCGTCCCCGACAAGCCGCCATAATCGGAAGGGCTCCGCGTTCGTCTCCCGTCCGACCATAAACACTCGACCATAGGTCATGTGCGTTGCGCCAGCCTTCAACCGATCGTACTGAAGCAATTGGCGCCCCTTTACTTCTGAAAGAGCGACGCCGTCGCCTTCTGTGCGGCCCACCACCCCAACCACAAAGTCAGGAAAGAAGCCAATCCCGGCATTCCATCGGTACAACCCCACGGAATACGGCTTGCGCGGCGGGTTCCTATGCCACCAGAGAACGCCCTCTGACGTATCCAGCGCTTCCGCCAAATCTCGTTCAAGATCCGAGAGGTCCTCGGGAAAAACGCCGTAAATATTCTTTGCTGCTGGGTCGAGCATGATTTCGCTCGTCAATGTCGTCGGCAACGGGACATCCCGGGCCATCACACGGTCAAGGCGGATGCGCTTATATGCATTGCGGATCAGATTTGGATTGCGGACAAGAAGAATGTCGAGTTGCTGCGATAACTCTTCTTCCGTCTCCGGCAGCTCGTGCCCCGTGTCTTCCAGAGCGCGGCGGAATCGTTCCTTGAGCAGCTTGTGGAAGCTTCTACGATCGACGTCATCAAATTCAAACGCAATCTGCTGAGCATGTTCAGCGATGAGCGCCGAGGACATCTTCGCCCAAATGTCGCGATCCGCCGGCGAGTCTGCGGCAAATACATCCGTGGTGCGCTCTACGAGACGGGATCGAACTCGCAATCGGTCATCGAGGACCTTCGGGGAAAACTCGATGTGCGTAGCCAATTGTTCTTCAAGATCATCCGTGATCTCTGGGAGCACTTCAGTTACGAGAGAAGTGGGCGCATCCGCCCGACGTTCGTGCCCTCTCGGACTCCGCTGCGCATCGAGCGCGAGCGTCGTTGTAAGGCGCGAAGGCTCCCCTTGGCCGTGCGTCACAATCGCTTGCCCCTCAGATCCTTGAGCTGAGAACAGATCCCTGCAGACCTGGACCGAATGCCGTTCGGCATTCTCCTGGCTTGGCTCAGCCCCCGCGCTAATCGGGGGACCTACCGGCTTCAGCGGATCACCGATCGCTAAGCTCAGCGTCTCGCCTTCACCAACACACTGAACGGTAAGGCGGTCGGCGAAAACCGTTACGACAGCCGACGTATTCGCCGCCGCAAGATGTTCCGGCATCTGATTGATTTCGGCGGCCGCCCCCAACAGACCCTCTTGCGCCTCGCCATTCGCGAGGAACACATATCCATACGCAAGTTCCGGAGGGAGCTGGGCCAGCCTCCCCTGCAGCAACCGATGCACCCTCATGATCCTACCGACCACTTGAATGCCGAAATTCCTGTCGCGTGTGCCGCGCAGCGCCGCCAACGTAAAGGCCCTAGGCGCATCGAACCCTGTCGCGATCGCCATCTTGAAGAGAATGACCTCAACCGCTGGGTCATCGGCCATCGCGGAGAGACTCGGGTCCGGCTCGTCGGCAGTGTGGGCTCGAACCGATTCTGGATCGAACTTCAGTACGTCGACCAGGTATGCCTTGGCACGTTTGATCGCGTCCGCCCCGTTGGGCACCTGAACGAGCATCAAAGGCGACAGCGGAACACCTGCATCGTCGAGACGTTTCTTCAGCAATCGATGCATTGAGGTGCACTCAGACAGTGCAACTTCCTCGAAAGAGACGAGCCGGCCTTCGTCCTGGCTACGCGCGACAAAGCGAGCCGCCTTGACGCTGCGCTTGAGAAGCTGCGCCTCGACTCCCTCGGACCTTGGGATGGAAGCCCATTCTTCCGGCCCGCCAAGTCTGTATCCGGTGAGAGAGGAGAAGCGCGCCGCGTCGTCGTCCCTCGGCGTCGCCGTCATCATGAGTACGTAGTCCGGAGCGAGGACGTTGCGAAAGAATTCGCAGGCGGCGGGCGCTTTCACAAATCCGTGGTGCGCCTCATCAACGACCACACCGATCCGCAGGCCTTGCTCTCTGGCGATCAGTACCAGCTCATCGATCGCGATTCCGAGGTCCCCTGTCTGACGGGCGAGACGCGAATCTCGGCTGCGCGCGGCGACTGTCTGCCAAGTGAGCACAAACACTGCACCGGGCTCGATTTGCTCCGGCCGGCGTCCGCTCTGGATATCGAGTTGCGGCAGCCTTGGGGCCTGGCAGCGCATTGCTGTGCGTGCCTGTTCGATTACCCCCGCGAAGGGTGCGAACCAAAACCAAAGAATTTGCTCATGTTGCGAGAACCGGCTCATGGTTTCGCATGCGATCAGCGTCTTGCCTATTCCGGTCGGAGCCTGGAGCAGAACACATGCAGCCTGAGCGCGAAGTTCCGCGATAACCTTCGGCGCAGGGTTAGCCCCGAGTCGCTGATACTGGGCTTGTAGTGCGCGGAACCTAGCCAGCAACGCTTCACAGTGGCTCTCCTGGAACGGCAGGGGGATCAGGCGGCTCACTCCTCTGCCCTCCCCGTCAGTTCCGCCGGTCCTCTGCGGAAGGTTCTTTGCAGGTCATCCGGGATCCCCCGAATCTTCGCAGCGATCCCCAGGTCGTCTAGCACATCTTGGATGCGTGCTGGGGCCCAGGCCACGATCGTCGTCGGCATTATAGCTTCCGCGAGGGCCTTACGAAGACGCGAGAGGGTTCCGCTTTTCGTGTCAGCGCAATACACCACCCGCGCTCCACGATGGACCGAGATTCCCAGAGCTCCTTGTAGCGGGACGAGGGGGTGGTCAGCTGCGAGGAGTGCGTCGCCCCAGACCATCTCGTCGGTCAACCGCTCGTCGAGCCGGTGCATTGGGATTGTGTGCGCTTTGAGATACGCAAAATTCCCCTCTAGCCCTTCCACAGGGACCCCGCCCTTAGGGGAATACCCCTCAATTACCTTCCGCAGCCGGGTCGCACAGACATCGCGCGCGATGTTTTTCTTTGGCTCCTCTTCGGTGCGCTCGGTATTGGCAACGAGAATGAATCGGCGTTCGCCTCCATCTTCCCGATTCATTTCGAGAACTGCTTGGCCGAAAGTACCCGATCCTGCAAAAAAGTCGAGCACCAGCGCATCCTTCTCCGGAGCTCCAATTGCAAGAACCCGTCGCATCAACCTGGTCGGTTTCGGCGTGTCAAATGCGGTCTGAGTGCCAAACAGTGCTTGGATTTCCTTTTTGGCCTCATCGGTATGCCCAACTTCCGTATGGGGCCACCAGGTCCAGGGCACCAGACCTTCTACCTCGGACAGAAATCTAATTGGGCGCGGCACCCCGTTTCCGTCTTTCCCAAACGAGATGCGCCCTGCTGTGACTAAGTTTTTGAATGAGGGTACTTTAGCTGCAAGCAGCTTCTTGTACTCAGATTCGATCATCGACCAGCACCGACCTTCCGGGGGCTTGTGCCGCCTTCCGTTCGGCGCGATGACCTCGTACATCTGATTCGGTCGCCAGCCTTGCGCCGTCATAGGTATTGTAGCGATTCGTCGCGTGGGATCCCTGTCGTCTTTATCATCTGGGTTCTTATATCCCGCGGCCTGCTCCTCTGTCAGTGGTATTCGCCCCCGTCTCTCCTTGAACGCGTTAGGGTCAGGCGAATACACGAGCAGGTATTCGTGCACGTCGCCGATCGCCTCTCTATTCTCACGTGAGTATCGCTTTTGCCAAACACAAGTTGCAACGAAGGCCGCTTCTCCAAATACTTGGTTCATCAAGAGCCCCATGTTGAAGAGCTCGTGATCGTCAATCGAAACGAAGATTGCGCCGTCCGGGGCGAGTAGGTCTCGCGCCAAACGCAGGCGTTGGAACATGAAGTCGAGCCAGATCGAATGACGGTATCGGTCTGTTGGATCGACGAAGTGATCGTTATATACGAAATCCCGCCGCCCAGTGTTGTAGGGCGGATCGATATAGATCAGCTTGACTTGGCCTGCGTAGTGCGTGGTGAGCGCGCGTAGCGCATCGTAATTGTCGCCCTCAATAAGGATGTTCCGCCAGGGCGCCTGCCTACATGATTGGCTCTCATCGAGTTCAAAGCCGACGAAGTCGCGGTTCAGTGCGCGATCCGGGTCAATATCTTTGCGTTCCCACACCAAGCCGTAGTGGGCCAGGGCATCGCGCCGGCGAAGCACCTCGATGAGTGCTTCGCGCGAAAGGCTCGAATATGGGTTATTTGGCGTCGGGTCTTGCGCCTTAGCTGTGATGACGCTCTGCGGTTTCGTGCTCATTTTTCCCTATTGGCTCATGCTCTGTGGTCCCGCATCGGCCGGGTAAACCCCTGGCGCCCCCTTAGACTTGTTCGCTAGTCATTATGCTATGAATGTAGAGCCCTCTGCGCGAGCGTGGCAGGACTGATTGGGTGAGGAGCTGGCGCCGCGACCCCGTTCGCGCGCATCAGCCATTCCTGGGAGTAGTACGAGTACGGCACCTGACCACCCCCGCCGACGGGCCGTCTGTTGCTGCAGGTTGCGGAGCGCGATCCTCGCTACATCGACGCGCACGCGCACCTCGGGCATTTCGCGTTCGATCAGGACCTCGAGTAGGCTCTCGCCCATTTCACCACCGGGATCGAAATCGGCCGCCAGGCGCTGCGGCCGCCGCCGGGGTGCTCTCCCGGTATCTGCTCGACAATCGGCCATACCTGCGATGCCTGCACGGGTACGCGTTGTGCCTCTGGCGGATTGGGGGGTTCGAAGATGCCATGGAGGTCATCGAAGAGCTGCTTTGGATCAATCCCTCCGATAACCAGGGAGCTCGCTATCACCTGGCGCAGCTGCGCGCCGGCGTCCCCTGGACCGATCAATCGGAATGAGTGCTTATTTATTCGTGGCGGACTTTTTGCCCGTTGTGTCTCCAATCCTCCACACCACTAGATAATCCCCGCCGAATAACTTATTCTCCACCGTCACCAATAATCAATGAGCCTCCTTTGGCTCAGTGTGGGGCGTGTAGTAATGGCGGTTGACTCTCAGGCGGTACGTTCCACTGAAGCCCCCTCTGTCCCGGGGGACTTTCGCCATCTGAGGGCCGCCAGCGCCACCACTATTGCGGGCATGGCGGATAACGCAGGGGTGATCCTGGATGCCGCCCTCGCTGCCGCGCTCGCTCCGGATAATACGAAGGTGCTGCGCACCTGGAATTTGCGCGAAGTCTGCGAATGGATTCGGGTCCCTCGGAGAACGTTGGAGCGCGCGATCGACGAGGGAGAAGTCCCGGCTGGAGTGCGTGTCAACGCAGCCCGGCGTGAGTTCACGCTCAAGGAAATGCACCAGATTCAGGATGCTTTGGGCGTTCGTCCAGGCAGGGGGCCCGAAGATGACCCTCTGACAATCGCTATCGCGAACCTGAAAGGCGGCGCGAGCAAGACGTCCACCGCCATCCATCTTGCCCAGTACTCTGCCCTGCGCGGGTACCGTGTGCTGATGGTCGACTTGGACGCCCAGGGCAGCGCGACCACGATGTTTGGCCTGCGCCCCTACAGTGACATTTCCGAAGCGCAGACCCTTGCCCCGTGGCTGTACGGGCCCGGCCCGAAGGAGCGGCCCAACGAGACTTGGACCGGGACGCTCGCGACAGCAATTCGAAAGACTTATTGGGACGGGCTCGATCTCATCGGCGCCAATATGGAGCTGTACGGGGCTGAATTCGGACTGTCGGGGCGGCTCGCCCGAGAACCGGGTTTCCGTTTCTACAGCGTTCTCAAGGAAGGTTTGGCCACGGTGCGTGATGACTATGACCTCATCATTCTCGACACCCCCCCTTCCCTCTCGTTCCTGACGGCCAATGCGCTGTGGGCCGCGGACGGTCTGATTGTCCCCGTCCCGCCGGCGCCGTTGGATTTTGCCGCATCCGTGAGCTTCTTCCGCCTCCTCGCGGAGCTGCTCCAGTCAATCGATGTTGTCGAGTCCAGCGACAAGCGGTTCGACTTCCTCGGGCTGCTCGTTTCGAAGTACGAGGCTTCAAACCCCAGTCACGTCGCGATCCACGACTGGCTGCGCGCGGCGTTCTCTAACGAACTGCTGATCCACACGATGAGCCAGACGACGATCCTGAAGCTTGGAGCGGACATCCAGTCCGCCTACGAGATCGCCCGGTATGAGGGTAATCGGCGCACACTACAGCGTGCGCTCGATCACCTTAATGGCGTCAACGGTGAGATAGAGTCGGTGGTTCAGGATCTGTGGGCTGCGAAGCGCTCACGGGCGTCCAAGGGTATTCCTAGCCAGGGAGCCGGCGGTCGGTGAACAAGCGTCAGGAAATTTCTCGCAAGGTGCTCGAGGCCATTGAGCAACGGCGCGAGTCAGCCCCTGCGCTGCCGACGCCAGAACAGTTTCAACCCCGCACCTATATGGGAAGAGTCGGGGCGCAGTTGACTCGGGGCTACGCCGCGCGAGTTCAGGAACTCGAGGCAGAACGCGTATCTGGCGGCGTTGTCGTCTCCCTCGATCCGAAACGGATCCGCCATAGCGCCCAGGTCTCTCGCTCCTCGCGCAGCTTGACCGCTGACGATCCTCGGCTGCTGCGGCTCAAAGGCATGATCGAGCGAGATGGGCAGCTTCAACCCATAGCGGTACGCGAAATTCAGGGTGACCCCGACCACGAGTACGAACTGGTCTTCGGGCATCGCCGCCATGCCGTATCCCTCCTGCTTGATGCCGAGAGGGAGGAAGGGTTCAAGGTCCGCGCGATCATCGATGCCCAAGCGGCTGATGAAGCGATTCTCGGGTTGCACATGCACCAGGAGAATGAGCGCGAAGACCCGTCCGCCTATGAAGTGGGCAAGGGCCTGGAGTACATGATTGCCCATGGGTACGCGAAGGACGCTTTGGAACTCGCTAAGAAGCTAGATGTTGCTCAAGCCAACGTGTACCGGTATTTGTTCCTCGCCGATCTGCCCCAGGAGATCCTGGACGCGTTTGGGGACGAACGGGCGATTTCGTTGCGGTGGGCGGATGGGCTGAGGGCCGCGCTCTCCACTGATCGTGACGCGGTGATCGAAGCGGCTAAGAAATTGGCCGGGCGGACCGCGCTACCCGATGCGGAGACTGTCCGCCGTACATTAGAGGCGGCAGCGTCCAAATCTCCTCCGCGCCGGAAGACGAGTCAGACCGAGACATTCAAGATTGGCGGGCGGCCGGCCTTCTCGTATACCTTCGACAAGGGCAAGGCTGGAAAGACGGGCCAAGTCACAAAGTCCGGCCAGTTCAAGATTCGCTTCGGCACGATGGTCTCGCCGGCGGACGCTGAAGCTCTTGCGGCGAAAGCGCAGGAGTTTCTGCGAGGTGAGCTGCTCGCAAAGTACGGCTCCGGTGAGGACGAATGAGCCCCACCTACCGCTTCCCCGCTGAATTCCAAATGCGCTCCGGTGCGTTCGATCTCATTATCACGCGTGATAATGGCGCTTCCCCTGACGCGTGGGACTCTATTATCACGCGTGATAATGGCGCCCCACTGGGGCAGGCGCGGACGGGCGCGGGCTTCTGTGTTGAGGCCCCACCGCTGCTACCAGATTGCTGGCCTCCAGGCCGCTCAAACTCCTCTACCAGAAACCCCGGGCAACCGGGGTTTCGCGCATCTGGGGATCGAGAAATCGCTGATTTGCCCCGGACCGCCAAAGCCGGCCTCTTCTTCGTTCTCAACCTTCAAGGAGCAGCCTGATGCCTGACCCACCGCAGAAATGAAAAACCCCGCTTGGCGGCGGGGTTTTCCACAATTTCAGGGTTCGCGCGCTGTAGCGCCCTAACCGAAGAAACCAGACACTTCGAAGGTTAGACGCCAAGCCGCTCAGGGTCAATACCGACCCCTCGAACCCCTTGTCTCTTTTTTCCAGATCAGCTGCGTAGCTGAGGAGCAGGCTTGTGCCCACGAAACTCACAGGTGCCGATCTAAAGGCCGTTTTTGCGACGAAATTCTTTGTGAGCGTGCCGGACCCGATCTTCGATCAGTTCGTCGAGCAACGGCTCTCCCGGACCGCCATCCTGGTTCACATGGTCCATCTCAAGGCCGGCGCCATCGACGGCGCGTACTGCTCAGAGATCCCCATCCGGGCGGTCGCCGCGCGGTGCGGGATCAGCACCTCGCAGGTAAGCCGGGCCTATCAGGAGCTGCGCGCCGCGGGCCTGATCGAGCGGACCGATCCTGGCCGAGATGCGAACCGCCCCATGCAGCAGGCGGTCGCGCTGACCCAGTGCTGCTTGCCTGCCGGCCTGGTGCGGCGCCTCGGGACATACCCGAATCGCCCCTCGAAGGCCTGCAGCGCCCTGCACCCGGCCGAGCGCGCAGCTTCGCCTCAAGTGCCAGAGGCGTGCCTGACGCCGGCCCCTACCCTTGCCGCGACAGTACCCGATCCATTGGAGGGGCTTACCGGTCGAGATCGCAGGGCCGCATTGGACCGCCTTCTGCAGACGCTCTCCTCTGCGGAGCGCGCCCGGTTTCACGAAGCGACCTGCCACAGCGCGCCGGCGATGGAATTCGATGCTGATTCCCAGGCGCCTGAGCAGACCCGCCAGGCGCTCGCGCAGCTGCTCGCCCGTAACGCACAAGCGAAACCCGCCGAGCCGCCGGTGCCTCGCTGTACGCCCTCACCGAGCCCCACCCAAGCGCCGCGGCGAATCTCTCCCGGCCAGCTCGCGGATCTGCGGCGCGGCCTGCAACGCGCCGCCGGCACCCTCGAGGTCGACGAGCTGATGCGCCAGGTGCTCTGGTCTGTGCTGCACGGGGCGCTCGCGAAACGCTCGGTGGTACATGGGCTTCGAACCGGGGTGAAACTGGTCCGAGAGCGGGTCTGGACTCGCCCGCACGGCATGCCGCCGAACTGGGTGCTGAAACTCACCGAGGCGCAGCTGCTCAATCGCCCGGCCCGAAGCGAACCCTCACTGGCAGGTCGAGCGGAACAACGCAGCGCTCAGGCCAGCGGGACCGCTGTTCACGGGGATGTGCACGATGGCTCACGAGCCGGGGTGTGCACACCAGAGGCTCAGCCCGCGGAGGCTGAGCAGCCGATCTCGCAGTCCAGAGCAGACCGCGCTGCCGCGCCCTTGAGCGCTCAGAAACCCCTCGGGCGAGGGGTACTTGGGCAGCCGCTCCGTGGGACGCCGGCCGAGGGGAGGGCGCTCGAGTCGATGTGCTCGAACTCGAGGGCGAAAGCCCCCGGGTCCATTGCCGAGCAGCTCACTCGCTGGTCGCGGAAATCCTGATCCGCAGGCGCGCAGGGCACGAGGTCCGCAAATCTGCATAGCAAATAGGATTTATTCCGGAGTTCTGAGATTGAAGAACACAGGACACGGCCTGCGGCCGGTGATCGCTGACGCGAACGGCCGAGAGCCGGATCGGAGCGAGAGCGCCGACGCCCAGATCCCGTACCACGGTCGCTGCGCAGCGTTCGCGCACGGCCTTGAGCGGTAGGGCAGAGCGTCCGGGCGCCCGTGGAACATTTCGTGGAACATTTAGGGAAATTTTTGCTCGATAAGACAACGACTTAGTCGGCCTCAAGGGCTGTGGAATGGAGCCGTGGATCGGATGTTCCACCGACATCGACGGGAACGGAATCATTTGCTACCCTTGAGCGGTGAACCGGAAACTGACGGACGCCATGATCCAGTCGACGTGCCGCGATCTGCTGCAGGCTCGCCGGCGGGTGACGCTTCGACAAGTTACCGAAGAACTTCGGCGGCGCCACGGCGCTGCCGGCAAGAATGATCGGGTGGCGAGGATCCTCCGGGAGGCAGCGGGGCACTTCACCGTGCCGTGCTTCGAGGGGAAGCCGGAGGCTGAGATCCTCCGGCTGCAGGAGTCGCTTCGTGGTGCCGAAGCTCGGGAGCGGGCTGCCCTGCAGCGGGCGGAGCTGTCCGAGAAGCGCGAGCGATCGCATCAGGACCTCTGGGCTCGGCGGATCGCCGAACGGATGGATGAGAACGATCGGCAGCTCGCCGCGGCGATCAAACGCCATGAGCGCGAGGCGTCTGTGAAGTACTTGCAGCTGCACCAGCGCATCGCCGAGCTCGAGCGGGAGAATGCAAAGCTCTCCAGAGAAGGCGGCAAGCCGCGTTCTTTGGGCAACTGAGGGTGCGCTTTTCTGGTGCGCTGAACTCGGCTAACCTGAGCCCTGGACTGCACATTGAGGGAGCTTTATGCGCCAGTGGGTGCTCGCTGCAGTGTTCATCGTGTGCGCAGCCACGGCGCAGGCAGCAACCCCGGCACATGGCCGCCGGCGCGAAGTGTTCCTGTTCACCCCCGTGCAGCAAATCCATCACAAGGGGCAGCCGGCCGGGCAGGTGAGCCCCATCGTGACCGGAGATACGCTCCCGGCGCGCCTGATCAATACGCTGCTGTTCGTAAGAGAGCCCTGCACGCTGCCAATCGTTGGCGCGAAGGACATGCTGCGGGCCTGGATGGCGCTCGGCGCCTATCAGCTCGGATGCTGGTACCCGACCCAGAACGGGGACTACGTGTTCATCGACGGTACGGGGCGCGAGTATTTTCAGCCGCTGCCCTGGAAGGCGCTCCCCTCGGCGTATCTGAATCCGAACGGGACGGTCACGATCACCGAGCCCCACTACAACGCGGTGACCTCCTTGAAGAGAGCGCTGGATCGCCAGGCGATGTCCGTCTTCAAGCACGAGCACGAGAAGCCGTAGCGGCCTTTGTACCCGGCCGCCTCGCACCGAGGCGGATTTTTTATCCGCGATCTGTCCGCGGTTGCTGCCTAGAGACCCTCAGTACTTCATCAGCCTTGGGCTGAGGAGAGGCTTTCAGGGCGCGGGCCGGCGGCCGGCCGCCCATGACGGGAAGGCGCGAGATGCAGATCAAGCTGGGCAACCATTATTTCGATGCAAAGGCGGGCAAAGAGGTCCCGGTCCTCTGGGATACCGATCAGCTGATCAATGCGCACCTGTTGATGCTCGGCGCCTCGGGCGTGGGCAAAACACATACGCTGCGCAAGATGATCCACAGGGCGCTAGCGCGTGGCACCCGAACGCCGGTTCGATTTCACGTCTTCGACGTCCACGGGGACATCGATCTGCCGGGCGCGAGCGAAGTGCAGTTCTCCGAGTCTGCCCCCTATGGGTTGAACCCCCTGCGCGTGAACCCCGACCCGCATTTCGGCGGGGTGCGCAAAGCGATCCAGAACTTCATTCGCACGCTCGATGCGGCCAGTATGACCCCGCTCGGGGTGAAGCAAGAGGCTGTTCTCGGGAATGTCCTGATCGATGTGTACCGGGAGTTCGAGTTCGATATCGATTCACCCGGCTCCTGGGCCGCTAACGGGGCGCAGGCGCGGCTTGTCGGTGGCCATACCGCCAACCGCATCTATCTCGAGATCCCCTTCGAGCAGAAGGACGAGGCGAAAGCGCTCGGGGCACGCTGGGATGGCACGAAGAAGCTCTGGTGGTGCCACACGGAGAGCTACGCCGGAGATCTCAGGCGCTGGCAGCCCGCGTACCGGGAGCGCCAATACCCCTGCCTGCGCGATGTGCTCGAGTATGCTGAACGGATGCATCTCGAGCGGTTCCTCGGCACCGACCAGCAGGCCATTTTTTCACTCAAGGCGCTCAACAAGACCGCCAAGTCCTACCAGAACAAGCTTCGCTCGGCGGCGAGCCTGGCGCGCCTTTCCAACGGCGAGTTTGATGTCGAGTCGCGTGAGGCGCTCGAGGTGGCCCGCAAAGAGGCCTGCGCGGCATTCGAGCGCTATGCCAACTCGGTCCAAACCGGCCACGAACTCGAGAGTCTGATCAAGTACGACTCGCCCGATGTGCTCAAGTCGACCCTGAACCGACTGCAGAACCTGCAGCGCACGGGCATCTTCAAGGACGCCGAGGCGCCTTTCGACCCCGGGTGCCCAGTGTGGCGCTACCAGCTGCGCGCGCTCTCTCAAGAAGAGAAGAAGCTCTTCGTGCTGTTCAAGCTGCAGGAGCTGTTCTACGAGGCGCTGCAGCGCGGGGAGAGCGCCGAGACGGTCGACGTCGTGGTGCTCGATGAGCTCGGCGTGTACTGCACGGCCGGTGATTCGGACGAGGGCGACGGGATCATTGGCACGATCTGCCGCGAAGGGCGCAAGTTCGGACTCGCGCTCTGGGGCGCCGCTCAGTCGCCGGCGGGCATCCCCGAGGGCCTGATGAGCTCGACGGCCACGAAGCTGATCCTCGGGATCGATGAGACGTACTGGGGCCAGGCGATGTCAAAGCTGCGCATCGAGAAAAACGCGCTCGAATGGATCCGTGCTCAACGCTCAATGGTCGCGCAGATGAAGACCCGCGGGAGCCTGAAGAATCGCTGGTGGTGGATCAATCTCGAGGAAGACGGCGCCGAACGGTGTCACCTGCGCGCGGTGTAGCCGGCCGGCGGGCAAAACCCCCGTAGCGTGCCGATTTTATTTCGGCAATTCCCCGGCCGCCCTCTCTATAGACCAGCAGGACATAGAGGCCTCAGCGGCCAAGGGTTTTACAGATGGTGAATTCACAGATCAGCGAGATCCCTCTGCAGGGGCTCTCGCAGGACACCTGGAAGTCGAAGTATCGACTGACGGACAAGAACGGGGCTGCGATCGATGCGGACCCGCAGGCCACCTTTCGGCGCGTCGCAAGAGCGATCGCCCAGGTGGAGAGCGACCCGGAGCGCCGTGCGCACTGGGAAGAGCGGTTCTTCTGGGCGATGCAGTTCGGAGCGATTCCGGCAGGGCGCATTCTCTCGAACGCGGGGGCAGGGGACTACAAACCGGCGACCTCCACGATCAACTGCACCGTGTCAGGGACCATCGAGGACTCGATGGAGAGCATCCTCGATCACGTCAAGCAGGCCGGGCTCACGCTACGCGCCGGGTGCGGCGTGGGGTACGAGTTCTCGACATTGCGGCCGAGGGGTGCATTTGTCGCAGGGGCGGGCGCCTCGACATCCGGCCCGCTGTCCTTCATGGACATCTACGATCGGATGTGCGCGACAATCTCATCGGCCGGCGGGCGCCGCGGTGCCCAGATGGGTACCTTCGACGTCGGACACCCGGACGTGCTCGACTTCATCCGCGCAAAGCGCGAGGACGGTCGGCTGCGACACTTCAATCTGTCGCTGTTGATCACGGATGAGTTCGTCGAGGCGGTCAAGAACAATGCCGAGTGGAAGCTCGCATTTCCGCTCTCGCTGAAGGAAGTCAGCGGCCCGGAGGATATCGAGGACGAGACGAAGTACATCTGGCGCCAGTGGCCGACATCGGGACGGTACATCAAGCGCGAGGATGGTGCGGTGTGCTGCAGGATCTACAAGACCCTGCCGGCGAGGGAGATCTGGGATCAGATCATGACCTCGACGTACGACTTCGCCGAACCGGGGTTCATCCTGATCGATCGCTCCAACCAGATGAACAACAACTGGTGGTGCGAGGACATCCGGGCGAGCAACCCGTGCGGCGAGCAGATGCTCCCCCCGAACGGGGCGTGTTTGCTGGGGTCGATCAATCTCACCCGCTTCGTCAAAGATCCGTTCACGCCCGACGCGCGGTTTGACTTCGAGACCTTCGGCGATGTCGTGCAGGTGTTCACACGCATGCTCGATAACGTCGTGGAGATCAACGGTCTGCCGTTGCAGGAGCAACAGGAGGAGATCTTCCGCAAGCGTCGTCACGGCATGGGCTATCTTGGTCTCGGCTCGGCACTGGCCATGCTCAACATGCGCTACGGCCACACCGAGGCGGTGCAGTTCACCGAGACGGTCACGCAGCAGATGGCGATCGCCGGCTGGGAGGCCGCGCTCGAGCTCAGTCGTGAGAAAGGTCCTGCGCCGATCATGACCGAGGAGTTCACGGTCACCTCCGAGATGCTTGCAAAGCGCCCGGAGATGGCGCGGGACGGGCTCAAGGTGGGCGATCGGGTGCCTGGTCGAGTGTTGCACGCGCGGTATTCCCGCTACATGCAGCGCCTGGCCTCGGTGGTGCCGGAGCTGGTGCGGGAACTCGAGCGCCACGGCGCACGGTTCACGCATCACAGCTCGATCGCGCCGACCGGAACGATCGCACTGTCTGTGGGCAACAACGCCTCGAACGGCATCGAGCCGAGCTTCGCACACCGGTACTTCCGCAACGTCATCAAGGAAGGGAAGAAGACCAAGGAGCGATCCGAGGTGGTTTCCCTCGAACTGCTGGCGTATCGGCAGCTGGTGAACCCGAAGGCCTCGCCCGATGCAGAGCACTCGGAGGATCGTCTCCCAGCTTCGTTCGTTGCATCCGATGATGTGACGCCCGAGCAGCACGTGGCGATGCAGGCGGCCGCTCAGAAGTGGGTGGACTCCTCAATCTCGAAGACGGTGAATGTCCCGACGGACATGCCGTTCGAGCGATTCAAGGATCTGTACATGCTTGCGCATGAGCAGGGCCTGAAGGGCTGCACGACGTTCCGCTTCAACCCGACCGCGTTCCAGGGTGTGCTGGTCAAGGAGCAGGATCTGAAGAACACGGTCTACGTGTTCAAGACCGAAGGTGGCGAGACGGTGCGAGCGCGTGGCGATGAACTCATCGAGTACGATGGGGAGACGCACACGGCCGCCAATCTCTACGATGCGCTCAAGGAGAAGACTTACGGTCTTCATGCCTAGCGAGTGATATGACAGCCCCGGGGATCATCCCCGGGGCTTTTTCTTGACCGCTTATCTATAGGGAGGCAGGACACTAAGCATAAGCGAGGAATTATCGATGTTGTTGTATCCCAAGGTCATCGTGCTTTGCACGAACGCCAATGGCGCAGCAGAGTTTCACAGTTGCGCGCCGGAGGTTACCGCGGACCAGCTTCGAGCAGGCGAGCACTACGCGCTGGCGAAGGAGAATGCCGGGTTCAACGGGTTCACTGAGCCGATGATCGCGTTCGATGCCGAAGACCCGGCCGCCAAGCAGCTCGAGAGCCTGGCTGGTTACGTGCGGCGTACCCCGCCCTCGACCCCTGGAAGTCAGTCGGCCGTATCGCAAAGGGGAACCCCACAAGGTCAATTCTCCTACGTTCCGTTCCAGGATCTCATCACCGCCGCCCGCGCGATCGTTGCGCAGGCACCGGAGGGGATGCAAAAGCTCGAGAGCGCGCTCGGGCGCGTCGATTCGGCACTCGAGGACCAGGCGAGCTGTGCCGAGGACATCAAGCGGGCCCGAGAGCTCGCCTCCGATGACCTCGAGATCGACGACGATCCGATGGTCTCTGTCGGTGACCGGGGCGTCTGGGTCAGTGCTTGGGTGTGGGCTCCGTTGCCCACAGAAGAGGAATCTGCCGGCGGTTGAGCTGCAACCCCCGAGATCATCAATCCCGCCGACATCGGCGGGATTTTTTATTCCGAGATCCTCAGGCGGCGGCTCCCTATAGGCGTGCAGGTCATTAAACAGAGGATCCTGCATGGAGAAACGAAGTTTCAGCGTTGCGCCGTCGATCATCTACCACTTGATCGTCGCGCAGGCGGGCAGTCTGGGTAAGGCTGCGCTCGAGTGCGTGATGAACAGCACCGATGCGGGGGCGACGCGGATCGACATCGAGATCACCCGAAAGGGAATCACGATTGTGGACGATGGGCAGGGATTTCGGTCCCGCAAGGAGATCGAGGCCTATTTCGAGGTCTTCGGGTTCGATCACAAGGACGAGGAGCGCACCTACGGCAAGTTCGGCATCGGCCGCGGTCAGCTGTGGAGCTTCTGTTCGACGATCTGGCGCACCGGCACGTTCAAGATGGACGTGGATATCAAGAACAAGGGATTGGACTACGACCTGGTGGAGGATCTCGAGCCGGCCAAGGGCGTCAGCATCGAGGGGACGTTCTACACGCCGCTGAAGACCTCCGAGGTGGTTGCGTTCGAGAAGGAGCTCGAGGAACTCGCCAAGTACTTGCAGATCCCGCTGTATCTGAACAAGAGACTGATCAACACCAGCCCGGCGGATCAGAAGTGGGATCACGACATCGAGCAGGCCTGGATTCGCATCTCCGACGGATCGACTCTCGCGGTTTACAACCTCGGGGTTCTCGTTCGCCAGTATTCCTCGTACCACTTCGGGTGCGGAGGGGTGGTGGTGACGAAGCCGGGGGTGCGGCTCGAGCTCAATATGGCGCGCAACGATATCCTCGTCGCGCAGTGTCAGGTCTGGAAGGAGATTCGCAAATTTCTCCAGGCGAAGTCCGATGAGCGGGTGCGGACCAAACGCACGCGGGTCACGGAAAATGAGCTTGAGAATTTCGCCCGACGCATCAGCGCCGGCGAGGTCTCCTTCAAGGAAGTGGAGAATCTCAAGATTCTCACGGACATCTGCGGTCGATGCTACACGATCAGGGAGGCAGGGCGACTCCTCGGCGGGTATCACAAGATACCGCTGACGGTGGCTCCGGATGGTAGCCGACTCGGTGAGCAGGCCCATCGCAGCAAAATGGCCTTCGTTCTGGCGACGAAGACCCTGGAGCGATTCGGTGTCGAGTCGGTGCAGGAGCTGCGCGATCTGCTCGAGAGGTTCAGCGCCGAGGGGCGAACCTACTGGGATGATGCGCGCACCGAGGAGTCGCTGGAATCGGCCGTGCCGAGTCTGAAAGAAGGCTACGAGGTGATCCCGCGCGGGTCTCTCACCAAGCACGATCGGGCAGCACTTTCGGCGCTACGGGCGATGTCCAACAGCGTGAGTTACGCGATGCGGAACTCGCGCAGTCTCGACTGGAGTGGGGCAGCGCGGGAGGTTCTCATCGGCGTATCGGACACCGCTGAGGCGTGGACCGACGGCAAGACGGTGATCACGTTCGAGCGCAGGACGTGCGATCTGATGAAGCGCGGGATCGGTGGGTTTGCCGCCCTCGCGAACATCATGGTGCACGAGTATCTGCACGATGACGCGGATGTCGGTTCCCATCAGCATGATGAGTACTTCTACGAGCGTTACCACGAGATGACCTGCGGAGAGTCTGGAATCCTCTCCCAGGCGGTCTACGGGGCAATGCGGGCATGGCTGGTGGCACTGCAGGCCAACCGCATCCGAGTGCCGGCCGAATACCGAAAGCATCTCGAACTCGTCGAGACGCTGGAGACTTCGGCGCTGCAAGCGGCTTGATCGATAGACCCCCTGACATTCAGGGGGTCTTTTTTCGCCCGCGCACCGGCGGGCGGCCCGACTCATGTGGGCCCTCGAGCCTTTTTATCCTGCCTTCTCGGCCGCGCCGCTCGCTAGAAGTAGCCAGGTCACTAGGAGATGAAGATCATGACGGAGAACGAAACGAGTACGCCGCTCGAGGGTTGCGTGCGCAAGCTGGTCGCCGAGCTGGAGGGGCTCGGGGTGGGGGATGAAACCCGCGAGGTCAATGGGGCCGAGGCCGTGGATCTGCTGAATCGCTACCTCCCGCAGCTGCGGGTCGCGGTGGCCGAGCCGCGCGGATGAGCCGCAGTCGAAAGAAGCACCCCATCGGGGGAAACACCAAGGCCGAGAGCGAGCGCGGCTTCAAGCGATCCGAACACCAGCGCGAGCGCCATCACGTGCGCCAGCGCCTGAGGGTGAGCGGTGATGATGCCGATGCGCGGCTGCACGGCGCCCCGTTCGGCAATCCACACTGCGGGCCGAAAGATGGCAAGCAGTACGATCGCACGAGGGGCTCGAAAGGTATGCGGAAATAGTGGAGGAGCTCTATGGCCGAAGGCCAAAATCCCGCTGTCGGCGTGCGCGTCCTTGCAGTAGGCGGACGGATCGAACTCGATCTGATGGTCGCTGAGGCGCCGATCGCAACGGCATCGATGGACAACGAGGCGGCGTTCACGCTGCAAGACAATCTCGGAGCGGCACTGCTCGAGACGGTAGAGGACAGTCGCTGGAAGTGCCCGAGCTGCGGTAGCCACGACGTTCAGGTCTCGCTGCCCACCTGGTACCGGGAGACCTCTGAGGGGAACCTCGTGATGGTGAACACCGACGGAGAGGCCTCGGTGCAGTACTGGCACTGTGAGGCATGTGATGACGGCGGCTCGGGCGAGCCCGAGCGTGTCGCAGCGGCAGCTTAATATGATCTTGGCGCCCGGGTTCTCCCGGGCGCTTTCTTTTCTCGGGCTCACTTAGCGGGCGCGTACCGCTGTGATATCGTCACTCGTTTCGTGCATTTCCGCGCGATCGAGGGAGATTGACGATGGTCAGCAAAGCCGCACCCCGCACAAAGTCCGAACAGCTCGCCCACATTGCCGAAGAAACCGGATTGACCCGCAAACAGGTCGCCGCGGTGTTCGAGTCGCTGAACACCATGATCGGCAAAAGCCTGAAGCGCGAGGGCGTGTTCGCGGTCCCCGGACTCGTGAAGCTGAAGGTGGTGAAGAAACCCGCCACCAAGGCCCGCAAAGGGACGAACCCGTTCACGGGCGAGGCGATGGTGTTCAAGGCCAAGCCGGCTTCCAAGAAGGTCAAGGCGCTGCCGCTGAAGAACCTCAAAGACATGGTGGCCTGATCGGGCTCACAAGGCGCCGGCGGGCACATACCCGCCGGCGACGTGAGGGGTAGCGCCCGCAGGGAGGCATCGCCGCAACCATGCAAGAACCTGTGGCCCCGCAGATCGAGGAGTTTGGGCTCACGCGCGAAGACGCTGCGCGGCTGTCTCGCCACGTACTGCCCGAGTTCCACATGGACCCTCCTGCGGGGGCGAATCTGGCGGTGCGATGGCTGATCTGGCCGCGGATAGCGCTATTTGGCGTCGTGCCCGCCGGGCTCTACCAGCTGCACAGCATGCTCTCGGGCTGGAAGATCGACGTCTGGAGCGTCTTTGTCTCTCTGCTGCTAACCGTGGTGTTCGCTGTCCCACTCGGGGCGATTGCGATCGCCATAATACGTGTAGCGCTTCTGGGCCCGACGTACCAGCTGGTCGCCGGGCTGATGCTGCCCGGATATCGCGCGCACAGGCGCTACACCCGCGCGACGGATGCCTATCGAGCGAAGCTGGCCGAGTACGGGCTCTACCGCCGGCGGTTGTCTCTCGAGTTCTGGCGATCGCTCTCCGGCCTCCAATTCGAACGCGAATGCGCCGGGCTCTTTACGCGCATGGGCTACGCGGTAACCCTGACCCCGGGGACAGCCGACGGGGGCGTCGACATCGTGCTGCGCTCTGCCGAGGGGGTGGCGGCGGTTCAGTGCAAGGCGCTCAAAGGCAAGGTCGGCATCGGAGTCGGGCGCGAACTCGTGACCGCGGCGCGTGACATGGAGGCGACGCGCATGATGATCGTCTGCACTGCGGGGGCCTCCGAGCCGTTGCGGCGGTACGCCAAAGAGAAGGGCATCACCATCGTGACCGCCGAGGACCTGGTCACCTGGCAAATGGGGCTCAAGGGGATGCCCCAGGTGACCGTGCCGGTCGAGCGCATCCAGCCTGCGTAGAGTCTCGCGCGCGGAATGATCCGCGCCGGTGCCTATAGGGGGTAGTGAGAAACTGCAAGGCACCCCCATGGCTGAGAAAACCCGTTTTATCTTCGTAACCGGTGGCGTCGTGTCCTCCCTCGGCAAGGGAATCGCGAGCGCCTCGCTGGGTGCGCTGCTGCGCGCCCGAGGCCTCTCGGTGGCGATGATCAAGCTCGACCCCTACATCAATGTCGATCCGGGTACGATGAGCCCGCTTCAGCACGGGGAGGTGTTCGTCACGGAGGATGGGACCGAGTCCGATCTGGACCTCGGGCACTACGAGCGGTTCGTGCGGATAAAAACCGGTCGCGACAGCAACTTCACCACCGGCAAGATCTACCAGCAGGTGATCGAGAAAGAGCGCCGAGGGGACTACCTTGGGGCGACCGTGCAGGTGGTTCCGCACATCACCGATGAGATCCGCGCCTCGATCCACAAGGGCGCGGGCGAGGCTGATGTGTGCCTTGTAGAGATCGGCGGCACGGTCGGGGACATCGAATCGCAGCCCTTCCTCGAGTCGATCCGCCAGATGGCCCTCGAGCTGCCCGGCCGGTGCTTCTTCCTGCACTTGACGCTCGCGCCGGAGGTGACCGGAGGGGAGCTCAAGACCAAACCCACGCAGCACTCGGTGCGCGAGCTGCGCTCGATTGGTCTGCAACCCGATGCGTTGATGGTGCGCTGCGCCCACGAGTTAAGTCTCGACGTACGGCGCAAGATCGCCCTCTACACCAACGTGCCCGTCGAGGCTGTGGTGTGCGGCGTTGATGTCGATGACATCCACAAGATCCCCTTGAAGCTGCACGAGCAGGGCCTGGACGAGATTGTCGTTCGGCGCCTCGGTCTCCTCGGGCAGGGCCCGGACCTTTCCCAGTGGCGCTCAATCGTGAACGCCGTGGGGGCGGCCGATACGACGGTGAAAATCGCGATGGTCGGTAAATACGTGAAGCTGCGCGATGCCTACCTGTCGCTTCACGAGGCTCTACGCCATGCGGGCGTGCAGACCTTCAGCCACATCGACATCCGCTATGTCGATTGTGAGGAGATCGAGAAACACGGCACCGGTGCGCTCGACTCGGTCGATGCGATTCTTGTGCCTGGCGGGTTTGGCAATCGCGGCATCGAGGGCAAAATCGCCGCGGTGCGCTATGCGCGGGAGCTGCGTATCCCATTCCTCGGGATCTGTCTCGGCTTGCAGGTCGCGCTCATCGAGTATGGCCGCAATGTGCTCGGGCTCGAGCGGGCGAACAGCACCGAATTTGACCCCTCCACTGAGCACCCCGTCGTGGCGCTCGTGAACGAGTGGAGCGACCAGATCCACGGCGCGCAGCTGCGCACTGAGCGCTCGGCCCTGGGCGGCACGATGCGTCTCGGGGCACAGCCGGTGTTTCTGGACCCGCACAGCCTCGCCTGCAACCTGTATGGAGCGCCCAAGATCCATGAGCGGCACCGCCATCGCTACGAATTCAACGAGCGCTACATCGAGCGCTACCGCAGGGCCGGCGTGCGCTTCTCCGGGCTCTCCCAGGACGGCCTGGTCGAGATGATTGAGCTCGACGAGCATCCCTGGTTCGTTGCGAGCCAGTTCCACCCGGAGTTCACCTCGAACCCCGTGGACGGGCACGCGCTGTTCTCTGGATTTGTCATGGCGGCGCGGATCCGCGCGACGATGCGCCGGGCCGCGTAGCGGCGTTGTGGATTCCTGAGCGTCAGTTCCTATAGGGAGGTAGGCCACTACACCGGAGAACCATCCGAATGACGAATCAGGAATTGGCGACAGTGCTCGCCGCGCTGCGCTATTGGCAGCAGGACCTCGAAGCCAACGAGGCACCCCCGATCAGCGAGGAATATTTCGCCGACTGCGAACCTCTGACCTCTGAGGAGATCGACGAGCTCTGCGAGCGACTGAACGGCGGGACGGAATCGCAGCAGCACTGCCCGAGTCTCGCGGATTCGCCGCCCGTGACGGTCGTGATGCAGGTCGTGCCGTGTGCTGACGGCATGGAGTTCTTCCCGGATTTTTCCCTGGTTGAGATGACCCCCAGGATGATCGGGCGGATCGAGGCGCTCGCGGCGATGTGTGAGCGAGAAGGTCTCTCGCGTGTGGCGCTCGATACCGTGGTCAATCGCTGGGCAGACCCCGGGAAGTACCGCATCGTCGGCCAGCGCATGGAAGTGAGAGGAGGGCATTTGTGCTTCGCCGGACGGCCCAAACACGCCGGGTCTGAGGTCGAGACAATTGACCTGCCGATTGAAGCACTGAAAGTCGCCATCAACGGCACTTGCGGGTCATTGCCCGCCGGCTGGATGCGGGACGGTTCGACGCTCTTCGTGGCAGAGGGCCCCGAGGCGCTCGAGTATCTGCAGGAGAGCTATGCGTCGGAGGGTAACACCCCGGCCGCGAGCTCGTAACACTCTACGTCCGGCCACCTTGTGTGGCCGGATTTTTCATTTTCTGATGCGCCGCGCCCAGAGCCCCTCGGCAGGCCCGGTTCTGGCCGCTTTGATCCGCCTCGCTCGCTATAGCCGTGTAGGTCATAGCAGTGGCATGCGCCACAAGAGGACGGAATGCTCAAGATTCCTACAGCGTTGAAGGTATCGGGTGTCGCGGGGGACTACTTCCGTAAGAAGAGTTTTCACCGGGCGGCGCGGACATTTCTGAAAAGTCTCGTCCAGGTGCTCGCGCTGCCGGAGGGTTCCTACGAGCTGCGCACCAGCTCCGGGGGCCCTGCGGTTGCCGGAGAAACGGTGCTACACGGAGAGCACCTCTACGTGCAGGTCTTCGAGAGTCTGCAGGGGGAGCCCAGGGTGCTCTACCGGGCCTGCGCCAGTCGAGGCGATTACTGCGGGGGCACGAATCACGAGGCACGCATGCGTGAGCTCGAATCGATCGAGAACCAGTCCCGCTTCGTGAAAGCCTGCCGAGGGCTGATACAAATCGGCGATGAGCTGCGGCTCACGGCCTGAGGGAGAACAACAAGATGTATCGAGTTTCCTGGGTAATCGATGTCGAGGCCGGTTCGGTCGAAGCGGCCGCCCGAGAGGCGCAGGCGATCCAGCGCAATCCGGAGAGTATGGCCACCATCTTCGAGGTGAAAGCCGAAGGCGAGCCCGGCTCAGTTTCGGTGGATCTTTCGCAGCTCGAGGAGGGCCAAGAGTGCCCGGGTGAAGAGGCGGCCATGGCCAGCGAAGGGTGGGCCGGGGCGGGTGAGAACCTTGGCGCCGGCGTGACGCTCGTGATGGAAGTGCTGCCGTGTAGAGGGTCCGAGGGAGACTACCCGCAGTGGGCTGAGATCCAGCTCGACGCGCAGCTGCTCGAGCAGCTGGGGCGGCTGCACGCGGTTTGCCGCGCCAGCGAGCTAGCCAGCGTCTCGATCGATCTGGCCGTGGACCGGTGGGCCGAAACAGAAGACGAGTTCTTGGTCTATCGCGAGCGCCTGGTGGTGACACCCAGGGAGTTCTGCTTTGCCGGTCGGCGGGACGTCGAGGGCATGTACGCCGATTACGACGTGGAGACTCTGGATATCGCGTTCAGAGACCTTCTAGCGGTGCTCTCAAATCCGAGCGAAGAGATGCCCGAGGGCTGGGCGCTCAAGGGTCGTACGCTGTTCATATCGAGCGATCAAGGCAATCTCGGGTATCTCCGGGAAAGCTATGCCGAGGCACAAGAGGCTGGCTAGACCAGGCTCTACTTCACTGTATCCGGTCACATTATGTGGCCGGATCTTTTTTATCTGAGCTTTCCTCCGACCCCCTGCCTATAGACCGGTACAAGGTCATACGAGGTGGATCATGGCACTTAGGATTGCCAGTAAGATTGTGGGATATGAAGTGGAGTCCAATACCGCCCCGGCGGTGACGGACACAGAGAGCGCGAAGGCGGCATCGAGCGTGCCTGAGCTTCAGAGCGTGCCGAGAAGCGCAGAGACGACGGCTGAGCCTGTGGTGGCGGCAGCGCCCCCGGCGGTGAGCCCGCTCGCCGAGCGCATGGAGCCGGTGCTCGTCGAGATGAGCGAGAATGTGGAGCGGCCGGAGCATCTGCGCGGCACGACCTACAAGATCAAGACTCCGGTCTCCGAGCACGCGATGTACGTGACCATCAATGACATGGTGCTCAACGAGGGCACGGCTCATGAGTCACGCCAGCCGTTCGAGATCTTCATCAACTCGAAGAACCTCGAGCACTACCAGTGGATCGTCGCGCTGACCCGCGTCATCTCGGCCGTGTTTCGCAAGGGTGGCGATGTCGCATTCCTCGCAGAGGAGATGCAGGCGGTATTCGATCCGAAGGGTGGCTATTGGCAGAAGGGCAAGTACATGCCCTCGCTGGTGGCAGAACTCGGTTCTGTATTGCATCGTCACATGCAGGGTCTGGGAATGATCAAGCCGTCGGAGCGAGCGCTGGCCGCGCGCGCTTTGATTGCTGAGAAACAGGCCCAGTCGGCGAAAGTGGTGAAGTTGCAAACGACAGCGACACCGGAACCTGCTGAGGCGATTCCGCCGCACAAATCGAGTGTCACTTCGTCATCAACATCGACACAGACGTGTCCCGAATGTCATTTCGGCGGTCTGATCAGTTCTGGAGGATGCACCGTCTGCGTAGATTGTGGCTACTCCAAGTGTTCATAACCTAACATGGCGGGGCTTATGCCCCGCCGTTTTTATTTTTATGTGCAGAGCATTTGCGAGACACATCAACAATAGCGCTAGTGTGCCGCCCTGTCAACTATTCAGGACCAGGGCGCCCGCTGTGCGCGACACTGCCCAGCGAATTCAGCCCCATGATCGAACCGCTTGTCACTGAACGTCGACTGCGCCACGCCCCGCAGCAGAGGCGCTCTGATTCTGCGCGGCGCCGGCGCTCCGAGACCGTGCAGATACGGCTCAATTCTGCAGCAAAAGCAGGTGATGTTGTTTCTATCGGCTTTGCCTTGAGCGAGCCGACACGTCGCCTCGATCTCGATCATCCGCTGCGCCTGGCGGCCAAGGGGCGCCACCGAGAGGCGGCCTGCACCCTGCTCGCGAGCGGTGCTGACCTCACACGGGCGTTTTCCCCGGGCCACACGACGGAGCGCCTCGGGAAGCGTCGCCGGCTCGTTCAATTCCTCGCTTCCTGCGGCGCGGATGGATCTTTTATTCTCGCCTACCCGAGCGGGAGGGCTGCGTAAGCGATGCGACTGTTCATTGCAGAAAAGCCGAAAGTCGGCCGCGAGCTCGCGAGTATCTTTGGTGTGGTGCGAAGCGAAGACGGGTACATCGAGTGCCGCGGCGAGACGCGGGTGACGTGGTGCCGCGGGCATTTGCTCGGCCAGGCGAGACCTGAAGCCTACGTGACTGGCGAGAGAGTCGAGGCGCGCGATCTGCCGATCGTCCCCGAGCGCTGGAAGATGGAGGTGCGCGACGGCGATTCGCGCAAGCAGCTCGGAGTGATCAAGCGCCTGCTCGCCGAGGCGGACGAAGTGGTGCACGCTGGCGATGCCGACCGCGAGGGGCAGCTGTTGGTCGATGAGGTGCTCTATGCGCTGCGCTGGGGCGGGCGCACGCAGCGGCTGTGGCTCTCGAGCCTCGATGAGAAGTCGATCCGAAAGGCGGTGGGAAAGCTGCGGCCCAATGCCGAGTACCGTGGGCTCTTTGATGCGGCGCTCGGGCGGCAGCGCGCGGACTGGCTGGTCGGGTTCAACGCCTCGATTGCCTACTCGCGAAACCTGCAGGCCCGGGGCGTTGGCGGCGCCTGGTCGATCGGGCGGGTGCAGACCCCGACACTCGCGCTGATCGTCGATCGGGAGCGGGAGATCGCCGGATTCACCTCGCGGGAGCATTTCACGGTGCGTGCCACACTTGGCACCGCGCGCCGGGAGGAGATCTCTTCCCTGTGGCAGATTCCCGAGGACCTGCTGATCGATGAGCTGCTGCTCGATCGAGCGCCCGCCGAGGCGCTCGCTGGCCGGATCCCCGGGGAGGAGGCGAGAGTCGAGAAGTTTGCCTGCAAGACGCTCGAGCGCGCTGCGCCGATGCCCTACAATCTGAGCAAGCTCAAGCAGATCGCCAATCGCCGATTCGGCCTTTCCGGCCAGGCGACGCTCGATGCCGCCCAGGAGCTCTACGAGGCGAAGGCTACGACGTACCCACGCACCGACTGCCCCTATCTGCCCGAGGAACAGCACGCCGAGGCGCGCGAGATTCTGGGCGCACTCGGGGGGCTCTCGATCGCCGGCGTCGACGCCGCTCGCAAGCACGCGGCCTGGAACACCAAGAAGGTCGAGGCGCATCACGCGATCATCCCCACGGGGCGTGCGCTGCCGGGCGGACTTTCCTCGCCGGCCCGCCAGGTTTTCTCGCTGATCCGCGATGCGTATGTGCGGCTGTTCATGCCCCCCGAGCGTTACGAGACGCGCGAGGCGATTTTCGAATTCTCGAGTGGGGAGCGCTTTCGGGCGCACTCGCGCTTCACGCTGAGCCCTGGGTGGCTCGAGCTGCAAGGCGGTGATGAAGAGGGTGATGAGGAGGGTAAGGACGCGCCGGCGCGTCTGCCCGACCTCGAGGTCGGCGAGCGGGTCGTGTGTAGCGCCGCGCAAGTGGTGGCGAAGGAGACCAAACCGCCGCGCTACTACACCGACGGCACGCTCGAGGGGACGATGGTGGGTATCCACAAGCTCATCACGGATCCGAAGATGAAGGCGCGGTTGCGCGAGACCTCCGGCCTCGGGACAGAGGCGACGCGGGCGGCCATCATCGAGACGCTGATCAGGCGCGAGTACATCTACCGCAGCAAAAAGCACCTGCGCCCGACGGATCGGGGCTGTGAGCTCATCGACACGCTGCGCAAAGTCGCACCGGAGCTGCCCGACCCGGCGGAGACGGCGCTGCAGGAGGATGCGCTCGCGGATATTGCCGCGGGCAAAGCGCCGATCCTTGAGTTTCTGAAGAAATCCGAAACGCACGCCGGCTCGATCGCGCGAGTGTTGATCGAGGGTGCGCTCACTGATCGGGTGAGCACGATGCACCAATGCCCGGGCTGTCAGGGTGAGCGATGCACAGCCCTTACGAGTAGGAGTGGTTGGGCGTATCACCGCTGCGGCGATTGCGGGCAGATGTTCGTCGACAATGGAGGCAAGCCCGGTCGGCGCTGGGAGCCGAAGAGCCCGCGCGGGGCAGGCGCGAGCCCAAAGCGGGGCCGGGCGGTCGCCGGCGCAGTGGCTCGAGCGCGACCCCCCAGTGGAGGGAAGTCGCATCGAGAGGGCAAAGCCGCGCAGCGCGCAAAGTCCCAGGCGGGCCGCTCAGGCCCGATGTGCCCCGCGTGCCAGTGCGCCACGGCAGAGGCGAAGACGCGCAATGACCGGCCCTACTGGCGCTGCGCTCAGTGCGGGAGTGCCTGGTGGCCGGATCGGGAGAACGCGAAGCGGCTAGGGCCGCAATGGCCCCCGCGCCCCTGATCGGCATCGACCACCCCGCCCCCAGTGCTTGACCGAGTGCATCGAGCCACCGGATTGTGAGCGTGCGGCTGTGAGTCGCTATCCCCTGCGCGTTCTGGCATGACCGTAGGCTCCGGGATAGACAAAGAAAATCCCCGGCCGAAGCCGGGGATTGATTGATGAGATCAGGCGTAGTCGCTGAGTACGGCCGGGCGGGTGAAGAATCCACCGTTTCCGAGCGATACCCAATTGGCTTGAGCTCGACGGGTCTCCCGTTCCGTGGCCTCGTTCGACTGGGCGTCATCGCCCTCGACGAAACACGCGGTGACTTCCGTGCGAGCGGGGGCCTGGTTCGACTTGCTGTTAGTGACTGCGAACATGTGTGAAATACCTCAGGCGGCAGCTTGAATACGACCGCTGGTGCGATCGAGCTGCTCACCTTCGTTAGTGACCGATGATTTGGTGGTGCTGGCTGTGGCGGTGGATTTCCCCGACGCCTTCTTGCGAGCACGTTTGGGTTTCTCGACCTGGCTGCCAACGGCGGCGGCCAATCTGGCTTGTGCGTCCGTGCGCAGCTTCTCGAACTCCTCGTCCTCGTCCATATTCAGCCGGCCCAGAAGGTCCAGCATTGATTCGAGATGCGTGATGCTTGCCGCGCGCAGATCCTTCGGCTTACCGAGCTTGTCCTCCATGTCCGCGACAACGTCAAAGAGACGCTGGCGCAGATCCTTGCGCGCCTCCAGGTGAGCAGTCTCCAGGCTCTCGCGCGCGGAGCGCTCGATCGCACGTCGTTCCTCCTCGGCGAGCTCCGGGGGCAGGGCAATCCCGCTCTCGGGCATCGGGGAGATCACGACATCGAAGCTGCACAGGTCCTCGATCGAATCCACTGAGGGGTAGTCCGTCGCCTTGTAGGCGTCCCCAAGCTTCACCCGAGCCCGCTCCTGCATGAACTCGTACTCACCCTTGAGGGTCGGCACCATCGCGTAGAAACGCTCTCGATAAGCGTCCACCGCGGTGGTGTAGGGGGTGATGTTCTTCACCGGTAGCATCCCGACTCCGCGGTGCTGCCAGGCGAAGGTGTTTTCGTAGTGGAATCGACGCGCCTGAGTGCGAAGCGATGCGAGCTTGCCCAGGGTTTCGCAGCCAGGAAGTAGGGACTTCCAGACTCTCACGCAAGCGTCTTCGGCGTGTTTCTGACGTGCGAGCTCTTGACCGAGCGCGGCGTCTTTCGTGCGGGCGCCCCAGATGCTGATGTTCAGCGAGACCAGGACGGCCCTTTGCTTTCCAGCCATACGGCTATCTCTCTCTTTAGTGACCTGCCCTCCTATAGAAACCGGTACGCGAGAAATAGGCGTATAAAAAAAAAAGAGACCGCCCCGAATTGGGGGCGGTTCGCGAATAAAAAGACCTGGAGGTAAGGGAGGATCGCCGCTATCGCGGGGTCGTAAGACCCAACGCGATAGCAGCAAAGAACCCTATTTCCGAATCAGGCCGCATGAGCGAGGCAGTTTTCCAACTGAATCGTCTCATTGAGTACACCGAGACGCTCCCGAACGACGTCGGAGGCATAGGTGTGCTGGCCCTGGAAACCCTCGACGAAGGATTCCATGTCAGTGCGTGTCTGCACCAAGTCCTCAACGGAAGCCGTACGGATGAAATCCGCGAACGCCTTGTCCGTCCCGAGATCCTGAACCTCATATCCCGGCAGAGAAGCAGTAGTCATGAACGCCATGATGGAACCCTCGTTAAATAGTGACCTAGGTGCCCGGAGTACCGGGTTGACTACCTCTAGGGAGGTCCATTGCGGATAAAACCCAAATTCGAAATCGTGGGCTCAGCGCGTCGCGCGCACATGAATTAGGAGATGCCCGTGCCTATAGACCGCTAGGTCATTAAAATCGAGGGTGATGCGATGAAATACACCGTAGTGGTGCATGCAGTCGGCGAGGATGGGGCTGAAGCGTTCGTCGGCAAGAGGACGGTGGAGGCCCCGACGGCCGCGCGGGCCCGCAAACAGGCGATCGAGGATCTGTGGGACGATCGGCTGAGCTGCGCATCCTGTAGCGCTCGGGCGGCAGTGCTGACGCGTACGGAGAGCGACGGTGGATCCGCGGCGCTGCGTGCAGCGCGCAGTGGTCTCTCGTATACCCAGGCGAGTCAGCGGGCCAGTGCCGGGATGACGTCGGACTACGAGTGGCGTTGGTACCGGTTCTGGTGGACCTGGACGGCGCTGAGGTTCTCCTCTTCCCGACAGGACCGGGCGCGAGTGAAACTCGGGGCTGAGCTTTTTTATCGCCGAATCGAACGGATCCAGACCTGGCGAAAGAGGCTGCTCGCTGGAGGAGCCGCGCATGCTGCTTGAGGTGCGCGCCGCCGGCGGCTATCGCCCGGCCGATAAAGAGGAAGTACTGCTCGCGGCCGCGCGCTACGCGGTCATGGACGCCCCACGGGACTGCGCCCTGGTCTTGAGCAGCGCAGCTGAGGTATTGCGGCGGCACCTCGGCCACCTGGATCGAGAGGTGTTCGCTGCGGTGTGGCTCGATACCGGGTCTCGGATCATTGACTTCGACGTCATCAGTGTCGGCACGGTGAACGAGGCGATGGTGCCGGTCAGGGAAGTGGCCCGGAAAGCACTCGACCGAAACGCAACGGCGTGCCTGGTGTGCCACAACCATCCTTCAGGCAGGGTGGAGCCGTCTGTGCAGGATGAGATCGTGACTCGGCGTATCAAGGAGGCACTCGCGCTCTTTGATATTCGGGTGGTCGATCACGTGGTACTCGGCCGGGACAGCTCGTACAGCTTTGCAGAGCACGGGTTGATCTGAGCCGGGAGTTTTTATCTGGGGCGCCTCATCAGGCGCCCCATTTTTCTGCCTCGCTACCTATAGACGTTCAGGTCATTACGAGTGAGGTCTGAAATGTTACGGATCACCCAGAAGAAGGGTCGTGGGCATCGCAGTCGAAGTGCTGAGCTCACCGAGCGGTTGACGCGCATCGCCAATGAGCTTGCCCGAGCCCAGAACATGCCGTCACGACTCGAGTCCGAGCACGACTTTCGTCGTGCGACGCCGGCGAGTGATCGCCGCCATGTGCTCGAGGACGCCGAGCGGGCAAACGATCAGTGCCAGGACTGGGCGCTCGAGCTGCTCGGGCTGGTTGATTTTATTGGCTCGGCAAGGGTGCGCTCATGATCGACTCGATCGATGTGCGGGCCGAGGACGGCCAAGTGCAAGTTGGGCTCTTTCACGGCGAGGAGTGTGCTCAGGTCCTGCCAGTCGGGCTCGATCAGGCCAGAGAATTGCACAAGGCGCTGGGCGAGGCGATCGAAGAGATTGCGGCTCAGGCGGCGCGCCCCTCCAGTGGTTGTGTGCAGTGCGACAAGGGAATGTCTCGTGACTCGGAGGGCTGGCACCCCAATGAGGCGAGCTCGACGGGATGGAGCCTATGCACGGCCCTCGGCCCCAAGCAATAAATGTCTCTGCGAAGAGGCGCAGTCCATTTTCACGGAGTATTCGATGAGACAGGTCAATGGCACGCGCCCCGGTAAAGGCGCACGAAGGGTGAGAACGGAACGGGTTGGCGAGGCTCGTGTTCGGTGCTACGACAACGGGGGCAAGACCCGAGACCGCTACACTGTGGTCTACATGGATTTTCCCGAGCAACAGCGAGGGTTCTTTCTATCCCTCGGGATGAGTGAGAATCCAACGGACCCGCAGGGATACGGTCAGCACACCACGACCATGATGGGCTCGCATCTCGGTCGGCGCGTGCCGTTCGAGTCGTTGCCCGAGAGATGTCGGCGGGTGATCGAGGTAGACCTCGGCGCCGCGCACGCATGATTCAGACCCGGGGTGCCGTTTGGCGCTCCGGGTTTTTATTTCCGAATGTCATTCGGGATCTGACAGCGCCGAGAGCGGGTATGGACTAGTCCGAGTGTTATAATGGAATGGTCACTCAGGAGAGCAGTGCAATGCACGGGAACGATTTAAGCCAACGCCGGCTTGAGCGCCAGGCTGACAATGTGATGCAGATCGATCTCGACAAAGAAGTGGGGATCGTGACCGATCTTGGGATCAAGTGGGCCGAGAAACACGAAATCGCGAGCTTGCTCGAGGAGACCAAGAAGACGTTGCTTGCGCAGATCATTGGGGAATTGATGAGCGCGTCGCGAAAGGACGGCAAGAAAGGCATCTCTTTCGCCCAGGCGGAAACCGAGGCGCTCGCGGATATTCGCTACGAGGGGCATCTGCGCCAGATGACCGAGGCGCGCAGGGAGGCGAATGTGGCGAGGGTGCGCCATGACACCGCGGGTGTACGGCTCGAGATGATCCGCTCGCTGATGGCGACGCGACGCGAAGAGATGCGTCTGTCAGGGATGACACGCTGAGGCCTCGCCGCAAGGCGGCGGCCGGAGTTTTCAACGAAGGGGAGAGTGATGGATTCAGCGAGCATTTTCATTCTGATCGAACGGGTTGGAGAGCAGAGCGCGAAGAACGCAAAGATTGCGCTGCTCAGTGAGCACGGCGCCGATGAAGACCTGAAGCGGGTGCTTGAGGCGACTTACAGTCCGCTCAAGACCTATGGCATCGCGCAGCGGCCGGCGCCGGCTGAGCCCGATCGGCCCGGGGTGGCGTTTGACGAGACGACCTGGGGGCTCCTCGGGCAGCTCGAACGGCGCGAGATCACCGGCAATGCCGCACGGGCGGCGCTCGCGGGCGAGCTGACTCGGCTCGATGGGCGAAGCGCGGAGCTGCTCTGGCGGATCGTGGCGAAGGATCTGCGCGCGGGCTTCTCGGCCAACACCACCGGGAAGCTCTTCGCCGGGCTGCTGCCGGAGTACCCGTACATGCGCTGCTCGTTGCCGAAGAAATCGAATCTCTCGAAGTTCGATTTCGCCGCGGGCGTGTTCAGTCAGAAGAAGGCGAATGGGCTGTTCGCCAACGTCAATCTGCTCGAGTCCGGCGCGGTGACGATCGTCAGCCGTTCCGGGAGCGAGTTTCCGGCGGAGGCCTTCGGGGGCCTAGCCACATTCGTCGCGGAGTGCTTCGAGCGCGGCTTTCAGCACCACGGCGAGCTGCTCGTGGTGGAGGAGGGCAAGATTCTCCCGCGCGAGATTGGCAACGGGATCCTGAATGGGGTGCTGCAGGGCGGGCAGTTCGGGCCCGGGCAGAGCCCTCTTTATGAGGTGTGGGATCGGATTCCGCTCTCGGCGGTGGTGCGGAAGGGTTCCTACACGGTGCCCTACCGGGAGCGTCTTCGAGCGCTCGAGCAGTTGCTCAATGATGCCGGGGAGACGCCGGCGGTGCAGCTCATCGACACCCAAGTGGTGCACTCTCTGCAGGAGGCCTACACGCACTACAGCCAGCTGGTCGCGGCGGGCGAGGAAGGGTCGATCGTCAAGAGTCCTGAGCTCATCTGGCGCGATGGTACCTCGAAGGATGCGGTGAAACTGAAGGTCGAGGCCTGCTGCGATTTGAAGATCGTGGCGATCGTGCCCGGGCGGGCCGGCACGCGCACGGAGGGGCGCTCCGGTTCCCTCGCCTGCGAGAGCGAGTGTGGGAAGCTGCGCGTGGATGTCACCGTGAAGAACGAGACGATGCGTGATGCGGTTGATGCGGACCCGCAGTCGTGGATCGGGCGGATCGTGCCGGTGCTGTTCAACGAGGTGATGCGGCCCGGGCCGAACAACCCGTTCCATTCGCTCTTTCTGCCCCGTCTGGAGGAGGCAGGGTACCGATTGGACAAGAGCGTCGCGGACGACCTTGAGCGAGTGCTCGAGCAGTTCGAGGCGGCGAAAGACATGCCGGCGGTGGCAGCCTGAATGCCGACTCCGGCAATGGAGCGTGGCCTCACCCTGCTCTGCCAGAGCGATCGGGTAGGAAGAGAGGAGCGGATCGCTCACCAGGTGGCGCTGCTCGAGGACATTCCTCTGCGCCGCGCGAGACTCGCGGAACTCGGCTCCTTCGCTGCGGCGCTGACGGCTGGTACGGTGGTGCCGGTCGGAAGCGTCGAATTCGTGCGCCGGGCCATGGTGCTCGCGGGCATCGCTGAACCTGAGAACCTCTCCTACCCGCCTGCGCTTCGCCCCTATCTGCATCGCCGGGTGGAGCAGCGCGAGGTCGGGAGTGTGCTGGGCAAGTGGTTCGTCAAACCCGTCCTCACCAAGTCCTTCACGGGGTTCGTATTCGATACGCTCGACAATCCAGATCATCTGTCTTGCCATGATCGGCTCCAGCTCAGCGCGTTCCTTGCGCTCGATCCGCGCACTCCCGTATGGGTGAGCGAGCCTGTCTCTTGGACAAGCGAGGTGCGCTACTACGTACTCGAAGGTGAGATTCACGGCGAGGGCCGCTACGACGATGGTCCGGAGGATGCGCCGCTGGCCGATGTGGCCGTGGTGCGGGAGATGGTGAGCCGCTACAGCGCCTCGGCGGGTGCGCCGGTAGCTTTCGCGATCGATGTGGGCCGGCTCGAGGACGGATCGACCGCGTTGGTCGAGGTGAATGACATGTGGGCGGTCGGGTACTACTCAGGGACGCTCAACGAACGGGCATACGTGCGCATGTTGCATCGACGGTGGGCGCAGCTCTTGAGACAGCGCGCAGTGGAGGTTCGGTCATGACAGATCGTATGGGGCCCCAAGCGGATGTGCACATCTGGCGTGATGAGCAAGGAACGGTCAATGCGAACGTCAAACACCTTGCGCATCATTCCCCGAGCGGGTTCGAGTGTGGGTATCACGGTTCTGGGCCTGCGGACCTTGCGCTCTCGATTCTCGCGCGTTTCGTGCCGCTCGAGGCAGGCACGCCAAGTGAGCGGCTCTACCGAGGGCAGCGCTGCTCGCTGTTTGCCTGGCAACACCACCAGGAGTTCAAACGGGAGTTCATCGCGCCTTTGGGCTCCGCCGGCGGAGTAATCCCCGCGCGTGACATCGCTGCATGGATCGATGCGCGGCGCGGCGATGTTATCTAGGAACATCGAAAGCGCTTAAAAAATGGGGGTTATTGTGTTAAGTTTACCCCTGCGGACTAGTCCGGATGTTATAATAGAAGGTATGGCGAATGGCTACAGACGAGAAGTCGACCACACCCGATGAACGCAAGCGGGCCGACCGGGAGCGCAAACAGCGCGCCCGCAAAGACCTGCGAGCGAAAGGGTTCAGGCCCTACGAGGTGTGGGTTAGACCTGAGCAGTGGCCGACGGTGAAGCGATACATCAAGTCTCTGGATAGCAAGCGCTCCGCAAGGGGCGCGAAATGACCAGAACCGAGGATCGAAAGATGGCTCAAGAGATGCGAAGTCAGAATAGGGGCGCGGCGGGCGGATCACCGGCGGCGCAGCGGCTCGAGGAGGCGAAGGCCCGTCATCGTCAGATGATCGAGCGGCGGGCACGGGCGCAGGCGGACTTCGAAGCCGCTGAGCGTCAGTTGAAAGAGGCACGCGCGGAAGCCGAGCAGGAATTTGGCACCGGGGACCTTGCGGAGTTGCGCCGGCTCTACGCGGAGCGCGAGCGCGAGAACGACCAGGCGGTCGAGCAGTTCGTCGGCGCGCTGGACCAGGGCGAGGCGGCGCTGCGCGAAGCGGAGGCGGCGCTCGTTTCCTAAGCGAGTGGTGCGAGAACGGCCGAGGTTGGATTCGGGGCTGCTGGAGGTGTGAGGCAGATGCTGTTCGAGGAGCTGGATACGGGTCGATTCGAGCGCTCGCGCATGATGCACGCGAAGCTCACGGGGTTGCGCGAGTCGTGCGCCAGTCGCTCCGGGCTGCTTACGCAACGGGTGGCGGATGCCAAGGGGCGCCTGGAGCTCGTCGAGCAATGCGATACGGCGCTTGAGAGCCTGCAGAACCGGGCTCATCGGCGTAGTGTCGGGGCGTTCGAGAAGCTGCTGACCGCGATCGTGCGCGACGTGCTGCCGGAGAAGGGGGAGGTGCGCCTGAATCTCTACCAGGAGCGCGGGGCCCCTGCGCTCGATGTGCAGATGGCAAACGGAGATGCGATCGAGGACGCATTCGACGGTTCTGGTGGCGCGGTGACCAACGTGCTCTCGGCGGGGCTGCGCTTTGCTGCGCTCTCGCGCACCGGGGCGCGACGGCTGGTGGTGCTCGATGAGCCGGATTGCTGGATCAAGCCCGAGCGAGTCGCCGGGTTCGTGCGGGTGCTCTCGGATGTGGCCCGGCGGGCGGGCACGCAGACGGTGCTGATCTCGCATCACGAACCGGAGCTGTTCGAGGATCTCGTCAGCCTGGTGAAGCTCACCCGTGGTGCCGATGGGAGCGCTGAGGTGCAGGTGATGCGTCGAGCCGCCGAGTGGCCAGACGAGGCCGCCGCGGGCTTGCGTTCGATTCACCTGAAGAACTTCCGCGCCCACAGCGACACCCTCGTGCCGCTCTTTCCGGGCGTCACCGTCGTGATCGGGGACAACGACCTCGGCAAATCCACGCTTGCGGCGACGAGCCTGCGGGCGGTGGCCTACGGAGATGGGGATGACACGCTGATCCGTCACGGCGCGCCTGAGGCCCAGGTGACTCTCGAGCTCGAGAACGGCCGGCGGATTGTCTGGACGCGCCGGGCCAAGGCCAAGAGCGGACAGCCGAAGGTGAATTACGCGCTCTATGAGGCCGGTAGCGATGAGCCTGTGCGTGAGGGTCGCCCGGCTACCCGTGGAGGGGTGCCGGAGTGGGTGAGTGAAGTGCTCGGTATTGCGCGGGCTGGCGAGCTCGACATCCAGGTCGGCAGCCAAAAGAGCCCTGTGTTCCTGCTCGATCGGCCGGCCTCGATGCGAGCACAGATTCTCTCGGTCGGGCGTGAGTCGGGCCGGCTCTCGTCGCTGATCGAGCGTTACGGCGAATTGAAGCGTGCCGATCGGGCCCAGGTGCGAGACGGCGAGAGTGAGCTTGCCGCTCTTGCGCAGAAACTTGCAGTCTCCGAGAACCTCCCCTCGGTGGGTGAGACTCTCGAGCGACTCGCGGAAGATCTGAAGAACATCGAGGCGGCGCGAGCACTGCAGAGCCAGCTCGTGGCGGTGATGGATCGGATCGAGTCCCTGGAGAAGCATCGCCAAGGGGCGAGCGCCTGCGCTACCGCGCTTGCGGGGCTGCCGGAGATGATTGAGCTGCACAAAACGCAGCCCCTGTCGGATCTGATCGGACGTATCGATTCGTTGGCGAAACATAGTCAGCGTGCGAGTGCGTGCGCCGCGGCGCTGGCGGGGGTGCCGGAGATGATCGAGCTGCACCCCACGCAGCAGCTCTCGGAGGTGATCGGGCGGATTGAGCGCAACGAGCCCAAAGCCCGTGCGCGTGTACCCGGTTCGCTCCCGGATGTGCCGCAGCTGCACGATACCGCAGCAATTGCCTTGGCCGGTCAGCGCATCGGGCGGCTGCAGAAGCAGCTCGAGGGGCGCAAGCCCTTACCGCAGATGCCCGACATCCCACAGTTGCACGAGCTCTCCGGGCTCGTTCGCTTGGCCGGGGCGGTCTCCTCCCGTGCCACGGATCTTGAGCGATTGAAGGCGGCGCTGCAGGAAGCGGATCAGGCGCTGACGGCTGCGCACGCTGAGGAAGCTGCGGTCATCGAAGAGATCGGAGGGATGTGCCCGCTTTGCGGCGGGGAACTGCACGCCTGATGACGGGGAGGTGTTTCCGAATCTCGTTCGTAAACCTCCCTGCAATCCGGGTCATGTTGGACTAGTCCGAGAGTTATAATATGGGCATGGGCGAGCGGTTCAAAGGATCGAGGGCATGAGTGCATTAAAAGGTATTCTGTGGATCGGCGATCCGCACGTATCGAGCGTTCGCCCCGGGCGGCGTAAGGACGACTACATCGCCAGCGTGATCGGTAAGCTGACGAAAGCTTCAGAGATCTGCTGGGAGCGCGGTCTGCAACCGGTGATCCTCGGGGATCTGTTTCATCGTGCCAAAGAAAATCATCTCCCGACGCTTGCGCAGCTGTTCGAGGTACTCGGGAATTTCCCAGTGCAACCGCTTGTGATCGGCGGCAATCACGACAAGGCAGACACGCTGTTACAGGATGCCGACGCGCTCTCACTCTTCGCACAAACGGGCGTCATCGAAGTACTCGATGGCCCCTGCCGGGCGTGGCGCGTCATTGAGACCGAGGAGGGGCCCATCCAGCTCTGGGGTGCCCCCTATGGAGCGGAGATTCCCGATTCAATCGAGGCCGAAGGGGTGGGCCCGGTTGTGCTGGTTACGCACCACGACCTCGCATTCCAGGGCGCCTATCCTGGCGCGCAGCTGCTGAAGGAAATCCGCGGCTGCGACATGGTGGTCAACGGTCACATGCACTTCACGACCCCCTCGGTGCAGAAGGGCCGTACGTGGTGGCACAACCCCGGGAACATCGAGCCGATCTCGATCGACTGCCGCGAGCACAAACCGGCGGTGTGGGCCTGGGCGGCAGGGGCGTCGTGCGAGGCACTCGAGCGGATCGACCTGCCTCACAACAGTGATTGCTTCGATCTCACCGGGCTTGCGGTGGAGGCGTCCGATGCGACATCGGCGGCAGCAGCGCTGCCGGAGAGCCAATTTGCGGAACTTCTCACCCAGGACGAGTGGCTCGGGGCGAGGGCGGTTGAGAACGACGGGGAGGCGTTTCTCGAGGACCTCTCCGCGGGGCTTGAGGAGATCGAGGCGCCGGCGCCAGTGAAAACCCTGCTTACCTCGCTCGCTCAGGGTGCGGAGCCGGTCAGAGGCTAAGGCCGGCCGATCGTCGGTTCCGGCGATTTTATTTCTGATGCTCATTCGGGTTCCTCGTTTGTTGGGGAGCGGCATTCGCTATACCCTGAAAGAGTGGGGATAAAAATAAATTCCCCTATTGACGCCAGGGTGAGGTTTATCCGATGAGACAATTTTCCCGTATCGCGCAGATGTGTCTTGCCCTCGCGACGCTCTCCGTGGTGGTTTCCCCGGCATTGGCCGCGGGCCACTATTGGCGTGAGCATGAATGGCACCACTACGAACGTCGGCACAGCGAGCGCTGGAGTCGCGATCGCAACAGTGGGCCGGTCCACCCGTTCTCCGAGGCGCTGCCGAACCGGCGGCTCACCCCGGGCGCACTGAACCCGGCCGTGACGCAGGCGACCATCTATTCAACGATTTGCACGCGCGGCTACACGCGAACCATCCGGCCGCCGGAGCGCTACACCGAGCGGCTGAAGCGTGTGTTGATTCGAGAGTATGGTTATCATGATCGAAAGCTCTGGCACTACGAACTCGATCACCTTGAGTCCCTCGAACTGGGGGGCGCGCCAGCTTCCCGCCGGAATCTCTGGCCCGAACCTCATATCGTTGCCGGCGGTTGGGGTAGTCACACCAAAGATCAGTTGGAAAATCGACTCAACCATATGGTGTGTCGTGGCCAGATTTCCCTTGCCCTCGCGCAACGCATGATCGCCACAAACTGGGTGGCCGCTTACAAGCGATTGATCTCTCCGACGCCGTTGAAACACGACCGCGCGGATCGGTACTGAGCTGATATGGCCGCGCCTCGCGAGGTGATGTACAGCGCGCCGACGGATCCATCCTACGTGGATCGGCGGCTGCAAGAACTCGGACTCGAGCGAAGAGGGCCTATGGACGAGTCGGGCTCGCCGCCGCAAAAGCCGCGCCCGCGGCACATGCCGGGGACAGAGCGGCCGGCGCGCAAGGCGAAGCGCCTCGACGATGGGACCGTATGCGGTGCTGATGGGCTTCGCTGGCGGCCGCAGGACCTGGCGTTGATCGAGCAGCTGGTAACTGAGGAGCGCAACGTATTGCTTTGTGGCACCGGCGGGACGGGCAAGAGCACGCTGGCGGCAGTCCTGGCGGTCCGCTATGCCGCGGCGCGAACTGGCAAGCAAATGCATTGTGTGCTCGAGCACTATCCGGCAAAGGTTCTGGAGGGAGCCACCGGCATCACGCGCGATCAAGGGGGGTTCGAATTACGTGCAGCCCTGCGCCGTGGCGCGCTGCCGGCCTGTCAGGGCCTGGTGTTCGATGAGATTTATACCTCTACGGGAGCGCACAGCTTGCTTGCGGCTTGGCGAGCAGGCCTCACGGGGATCGGGACACTGGTAGTGAGTGAGCCCGCCCAAGGTGATTGTTTAGGCCGTTTGGCGCTGCTCGAACAAGCCCAGCCGGACGGTTTCGCGCAGGACGAAGTCGTGCGCATCTATCGGTCAGCCCGACCGGTGATTGTTCGCGCCATGTATCCCGGATTGATCGAAAGCTGGCAGGCAGGTCTTCCGCTGCCGCCCTGGATGGCAAACGACGCCTCAGCCTCTTTGGAGACCCGATGAAATACAGTGCCGAGCAGAAACAGCGATTGAAGGCGCTGAATAGGATCGAGTTCACAGTAAGGGTCCGGGAGTCGGTCATGCCGCCTCGCCAGATGCTTGCCCTGTCGGCAGCAATCGCGGTGCTTCTGGTCGTGCTGAGCGCTGGCGGTCTCACGCAGGTGGGGTTTGTGCTTTTTCTTCTCATCTCAACGGCTGCGTTTTACGGAACCATGAAGTGGGCCCGTTCTGCGAAGACGTGGGATGAGCGGCTGGACTCTCAGCTGAGCGACTACCGTCCTCTCGATCGGGAGGCCTTCGAGCTGTTGAAGCGCAAAGCCCGCGAGACCGGCGCTCTTGCGAGTTCGCACGTAGAGGAGTGGCTGGAGGCGGAACGCAGTGCCGTGTGTCCCGAAAGCCATCGGTCCCGCCAGTGGCGGTTCGCTGAGTAAGATTGATGAGCGCGGCGAGATTGAATCGGGTGCTCGAGATGACGTTGCCGGCGGAACGGGTGCGGCGCGATCGGCACTTCCTCGAACTTGCCCTGAAGCACGCAGAGCTCTCGCGCGATCCGGAAACGCGAGTGGGCGCGATCATCGTCGGGCCCGACGGCGAGGTGCGTTCGATGGGCTACAACCGATTCCCCGACGGTATTGCCGAGACACCTGACCGGCTCAACGATCGGGACATCAAATTGAGTCTGATGGTGCACGCAGAGCTCGTTGCTATCGTGAACGCAGCGCGAGTAGGGATCGCCCTTCAAGGGTGCACGCTCTACTTTGCGCAGACCGATGACACGGGTCTCGTGTGGGGAGGGGTGCCCTGCACGCGCTGTACGGATCACATCCTGATGAGCGGTATCACTGAAGTGATCTCCTATCCCACCAAACCCGCGCCGTCGAAGTGGCACGGGGACTGGAAGGTTGCTCGGGCTTTGTTTCGCGAGGCGGGGCTTACCCACCGGGAGCTTGAGTTTGCCGCCCGCACGCCTGTGTGCGGACACACAACCCCTTAACGAGGTACGACGATGAACGAGGATAAAAAGAGGGCGCTTTCCGGCGCGTTGGCGCAGATCGAAAAGCAGTTCGGCAAGGGCAGCGTCATGCGGCTCGGGGATGACGCCCCGCAGCTCGCCGTCGAGACGGTCTCGACCGGGTCGCTCGGGCTTGACGTCGCCTTGGGCGTCGGCGGACTGCCGCGCGGGCGGGTCGTGGAGATCTACGGGCCGGAGTCTTCAGGCAAGACAACGCTCACTTTGCAGGTGGTTGCGGAGGTGCAGCGCGCCGGCGGTACCGCGGCATTCATCGACGCAGAGCATGCGCTGGATCCGGTGTACGCTGAGCGGCTCGGGGTGAATGTGGCAGATCTTCTCGTCTCCCAGCCCGATACGGGCGAGCAGGCCCTCGAAATCACCGACATGCTGGTGCGCTCAGGTGCGGTCGACGTGGTGGTGATCGACTCGGTAGCGGCCTTGACGCCGAAGGCGGAACTCGAGGGTGAGATGGGTCAGTCGCAAGTTGGCCTTCAGGCCCGCTTGATGTCCCAGGCGTTGCGCAAACTGACCGGCAACGTGAAGCGAACGAACACGCTGGTCATCTTCATCAACCAGCTGCGAATGAAGATCGGGGTGATGTTCGGCAATCCCGAGACCACCACCGGTGGCAATGCTTTGAAGTTCTACGCCTCCGTGCGCCTAGATATCCGTCGCGTGGGCTCTCGCAAGGACGGGGAGACGGTCGTGGCGAACCAGACGCGCGTGAAGGTCGTGAAGAACAAGCTCGCCGCCCCCTTCCGCAAGGCGGAATTCGAGATCCTCTTCGGCCAGGGTGTCTCGCGCAACGCAGAGCTCGTCGACCTCGGCGCTGAGCACGGGATCATCGAGAAGTCCGGGGCCTGGTATTCATACGAGGGCAACCGGGTCGGCCAGGGCAAGGAGAATGCGATCGAGTTCCTCAAGACCAACCCGCAAGTGGCTGCCGCGATCGATGCGGCATTGCGGGCTCGGCTTCTGGACTCGAAGCCGCGCGCGACGGCCGATGAGACCGAAGAGGAACTGGCCGAGAGCGCCTGATCAGGCCGGGGAGGGTAGCCCGCAGGAGGGCTACCCTTTCGGCAGGACCGCTGAGAGCTTGAGCTGATCTCTCCAAAGCGCTGAGATCATCATTCTCGCTGGCCCCGGGGGGACTTCGTCGCGCTCTTCCCATTCAGCCAGCTCCTCCGGCTTCATCTGCAGGATGGCCGCAAGCTGGACGTTCGAGAGGCGGAACTTGCGCCGAAACACACGCAGCTCCGAGGGTACTTTCTCGCCAATGCGCATCTTCAGTGCGCGTTTGGTGTATTCGCTGCGAGTGAAGATCATTGAGGGGTCGTAGGCGGCCGCGGCTCGTCTAATGACTTCCTTGACCTGCTCATCGCTGAGAGTGCGCTGGGCCCGGCTGATCAAAGCCGGCGGCAGGCTCACCGTGGTGATATTGCCGTCAGCATCGAGTACACGTCGCTTCGCGTACGTGTATTTGCGCGACGCGGAAGGGACTTTCGACTTCGAGCGCACCTCGATCTTCGAGGGCCGGCCGATGCCGAATTTGTTGAACAGCGTATCGACCACGTAAGAGCTGCGCGTCTGGGCATGCTTGGCAGGATCGAACTTGCTGGCGGCCTGGCGTACGACGGTGATGGTCGCCGCGGCGCCGACTCTGCTTTCGATCACATCATAGAGCGATTTATCCACGCTCACCGTGGAGGGCTTTCCTTCGGGAGTCTGGATCTTTATTAACTTATACGGGGTGCCCTTGGACTTTGTCTTTCGGGCCTGACGGGGGGTCATCATCATAGTTTTAATTCCGCTGAAAAATGGCCGTTTGAGCCTAATGTGCGGCTCTGATTGCTTACGACCGCTTCATATGACGTTTCTTAGATAACTCAAGGATAATGGTAATTTATCCACGCCCTTCAGTGTACTGTGTATTTATACGGCATCAGTGAATTTCCCGCCCTTATACCGGGCCGGAAGTCGCTGGCGCGTGCTCCTTGAACGAGGCCTCGCAAAAGGGCCGCAGGGGCTCTTCAAGAGCCGATAGTCGCTCGGGTGCTCAATTCCTCACACGTCGTTCCCTAGAGGCTCATAGGGCATTACAGGAGGGAATGGGATGGGCGTGCAGGTGATCAGCGCAACCGCTGAGGGATGCGTAACGCCTCTGTGCAGCCGCTGTGGCGTGTGGTTGTGCTGGGATATTTCGAAGAGCGAGTACGAAGCAGCGCGCGCGTTCTGGGATGCGTGGGTGTGCCGCAAGTGCAATGGCGGTGTCCCGATGCGACGGGACGAGTTTCGCAAACCGTACAGCGCGCCGGAACCGGGGCAGACGAGCTTGGTCCGCCGGTGCTATACGGGGATCGGTTCTCGGGAAACCCCGGCCTCGGTTCTCGGGGAGATGCAGGTTCTGGCCGCCGCGCTGGCGCAGGCCGGATACACCCTGCGATCCGGGGGAGCGGATGGTGCAGATATGGCCTTCGAGCAGGGCGCGCGAACAGCGCCGTCGACGCCGATGGAGATCTACCTACCGTGGCCGGGGTTCAACGGAAGCACCTCGCCGCTGAACCGAGTGGAGAGGCGCGCACTGGAGGTGGCCCGGCGGCTGCACCCGGCTTGGGATCGCCTCTCGCCGGGTGCGCAAAAGCTTCATGGGCGGAACTGCTATCAGGTATTAGGCTTCTCGCTCAATGTGCTCTCCCAGTTCGTGGTGTGCTGGACGGCCGATGGCTGCGAGTCGCATCGGACTCGTTCGACAAGAACTGGGGGCACTGGAACGGCCATCGTGCTTGCAGAACGGCATAGGGTCCCCGTGTTCAATCTGGGCAAACCCGGCCGACGCGAGGCGCTTGCCGAGTTTCTGAAGACACTCGAGGTGCCGCTCCCACAGGGCGTACTAGAGGAGAAGGGCCAGGGCAGTTTGTCGCTGGCGGTTTGATTATCAGCCGCCCCATATTTTGGGGCGGCTTTTTCTTCCACCGGCTGTGGGGATTTATACCGCAGGGGATTTCTTTGGCACATTGAGATAGCGCGCGAGGGGTGGGAAGGGGTAAGGGCGCGTGAGTGCTAAGCGATACAGTCCTGCCGCTCCGCAGCTGGGCCATTTTTATTTGGCGTGCGGCCTAGCTAGAGGGAGGCAGGTCATTAAAACAGGAGGCCCCATGGTCCTTTCGGCAAATGATATCGAACGCCACATTCGACACGCGGTCGCACCGTCAAATCCTCTGAGAAACATGACGGCACGCCAGCTCATCCAGGAACAGGAGTGGCTCGAACACTTGGTCGAGCAGACTGCGATCGCCAACCTGGAGTCCTATCTGGACGCCAATGAGGAATTCCTGGAGGACGCGGCCGTACTTCGTGAGGCTGGGCTGAGTGTAGCGAGGCTCTGCCAGCGGAAGCCCGAGGAGTGCCTCGTGGTCGACGTGGCGCTCTCTGCGCAGCTCGATCTGCGCCTGCAGCTGTGTCGAGTCGAGCTCTCGCGTCGGCGCTCTGCGCGCCCCCGGAACGCCCCTCGAGCGCGCATACACTGAGAACTGAAACCGCCGGGGATTATCCCCGGCGGTTTTCTATCGGCGGGCGATCGGGCCGGGCAAAGAAAAGCCCGGGCGTGATGCCCGGGCTTGTGATCAGGCCGCGACGGCCTTGGATATTTCCGTGAGCGTGCCGTTCTGCCAGTCGAGCTCGGCGAGTTTCACCGAGTCGGCGCACAGTGCCGGAATTGCCGTTTCCGCCAGTGCCGTTGTGCGAATAGCCGCACTTCGAGCTACCCAGGCCATGGAACGCAGCAGGCCGCGCGCCGAGAGCGGTGCTCCGGTCATCAGCTGGCTGATGCTCTCCTCGGCCCGTCTGGCAATGGAGGGATCCCGGACCGCCTCGCGCATCCGCCCCATCGCACACACGATCAGCGGCAGTCGCGCCAGCCCGCTCGTATGGGCCGCGTGAGCGATCATCTTGATCAGCGTTTCGAGCTTCGCGTCGTGTTCCATCATCCACCCCGATTCACTATTGACCTACTCCTATTTAGCTAATGGGCTGGGAAGTTCAGCCGTTTTTGGGGCGATGAGCGCGGATATGCCTATAGGAGAGGGAGGTCATTAAACGGAGGAGGATCACGGTGAATTATCAAGGTGGGGCCCGAACGAATTACGTGTCGATCACGAACATCAAGGGACTGACGAAGGCGCTCAAGCGCTGGCCGCTGGAGGTGCGCAAATCGAAAATCGAAAAGGGCAAAGTGGCACTGTTCGCTACCTCGCGCGACGGCTGGCCGTCCTTCGCGATCGATGATAACGGAGAGGACATCGAATTCGACGTCGCAACGCTCGTCATGCCATTCGTGCGTGAGGGCGAGGTGCTGGTGGTGATGGAGGCGGGCCACGAGGGCGAGCGCTATGTGATCGGCAATGCGAGCGCATGGGTGCGCCGCGGAAAGAAGGTGCTGCGTACCTTCTTGTGTCTCGAGGACATCTATGCCCGAGCGGCCCGAAAGTTCTCCGTCAAGGTGGACTCAATCGCACGGGCGAGGTGCTAATTCTTGCGGACCCCACTGCGGGTCCGCCTTTTTATTCCTAGATCCGAACCCAGCCGAGCCAGATCAGGCAGGCGAGCATCGCGCCGGCGCCAAAGAGCGCGGCGTGCACCGCCAGGCGCACCATGCGCATCTCCCAGCGGAACCCCCAGCGGACGGCCGTAAAGACCAGCCGGCCGGCGACCAGCGCGGCAAGCGCCAAGATGGCCATGAACACGAGAATCATGCCGGGCTATAGGCAAGAGCGGGAATTTTTATTTTCGACCCGGGGCTGGCTATAGCCAGTCAGGCTACTAACGGATGGAATTTGACATGATCACAAGTGTGACCGAGCAGAGCTTTCTGAAGGACGTGCGCGAGCACCGCATGACGGTGCTGCACGATACGGGCCTGTACCGTCACCTGCGGTTCCAGAAGCCTGGAACTCGAATCGGGCAATTCGACATCGTCACTTGGCCGGGGCACCTTTCGTTCACCGGAGACATGGGCTCGTACGTGTTCGCGCGACTTGCGGACATGTTGGAGTTCTTCCGCGACGGTCGCTCTGGGTCGATCCAGGTCAATCTGGCCTACTGGGCCGAGAAGTGTCAGGCGGCGGACCGCGATAGCGGCATCAAGGAGTACAGCGCCGCAAAGTTCCGCGAGGAGATCGAGCGCTGGCTCGATGACGGCGAGGCGATCCCCGAGTGTCGTGCTGAGGCACGCTCGAGCGTGCTCGTATTCGCAGACGAAGGGGAGTACGCGGCACGCTCGGCGGCCGAGGGTTTCGAGCACGAGGGTTTCGAGTTCACGGACTTCTGGGAGGCCGATTGTCAGGAGTGGACCGCCCGCTACGTGTGGTGCTGCTTTGCGCTCGCGTGGGCGGTGCGGCAGTACGATTCGGGTGCACTGCAGGCCGCCTGAAGGGCTGAGCAGAATTCAGACCGCCGGGGAGCAATCCTCGGCGGTTTTTTATTCTCTCGGCCGCGATTGCTAGAGGAGGGAAGGTCACTAAGCAAAGGCAATACGATGAAGGTAAATCAAGCGGTACGGCTTTCACAGGCCCGTGGCGTTCTCGAAGAGGTGAACTATCGCATCCTCGCGACACCCAAAGCCTACCAGAGCCTGTCCTCGACGTTGTACTCGGACAAGATTTCCACGGTACTGCGCGAGATCGGCAGCAATGCCGCGGATGCGCACGCTGCGGCGGGCATCCCGGACACGCCGTTCGAGGTGACACTTCCGACGTTGCTCGACCCGACCCTTCGCATTCGCGATTTCGGACCGGGCCTTACGCACGAGGAGGTGTTCAAGATCTACCCGGCCTACTTCTACACCACCAAAGATCAGTCGGATGAGTTCAACGGAGCACATGGCGTGGGCGCGAAGTCCCCGTTTTGCTACGTCGATCAGTTCGCACTGACGGTGGCACAGAACGGGCGCAAGCGCGTGTACAGCGCGCGAGTGGCTTCCGCGGAGAATCGGGTGATCGGGCTGATGGGCGAGGAAGAATCGCCCGAATGGCCGCAAGGTCTGGAAGTATCGGTGCCGGTCAGGCCGGATGACATCGAGGCGTTCAGGCAGAAGGCCCAGGAGGTGTTTCAGTGGTTCCGGGTTCTCCCGAAAATCATGGGTGCTCCTGCGATCAAGCGGTTCCCATTCAAACTCGAACTCGAGAACGTGGCATTCGCCAGCGATTATCTGTTTCGGGTTCTGATGGGAGATGTGTGCTATCCGCTGGATATGCGCAAGCTTGCGCCGAACAGCGAGCTCGCGGCCGGCTTTGCGCGTGGGGTGTGCCTCAAGATGCCGATTGGCTTTGTGACGGTCACACTATCGCGGGAGCAACTCGAGTACGACCCGCGCACCGTCAAGTCACTCACCGCCGCTCTTGCACGGGTGCTCCTGGAGCTGCTGAAGTATCTGAGCGATCAGTTTGCTGAGGCAACGACCTTCTGGGACGGTGCGGTTGCGATCAAAGGCGTGGCACGCAAGTGCGGTCTCTTGGAGCATGTCTTTCGCCATCACGCCCCGAAGGATCTCGATCGCGTGCTGGGGATCTCCTCGAAGCTCAGCGATTCTCTGGCCGAGGTGCTGGGGCAAATCGGTCGGGAGATTCCTGCATGGGTGGGGGTTGAGGGGCCGCAGGCGGCGTGGTTTCAATCCACGGTGACGCGAACCGGTCAAACGCGCGTCCTGCGCAGCGAACTGGCGGGACGACCGACCTCGGATGCCTCGGTCTGGCTCATATTCGAGAAGGATTTTCGGATCGCGGTTGCCGACGCGCCGCGTACGGACGAGCGGGTTCGAGTATTGCTCGAGAAGAACGGGCAGCTCGGTTCTGTCGTGCTGTTCGAGGGCGAGGGTGCCGCCGAAGCTGCTGCGCGACTCAAGGAGGAGTTGGGGGCATCCGAGGTGATTCTGGCCTCGAGCCTTGAGGTGCGGCAGAAGCGGACACAGCCGAAAACGCTCTCCGGGCAGAGATATGAGTTCGAGCACCTGCAGCGCTATCCCCATGGATGGAGCCTTGCAACGCGGATCCTGAGTGCTCGCCAGGTCGAGGAATCCCCGGATGCGGATCGATTCTTTGTGCGTGCAGGTTCCGCCAGAGGGCGCGGCCGATTGCGTCGTGGCGCTGTGATGCTCGAATCTCATGCGCTGCCGTGCGTCCTTCGCACGTACGCAATGCTGCGCGATGCCGGAGCCCCGCTCGCTGAGATACCCGGGGCACTGATCGTGCAGGGTCAGGAAGCGCGGATTCTCCAGGCGGCCGGGTGGCGCGAGTGCTTCGGGGCGATCGAAGAGGCGCTGGAAGCTCAAGAGGTGCGCAAATGGATGCTGGCGCACATGCCGAGCTTCGTCAGTGAGGTGTTCGACGTTCCCGGTGCGCAATTCGCCACGGCGCTGCTCGAGCGGCAGGGTGCGGGGTCTACCCTCACTTTGAGCCCGCGGGTTTCGGCCTGGATAGCGGAATGGCGGGCAGGGCAGGCGGCGCTGAGCCCAGAGAAGCGGGAGCTGCGCGGCTGGTGGGATCGGGCGGTTCAGACGGGGGCATTCACCGTTTCGTACCAAGATCAGATCTGGAGCCGAAATCGCTTCGAACGTGAGGTCGCGAGACGGTTTCCTCTGGTGAGCATGATCGAGTGGCGTGGGGAGGGCTGGCTTAAGCCGGACCTGGCCGAGCGGATGCTGTCCGCGATTCTCTCGGTGGAAGTCGAAGGCAATTGATCAATGGCCGCGGGGATTCCCCGCGGCCTTTTTTCCGTCCGCACTCCTGAATTTTGAGTTCACTTTTCACAGTGTGGCCGCGAGTGCGTTACAGCTTATCGGAGGGATAATTAAGGGAATTTATTAGATGAGCGACATCGACGAAAATTAAATCTTTCGCTATACTGAAATTTATAGCCCCATAAGTATTTTCCTCAGAAAATTCTTGTGATAAAAAGATTACTCAGGGCACAGGAAATTGTCGCCAATTCGCGAATGTCAGGAAATTTATTTGCATTTTCGCGTCCCAAGAATTCGATAGTGGACGCGGTGAATTTTCGGGGCAGGACAGAGCGAGATTGAGATGCAGTTCTCTGAGTGATTATCACCTTGAACGCTACTCTTCCGTTAGATCGTGCTCTCGGTATCAATGCACCACCGCCATGGATACGGCCTTACTTCGGGGCTGAGGGGTTGCCCGTAAATTTCCCCTATACCATAGATGGGCCATAGCGCTAGAACGCACGACTCTGAAGAACGACAGAGTCAAATACCGCAATTGGATTGCCTTCCGTCAGGGCTCGACCTTCTTGTGGTCGATCCCGATGAGCAGCGCAGCGTCCATCTGGTGCGAGAGGTCTCGGAACTGCTCACCGTGCGTGTGGCCGAGAAGTCAAGTGGGCGTGAAGCACTTGCAGGGATCTCTCGGGCGCGCTTTGACGCGGTGATCGTGCGCCAGTTTCTGGGCGACACTGACTGCTGGCGCTGGATTCGAATGATTCGGTCCGGGCGCTTTGGGTTCTCTGCCCTACCGGTGTTTGTGCTTTGCTCCTCCACAGACCTTGAGGCGCTTGAACCACTGCTCGATCAGCACACAATGCTCGTGCTCGAGGATGATATCGAGGGTATGTGCGAGAGCGTAAGTGGCGTCCGGGAGGGGTTGGCGCGCCGCGGCTCCGTACTGATAGTAGAGGATGAAGCTCAGGCGGCATTTTCCACCGTGCTTGCGCTGCACAAGTACTATCGAGTTGAGGCGGCCCGAACCGGCCGGCAGGCCTTGAGGCTTTTTCAGGCCAAACATCACGACCTGGTCCTTCTGGACTTGCGCCTACCGGACACCTCCGGTGAAGAGCTGCTGCGCGAGATTCTCCAGAACAATCCGCGCCAAGCCATCATCGTGCTTAGCGCTTCAACCGCGCTCGATGAGTATCAGAATCTAATGTTCGCAGGTGCGTTGGAGTTTCTGTCAAAGCCAATTGACCTGCACATGCTTCCTGAGATTTGCGCGAAGGTGTTGCAGCACAACGCTTACCTTGCGAATGTCGATCGGTCTATCGAGCAGGAACAGGAAGTTGCCGAGTTGGTGGGACGCGTCAGAGTTGCACAATATACGCTTGAGCGCGGACAGACCGCCCATGCTGTTCGTCATTTGCAGCGAGCGGTGATGGATTCCCCGACACACGAGCTCTCGGATGACGGTTGGGCGCGTTTACTGGGTGAAGTAGACTATTGAGCCCTCTTAGTCCGGCGAGTGTTGGAGTTCGGGAGAATGAAGTGGCAGGTACACCACGACCGTGGTGCCAACGCCGGCGGTGCTCGTAAGCTCGCATTCCCCTCCGAGCTGATCGACGCGAGCCTTTACAATAGCCAGTCCGATCCCAAATCCTTCAGGTGGCGGCGCATCCGGCGAGTGGGCCTGGCGAAACTCCTTCCAGACCTCCTCGATCTTGTCGTTCTGGATACCCACCCCGCTGTCATCAACGGTGATCTGAAACGTCTCTTTGCTGACTTTGAGGCCTACCCGAACGGAACCGTTGAAGGTGTACTTCAGGGCATTCTCAATGAGGTTGTTCAAGATCTGCAGAACTTTGTCGAGATCGGTGAACACCGAGGCCCCCTCTACCTCAATCGAGAGGGTGTTGCCGCGTTCCGCTGCAAGGGGGCTGAACTTATCGCGTAGATGCGTCGCGAGTTTACGTAGAAACACGACCTCCCGGCGGATTGGCTCCTCGGCGATTCCGCTGCGCACGAAACGGAGTACTTGATCGACACGGCGGGCGAGCTCGAGACTTTCTTTGAGAATCATCTCGACGTTCTCGCGGGCTCTGCCGCCCTGGTGCCAGAATTCGAGCTCGTGCAGCGCCTCGCCGGCTTGCGCTTGAATCAGATGCAGTGGTGTTCGCATCTCGTGACTGAGCTGCACCACCATGGCCGTCCGGTATCGCTCGGACTCCTGAGCTTGCAGAGATAGGGTCTCTAGCGCGTGGGTGCGCTCGGCGACTCGCTCTTCAAGTTCACGGGCGTGAGAGGCTTGCCGGGAAATGAGTTGATTGTAGACGTGCGATATCGTTTGGACTTCCACGGGACCGACGCCTTCCGGAGCGGGAGTGGCGTGGCCACCATCGGAAGAACTGCGCATGGCGGTAACGATCGCCCGTAAGGGCGCACTGATGTGTTCGGAGACCCACCAGAGCGAGAGCATTGCGGCGGCGAGCACGAGCGCGCCCATGAGTGAAATCCCCGTAATCAGGCTCGTGGCAAGAAGACGGGTCGGTCGGGTGGAGATCGCGATCTCAAGCTGTCCGAGTACGCATTTAGGCTGCCGGCAAGTTTGATCATCCCGCTGCGAGAAAACGGGGGCATAGACGCACCAGATGCGCCGCGTGGAGCTCAGCCGGGGTACATCGGAGCGGTCAGTCGCACCTGACAGAGGGGGACATTCGTCGAGCACGCCTGAGCGCGCTTGCAGGGATGCGAGCCCCTCTCCTGATTTGGTGAACAGTGCAGCGCCCATCACCCCATTGTGACCGACGACCTCTCGGAGCAGATTTTCTGCCGTTCGGTGCGCGGCGCTGTCTTCCGCACTCGCGAATTGCGCACGAGCCGCGAGCGACTCCGCCTGTACTCGCGCGCTGTCCCGGCCGAGAGTGAATATTCGAGTGCGCCCCAGCGATAATGCCATCACCAGACATAGCCCGATGATCAGGACGATCACCGTTCCTGTCGCGCGCAGCGTTTGAGAGCGAATCGTGCTTGGGGCCATCAACGCGTCCCTTCTCCTCAAGCGCGCATGAGAATACTTGGCACGCGGCCTCGATTATTGTTCTGGTGTGTCGCCGAAGCGCTTCAGAAGCTTTATCTCACGGACTTGGCGAACGACTCGCAGCAGGTTCATCGGTTCGTAGCGCCCCGTCGACCAGTACCCTCGAGCGGTAGGCCCGGCGCGCCAGACCTCGACTGCGCCGAGCGTGCTCTCGCAGAGCCGCTCTTGATCGCGCCTAAATCTGGCGTGCTTGTTCTTCATTTTCGCGACGTTGCCGAGCACCCCGGCGATGGGGTCCATCAGCCCCTCTTTCACGATGCCGCGGTTCTCCGAGATCGCTCTGAAGAATTCGAGTGTGGTGGGGTCTACTGCTAAGGAGAGCATCGCGGCGGCAAGCAGACCCGTATAGAAAACCTCGTTTTGCGGATTGACGGTGTCGAGCAAGCGCAGTTCCTGGGCGTAGAGTGCGACTGCGTTGTAGACGTCGAATTCGTCACTTGTGCCGCCCTCTGCATCCTCGCCGCGCGCGACCCCCCGAGTGGCAATGCTCAGTGCATCGGCGATAGTGCCGCTGCGAAGCCGTTTGGAGGTCAGCACCAGGCCTTGTTCGGAGAACGCCCCGCTGACTTTGTCGAATACGGTCTCCGCTGCCGCCTGGGTGTCGAACGTGGCGTGCAGCGCGTTCAGTTCCTCGCGATTCTTGCAGCGATACACCGTGGCGAGAACCCCGTCCGGGTGGGGCAGCTTGCCGCTCGCCCAGAGCAGCGCTCGGGTGTGGCCATCGACTTTGTAGATCTGTCCGTCGAGCTCGGCGGCGACGACCCAGCGAACCGACTCTCGCGCAGCCCCCGTGGCGGCACGCACCGCTTCCCAGTGGCTCTTGCGAGACTGGCGGGCGGTGTCGCGCTTGCGAGGGTGATCCGGAAGGGCGATCCAGGCGGATACGGCCAGCCGGGCCATGTAGCTGCGGCCCTCATCGGCCAGCACCTTCATGGGTTCCTCGGCGGCCGGAAGAGCGATCGTTTCGTTTGCCAGCGCTACCATTAGTCGATTCGTTTCACCCTGAGCGAAGAGTCGGGAATGATACCCCCTGTGGGCGGAGAACTCACCTAAGAAGTGAGTAAGATCAGTGAGATACGCCTCATTCTGGGGCGGTTTAGCTGCAAGCTGTGACGTGCGTCAAGCAATTCTCTTTAGGCCATTTACAGGCGGGGAAACGAATCACATAGTCGCGTCGTTGATTAGCGACGATGGCGGCGGATATTCCGAGATCATGCGCCGGGTATTTCCTTCAGAATCAGAAGGTTAATACCCGGTTTTTTAGGGCCCGATGGCCGGGAAACGAATCGTTGGGATTGAACGACTACGGGCCAGGCGGGGCAGAGCAGCGGCTCCGCTATAGAAGATTGAGAGGCGCAGTGGTGAGCGGACTTGCCGCGGGACGGAATTTTTCTTTTTATTTTTCTGCGCGGGCCGGTGCGATAGGGAAGGTATGCCAGCCAGCGCCACCCGACGCACCTTGGAGTATCTGCGCAAAGCGGGATTCCCGTTGGTGCAGGTGGTCGAGAAATGGAACCCACACGCGGGGGTTCGCCAGGACCTGTTCGGCATCATCGATGTGCTCGCCGTTGGCCCTGGGGGTGTGCTCGCCGTTCAGTGCACCAGTGGATCGAATGTGGCGGGCCGCCTCGCCAAAGTTCGCAAGTCCGAGGCACTCCCGGTGCTCAAGCGCGCCGGCTTCGACGTGCGAGTGCATGGATGGCGAAAGCGTAAATCGAATGGTCGATGGGTATTGCGTGAAGAGTTAGCGTAGGTCGGAGCGAACAATGCTAAACGCCGGTGTAGGAAGCAACAACGAGAAATGCCTCGTTATCGATGGACTGCCATTTGATGCAATCGGGTTTGCGGTCGATCGACGCAATCTCCCGCAGATGCGCAAACTCTGCTCGGCGCTGAAAGTGCCGGCCCCCTGGCGCGCCGCGGTGCGCAAATGGGCCCGGGACGGAGGGGAGTTCTTGGTGATGTACGCCAATGCGGCCACCTACGATGAAGGCGCTCCCGAGGTGGTGGTCTGCGAGGACCGGCGGGCGTTCGAGGTTTCGATCCACAGCGCAGTGGCCGACCTGGCCGGGCAAACGTTCTACTGGAATACCTGCCTTGACAAGGTGCATGAGGATCGACTGAAGCTCGCGCTTTACGCCGATACGCAGCTCGCCGGATCCTGCTGAACAGCGCTGAGGCTTTCGCGTTTCTCTGGGGTCGCCTTCTGGCGGCCCTCTTTTTTTGCGATTACTCGATTCGATCGCTCTTGCGCGCTTCAGTGTCTATAGGCCGGGTAGGACATTAGAACGAGCAAAGGGCAATCGATGAAGCTCATGATCATCGAGAGCCCCGGCAAATTGGGTAAGTTGCGCTCATTGCTGGGGCCAGGCTGGAATGTGCAGGCGAGCATGGGACATGTTCGCGACCTGCCGTTGAAGAGAATAGGCGCGGAGCCGCCGGATTTTATCCCGGAGTTTGAGGTCACCGAACGGGGCCGCAAGATCCTGGGCGACCTCGCCAAGGCGGCATGGGATGCCGATGAGGTATATCTCGCCACGGATCCTGACCGCGAGGGTGAAGCGCTGGCATGGCACTTGAAGGAATGCCTCTCGATTGAAGAGAAATACCATCGGGTGTCGTTCAACGAAATCACTCCGCGTGCGATCAAGGAAGCGCTCGCATCCCCACGACGGATCGATATGGGACTGGTGAGATCCCAGGAAGCACGCAGGGTCATCGACAAACTCGTCGGCTTCATCCTCTCTCCGACCGTCTCTCGTCTTCGTGGCGAGTCTCTTTCGGTCGGACGGGTGCAGACCCCAGCGGTGCGACTGGTGTGCGCACGAAGCGCCGAGCGGGCCAGAGCAGCCAAGAGCCCCTCCTACGGGATCGCGCTCGAGTTCGACGGCTGGCGCGCTCTCTGGAATGGCACTGACGAGGAGCGCCGGGACGCGGCACTCGTCGAGCGAATCGCTGCGGCCAAGGAGGCGATTGTGATGAGTTGCGAGACCCGCACGCTGAGGGAGTCTCCGCCGCCACCACTGAACACCGCAGGGATGCTGCAGGCTAGCTATCGCAAACTCGGGCTCTCGTGCATGGAGACCATGCGCATTGCGCAAAAGCTCTACGAACAAGGGGCGATTACGTATCACCGCACGGACAACCCGAACATCAGTGCAGACTCTCTGCCTGAGATCGGCCGGGCGCTCGATGCGCACGGGTTGAAGTGCGTCGCACTTCCCCGCACGTTCGCGCTACCCGAAGGAGCCCAGGCGGGCCATCCCGCGATCACCCCGACCCGATGGGACGTCAAATCCGATGGGCTCGGGCAGACCTCCGAGTCACTCTACAAGCTGATTCGTGCCCGCGGGATTCTCTCGCAGGCCGAAGATGCGGTCTTTCGGGCCCGAGTGGCTCGCTTGACGGTGGATATTGGCGGGGCGGTCGTGTCGTTTGTCGCGATGCGCAAGGCCTGGATGTCGAAAGGGTGGCGGGAAGTGTTGCGCGGCGATGCAGCGCACGATCCCGACTATTCATTCGATAACCCGGTGCCGAAGCTCATCCCTGGGGAGTCTCTGGCGGTCGACGGGGTGCACGTGCGCAAGCTCGTACTTCCCGCTCACTACGATGAGGCCTCCCTCGTGGCAAAGCTCGAGGCGGAGGGCGTCGGAAGGCCCTCGACCTACGCTGCGATCATCCATCGGGTGCAGCAGCGGGGGCTCGTGACCGCCGGTGAGGAGGGGGGCAAGCCCTGCTTGCTGCCCACCAAGGCGGGCGTGTCTGTGCTGAAGGCGCTGGTGGGGCGGTCTCGCTTCGTCGAGATCGACTACACGCGCAAGATGGAACTCGGGCTGGATGCGATCGCCTCAGGCACGAGTGACTACACCACGGTCGTGCGCGAGGCCTACGATCTGCTCGCTGCGGAACGTACGGACATCGCTGGCGGCAGCGCGCTAAAAGCTGCTTGATTGATACGTGCTACAGCCCCTCGCTTTTGCGAGGGGCTTTTTTATTGCGCGCGTTTCTCGGTCCGTTCGCTAGAGACTCTGTAGGTCACTAACGGAGAAATGCATGAAAGTAGCAGTTGTCACATCGACGCTGGCCGAGTCCGGCATCGAGGAACAGACGACCTTCGGAATGGAAGCGACATCAGAGGCGTTTCGCATCCTCTCCTCAGGGCTGTACTCGGACAAAATTTCCGCGGTACTGCGTGAGGTGAGCTGCAACGCACTCGATGCGCACGTCGTGGCGGGGACGCCCGATCTTCCGATCGAGGTGCACTTGCCGACGGTGCTCGAGCCGATGCTTCGAATCCGGGACTTCGGCCCCGGGCTCGATGAGCGGCAGATGATCGAGACCTACACTCGGTACTTTAAGTCCGACAAGCGTGAATCGAACGAGCTCATCGGTGGCAAGGGTCTCGGCTCTAAATCACCCTTCAGCTACATCGATTCGTTCAACGTGGCGGCGGTGCAGGAGGGGGAGAAACGGCTGTACGTCGCGCACGTAGGGCCCCAGGGCGTTCCGGTACTCTCGCTATTGGGGCGCTCGGCAGCTGATGCGAACTGGCCCCACGGGCTCGAGATCGGAGGGGAGGCAGCCGAGGCGGTGAAGGCCGTGATCGAAGGCGAGGCTTTCTCTCTGCTGCCGAAGGGGGAACAGGGGTGTCGATTGCTGATGGGCAATGTGGCCTATCCGATACACCGAGAGTCCGTTCCGGGACTCAACCAGGTGGAGGACTTCCTGCTGCAGAACGGTCTGGTGCTCAAGGCGCCGATCGGCGCGGTGAGCGCAACGGCCTCCCGTGAGGGGCTCGAGTATTCGCCGGCGGATCGCGCGTCACTTCGCAAGCTGTTGGCCGGGGCAATGAAGGAGCTTCGCGAGATGCTCAAGACCCTGGCACTCACGGAGGCGTCCACGGAGTGGGAAACGCGCCGCCGACTGCACTCGAAGTTGAGCGCGGGCGGTACGGACATACTGAATCACGCGACGGTGGTCCAGGGGCTTTTCGCAAGCGGGTCCGAGCCGATCAAGGTGCGCGAGATGATCATCGGGCGGTTGCTCGAGACGCATCTGCGCGCCCCGGGATCAGTGGGATCACAGGGTGAGACGCGGGTATTCGCCTATGGACGTCACGGACCGAATAGCCAGTTGGCGGGTTGCCCGGTCAGTCGAACCGAGGTGGTTGGTGGTGCCTTCAGCGATAGGCGCAGGACGCCCCTTTCGTTGGCCTATGCCGCGCCCGCGATGGTTGTGGTGCTGGACGTGCCGGGATCGGATCAGAGGATCCGGTACCGGTTTCGCGAGAAGGGCCGTGCGTGGTTGAAGGCGAAGATGATCGGAGTCGCCGGACCTCAAGCGAGTGAGTGGGCGCAGGTGATCTCGAAGGCCTTCGCGGGCCTCAAGATCGTCAATGCCTCCTCCTGGCCGGCGCCGGAGAAACCGAAACGCGATCGCAGTGCAAAGCCCACCGACCTCGAGGCCGAGGGCGTGAAACACTACGCAAAGGTCATCCGCAGCGTCGATAACCCGGAAGGCCGCGGCGGAATCAAGCTCGGTCAACCGTGCAAGGATGTCGATCCGGCCGGGCTCGGCGAGCGCGGCAAGTACTACATCGTCGCGCGTGATACACCGAAGGCGTGCACTGAGTTCTTCAACCGGACGGACACGGCCGGCAGATACCTCTCTGTGGAACTTCTCGGGGCGCTCTGGAGCGCTTACGAGGAGGCTCGATGCCAGGGAGTCGACCTGCCGGTAATCGAGGGGGTGCTCGTGCTTGCGAACGCTCAGTCGTGCCGTTTACTCGAGAAGGAAGGATGGCTCGAGCTGACAAGCGCCATGCGCGATCGGCTGCTCGCCAAGGCCGAGCAGCTGGTGGACGGGTTCTTCGAGCTGTGCAATCTCTGGTCGAAGCAAGAGCCGCACTGCTCCTGGTACCCGATACACAACTACGGCGCAGCGGCTGTACTGGCTGACCTTGACACCTCCTCGCCGGCGTGGCGGACGTGTGAACCGATCGTGGCCGCGAGGCCAACCTTCGCCCGCTGGGTCCACGAGCTGCGGGGGCTGAAGGAAGGGCTGCACGGGAAGGGTTCGGATGCGGTCAATCGGCAGGTTGCTCTGCGCGAGAAGCTGAACGCGGCCGGGGCCTTGCTCGGGCAGCTGCACAATGCCCGTTGGAGCAGCATGAGCATGCTCGGTCCCGAGTCGCCCGAGTGCAAGCGATTCCCGCGGCTCGCGCTGCTGAACGTCGCTCAGATGCACGTGCTGCTCAAGGATGCGGGCTCTCCTGAGAGTCGTGCGCAAGTGGCAGCTATGCTGCAGGCAGCTCTGTCTCTCGAAATCGAGGGTTAGGGCTTTTTATCCAGAGCCGCGGGGGTTTCCCCTGCGGCTCTTTTTCTTGGGTGCTCCGCTCCCTATAGGCCCTCTGAGGACATTACTACGGGCAACACAGGAGAGCGAATGGCAAGCTACATTCTCACCACTGACGGGGTTAGCGTCTACGTAAAAGGGGCGCTGAAGTCCGTTTCGCGCGATTCGTTGGCCTACCCACAGGTCGTGGAGGCCATTCAGCGCGATGCGGGGCCGGAGGAGCTCGAGCGTCTGATGACCTCGGATCTGCACAAGGTCACCGATGCGATCGAGGCGCTGAAGGATCAGCGGATCACCGACGCGGTGGCGATCGAGGGCGGCGTGGTCACCTACAAGGGCCAGCCGGTCAACGAGACGCTCACCGCCCGGATGCTGCGCGAGCTGCGCGAGGGCTTCAATCTGAAGCCGATGGCGAGGTTCCTCGAGAACCTGATGCAGAATACGTCCTACCGGGCGATTCAGGACCTCTGCACCTTTATCGATTACGGCAGGATGCCGATCACCGAAGACGGGTGCTTTCTCGCCTACAAGAAAGTGCGCGCCGACTACCGTGACATCCGCACTGGCACCATCGATAACTCGGTGGGGCAAGTGGTCAGCATGCCGCGCAATGGCGTCGATGAGGACCCGAATCGCACCTGCAGCTTTGGCCTGCACGCGTGCTCGTTCAAGTACCTCCCGTGCTACTCGAGCATGCCCAATGACCGGGTGGTGGTCTGTAAGATCAATCCGGCTGACGTCGTAGCGATTCCGGCGGACTATCACAACACCAAGATGCGCGTTTCGCGCTACGAGGTGATTGACGAGCTCGAGAGCTACCAGCAGGAGCGGCGCGATCGCTTGGCCGAGCGGGAGATTGCGACCGAACAGGCAGCGTTTGAGCTTCGTGTTGTCGGGATCGACCGCGATTACCGGGAGTTTGCCGAGACGATGCGCTCGGCCGGCGAGATGCTCGATGAGCTGCTCGAGGACGAGGAGGTGGAGTCCGTCACGGTGCTCAACAAGAGCACGGGCGTGCAAGTCGAGTATCGCAGCAATCCCAACTTCGTCGGGTACCCCGGGGAAGGGGAGGAGGAAGAGGAGGAGGAACCCTCAGGAGCAGAGGTCGAATCCGTCGCGGGCTCGCCGGCCTCGAGCACCGAGAGCCCCTACCGGGTCTATCTTGGCGGGGATCAACCGGAGCACATCCACGGCACCTTCGCCAAGATCGACATGGCGATGAAGTATGCGGCGTGTGTATACGTCGATCATCCGGGCCAGCCGATCTTCGTGAAGGAACACGGTAAGACCATCGCGGTCATCGGCGGATAGCCGAGGGGATACATATCGGGCCTGAAATCGCTCGGGTCGAGGCACTTTCGTACCAGCCGCCGGATTATTCCGGCGGCTTTTTTATCTCTGCCGGGCTCCTCGCTATAGCCGTGATAGGTCAATAGCAACGGGAGCAGTGATGGATACCCAAGATCTCACCCAGAACGCCAGTGAGCCGACCACATCGAGCGATGACGGGCCGAAGCGGTACCGGGTAACGATCGAGATGACGCAGGTCTTCACGGAGGAGATCCAGATCGAGGCGGACACGGCCGGACTGGCGCAGGTGAAAGCCGAGGAGATGATCGGCGCTGAGGCGCTGGGACACCTTGAATTTCAGGACCTGCGGTCGACCGAATACCAGGTTGGGCGCGTGGTTCGGGTGTCATGAGCCTGGTCGTACTGGATACGGAGACCACCGGTCTGTCATGCCGGAAGGATCGCCTGGTCGAGGTGGCAGCCTGCCGCGTCGATCCTTCGAATGGTGCGGTGACCGAGGAGTTTCACCGCTACGTGAACCCCGGCATTCTCGTGCCTGAGGTGGCGGTGAAAGTTCATGGACTGACCAACGCGTTTCTTGCGGACAAGCCGCCCTTCAAGGAGGTCGCCTCGGAGCTGGCGCGCTTTCTCGATCGCTCGACGATCGTGATCCACAACGCGCCATTCGACACGGGGTTTCTCAGCGAGGCATACAAGGACTGTGGCGGCGGCCCGTTCGAGCGGATCGGCGAGTCGATCGTGTGCACTCGGCAGATGGCCAGGAGGCTCCTGCCACCTCGCCAATCGGTGAGTCTCGATGCGCTGTGCGATCTGTTCGGCATCGACCGCTCCTCGAGGAACGGCGCGAACGGGGCCTCGGTGCACGGGGCGCTGATCGACTGTCGGCTCCTCGCCAAGGTGTATGTGCAGCTCGCGGCGCTGGCGGACGAAAAGGAGGCCAGCCTCGCGCGGCTGTTGCCGTTCGAGCGAGGGAAGCCACTGCCTGAGGGGCTCGAGGAGCTCGGGCAGGGTTATCTCGCGCTCGAGCATGCGATGAAGCCGTTGAACGATGAGCTCAAGCGCATCGAGGCGGCGATCAAGAAGGCCTGTGGCGGCAAGCCGTATCTCGGCAAAGGGGTTGCAGTGACCTTCAGTTCGAGCATCCGTACGGACTGGTCGGCGATCGTCAAGGCGCACCTGGCGACGGTGGACCTTTCGAGTTACCGAAAGAACTCCCCGCGCATGTCTATCAAGGGGGCGTGATCATGCAGGTGCACTGTGTCGAGGAACGCGAGCCCTGGGAGACGATCCCCGAGCGGGCGACCCCGTACGCCCCCTGGCAGATCGAGGCCCGGGAGATGGTCGCTGCAGCATGCCAGGAGGCGTGGCGCAAGACGAACGTGCGCAAGAACGGGAGGGCGCGGCACAAGCACGTGCCCTACCGGGTGCCGGAATGGTGCGAGTCGCTGCTGAAGGCGCTCGAGACGGAACACGAGGCTGAAGCGAAGCGGATCATGCTGTGCGTGCGTGAGGCCCGCTTGAGTATGGCCTAAGGGCTCCTGAGGGGGCTCAGTGCATTGGCGCCGCGGGGATTCCCGCGGCGCTTTTTATTCCCGCTCATTGACGTGCTGGTGCCTATAGGGGGGTAGGCCATTACTCGTGGAGATACCATGCACTCTCAATCTATTCGTGTGTTTGGCTTGCCGTTCAAAGCGCTGGCTCTTCTCGCCTGCGTCCTGATCGGTCTGGTCGGTGGGGTGGTGCTGAATAGACTCTGCCCGCACTCGAGCGCAGGGGCACTGCTGTTTGGGGTCAGCCTGTTCTTGGGCGTGCCCATCGCTGTGCCAGCGCTGCAGGGTGAATCTGCTGGCGAAGAAAAGCCCATCCGGGCAAAGCGGAAGGGATCAACTGCTTCGCCCGAGGCCGAACCTGTTTGCGAAGAAAATCGAGAGCCGGCCCTTCCCGCCCAAAGCGTCGAAGTGGCCCAGGAAGTACAGGACTGTTGGTCGGAAGTCTGTTCCGGCCGCGCGTCCGAGGGCTGATCATGTCGTGGCCGCTCGAGGGGATTTCCCCTCGGCGGCTTTTTTATTTTGCCTCTTAAGCCTCCCCTCTCCCTATAGCTCTTCAGGACAGAACACAAGGAGATGCCGTGCGATCTCAGCTGGCATTTGATTTGGGGAGGTATGTCGATCCGGACACCGGGCAACCGGTACCCTGGGCGGCACCTGAGGATGAGCTGCTCGATGCCATCGAGGAGGCGCCGTGGAAGGTCGTTGACCTTGAAACCACGGAGCTCAGCATGGCGTGCAAGCCGCTTGAAGTGAGCCGAAAGGATCTGCGGCGGGGTGTGGACACGACGCCGCGCACTCGCGTGGTCTCGGTGCTGTTCCCCGATCAGACCTACGGCGGAGAAACCACCGTTGCGTTCGAGTTCGATCAACTGGACCCGGGCGCGCGCAAGGCGGTGAGCCTGGCGGTTCAATCGGGGGCTATGTTTGGTCACCACATCGGATTCGATCTCGGATGGCTCTGGGAGTACGCGTACCGGGAACCCGGTTACGAGGTGCTCGACTCGATGCTGATCGCCCGCGCGATGTATCCGCGTCAACCGATCGATCTGGCGGCCCTCGCGCTCGATGAGGCGGCTGACGAGGAGCTGCGCGAGAACGCAAAGGAGATCATCTACAAGGGGGGCGGTTGGAGCCTGGCGGCGCTTGCGCTAACGGTGCTTCGCCAACGTGTCGACAAAGCGTATCAGCTCCCGAGAAACTGGTGCGAGCCGGTGCTGACTCAAAAGCACTACGACTACGCTACCGGAGATGTGAAATCCACCTACCAGCTGCTCTGTGAGCTGCTCGATGTGAAAGAGCTGGATCTTGAGACTCCGGGGGACATTCTCTCGGCCTATCGGATCCGCAGGGAATCCTCTCGAGCTCTGCAGATCAGCGATCCACAGGTGCTGGAGGTGGCGCTGATGCGTCGCACCGGGATGCCGTGGGTTCGCTCGATTGCCTCGAAATACGTAGAGGCGCAACGAGGCAAGGTGCGAGAGTATGCCGAGCAGCTGCTCGCACTCGAGCCGGCATTGAACAAGCACGCCGCAGTGCTCAGGGACTTCGATGCCGGGGTGCCTGATGATCTGTGCGTGACGCTCGGGGATGCCTTTCGCAAACGCGGCATTCGCCCCGAGGTGACAGCCAAGACGTGCCAGCCGAAGGTTGGTGAGAAGGATCTTCGTCGAGTCGGAGCGGCCAAGACGGACCTGTTCCCCCTGTGGGTGGGTCTGTGCAAGGCGAAGAAGGCCGGACACATGGCCGAGGACTTCTCTGGCTTTGCCGGCAGAAGCCCCAGCGGTGACGGCCGGATCCACTCGAACATCGGTCACGGACCGGTCACTGGGCGGCTCGCCTCGAGCGTGCCGAACGTGCAGCAGGCCCCGGGCGACCAGGGCTTTCGTGACGCGGTGCATGCCGATGAGGGAAAGCTGATTCTCGGCGTCGACTACGGTGCACTCGATGTGCGCGTGGCCGCGGCGCTCGCGATTCGCGCTCAACGGCAGATCGCAGCGGCAGTGGCCGCACGAACGCTGCCGGAAGGCGTGCTGCAGGCGCTCGCAGAGTGGACGGTGGCGCAAGCCAAACGGGTGTGCGAGTTCAAGGACCGGGAGCTGAAGAAGCACCAGGACTCCCAGCTCCCCGCGCGCGATCACATCAACGAGTGGCGTGATTACTGGAAGGTGCGCCGCGAGCTGCAGGCCTCTGCGCTTCACGGCCGATTCGTCTATCGCGTGCTGCAGGTGCGTGAGCGGGCGAAGCAGGCCGGCACCCCGGAGTGGGGCTCGTTGCGCGATGCGTTCTCGATCAAGGGTATGGACATCCATACCTGGACGGCGCTCGACATGCGTGGGGAGCGCCCGATCGAGGTGTTCGCCGGCGTGCCGATCGATCAAATCGCAGACGCCCTGAAGGTGCAGAAGAAGCGCCTCGGGGACGATCGCAAGACCTCCGGCAAGATCCCGAATCTCGCATTGCTTTACCGCATGCGAGGGCAGGGGTTTCAGGACTACGCCGCGGCGGGCTTCGATGTGCACTGGGAGATCGAGGAGGCCGAAGAGAAACTCTCGAAGTGGCTGGATGCCTACCCAGAGGTCGATCTGTGGCACTGCTGGACGGAGATGAATCCGCTTGAGCTGGTGGCGCTGCCGGATGCGCTGAAGGGTAAGAAATTCCAGTCAGCGTACTCCTCGGTGACGCTCGGCGACCGTGAGATCTGCGCCTTCGGGATCAACGCGGCGCTTTCGTACCAGGACCAGTCGACCGGGGCGGACATTCTCGGGGAAGTCATGCACAACCTGCGCATGGATCACCCGGATGTCTTCCGCTGCATCTCGAACCAGGTGCACGACGAGCTGGTGCTGCACGTCCCCAAGGGGCGGGCGCTTGAGTATCAGCGCATCGTGATCGATGTGATGGTGCGCGCCGCAGACCGGTTCCTCGGACCCTACGGCGTTCAGACGGAAGTGTCGGCTACGCTCGATCCGGCCTGGAAAAAGGACTGATCTCGATTATTACATAACCACCCCCGGGCATTTTGCCTGGGGGTTTTTTCGTCCCGTCCTCGCTATAGGCCGGTAGGTCAAACACATGAGGACTGAGGATGTTTCTTCGAAACCGCCCGGTCGGGTGGGTTTTATCGGTCTTGCTCGGGTTCACCCTGGGGACCGTCAGCGCGATGGTGCGCCCAGCCATGGGGATCCCTCAGGCTGAGGCAAAAATGGCCGCGGTGCGCCCTGTCGTTGCCGCTCACGAGCCTCCGGCGGTGATTGGCGCATCGCGCTTCATCGCTGAACGCTACCGGGTACCGGCGGTTCGGGCGCGACAAATCACGAAGGTCGCTTTCCGTGTATCGCGCGCCCATCGGGTCGATCCGTACCTGGTGCTCGCGGTGATCGCGGTCGAGTCGAGCTTCCGTCCAACCGTGGTGAACCGGCACGGGGCCGCTTACGGGCTGATGCAGATCGCCGTGCGCGTACACACACGGCGAGTAGCGGCGGCAGGTGGGCGCGCGAGGCTCTTTCTCATCCGACCCAATATCCGCATCGGGGTGGCGCTTCTCGTGCAGTACGGGGCCCGGTTGCAATCGGGGGTACGGCACGCGCTGTGGCGATATTCGGGAGGCGAGTACGGATACGCGCGCAGGGTGCTCAGGCTGAGTGCAGTGCTGCAGCGCAAGGCCAGAGCGCTCTGAATTGACACGCCGGGGTACCCCCGCCGTGCTTTTTATTCGCCCGAAACGGCGCTGCTGATGTCCTCTGGCGTCAATCCGGTCGCACTGATCACGCGCACGAACGCGGCGTAACAGCCGACGTACTCTGCGGCGAAGCCCTCGGTTCGCATCATCTTCAGCAACCGCTCGCTCACCGGCTCAGAGATCTTCCAGGACGTCACGGCCCCGTCGGGCTGCTTCTCGAGCATTACCAGCTCGGCGCGCTTCTGAGTCCAAAAGACCGCCCGGGTGCGCAGCGCATTGCTCATGAACATCGAGTACGTGTAGAGCGCTTGCTTCCAAGGGGTGTCCGCCGGCGCCTGCTGGATCTCGCGGCTGACCATCGCGCGAGGATTGAGCGGGAAGCGTTTTGCCTCGAGCGCGCGGCAATGCTCGGCCAGCTTCAAGGCGATCATGCGATCTTGCTCCTCGCCCGTCAGCGAGAAGCTGCCGATCAGGTGTTCCTTCCAGAAGAGCAGTCCCGCCGAATCGCGCGTCATGTGCTCGATGTTCTTGAAGTAATCCTTACGGTACGTGCCGCTTGTGACGCTCTGATGCAGCCACTCGATCGCACTGTCCTGGCCGCCAACGTCAATCTCTTGAAGAGCCCTTCGAACCAGGCGCCGGTGCGGCTCGAGCAGCGTCCGCCCGCCGTCGGTGTGCTCAAGGATGGATTTTATTGTGTTGTATGAGACCACTGCAGTAACTCTCGAACTCTTCCCAAGTCTTGTACCCAGTATACCGAGCGACCCACCACTGGCTGAGGGGTTTAATCCGACGCGTGTTCGGAATTCCGGTCGGTCGATTCGCTATTTGAAGGGGAGGACATAATTTCAAGGGGTAAACACGATGGATCCCTTTTTTATCCTCGGGGCACGAGATCCCGAGATGGAAGAGATCGAACGCGTCCTCGACGCGGATGGAATCAAATGGACCCGCGCTACGGCGGAGGGTCGATATGTCAGGAGTGCCACGGCCTACCAGGCCACTGGCATTGACGGATTGCTGCCTCAGGGGCCGCGCAAGTTGGTGTTCGTCGAATGCGACGTCATCGGACTTGATGCGGACGATCTCTGCGACCATCACAATCCGGGCGATCCGGGTTACGGGTGCGAGGCGGAACAGTATCTTCAGGGTTCTTCGCTCGGCCAGGTGCTCAGGCTCCTTGGCAAAGAGCCTACGTCCGAGCAGCGAATCATCGCAGCTGCCGATCACTGTTTGACGCACGCTTATGCAGGGGAATGCCCCGGAGTCGATCCGGCGGAGCTCGCCGATTGGCGAGAGCGTTCAAGAGCCTCGCGCTTCGGACTGACGCACGAGGAAATTCAGATGCGAATCCGCATCGCCGCGGGCGCTCTTGAGCGCGCGGAACGGATCCAGATCGCCGATGAGGCGGTGGCGTGGTTTCCGGACAAAGCGATCACGCCGTTCGAGCTCGCGGAGGCTTCCGCGCGCATCGGACTGCCGATTGCCTACATCACGCACCTCGATCCGCACCGCAGCATCTACCGGGCAAAGTGTGGAATAAAAAACGCGAAACCCGAGACGGTGCGGGCCTGGATGCGGGAGTGCCATCTCGACCGAGTCTATGGCGCGCCTTCGCGAGGCTATGCCAGCGGATACGCGATTTAGACCGACTTTTATCTTCAGCAAGCGCGGGATTCGTCCCGCGCTTTTTTTGCCCGTGTGCAGGAGGTCTCGAAAAAAACCGTGTGCCGCTCGCTAGAGATAGCCAGGTCATTAAACGGAGATGTGAATGGAACTGGCTGAATTTCTGAGCAAGATCTCAGCTGAGGGGCGCAAGTCCCCGACCTTTTCCGTCGTCGGCGGTGAGGGTATCCCGTACCCTTTCTGGAATTTCACCCGGCGCAAAGCGTCATTATCCGTGGCGCGCACGTATGCAGTGCAGGCCTCAGGCAGTGCGCACCTCGTGTGCGTTTCCGTGCGGCGCAACTCCAAGGGGCAGCTCTCGTACGACATGTGGTGTGGGGACTCGTTCCTCGAGGCTCGCAAGAGCGTAACGAGCAAGCAGGCTAGCGCTCGCGTTGAGGCTGCACTGGCCCCGCTCGAGGGTCCGACGAAGCTGACCCTGAACGCACAGATGCTGAGCCACTACGGTTCGTATAAGGAATCGGGCGCCTGTGGCTTCTTCAAGGACGGAAAAACCTGCGTACATACGCAGCACGTGCTCTCCATGTTGACCGAAGAGACGCTCTCCGAGATGGTTGAGCAGCTCGTAGGATACCTTGGGGGCGCGCCGGTCTCTGCAATCATGCCGGAGGCTGGCGAGCAGGAGGATGCGTTCTTCGAGCAGTACATGTTCCAAGTGCCGGTGCTGTTCGAGGGCGACCGCGGTTCGGGCAAGACCTTCGGGGCGCGGCGCTTTGCACGCACGAAGGGACACCAACTCGTCGAGGTGGGCGGCCACGAGAGTATGGAGGCGGCTGACCTGCTCGGTTACCCGGTGCGGGTGACGGACGGGTCGTTTGTGTGGAAGGACGGGGCGCTCTCGCAGGCCTTCCGGGCCGCAGCAAAGGGTCAGAAGGTCTGCATGCTGCTCGATGAGCTCTTGCGCATCCCGCAGCGGAACCTCTCGGTGTTGCTGACGGCGCTCTCCCCCGATGAGGGGCAGTACCGGATTCGCACCGGCCGGATCGTAAAGGTCACAGACGGTGTGGGGGAGGAAGAGGTGCTCAGCTGCCCGGTGGAGAATCTCGGGGTAGTGGCCACGACCAACGTCGGGTGCGAGTACGCGGTGGATGCCGCTGATCCTGCCCTTGCGGAGCGGTTCTTGATCGTACGCAAAGACACGACGGTGGAGGGCCTGGAAGGGATTCTCGAGAAAGCGGTCAAGGCCAAGGGCTTCAAGGACGGCCCACTCGTGGTCCGGCAGCTGCTCGCCTTTTACCAGGCTGCGGTGAAGCTGAAGCGCTCTGGGATGATCGCCGGCAGCCCGACGACGCGCACTCTGGTGCGCGCGATCTCGCTCTCATCGAGTGCAGCTCAGGTCGGGACCGAGGTGCTCAACCAGTCGTTGCAGTGGGTGGCCCGAGATCTGAACGGGCAACCCGAGGAAGCGCAGTTGAAGTCTCTGCGAGAGCTTGCGCTTCGGAGCTTCCCAGGGATGAAGGGGAAGATTTGGGTGTAATTGAACATCCCCGGCTTCGGCCGGGGATTTTTTTGTCTCGACGGTCGCTAGAGGGAAGTAGGTCATTATACGGGGGTCCTCTATGGACTTTGATATCGGCGCGGCCGTGCGCTCAGAAGTGCTCGCCGGGATTCTTGGCGGGCGTGATCTCGAGGAAGGACTCGACATTCGGGTCAAGCCTGGGTTCAGCACCGGGTGCTGGACTTGGGTGCCGCCGCATCGGATCTATATCGGCAGCGGCATTTTCGACAATCCCCAGGTGCGCGAAGGGCTCGCGGAAGAGCAGCTCAGCCGGTATACGGGCGCTTACGTGCGCCACGAGCATGGACACGGACTGTTCACCGAACGGGACCTGAAGACGGCCAACCAGATTCTCGCAGCGCAGAAACTGCCCTTCGGACTCTGGAACCTCTTCGAGGATGCGCGCATGGAGGCCACATATCGGCGCAAGTATGAGGTGCTCTTCGAGTGGCTCGAGTTCGAGCGGTCGGATTTCGATCCGCAGAAGGTCAATTCTCTTGCGAGCCTGGCTCAAGCGATGCTGTTCGCCCTGATCCAGAGCGAGGGGGAATTCACCGTGGAGATTCTCGAGGAGCACGCCATCGCGGCGGACTGCTCTATGTGCCGCGATGAGCGGCGAGGTACGGACCGGAGCGCAGAGTCTGTCGCGGAATCAGTGCTCGGCTATTACACCGAGATATGCGCTCTAGGGGGCACGCTGGGAGAGATGCTGCCGGTGATGCATCGCTGGGTCGAGGAGTTCGGCATGCCGCCCCCTGAGGGTGGTGGTTCTGGCGGCGGTGGGGAGGATAGGCGGCCGAGTGATCTGTCGCTCTCTCTCGAACTTCAGACGGACGCAAAGGCGCTCGAGGAATTCGAGAAGGGAACGACCTCTCTCGACGGCAAGGAACTCACGCCATGCAAGACAGATCCGCAGGAGCTCATGGACCGACCCGAGGGAGGAACGGCACATCTGTTGATTGGCGAGGATCGCCCCGTCGATGAGCGGCGTGTTGCGGTGATCGTGCAGCACCTACGCAAGCTCTTTCAGGAGCGGGTTCGTGTGGACTACTCCGAAACGCCCGCCAAGCGGATATCCGCCCGGCACTGTGCTGCAGAGCGCCCACCGTACCGACATCGAACCATCACGGGGGCTGCCCGTCGAAAATTCGAGCTGGTGGTGGACCTCTCGGGTTCCATGGACGGGCTACACATCGACGAGGGTCGCGTTCTGATCGCTGCGCTTTCAGCGCTTGCCCGTGAGGGTAAGGTCGAGGGGCATGTGATCTTCTCCGTCGGTGAGGAGCAGTTTCATTGGGAGCGCTTTCGGCTACCGATGAGCCCGCAGAGCATCGCAAAGGTTTCGGCCTACGGTTCCGCCGAAGGGCTGGAGTACGCGTTACGCTCGAATCTCGAGGTGCTGAGGGGTGCGGATTTCGTGTGTGTCTACACGGACGGGTCCATCACGGATCGGCCGATCGAGAAGCACTGGCTGCACCAGCGCGGCATCCATACCACCGGGCTTTATGTCGGAGACGAGGGGTATCTGCCTTCCCTGCAGAAGTACTTCGATCGCTCCTTGATCCGAGGAAACATCGAGGCGCTCGCAGTGGCTATGCTCACTCTCAAGCGCAGCTGATGTCGACTGATCTATCCCCGGCTACGGCCGGGGATTTTCTTTAGCATTCAGCCCGCGACCGCCGCACTGCTGAGGGCCTCACCCATGTCCGGCGAATCATTCGAAGAGAACAGTTTGCGCCGGGCACGCTTCAACTCGCGGCGCTTCTCCGAGAGGCGCATCGCGAGGCGGTACTGGTACTTCTGGATCGTTGAGTCGAGGGAGTCCTGATTTAACGCGAAGAGCGTCGCCTCGCAGGGCTCGTCCGGGCAGAACTGCACCCAGGGGGCGAGTCCACTGCACACTTCAGCGAGCAACCTGGCGTAGGCAGTCGCCATCGGAAGCGTAAGAGGCTCCAGCCCCGAGAAGCCCTCCCCGGAGAGTTCGAGCGAGAACTCTCCGCGCTGCGCTACGGGTTTCACCTCGATCGACATCTGTGACGCAAGTCTCATCAGCGCCTGAATTTGGGCGAGGGTGAGGCGGTCTTCCGGGGTCGAGTGTGACGGTTCCATAGATTTTATTTCCGAATGGTAATCAGGAAAAAACGCAGGACTGGGGCTGCACCGGGTATAAAATTACAAGTGTCGGGCGGTTTTATCCGCCGTGTTGTTACGATAGATTATCTTCAGCGCCTGAGGCAAGAGGCCGGACATGCAAGATTCCGAACCGCTATCAGAAAAGTTCGCCCGGTTACGAGCGCCATTTGACGTCGAAATTGTCCGGTGGCGGGTCGGCACGCGGACCAAAGACAAGAGCCGCGGGCAGGCGATGCCGTACCTCAACGCCCGTCTTGTTCAGGACCGGCTGGACGAGGTGATGGGGCCGGAGAACTGGCGCAATGAGTTCACCGCGGCCCCAATGGGTGGCGGTCTGATGTGCGTGCTCAGCCTTCGAATCGGTGACGAGTGGGTGAGTAAGGCGGATGTCGCGCAACAGGACGACGTTTCCGATGACGCCCAAAACCCAGAGAAGGACCGCGAGATCGCGGTAAAAGGTGCCGCGAGTGACGCATTCAAGCGCGCTGCGGTGCAGTGGGGAATCGGGCGGTATCTCTACTCATTCGAGGCGCCCTGGGTGAACCTCGACCAAGGCAAGTACCTTCCGCGCGACGAGATGCCGAAGTTGAGGAAGCTGCTGCGTGATTTCGCGCGTAACGCAGGCTCCGAGACGCGCTCTGAAGATGAGCGCCGAGCCGGTCGATCAGGGCGAGGGCGCGATGAACGATCTGCGGAACGGCGCGCGCCAGCGACGAACACCGCCCGTAGGGAGGCGGCGCCGGCCGAACGTGCAGAGTCATCGGGCGCTACCGAGGCGGCGGCGAGCGGCGGCGAGACGGCGAGTTCCGCGGCGCAGGGTGCAGAGCCTCCCGCGGGCAAGAAACGCCCGGGGTTTGGTACGGAAGAACAGTGGGAGAGCATCACCCCGCGCCAGCGGATGGTGGTGAAGTCGATCTCCGAGCGCGTGCGCCATGGCGCGCCGCTTGATGCGATCGAAACATACCTCACCGACGGTGAGGGCAAGAGCTTTCCCGAGTGGCTCAACACGGGTCTGCTCGAGGGGGTGCGCAAGAAGATGAGAGAGCGCGCCGCGCAATCGGTTCATTGA
>JAEHJW020010024.1_pt1 | contig 83715 bp, 146 predicted proteins | sample 9271431 | NCBI WGS metagenome assembly JAEHJW02
ATGCCCTCACCTGAGAAAACTGATCGTTTCGTTCTGCAAGATCGAAGGGAAACTCTATGCCCCGAGTCTCTACGAACTACACGAGTACTGCAGGGGGGAGGAGCACACCCGGTGTCCCCTGTATGCCAAGCCGAACAACATTCCAGGGCCGCAGGAGAAAGGAAAGACCCCGTGAAAAAAGGTCCCCGGTCAAAAGGTCCGAAGGCAGACCAGAAGGCGGAGCTCCGCTGCCCCTTCTTCAAGTCGTATTTCACGGGGATCTGTTCAGGCCACAAACTGCCTTATGCGCCGAACGAGACGGAGAAGAGGCAGTACTGCCTCAGTGCGGAATTTCATACGTGCTCCATCTTCGGGAAGTCTTCCCCTGAGCAGGAGAAAAAATAACAGGGCCCGTCCCCTCCTCCCAAGCGGCACAATACCTTTCCCTTACTCCCCGGGGTTCCCTCCCCAAACCCTGAAATATCCTTTTGGTTTCTGCTAAAATAAAACCCTTGCCGGGATAGCTCAGTTGGTAGAGCAGCTGATTCGTAATCAGCAGGTCGTCGGTTCGAGTCCGATTCCCGGCTCCACTTTATTTTCAAGGGTTTCAAGGGGTTATGGCTCTTTGAGGCCCATTTTTATGGCTTTGGAAAATACGGTAAAACAGGGTAAAATACGCCCATTCTGCACTTAAAATGCACTTAATGGTTTTTGAAGGATAGCAGCTCTACGGTCGATTTTTTGAGACCCTCGACGACGTGCCCGTAGAATTTTTTGGTAATTGCTATGTCGGTATGCCCCAGTAATTCTGACACCACCGATAGATCAGCCCCTGCCTCAAGCAATAGGGTGGCGAACGTGTGGCGAACCTGGTGGGCGCTGATGCCACTGAGTCCTGCCTCAACCGCTACCGCTTTAAATTTATGGCCGAGAGTGTCTGGGTGCTTGAAAGAGGTAAGGCGGCATATCCCGTGAAGACCGTCTATGTACGGGCGAAGCTCCGGATGCATAGGGACCGTGATGAGCTTTCCTGTTTTGTGGCGCCTATACTGAATGGAAGTGTCGGAGATAAACACTTGGCCTACGGCATCGATACGACTCATTCCGGTGAATATCATTACTGGTACTACCCGAGAAACGTCGTGTCGTTTTTGTGAGACATCGAGAAGTTTTCCAACTTCATCTTTTGTCATGAATGTCTTTTTTTCGATAGAGATCCTGATCTGCCTAAACCCTGCGAGGAGGTTTTCCTGTGGGAGGTATTTCCATTCCTGTGCTGTTCTGATAGCTTTGGAGATATGCCTTATGTGGATGTTGACCGATGAGTGCTCAAGTTTTTTCTTCTTGTTGTGGGCGCCCTTCGCTGAGGGGGCTTTTTTCTTCTTCTCCTGCACCTCCTGATTAATGAGAAAAGACCTGAACTCCGAGAGTCTCTTGCCCGTTAGCCCAACCATCGGGCGATTACCATACCAATCAAGCAGCTTTCTTAGCGCCAAATCATCAGCCCTGAGTGTCGACGCGGACTTGTCGACCCTACCCTCTTTATACTCAGCGATAAAATCCCCTAGCAAGCAAAGGGACTGCTTTTCTAGCCGAATAAGCTGGCCCTTAAGCATCTCCTTCTTGGTTCTGTCAAATATCCTCTTGGCCCGGGCCTCGTCTTTTGTTTTGAGGCTTTCGTGGTCTGCCCTTGCAAAGGTGATATACCAATAGCCATTGCGGTTCTTCCATAGTCGCATATTAGCCATATTATACAACCCTCTTCATTAACCTTGCAACAATATTATTGTCCTGGTCTTCATCGGACAGCATCCATCTATCTATGCTGAGCCTGTCAACAATCCACTTCCCCCCTTTCTTTGTGCCATAGATGTCCCCCGCCAGGATATACCGCATAAGCGTTTTGTAGCTTAGACTCGCGTACTTACAGGCGCTACTAATGGATAGCCAGCGGGGGTTTATGTCTACTTCTTGCATCTTAGTGCTCATTCATCTTCACGTTAACACCACACTCCTTGATGAGCCGGCCTATACCAACAAAGACATTTTCCTGCGTGGCGGCTATCTCAAGATAGCGGCAAAACGCTACCCCGGCCCTCTTTTTGCGCTTATACCTAAAGTGCGGACATAGGATTACCTCCTCATTCCCGTTCATCATTGTAGCAAGAGGTGTAAAGCAATACGGCCCGTCCGGTATATTCTTTGTGGTCACTAATCGCGCCTCCTATGTTAGCCAGAATGGATAATATCACATTCTTAGCCGTCCTGACAAGTTATCGCGTCTGGCTTATCTTCGGTAGGAAGTTACTGTCTTGCCGCACTTAGGGCAAACAAAGGTCATTCGGTCGCGTCCTTGCATGTCCTCGGAGATACCCACAAACTCCACCTTTTCTTCGTCGAACTCCCCGCATGTAGGACATGTTACGCAAATAATTCTTCCCCATCTACGCATACGCTCTTAGTACCTCCATAAAACCGTTCTTGTCCGTAATTCTTAGTGGTACGTCGATATGCCTGTTGTATGGCCTGTCTAGAAGCGCAATCCGATCAAAAGATTTAAACCCGGGGTAGTCGTCTATGAGAATGTCACCATCAACCAGGCGGCGCTCCTTGTCATCTGGACCCCTGGTTATTATTGCCTGCCACTGAATTGGCACATACATCTTGAGCCACCGATGTGTGAATTCTATCCAATTTGGGCGCTGAGCCGTAAGAAATATAACATGGTCCAGACCAGACAAACACTCCAGGTACTCAGTCGGAGGTGACTTCACGAGGATTTCCGGGTTTGCGTCTATTGTGTCAACAATGCCTTTCCCATTTACCTCAAAGTCCCAGTGCGTAACCTCTACGTTTCCCCACGCCCCAAAGCAAAGATCTCTTATTACCCCATCGACGTCAATATAGATCAATTAGCCTCCCTATCCGAGACGCGTCACAGACCCCATTTGGGGCCTCCGCAAGTTGTTGTTTTTAAAGAAGGAAAAATTTACGAAAATCACGATCTGGTGTCTAGATATGCGTTTCGTCTGGGGGAGGCGTAACCCCTTGATTTTTCTTGATCACGCAATCAGCGTATTTCTCGTTCACCAGGGCGATAGACTCTTCAGGCATTGGCTTGGTGCCCTTGGAAACCTGAGAAAGCAGCGACGGGGAAACCTTCAGGTGAAACGCTATCATCTTCTGAGTGATTCTCCTAGACCGTGAAATCTTCTTTACAGTCTTTTCCCAGTCGTACTCATCGCTATCTTTTTTGCTCTTCGCTTCCACCCTGGCCACTCCAGCCATTACGCATCTCCAGCACTTCACTAGAACGCTTCCAACCGTTACGTCTTCTATTCCCCCACACCGTGGGCACTCAGCTTTTGTCGTGCCGGCCCTTCTTGTGCTTTTTGCCATCATGCGCACCACACGCTCAGAGTTATGACGAGAAAAATATGTTTCATCACTCTCCCATGAATGTTGTCAGTTATCCCCCAAGGGGGATGTTATAGTTGGTAGCTGGCCCGTTCGTGATTTTAAGGGCAACCCCGCTGCAAGGACTAAACCTTGCAGTTTCGGCCCACCAAAGTTTTGCGCTTATTCTGTCCAGCAGAGCTTCGGGTTCCACCCCGTTTTTCTTTGGCTGTGTTCTCCCCTGAACGGTGGGGTCTTGGGTTCTTTCGTTTTCGCCAACTAGCAGACTAATCCTCGCTCGGCCTGTCGTCTTCTGTTATCGATAGCCACTCTTTCTTGCTTAAACACCTCAAAACAAGCTTCTCTGGAGCCGTTTTTTCGCATGAATATATGGCAAAACCACTTTCACAGTGCCAATTTTTAACGATAATCCCCCTTGTTTCCGGGTTTTTTGTGGGATTTCCGCACAAAAACAGCGAAAAAGCCAGCAAAATGGCTGGAAATCGCCTCATCTTGAGCCGTATTTCATGCAATTAGATGGAGTTGGGCGAAGAAATACGTCAAAACTCACGGCAGCAGTCGGATCTTCAGGCCCACACATACTATTATTGTCCTGATATTCCCTAAGCCTCTCCGCGAGGCGCCCAATCTTCTTGTAAATAGCCCTTTGGACCTTTGATTCGCCGAATAGCTTGGCCATCTGGGCTACAGTGACAAAAACGTCGGCTATCTCGTCTATAACTTCATCTTCGCTCCCCCTGCTTCGGTGGAGATACCTGGAGAGTGCAGTTATCAGCTCCGCACACTCCTCCTGGCACTGTCCTATCTGAGACGATACCGGCCAGACCTTCAGCGCTTTCTCTATCGCAGTTTCGTTGACCTCTATCGACATTTGCGAGCCTCTATGGTGTGCCTAGCCATACTCTCACGGAGTCGACTCATGTTCTTGTTCTGTTTCTTTTTGAGCAATGCGACAAAAAATCCCGCCACAAACAAGGTCACATAGAACAGTCCCTTCAAAAGGACCGTAGCTATCGAAAGACCCGCCAATCCGACGAGCATCCACCCAAGTATTGTCCAAGGTCCCATTATTGTCTCTCCCTTGTTAGCTCCTCAATCGCCTCTCCTATCTCGGTGTCGTTGACTACACCCTTTTTGATAAGAGCTGACATGAGGGCCATAAAAGTGTTATTAAGAATGGCGTGTCTGTTTTTGAGGGCCTCATACTCACCCCTCGGAACAAACATCATCATCGCATCGCCTCTTGTAACTGCCAGCCTTAATGAAGCGGTGATCTTGCCCATTACCTTGTCGGCCCTGGACTTGAGCTTGAACGTAGCCGACCCCTCAACGAGATCTTTTATCTCTTCTGCGGTGAACGGGTCGTGTTCTTGCTTGCTGAGAATCTCGATCACATCAGGGTCCATCTTCATATCTGTATCACCCTCATATGGCCGCACTTGCAACACTGCCATACGACAACCACTTCATTCGTTGCATAGACTGTGCAATTACCGTTACAGTCTTTTCTATTGCACTTTTCGTAGTCTTCCTTCATGATCCTCCTATATCTCATCTTCCGGCTCGGCGTGCTCAAACTGCTCATAAGCGAAAGAGGCGAGGGCTACCCCGGAGATTAGCCCACATGTAAAAGCCATTAACATCTGTGGCTCCTTGGGCTCTTCATGCGCATTACTGCTCCCGGGGCCACCCTCCCGTCGACTTCGAGATCCACCACCACACATCCGCATTCCGGACACCACATGACATTGTGGGTAAATCCGGTCAAGGTATCTGCTGTGTATATCTTTATGAGTGGATGAGTCTCATTACACATGGACTTTACGCTCCAGACAAAAGAGACTTGAGGCTGCTTGCTACCTGGCCGGCCCTGGATATCTCACCACTACAAGCAGCAGCCCTGAGCTCAGCCAGACTGATAGCTTCGTGCGCCCGCTCGTATTCCTTAGCCATATTTGCCTTGTGCCGCTCCAGGTCGTCAAGAGTCTTCGTGTACTGAGAAAGAATCTTATCGACAGTCACCGTCCTGAGACCTACAACTTCCAATGCCCTTTTAAACATGAAGCCTCCTTTAGTATTCTTCGTAATCACATGAGATCTCGTCTGCGTGGTCTTCATACATAGACTCCACAAACAAGTTCTCTGCCCCGCATACCTCACAACAGTAGTTGACTTCTCCCCTAAACCGCTGCTCGTGCCCACATGCGTTACAGTAATTAATATTCATTTCACATTCCCTGAGTTACACCCGTAGGGGCGTTTCACCTGGGCCGTGCGAGATCCGCTAGCTACGGTCCCGGTTTTGTGTTTGCACTTTTTCGTGCATCCATCGCACCCACCCGGCCCCTCCATCTTTCCTGGTTTCGGATTAACAGACATTGATCCTCCTCACTTGAATCTTGGAATTGTTGAGCAGTAAGCCAATACAAGTAACATCAACTGCCACGCGATAAGCCCGTTGACGGCAAGTTCCTGGTACTTGACGCTTATCATGCCCATGAAAATGGCAACTATGGAAGCGACAACTGTTATGACGATGACGGCTTCTGTTAACGCCGGCCAATTTATCCGATCCATCATTACCTCCAATGCGTTTTATTTCACCGGATGCGTCATCCCCCGGCCTTACCCACAAGTGTTACATCTCCCCAAGGCATCTACATTTGTATGGAAGCATTGCACTGGACATCACCTCCCTTAAGCTCCGTCGGGCAGGATTCGATTACGAGACCACTACGAGCCAGTTTCAACTCGTAATGTTTACCGTGTTTATCTATTACGATCTCGCCCACGGCATCGGGGCATTTGAATTGTAGTCTCCACTCCTGTTTTGTGGTCTCTATTCATATCCCCTAAACCGTGACCTGCATGAGCCAGATTACAGCCTCTCGGCACCGGCTCTTCTGGGCCTCTCCGAGGCCATGTTAGCGTCTACTTTTCACAAGGAGGATGGTGACCGTCGTCCAAAGTTCACGCAGAACACCCACCCTAAAGCACACCTTGCGCTTCCGCCACCGACGGACTTACTCATTTGCTATCTTCAATAACACATCCCCATGACACGCCCTGGGAGCACAGAAACACACCAAGTCCCTACCTGCCAACTCGCGCCTTATGGATGCGATCATCTCCGGAGAAGACATCACATACTCCATATATCTCCCAACCACACCCTCTCTACTTCCATCCACCCCAATCACAAATGGATTGCCCCACTTGCTTGGCCTGCCTATATAGACAGCTCCAGGAGTAATCTCGTCTTTATACTTATTGAGAACCCTTGGTGCCCGCATTATCTGAACGCATCCCTACAGGCAGCACTGGCTATGCCATATAAGATATATGCGTCTTCCTGCTCTTCTGTAAGATGACCAAGGTCAAGCGTCGAAATGAAGTTCTTGCTTGCGGACACAAGACCGGCAAGCGCCCTCATCTTGTGATCCTCCAAGAGCTTCCCGTGAACCTCTGGGAGCTTCCCCTGAACCTCCGGCTTCTCCATTAATATCGCCATACCGTCAACGTTATACCCGGAAAGAAACTCTCCCTTCTTCAGAGCAGGGACGCCAAACCCCTCCACCCTGCGCTTGAATCCATCGGGATGACTGACGAGGACATAGCTCACCTCGACCATCTCCCTTTCCTCCACTTTCCCGTCTGCGGTTCTGACTTTCATCGTTCCCCCTCATTAACCATGTCGGCTAATCTACCAAATCATAATTTCCAAGTCAAGGACGTTCTCCTTACCGTGCAAAGAAAACTCGAATCAGGCGGTTTTGGGATCTCTTTTACTGGTAACAACAATGGAAATCTGCTACTTAACCCCTTCCGCCATATGCGTTTTTTTGTGACACCCTTTAAGCAAAGAGGGATGAGGGGGTATCAGACTTTAGAGCGACGGGGCACCCGGCGAGATGTCTTAACACCTTGCCGGATTTGTTAGACCTAACATGGAAAGGTGGTGAGAGTATGAGCATGTATGTGTACATAGTGGGCGATGGTGAAAACGCAATACGGATAGAGTGTATCCCTTCTATGTACAGGGACATTCGGGCGATGGCTAACAGGTAAGAATGTTAGTCCTAACAAACAATAGCCCAATTGAGACTGAATCTCAATTGACAATGAAAGGATAAGTCACCATGTCAGCAAAAGAGAAAATCACGCTGGAATACGCAAAGGGCCTACCGATAGTCAAAGGCATGTCGGGTATAGCACGGTTTCCCGAGAAGGACAAGAAGCACCTCCTCAAAGTTGTTGATAGTCTGAAGGGAACGGAGAACGCTGAAGGTGAAACGATGGCTTCCGAGAAGTCAGTCCTCCAAAACATTTTCGCCGACCTCTCCCCGGTTCAGTTCGACCATGTGCACGGTGCCTATCGCACCATGAAGAACTACTACGCTAAGAAGGACGGCAAGAAGTCCGACGACAAGAAGGGCGATGGCAAGGGCAAGAAGTCCGACGCGGCGAAGGGCGATGAAGAGGGCAAGGGCGATGATACCCCCCCTATCCTCAAGGCCATCACCGACGGGCGGTATGATGATGTCCTTGACGACATAATCAAGGCCGCGACTGACCGCAAGGCCGCGATTGCCCCGCCTGCTACCGAAAAGATAGCGGCATAGCACTTTACAGGGCGGGGACTTCGGTTCTCGCCCTGCTTCTTTTATTTTACGCGTGCGTATGCGTATGTGTATGTATGCGTAATGTAAAAAGGCGTTTTACTATATCCGCGTTTGAAGAGAACCCGGATTTATAAATCCTGAGAAATGGAGACCCGATACTTGCGTCTTGAGAAAGGGGATTAGTATGGACTGGAATATATGTATGTATATAGTATCTCTATCTGGTTGTGTATTGGGTATATGTATTGCTCTATGGGAGATTAGCGCCCTATAAAATGCGACTCAATGTTAGACCTAACATGGTTATGCGTTCCTTCTCATAGATAGCCATATCTATATTGAGGAGTGCATACTCCAATGTTCTTTGACATACCTCTTTGTTATGCCTGATATGTACGTCTGCATGGGCAGTATCAGGATAATAGCAATAGAGACTACCTCAAGTGTTTTACCTAGTAGATAGTTCTATGTCTAGGCAACTGGAAACAGTACAGCCGATAGACTCTATCAACGAATCGCCTGGAATGGTGAGGGGTTACACTATAAAGAGAACAGATGATGCTGTCCATACTGATGTGATATCAGGATGGATGGAGTAGTCTACCCAAGTGGGACATACAGCAAGCCCGCGACGATGTGTTTTCGGGATGCCCTTGGGCGTAGTGATACTACGAGATCAGGTCTCTATAGGTGCGTTATGAGCACACCTGGAGGTATCAGCTTACTGATTAGGCTACAATGTTAGACCTAACACAGGACAGCAAGCCAATGCGCTGATATGATGCGTCTAATCCGCAGTAGGTATCCCCGAGGGTCAGTATGGGCAAGGGAATACTGAAAGGCTGTGGAGGACGAGCCCCTAAAAATCCGAGTTCCCTTTCTGGGTGGGTGATCAATCCACTTAAACAGAAACATGTCTAAAACCAGCCGAATAAGGCAGCCCATCGTGGCAACATTTCAGACTGTTAATTCTGTTTTAGTGATACTTGAAAATCCCAAGCGTGGGAAGCGATGGTTACGCCGGATGATTCCATTTAAATAAAATCCGGCACTCTAATGAGCCCTCATGGAGGGTTGATTGGATTGCCAGCCTTGGCTAATTGCCAGGGCTTTTTATTGCCCAAAAGGAGGAAGAAATGGAGCCAACTTTCAAGCACTTACTGGGAAGAATAAGAACGCAAATGGAGAGCGAAAAGAACCCTGACGCGGTGATAACCGAAATCTCCATCAACTTCGAACAGAGAACTGCAGAGGTTGAGTTCTTCGATGGAGAGTCATATTTCAAGAGATATTTTACGCACCTGAGATAAGGGAGGATTGATGCGAAAGGTCACAACCAGAAGGCCCGACTCTTATCGGCCCACACATCCAGGAGAGTATCGCAGGAAAACAGTAGACTTCATGCTCGGGAAGCGCGCCGACTGCGCCAAGCCGTCAAGTTCGAGACTCGCGGAAGCCGAAGCTGCGTTTAGGGCTGCGTGCGAGAAACTTTTAAAGTAGAGCCCTCCGCCTGGAAGCCAGGCTAGGTTTTTGTGCTCAATTTTGGGCAAGGAGGATTTATGGAATACAGGAAACTGGAGGACGGGGAGATTCTTCGGGCTGAATGTGGTTGCTTCATCAGGACATGGGATGAGTCTGTGGTACTTACCAACGGCCAGCGTGGCGGTACCTTTTTCGACCCGTGCGAGGAGCACGAGGACTACCCGGGGGACCATGTAAGCCCATGTTAGGTCTAACACTTGACATGGGTTTATTTTTGTGCTTATACTAGCCCCGTTGGCTATTTCTAATAAGGAGAATTACCGATGACTATCCGAGTTCCAGCGAGGAGAGACTCATTTTCTGTGAGGATGCAAAAGACAAAAGAGGCCACGGAAGGCTTAACGCAGATAAAGTGGCAGAGGGTAAAAGCCCGTCAGGCCGTGCTTTATGCTTGCGACAGACTTGAGAAGTTGTTTTCTGGGGTTAACAGAAATATCTGTTCTGACTGCCGGAGGGCAGTGCCCGGAAGTGTTGTTGCTGGGAGTCTCTGTCGCGCGTTCGCATCAAAGGAGGCTGGCTGCTGCAATGCCTGCTCCTTAACCGGCGGGTACAATAGCCACGAGAGATTTAAGCTCGTGAGAAATCACTTCAGATTCGACGGAAAATATGGCTTTTTCGATCCACGGGAACATCGCTGCTCGTTGCCTCGATTCTGGCGCTCGGATAGTTGTCTTTTCTACATGTGTTCTAGCGTTGCAGATAAGTTGACAAAGAAGCAATTAGCAGAGATCAACGCCTTCGTATCACTTATAATCGCATACCGTGCTGCCTGGGAATACCCCGACTACTTCCAATAACAGAAGCATAACACTCACGAGATCGGAGAAGACCATGTTTATCGCAGTAAGGGCATTACCCGCAGCTTTTGACTGTCCTGATGTGTTGGCCTTTGATGCCTGTGAGTTCGACGAGACACACAGCGCGTCAGAACTGAGAAGCGCATTTCCCGAATACAAGATTGAGGAGTGCTATGGCGATGCTTACCGGGAAAGAGTGCGCGATCTGAATATCCTCAATATGGCCGCCAGCTTTGCCGTCATGGGGATGAGAAGCCGCAGATATAACGATGTGAGGAGGCTCGCGCAGGAGATGTGCGTATGATCCACGGGACTGACCTCGGAGGAAAGCAGAGGAAGAACTACCTAAGTAAACAGGGTCTTATTTCTTGCGGATTCTGTCCCTACCACCGCTCTGAAAATGCCACAAGACGTCGGCCACGGCCTGATCGTCATAAGAATATAAACAGGGAATCCATAAGGCGTCCCGTCTCGGAACCCGAATCCACGGACACCGGGGAGTGCGGAGCCATGAGCTGTTACCATTGCACCCCTCTGCAGCGCACACTTTGTGAAACGGGATGATCGGATTTACCACGAAGATACTTGGGCAATCGACTCAATTAGAAACGCGGAGAACAGGCAAGGAGGCAGAGGAATGTTTAGCGGTATCTTTGTAAGCCAGTATGCACAGTATAAGGACAGAGTGGGCCAGCATTTAATGGTGCTACGCTCACTTACAGACGAAGAACGCGATCCCGAGGTTGGCTGCATGTACCGCATACGCTTCGATGACGGTACGGAGATAGATGCTTGGCCGGAAGAGATCCTGCCATGGGAAGAAGACTTATGACGTGATAGACCTACGGAAGGAGCGAGGTGAACATCAATGAATAGAACCGGAGAGTATATTCCACCCTTAATAATTCCTAAAGGAGGATATCAACATGAAGTATGGAATGGAACTGGAGTTTTTTGTCTCGAAAAAGGGGAAGCTTGTCTTTCCGGGGGATATCGGGTTGCCGTGTGATGGATTGCCGATCCTGGCTGAGCTCAGGACGCAGCCCGGCCCTGATGCATACATGGTGGTCGGGGAGATGGTGGCGCTGTTAGCAGCAACAAAATACAAGCTCCAGAAAAGCGGGCATGCCATGCAGCTCGTTCCCTCCATGAAGGTTTCCCCTGAACTCCATGGAGAGATATTCAGGAGGGGTGATATCAGAAAGAGCCAGGATAAGACCCAAAATCTGTATGGCCTGAGGCGCCCCCAAATCCCGTTTACCATAACAGCCGGAATCCATATCCATTTCAGCGGTTATGCAACAAAAACCCGCGTTTCCAAGTGCAAGGAGTGCGGGCACGAGGAATTTGCCGAACACTATCACCAGATAGATATCCCATCCATAGTGAGAGCGCTCGACGGCGCCTTTGAGTCCATTATCAAGAAATCTGGGCGCATTCCAGGTGAGTACGAACTCAAGCCTGCATATGGCTTCGAGTATAGAAGCTTACCCAACAACACGACCCTGTGGGATATAGCCAGGGTTGTTATGGGGAAGGAGGTGTTGAAATGAAGAAACTTCTGTGCGTTATAGGTATCGCAATATGCGTTCCGCTGCTGGGGTGCGGCACCACCTGGGTAACAGACCGCAAGATAGAAACCCCCGAAGAACGTAAGTGTGTAGCGGAGCATGAGCTGAAATTGCTCGGGAAGGTGCCTTCCACCCTCTCCGGCCACGACCAGGACTGGGATGACGCAATAGAGGCGGCACACGCCGCAGCCATAAACACCTGTTGCGCGACGAGGGCGTATGAGTTCAAACGCGGAAGCGACGGGTACACGGGAAGGTATCGGGAAATAGGCCGGTAGCCGTGTTAGACCTAACGCGCAGATAGAAATAAGGCATGAAAGGAGGTGACAAGGACAATGAGAATGACAGTAGCACAAGCATTTAGCCGTGGCCTGATCAAGATGGGCGCTCATGTCAGGACTAACGCAAGCGGACATAGCTCATACCATATCAACAAGGACGCGGACGCTTGCGTCGGGGTAGTCGCGTATATAAACGATTTGTATTTTTATATTTACCACAACCAGCCAAGATTTCGGAATGGCGACTCCGGGTGTTACGACACGCCGCCAAGCTCTCAGTACAAATTCTTCCTGGTCGTACATAAAAACAATACGGCCCCGGGTGGCTGGATCGAGGTGTCGGATGGAGTGCAACCCGCGCCAGCAGATCTCGACGCCTCAGAGAGCGTAAAGGATTTGATAGCGCAGGCCATCAAAGACAAGAAGAGCTTTCTTGTTGGGATCAGATCAGCTGAGGAGCTTAAGCGGTGTTGGAATTTTTTACACTGCAAGGGCCTATTGCTGCCGCAAGATCCTGGTGAATCGACTGCGTTACTCGCCAGCAGAGGTGACTGCAAAATTCGCATTGACCCTACCGCCAAGTCACACGAAATTTCATACGGGAGTGCCGGTTCCAAGTTCTACGAGGAAGCCACACAGTGGCGCTGGCTCACAACTATCTGGTGGTCCAAAGATAAAACATCAACCGCCCCGAATGGGGCAGAAAGCGAGAGCATCAAGATGCCTATACTCAACTCCGTATCAGAGGTATTCAGCGACAACACGAAAGACGCAATGCTGGTCAGCAAGTGGGCCGGCGCGATGGGGATATCCGACAACTTCGTTGGCCAGGTCTTCATGCAGGCCAATAAGGACGTCGTCCTCTCCGAGGCCCACCGGCTCGAAGAGGAGTCGCTCAAGAAAAAGTAGGCGGAAAGATCGGCAGCAATGGAGCCCTCCCCTAGCCCTTGATAATCCGAGGGCTAGGATGAGAGCTTCACATAACAAGGGAGGTAATTGAAATTTGAGGATATTTGGCAACCTTGGAATCCACTATGTCAACACATGGGCTGTACCTCATATTGTAGCTCCGGCACCAGCCCGTAACTATACGAGAGAGCAGTTAGAGCGTGACCTCCGCACCCTCGGGCATGATCCTGCAATTCTTCATTGTATCGGAGTCAAGGATAGGATTGAGTTGGAGGCGCTCACAAGGGAAGCGATGCGGACCAGGACAAGCAAGTAGGGCTAGGAAAGCGAGGCCATATTGATATGAACATTCTCCTCGTTGGCGGGGCTGTAAGAGATATGCTGATCGGGATAACACCGCATGATTTTGATTACCTGGTTCAGGGTGCTACCGTTGAACAATTCATGGAGGCATTCCCTGAAGCTCACCAGGTCGGCAGAGACTTCCCTGTGTTTTTGGTAGATGGAGAAGAATATGCCTTTGCCAGAACCGAGCGGAAAAACGGAAGTGGCCACGTCGGCTTTATGACAGAATCACATAGCACTATCACGGTGCAACAAGACCTGATGCGTCGAGATCTGACTATTAATGCCATTGCAATGTGCCCGGAAAGCGGGAATATCATCCCGGCAGACGAGAGATGCATTGCTGACATTGAGAATAAAGTCCTGAGGCACACTAGCGGGGCATTCCGAGAAGACCCGTTGCGTGTTTTCCGCGTTGCAAGATTTTCAGCACAGCACCCCAACTTTACAGTAGCTGAAGAAACTATGCTGTTAATGCGAGATATGAAGGACGAACTATCGGAATTGTCAGCAGAAAGAGTTTTTAGCGAAATGCAGAAAGCGTTGTCGGCGATAGCACCGAGGCGGTTCTTTGAAGTACTAAGGGACTGTGATTGTCTTGCTGGATGGTTCGGCGAACTATCAGCGCTTTGCGGTGTGCCGGTGGGGCCTAGCTACGGCAAACATGCAGGTGAGGCTGATTGTTTTGAGCACTCAATGAACGTGCTTGACCGAGTAAGCAGTAACGACTCGACACTTAGGTTTGCCGGACTGTGCCACGATTTTGGGAAAGCCTTATCGGAAAAACCACCGATACACCACGGCCACGATGAGCGCGGAGTCCCGGCTGTTGAGTCGTTCTGTAATCGCCTGAAAGTGCCAACGCACTATAGAAAATCGGCAATGCTCTTTTGTCGGGAACACATGAGGATGCACCTGATACAGGAAATGAGAAGCGGTAAGGCCGTAGCCCTCATTATGGCAATGCACAAGACCATGACAGGCGGATTAGCTGGATTTCTGGCCTGTTCTATCGGTGATGGCATGGCCATTGAGGAGGCCCGCGAGATAGAACGTAGGGCCGCGAGTGTCATTGAGGCAAGGCTACCAGCCGAATACATAGGACGCGGAAGGGCCTGCGCAGACATTATGATGCAGATAAGGTGCGGGGCTTGGTCCGAAAGACCTGCTAGTAGATATGCTCAAGAGCCATGTTAGATCTAACAGGCAAGAAGCTGGGCAAGAAACATATAAAACGGAGGATAGAATGAAGGTTTACTTGATTGAGCAAGAGCTTGAAGACAGCTACTGTGGGATAGGCGGGATAACTTTTTGTCCCGAGATATACACAGATAAAAACATTGCGGCAGCAAGGATCGCAGAGCTTACTTTGGCCCTCGGTAAATATTCCGGAAAATATTACACCATGCAAGAGGTTGAACTGGATAAAGCAGGAGATTAGTAGCAGCCCCAATTATCAAAAGGAGAACAATGAAAGAAATTAGAATCACAAGCCAATCTCAATTTGACAAGATCAACTCGGTGGAATCCGGTGATCACCTTATTGTGGAATCAAGCGTTAAGCTGTCTGCCAACCTCATCGTTTACGGTCGGCTCACCCTAAACTCCACAGTAGATACTTCATGGGGTCGTCATGTCGTGGCAAGGGGACAGGCTCATGTCGTGGCATGGGAACAGGCTCATGTCGAGGCAAGGGGACAGGCTCATGTCGTGGCAAGGGGACAGGCTCATGTCGAGGCATGGGAACAGGCTCATGTCGTGGCAAGGGGACAGGCTCATGTCGTGGCATGGGAACAGGCTCATGTCGTGGCAAGGGGACAGGCTCATGTCGAGGCATGGGAACAGGCTCATGTCGAGGCAAGGGGACAGGCTCATGTCGAGGCAAGGGGACAGGCTCATGTCGAGGCATGGGAACAGGCTCATGTCGTGGCAAGGGGACAGGCTCATGTCGTGGCATGGGAACAGGCTCATGTCGAGGCATGGGAACAGGCTCATGTCGAGGCAAGGGGACAGGCTCATGTCGAGGCAAGGGAACATACAACTACCCAGGTCCAATCCGATGACGCGGTTGTTCTACTCTTCTCGTTTGCTATTGCCGTTATTGCGAAGGCTATAAAGCACCGTATTACAAAGAAAAGCAAAACCGCCCATATTCAAACATGGGAGCCCGAACCATATCTTACTCGTGAAGGTATCGCCGTGAAGGCCGGAACTGTCATTCTCTTTAAGAGAGTGTCCAGTGAGTTTCTGACGCAGGAAGGCAAACCGTGGGAAACAAAATGGACACCAGGTGTAACGCGGACTCATCCAGCATGGAGCCCCTACGGCTCGGAGTGCGGGCAGCATAAGTATCATGCATGTTCTCGTCCGTATTTCTGCGATGAGTTTAGGAGCAAGACAGACGACCAGTATGTCGCCATCCAAATTGCTGTAAAAGATCTCTACGAATGGCCAAATCCACACTATCCTCACAAGATCGCATTCCGCAAGGGCAAGGTCCTGTATCGGTGTGACAGGTATGGGAATAAGATTGCTGATGGCAAGTAGACCGAAAAGCCCCTGACGTTAATCATCCCGCAGTTCAAGAGCGTTTCAATGCCTGATATTCCATTAAATGGAGGTTTCCTATGTGCGACCTTAACTGCTCATATTGTCCCTATGGGATGGCGGCGCTGAAGTTATGCCCAAAGAAAAAATCTAACGGACCGAGCAGAGGTGCCCAATGAACAGATATCTCGTAACTCTGGTCACAGAGGTTGGCGCACTTGTCCAGTTTTGTATGATTGGGAAAGATATGCCCGCGCTGTACCAACACATACTAAACATGCCCATATACACCATCGAATGGATTGGCCAGCACCCCTCTCACGACTTCATCGGGGAGGTATGGGCCGATGCGTGAGGTTGAGAAGGGTTTTGAGGCCTTGAGGCTGTTACTCGCCGATGAAATCCCCTATGAGGAGTTCCAGCATCGCATGAATGACCTCAAGCCGCTGCGCCTGTTTGAGGATGTGCCTGGATTTCAAGAAAGAAGGAGGTGTTCTCAATGCTTAACTGATAGCAAGCATGGTAGGGGAGGCCATGTTAGACCTAACATGGCTGGTTAGTATTAACACCCACACAAGAAGGAGAAATCCAATGAAGAACCTGCTACTCATCGTGTTGTGTATTTGTTTTGTGTGCGTCGCGTCTGCTGAGGCAATCGAGAGGGAAGAGCTCAAGCCTGCCCGCGCAATCTCTGTCAAAGTCGCCATCGAGCGCCCCACTCCCCTTCCGGACCGCAAGGTCGACAAGAAGACCACGCCCATCGTGCGCTCCACGAAGACCCTGCTGGATGCGTTGACGGACAACGACGACTTCTCTGGTGGATTTTTATTGCAGTAGTGAGGACTGCGGCTACCCCGTGCGGATACAAGGATGCGGATCTCATGGGGATGCCGGAGTCCCCACAAACGCAACATGGAGGTTATAGTGGAAAAGAAAGACTTGACAGGACAAACGCAAAACGCATTTGAGGTCGCAGGCTCCCATGGGAGTATTCGCGTTGACCCGAAGACCGGGAATGTCATAAGGGCAGACTCCTGCGACTGTGAGGAGTGCAGGGTGTACGGCGATTACACAACAATCGACTGTTTCGACCTTGATGAATTCCGAGCTGTGTACGGAGACAATCAGGGGTGCGCCGATATCCTTGATATTGGATACTGGAGTCTGGGTGGTATCTATGAACCGCCAGTCATTTCCCACCGGAGGAACACATTTGCCCTGCGCGAAATGAATGATGTCTGCCCTCATGGAGATCATAAGGCTAACCCGTGTTGTGTGGGTGGAGGCCCACTATCGTGCAAAGACTGTTTCGGGGAGAATGCAGTCAAGAAAGACAGCGATGGTCTCGAAGAAAGGGGAGGTGGTCTGTTCACCAGGTTCCACGACGCCCTGATGGATGACGATGAGCCATGGGAAAGGAAGGGCGACCGGCTCCTGTGGTCATACGAGAGGGCGGATGACAAAGGTAAGGCCCTAATCGACGACATCTTCATAACACTGTGCGGGTGGCGCCTGAAAACATTGATCGAAACGACGCAAAAACTCACGAAAGACTCGCAGTAGATACCTGGATCTCCGCTCAAAAAGATTGCAAGGAGGTGAATGTGCCAGCATACGCATACAAAACGCGCATAAACTACGGCAGAGAAAAGATTCGCGAGGCACACCAACACGAACTTTATTCATGTAGTTTGTCTATTGCTTTACTGGAGCCGATAGTGGGTGATAATAGCTTTTCTATAACCGAAGGGGAAAACCTACACCAACCGGCCTGCACAATCCATTGGACAACGATTCGCGACGAAACAGACAATGAGTACGCAAACCGGATTGCCAAAGCAGAAGCCTATAATGCGGAAGTGGAGCGCAGGGGATCGGCAGAAGCACTCCGCCGCCGGATGGATGGGAGGTAGCACATGCAGTTAAATGCTGAAATATACGGGGAGGTGTCGAAGTGAGCACGGCAAGTGAGTACGACGCAAGAAGGCTCAGACTCTTACTTTTCGAAGACTGCAACCGTAGGTGTTCCGGGTGTTGCAATAAGAATTGGAATCTGTCAAGCCTGCCCGTGTGCGACAACTACAATGGCTATGACCAGATTCTTCTTACCGGCGGAGAACCGATGCTGGTCCCTGGACTTGTCAAGCGAATAGCCAGAGACATTCGCAATAAAACAGGCGAGGAGAGCGACCCGAAAATCTACATGTACACAGCAAAGGCTGATGACCCAAGCGCCCTCATGGACGTGTTGTCCGAGGTTGACGGAATAACCCTTACACTCCACACGCCCAAGGACGTAGAACCGTTCAGGAGATTCAACAACATTCTCAATAAGAGCTGGCTCAAACACAAGAGCTTACGCCTCAACGTATTCAAGAGGATCAACATCCATAGGCCCGGCATCGATCTGTCCTCGTGGAAAGTCAAGGAGGGTATCGAGTGGATCGACAACTGTCCGCTTCCGGAAGGAGAGGTTTTTATGCGCTTCAAGTAACAAGCAGCCGGCGTGTTAGGTCTAACATAATACTTGACAATGGCTAATCATGTTGTGTAAGATAGCCGGGTTGGCTAAGTTCTATTTGGGTATGTGGTTTAGGGCGAGAGGAACACCACAAGCCAAGAAACGATAACACCAAAACATAACGGAGGTATTTTGAATGAAATGTCCTCATTGTGGATACGAACACGGATGGAGCGCAGAACGACATGAGAGCGTGAGGGGTGCGAAGGGGGGGGGTTCTACGAATCTCCGGTAAAGATGGAGAGAGGCGGATTCTACGAAACCGACACGAGCCGACTCTACGGGTGCCCGCATTGCGGGAAGGTGTTCATTGAGGTTTAACCCTCGAAACGGATGGAGCCAATTATGACATTGCAGGTAAGGGCAGAAACACCAGAGGAGAGGCTGCAAATATATTTCCTGTTGTTCCGTCTTGGCTATAACTTTAGCGGGACGACAGACATAGAGTCATGGGAATCCAGATGGGGATGCCTTCATTATATTGTAGTATTCCCTGAGGAGCCTCAGATAGAAAGTTACCGTTCCCATTCCTCCGTTAGCACATACCCGAGATTTTCTGCGCGAGCGCATCCCAGCCCACGGCTCCCGGTCATCACTCTCAATGAGTTCCTGGAGGAAATATCACCTGCATGCCGGGTTGAAGGAGCCAACCAACAATGAAATTTCAGGTGTTTGTCCCAACAGTAGAAGAGAGGCTCCAGGTATATTCAGTGCTCCACAGGCTTGGATACGTTCATAGCCGACACCAAGGCCCCCCGCAAGAGTGGGAGGAACTATGGGCAGGCAGGTTCCCATATGTTTGTGTGAACGACGGGAATGCAGGAGGAGAACCTTTCGGGGGAAAATATGTTGTTGGATATGTCCTCCACGATCCGCATCGTGGAGAGTTGTTGCCGCTGGGTAGATTTATAAAGATGGTGCATCTACACGCCTCATCGCTGGCCGCAAAACACTACACGGAGGAAGCGGACGAATGAAATTTCAGGTGTTTGTTGCGAATGAAGAAGATCGGCTTCAGGTATACCACTTTCTGCACAGGCTCGGATACTCGTACTGTGGATATCGGGACGTAGTGACGTGGGAAAAATTATTCGGAGAGTATATCTACCTCACAATAGACGATGACTACGAGTTTTATTCATCTCAAGCCAACACCAGACTTGCATTTAATGGTTGGAGACGGTTCTCAGCAGGTAACGGTGCTCTTCTTCCAATGAGTGAGTTTTTTGTTGCGGCTGAGGCACACAAGGTGCGGGTGGGGGGATAACTCATGATTGTACAAACATTTGCTGGATCTGAAGATGAAAGGCTGCAATTGTTTGTGTTTTTGCACCGGCTCGGGTACTCGCACTCGGGAAATCCCAACATTAACATCTGGGAGGCCCGCTTTGGTGATTATCCATGGATTATTATCGACACCGATAAGTTATTGTTCCTGCACACGTTTTACGGCGGCAGAATTGAGGAGAGATGTCCTGGGCCTAATGTAAGCTCTGTAGTCACACTCGACATAAGAGAGTTTTTTGTTGTTGCATCTAGACTTGCGGAAAGATGGAGGGGACCGTGCAATACATAAAAGAAGATGGGGCCGTTGTTATCAAAAGCTGGTGCAAAAACCCCGAAGAGGGAGCCATAGTGCAGGCCAAGAACCTTGCGAGACTCCCTTTCGTCTTCCGGCAGATTTGCTTGATGCCGGACACGCACCGGGGCTATGGGATGCCGATAGGCGGTGTCATGGCAACGCAAGGCGTTGTTGTGCCTAATGCCGTAGGAGTAGATATTGGGTGTGGAATGTGCGCAGTGAAGACATCCCTGACTGAGATTTACACTGAAACCCTGAAAAGCATCCTCGGTAAAATCAGGGCAAGGATTCCAGTCGGATTTGGGAAGCACAGGGAGCCGCAGGACTGGAAGTTAATGCCGAATGTGGCCAGATTGGGGAGAACTGGGGATTGCATTGTCAATAACACTTTCAGCGAAATGCATAACGATTCAGTTGTCGAGAGGGAATACAAGAATGCCTTGTTGTCCCTCAGTACGCTAGGCGGAGGAAATCACTTCATAGAGATTCAGAGAGGTAGTGACGGTCGTGTCTGGATAATGATCCATTCCGGCAGCCGAAACCTTGGCAAGCAGGTTGCAGACTTCTACAACAAGAAGGCCGTTGAAATGAACGAGAAATACTTCAGTCGCGTGCCAAGGGAATGGGGGCTTGCGTTCTTGCCCCTTGATAGTGATGACGGACGGAAATATCTGGCTGAGATGCAGTATTGTGTGGACTTCGCCCTCGCTAACCGCAAGCTAATGATGGACAGGGTTTCTGAGATTTTCCTGGGGTATGGCGACGTTTCCTTCGGTCCAATGATAAATATCGCCCACAACTATGCAGCGATGGAGCGCCACTTCGGAGTTAACGTGCTCGTACATCGCAAGGGTGCAACGTCTGCCCAAGTCGGAGAGGTCGGGATTATACCTGGCTCTCAGGGAACCAGCAGTTATATCGTGATGGGACGTGGCAACGAGGAGAGCTTCCAGTCCTGCTCGCACGGTGCCGGCAGGAAAATGGGCAGAAAACAGGCCGAAAGAACTCTTAACCTCGAAGAAGAAAAGAAGCGGCTTGATGATAAGGGCGTTATACACTCCATCAGGGCTATTGGCGACCTGGATGAAGCAGCTGGTGCATATAAAGATATCGACGTTGTAATGGACGAACAGGCAGATCTCGTTGAGATTCTGGATAGGCTGGAACCATTGGCCGTGGTAAAAGGCTAGGGCAGTTGGTTCCTATTATTAATTCAACAACATTATAGGAGGAGTGGAGCGACAGACACAATGGATATGGCAATGCTGCTTTGCAAGTAGTTATCGCGCACCCCACAAAGAATATCCAAAACAGATTCGGGGAGATGTTGGTGGCAGAAAAAGATAAGGACACGATTCAGTTTATGTATGCAGAACACCCTAGCGGGCTGAGAAAGCTGGTCACGGCCAGGGTTGTGATCGACGGACATGTATTCACCGGGAGAGACGCGAGAATCAAGGCAATAAAACACGTAATGGAGACTCTGCTCGTTGGATATCATGTAGCAGAGAACTTATTCACAACCGGGATAACAGTAGAGCCCCCGGTAATAGTCAAATTCTCAAGGAGGTAGTATGAAAACCGTAGTGCCTATCGATAATGACGGCGCGATTGTATGTGAGAAGTGTGACCGCGAGCCGGCAGAGGTTGTAGTGTACGGGGAGATAGACGCACAGTTCCTGTGCTCTGGCTGCATGTAAAAACCATACCACAAGAAAGGAAGTGATCATATGAGAAATGTCAAGATGCGTTTTGCCGACTGTGTCAAGATAAAAACCCCCGATGTTGGCCAGCCTATTCACCTCAAAAACAGGACTGGCGAGATAGTAGCGAAAGACGATAACGGGGTCGTCGTCAAATTCTACTATGGAACCGAAAGGATAGGGAAGGCCGCGCTTCTCAAAGAGATGTCGAGAAGAAGATAACAGGAAATACAAACAATAAAGGAGGATCAGAAAATTGTCGATATCATCAAAGGCATTGAAGCCCGGGATACTAGTGAAGGTGATCGGTAACTCGGCCAGCCACAACTACGTGGTTGGTCAGATATACCGGGTGGTGAAATGGTCAGGGTCTGGTGTAAGTGTGAATGTAATTCTTGCTGAAACTTCCAACTCAGCCAAGATGGGCAATTATGCGCATGTTCAGGATCTTGAGCTGGCCAGCAGAAAGGATCTTGCAGAAGACATGAGGGAGAGGTCGGAGCGCATGATGGCCGAGGCTTCCGAGCTGGCCCGTGAGGCGCACAACTATGCTTGCTTCGAAACGGAGGAGGACGAGCAAATACATCATATTTTTGAAGCGTTCAACCGTGGATCTCTCAAGGAGGTGAGGGAACTCCTCGACAAATACGCTCCGGCCACGGAAGAGAGACAGTACGCGGTTGGCGACTGTGTGCTGGTGGTTAAAAACGTCGAGGGGCATAACTACAAGGTTGGTGAGCAGCACACTGTCTGCCACGTAGCAAACCGCAACCAGTACATCCTCCTTAACCCGAAGACTGGGGCGCCCGGAGACACGTATATCTACGGCCATGAGATAGCAACGCCAGACAGGAAATCCCGCATCGCCTTCAGCAAAGCTTTGGTGCGTAGGCTTCGCGAGACCATCGACTCGACACTGGGGCATATCCGTGACCTGTCAAGGTTTGAAACTGACGAGGCAGAGGAGGAATTCTTAATCGGAGAAATAATCAAACACTCCGATAGCAGGGAACACGCAAAGGAATTGCTCGTCACCTGGAAATCGAAGCGCGCTGCAGGGTTGTCGGCATGAACGGCCATATATGACCGGATTGCGTAGGCACCGTGTTTACGGTAGCCCAGGCGGCAGTTCCCATGGCTAACAATTACGCATACAGGCTATTGGCCATCGCCAGGAGAATCTACTCATGGAAACGTATCGCCTCATTATTCGCGAAGACGAGCTAGTTCTCGTAGACGGTCGCGATCTGGATAATTGCATTTCTGTGTCTCGCGAATCAGAGGCCGGGAAGATGCTCCTGTTGGCCATGAAGCTGATGAAAAAGGTGCTCAAGTGCGAATATGCGCTTGAGGCGTTCTAGCCAATGGGCGATTTTTCTTCGCCCTTGTGATTAGCCAGCTTGTCTTATCGTTCCTATTTAATTAACCAAGGAGGTGATTATTGTTAAGCCGTGTTAGTCCTAACATGGCTCGGGCTCTGAGGCGTCGCCAAACCCTCTCAGAGCCCGAAGGTAACTGAAACAGAGGTAATTGTCCCTGTCATTTTCAATGATAAGGCAAGCCTCTCGAATTGTCAATACAGGAGGTCAATATGCCTAGCGTGGGTATTGTCGGGATAGGCGCAGATCCCGAGTTCATATTTTCACAGGACGGAGAGAAGGTCAGCGCTGCCGATTTTTTGCAATTTTCATCTGATTTTGGATGTGATGGGCATAACGCTACCGCCGAGCTCAGGCCGAAATACGCGAAATCTTCGGTCGGGCTTACGGCAAACATCAAAACGCTTATCAGGGACGGGCTCTTCAAGGTCGAGGGCGTGCGCAACCTCGACTTTCTGTCTGGCCATTACAAGCATGACGAGCCGATTGGTGGCCATATTCACTTGAGTTTCGATACCGGAAAGATGATCGATCTTGAGGAACTCGGTCGCCATCTCGATCTCACCATGGAAACCCTGTCGGACTGCATTGACGACCTCGACGAGAGATCCGAGCGTCGTTCCGATGGATACGGCTCGGGCTGGAGGCTTGACCATGGGCCGCGCTATATCGAGTATCGCGCCCCGGGGAGCTGGCTCCTCTCTCCCCAGGTAACGTTTATAAACTTGTGGCTGGCTGAGGCTACGGCAATAGCGTATACCAACAAGCAGAGGAGGCCGTTTGAAGTCATGAGGGAGCTTGGCAAATGCGCAGGAATCCTCGCCTTCGCGCAGGGCGTCAAGGGGGTACCCGACAAAGAAATATTCCTCAAGGCTGCGGATAAGGTTTTCGGACACCTGCCCCTCTCATGGGAAGAGGATTTCAAGAAAAACTGGGGATGCTGACCACGAAAGGAGGATAGCCATGGCTGAACTTATTCCGTTGAGAACTGCCCTGCAATCAGGGCTTATTGCGCCCGGTGTCAGGCTGACTTTCTGGTATCACGGAATGCCCATATATTCCGGAACTGTCTCGGATAAGGGGGTATACACCTATTCGAACACGGATTATTGCGACATAATCCGCGACGACGGAACTCCAGGAGGGGCTGTAGGGGGTGGGTGGGTCATTGATATTGACCACTCGGATAAACTGGTTGAGATACTTTCCTCTGTAGGTATTTCAAAGTGCTCCCGGTGTAAGACCAACGCGTCAGCAGCTATGGTCGAGGGAGGACACGTTTGCGGTTTGTGCGCATTCGATGTCGACGCGTGCGAGTTGTGCGGAAAGATCACTCTTGTCGGCGCAAAACTCCATGGTGGTGGCGTTGTGTGCATAAAGTGCCGGAATGGAATGCGCAAATGCGAAGCGTGCCATGAGTTTTTCACTGAAGACGATGACCCCTTCTTCGATGTTCATGGTGAGATCTGCGATAAATGCAGCGACACGCATTTCAGGTGTAGCTGTGGGCAGATAACTACTATCTCGGACTCAAGGACACCGCCGGATGGCTACGACATGTGTTGCGATAGCTGCTTTGACGATAAGTATGCGTCCTGCCAAAGCTGCGGAACAATCGTGGTTGTGGATGACATCCGCACCATCGGGGATGACTCCCTATGCGATAGGTGCTTCGATGACCAGGGATATATTTGCGATTCGTGTGGAAGGGCCGGATGGGTTGACGACGCGAATAGTCACTACAACGAGGAATACGAAGAATACGAAGACGAACTCTACTGTGACAGGTGTTTCAGAGAAAGAAACCGTTCCAGCATAGAAAGCCGCCAGGCCACAGAAGACGACGTCGCCAGCATACTGGAGATGCTCACGGGAGCAACGCCTGCAATCAGGAGGAGGATGCTTACGTTCAACAAAAAGGACATAGGCCTCGCCTCTATTGTTGCCGACATAGGACCCGTAGAACGACCAATTCATCTTTTTGGAGTGGCAAACAAGAGGGACTATGCTATTTGCTGCACCCCCGACATCCTTGCGGCGCTGCAGGCCTCGGGTATTGCCAGCAATGGCACGGTAACCACCCCAATCGGCGGCTCAACAGTAGAGGTTGTTGAAAGGGATGCCCCCTCTCTTGGGTTTCATAGGAAACTCAGAGAGAATCATAGGGATTGGTGCTGTGGAGTTGTACGCAACATAACGTCGCGCGATGTGGTTGCGACGTAATCTCAGGCAAAAGAAAGGAACGCAATAAATGTGCGGAATAGCGGGTTATAGGGCATTCGGAAGCACAAAGCCAACGAAAAAGGAGCTTGAGGGGCTTCTCGTCGGTATTATGAGCAGGGGGTCTGACGCAACGGGTGTTGCGTTTGTAAATGATGGGAGATTGAAGGTTATTAAGGCTGCGATAGACGCGAAGGCATTCGTAAAGAGCCAGCCGTGGTCTGAAATAACAGATCTCCCCAACATCATGATCATGCATGCGAGGTTCGCGACACAGGGCAGTCCTCAAAACAACATGAACAACCACCCCGTGTTCAATAAACGGGGCATGGCGCTTGTACACAACGGCCAAATCTCAAACGACACGTATGTGTCTCAGCTCAGGGGAATCAAGACCGACGCAGAGGTTGACTCGGAGATTATCCTGAGGGTCGTAGAAAGCGGCTGGTGGAATGATGTTACTGAGGTTGAAGACCTCCGTGGCCCCTTCGCATGCGCAATGATATGGGATGAAAAGCCCGAAGAACTCATATTATTCAGGCATTCGAATCCCATTGTCATCCACATGGACAAGAAGAGGGATATTCTGTTTTGGGCGTCAACGGCTGAGATACTCAGAACAGCCCTCTCCAAATACCACCGGGGGTTTCTGGTTGGTGGAATATCGACGTCCGAGCTGAGAGATGACAACGCCATTCTCCTGGATGCAACGGGGATAGTTGATATGGTTGCCCTGAAGCCATGCCCCGTGTATTCATACCACAACGGTTGGGACGGAGGCGGCAAGACAGACGATTTTTTTCCGGAAAAAACAAGCGGGAAAGGAGGAGAAAAAGCAGGAGAAGCGGAGAGCGCATACCAATCAGGAACGCAGCAGGAAGGGTCATCGGATTCAGATTCAGGTAGGTGCCCATTCTGCCATGCCACGCAGGGCCTTGTCGAACTTGGCGGCGGAACAAAGATTTGCAGCGACTGTATCGTTATGGTGGCTCAGGATCAGTTCTTCGCATGCCCTGCATGCAAGGGAGACCTCGGACCCAGAGATATTATAGACCGCAAGTGTCCATATTGCTATCTTGAGCTCAACCTTAGCGAACTGGAAATGATTGAATATTAAAGAGAGGAGGAACCCATGAAGATAACCATTCTCGGGAAATCAAAAAGTGCGAAGATGCTGGCTCGCGAAATTGGATGTGGTCTGAATGAGGATGATGCAACTGTTGCAATCCGGTACGGGTCAACCAGGGATAGCAGCGCAATGCTTGTTATCAACTCGGCAGAAGCCGTAAGGCTATCAAGCCACAAGGCAAACGCTATCGCGAGACTACGAGAAAATGGCCTGCCTGTTCCAAACTTCAGCAGAGACCCCGGCGATCTCGCATATCCCATTCTGTGCAGGAAATTCTATCACACCAGGGGCAATGACGTATTACTTGCCACTGGACCGGAGGACACTCCAACGCTTCAGCAATGTGATTACTACCTTGAGTTTCTCACGAAGGAGTCCGAGTACAGACTCCATGTGATAAACAACAGGGTTGTGTCTTCATCAGTAAAGGCCGACGGTAATCGCGATGCCATATGCTGGAACTATAAAACGGGATGGAGATTTAAGCTCATCAAGAGTGACGACCCCGTCCTCGCCTCGCTGAAAAAACTCGCCATAAAATCCGTGGCAAGTCTCGGGCTCGACTTTGGAGCGGTAGATATCATTATTGCCGGAGGAAGCCCCTACGTGCTTGAGGTAAACACGGCCCCGGGCCTTATCGAAAGGCGTGCAGAGATATACGCACGCAAGATAGGTGAACTCATCGACGAAAGGATGGGTGGCGAGAGTGACGATTAGTGAGGCGCTAGCGTCAGGCAAATTGCACGCCGGGACCCGGGTGCTGTCAAATGCAAACGAGATGGGCCTCCACAGTGAAGGAGTCTACTCGGCTGTGGTGGTCAAGATTGTTGGATCGCTCCTGTATCTAAAATCAGACCTTCCATACATGGGGTGCGGCTGTGAAATCTGCCGCAGGGTTATCACTCATGCATCCAACTTGACGGCCTTTATTGATGTATACACAGGGGGAAAGCTCCCTAAGATATTGACGTGTGGCCGGCACGGGCTTAGATACCTCGAATCAGATGGATGCAGACACTGCAACTCCGAGGTCCATAGCCGTAAAGCTACAGCAAAAAACCTCAGAGAAATGAGGGAGGCGCTAGCATGCTGATTAGCGAAGCGTGGAATTCCGGCCTTATTTCGGTTGGAAGAAGGGTCATGTGTGACGGAGATGTTTGTTTTGTCACCGAAAGCTATATTGGTGTAATTACCCATGTTGGAGATGATGGTTTTACCATCGCGCGCAATGATGGGGTGTGCGGCAGGGGTCACATGGGGGGGGTGGAAGGTGCTTGGAACTTGCACTGGAGAAATCGTATTTGACGTTGGTCTTGGCGACGTTGACATGTGCGCTATCCATAATCTGATCTTTCGAATTGGAGAGAAGTGCAGGATCTGCGCACGTTCCATTCGCAGCAAGAAAGCCACCAAGCGGGTTGTCGATGAAGTCAGAAGGGAGCTGTGCGCGACATGAGAATAAAGAAGGCCTTTGAGTCCGGGTTGGTAAGGGTTGGCCTCAGGGTAATAACCAACGGAGATAGGTTACGCAAAGCCAAATCAATGTTCACTGGTATAGTGACCTATGTTGGGAAAACATCGTTTACCATTCATAGGGACGATGGCGTCCCTGGATGTGGGTATATGGATGGTTGGGATATATCATCGAGGAATTCTGCTGCGCTCATATCCATTGGATCAGCCAAGGAGATTATTGTGCGATGCGCGAATTGCAAAAAATACGCAGCGTTCTTTACCCAGCGCTCATGTCCGGCATGCAAAGAATCTGTAAGAGCGAGGGAATCTCCCAGGACAGAACGTATTGCACTGGAAGCCAACCTTAGAGGTGCAGCATGATCGTGTCTACTATCAAGCAAGGTCTGGAATCTGGAGTGCTCGCTGTTGGATCGATAATCCAGTGCAGATTGAGCGGGAATAGGGAGTTTGACGAGAAGCCCCCGTTTCATGGCATTGTTGTGGGCATCGGAGCATTGAATGATTTCCATGAAATCCTGGTAGCTAGGGATGATAGGCAGTCTGGTGGTGGTCCAAATGGTGAGTGGCGGATATTTAGCGGCAATAGCCATCCTGTCGTCATATACGAACCAGGAGAGGAAGTAACTGACGATCCTTGGGCGTACTGCATTGAGCACGATACGTGGCGCATATCTACCTCCAGCTGTAGTTTTTGCGCATCAAACATTAGGTCAATACCAGCCACCAGACAGGAAATAGTGCTAATGAAGAAAATGCTGGCAACGAATAAGCTGGGTCGCGTGCCGGCACGGAAGGGAGGTGGGAGAGGTAAATGATAGCGCGAGATCATCGCCCAAGCAAGAAAAGAATAAAGAGCGCCTTCATCGAAGATCTGCGGGCTCGGTTTCCGGGCATGCCGGAGAATGAAATGAGGCGGTGCGCAAAACAATTCGTGAGAAATAAAAATCCGATCAAGTCGATCATCCCGGAAAATCGGGTGGCTGAAATATACGTGCGAGCTCATATACGGCATACAATGACGCCATACGAGAGTGTATTGCTGCGAGGGGAAAGCAGGACAGAGGCCAGGAGGTCAGTGCAGAAAGAGGTGGATGAAACGATGAATAAGTGGAGAGCGAAAGAATGAGCGTGACAAAATCGGAGGCAATCTATGCACTAAAGCAGGTAGTGGAAAGATGCGAGCACATGATGGACACCGCGAGGCGAATAGCCCAAAAACACGGTGGCGATGATGAGTTGCTTGATGATCTTGATAGTATACACAACAACGAATCGGCAATGATAGACATCGACTTCGCCCGCGAGATCATAAACGAATCAGGATGGGAGATTGATGCCGAACCAGAATACGAGAACGAAGAGGAGGAGTTTGCCTAAAAAGAAGAACAGATTGGAGGTCAAACATGGGAAATGATGCTCGCTTGTCTGCAATTGTGGTTGTCAGGGATAAAGCGGGAGTCCCCAGCGCTGTTAAGCGCATTTCTTTCGACGATAAGTGCCCACTGTGTGGAGCCACGGGCTTAATCGTAAAAGACGTGCGCGATTGCAGAAAAGGGGAATGGGATAACACTGATCACATTTATTGCCCGAGGGGTTGCCAGTTCGGTTTCCGAGACTTGGTAAATCTCATCGTGGCGGGAGGATTACATGAAAAAGATCGCAAAGAAGGCAACAAAAAAGACGACAAGGGTGGCCGGGAAAAAGGCTGACGCAATCAAGGTAGAGAAGGGCATCCCCATGCCAACCAAGAAGGATTTCCAGGCCAGGGCAAGCAAGTATCCGTTCAGGACAATGGCCAAGGGAGACTCGTTCGCCCTGCCCTATATCAAGAAGATCGTGTCGGCTGTTGCAGCTGCCGCAACGAGGGCCAAAAGGCTCGGCGTAGGGACATTCAAGGTGAAAAAGATGGGGTCAACCCTCCGGTGCTGGAGGATTGCGTAGGATAGATGCTTCCCATCGATCTCATAAGTGACAACAGGTCCAGCCTGAGCATGGGAAAGGTGGCTTTCTGGATAACCATGCTCATGTCTCTGGCGTATTGGGCATTGGGCAAGGACACCCCCCCAACGCTTAATAACGCCATGATGTATGTCTTGGTGTATACATTCGGACAGTCAATGGTAGACACCAAGGCAGCAAAGACGGAGGGTTAGGCATGATATTCCCCGAGGTGTGTTTGTGAGCGACTACTACATTATATCTGATACGCATTTTCGTCATAAGATGCTGATAGATTCGGGCCTGCGGCCATCCAGCTACGAAAAACAGCTTGAGTCCAGCCTAAAACTATTGACTTTTAATGACGTGCTAATACACCTCGGGGATGTTTGCCTGGGCATGGAATACGAGGTCCATCGCGACATCATATGGAAGCTTAAGTGCCGCAAATTCCTCGTAAGGGGGAACCACGACAAGCGCTCGACGTCATGGTATATGGACCACGGGTGGGATTTTGCCGGAGATGCCCTAACCATGCGGAGACACGGCAAGGAGATACTTTTTAGCCACGAGCCCGCACACATACGGGATACACAGGTTAATGTTCATGGGCACGTTCATTCCGAAGATCGGCTCTTTGAATACAAGGATGTACTCACCCCAAACCACATATTGGCGGTGCCGGAAAAATGGGGGTACTCGCCTGTAAAGTTAAGGAGGCTTGTGTAATGCTGGATAAAGAAACTCGGGCTGAATACGCGAGTTCAGCTCTCAACGCCTATCTTGAGCACAAAGGAGAACCTGACGAGGCTCAGGAAATCGGGGAGCAGGTCATCGATCTTATGACTGACTTGTTGCACCTGTGCAGATCAAACGGGATGAAGCGCAGAGATATACTACGCATCCCATCCATTGTGGAGATGCACTTGAGGAGTGAGAAATGAACCACACACCGGGACCATGGAAGGCAGTAGAAGCAAGGAAGAATGAATGGTTTATTTCATCTAATGATATTGATATCGCGCGAATACTCCACAATGGGAAACCACACCCGGACGGCATGAGAGGAATGAATAACACAATGCGGGCCAACGCCCGCCTGATTAAAGCGGCGCCGGAGTTATTAAGTGAACTCCGCACAGCACGCAACATTATCGCCCTCGCTTTGCAAAATGGTGCGTGGGGGGCTGACTCAACAGATGAGCAGGATAATTACGACGAAGTAATTTCGGCGCTTGCCGGATTTGATGAAACCATCGCCTGTATCGAGGAGGAGAAATGAAGAAAGCATTGATCGGTCACGTTGCAGTTGACTCTGGAACCCTGATGATCTGTGACCCATCCTATATTGGTCACGAGATCAATAAAGACCGCATCGAAGAGATATGGGAGGCTACGGACGGCCCGGAGCGCGGGGGCAATGTGTACTTTACTCGTGGTCATGTGGGGGCTGCCGTAGCATTCCGCAGCGGCTATGGTGATGGGGTCTATCCTGCCTATGCACATTATAACAAAGACGGCCGGGTCGTTAAGGTCGAGATTGACATGGGGTGAGCGGAAATGAGAGTCATAACCGTATATCGTCTGGATTTACAGTTTGACGCCGACCAGATCACTCACGGCACCAAGGACGAACAGGTGCGACAAGCCGTCGACCTGATCAATGGTGTACTCCAGAGGGAACCGTATGGCCTCGGCGCCCAGCTCTTTGATCATACGGATGAGATCGAGATAGAGGAGAAAGGCGATGAGACTGATTATTGATATCCGCACAGGCGAGAGTGAGGGTGAGAAGAAGATAGTCATGGACGCAGTCCGGGACGCCCTGAACGATAGGCAGATCACCGTGCTGAACATCAGGGAGCACCAGCAGGCCACGGAAGCGGAGATTGGGGCTGCAGAAATACATTTCGAGATGGAATCAGGCTAGAGACCCAAGGAGGAAAGACCAATGAGGCTGATAATTGATATCGAAGATGACTACGAACCAGGGGATGGAGACGCGTTCAATGCGGTAATGGATGCGTTAGGATACTTTGAGATCCCAGCGATGGTCCGGCAAACAACTTCGCATCATCCGAAATGTCGCCCCAATAATGGCGGAACCACAACAAGAGGTAAAAATGATACGCAAAAGCACGGTAGGTAGCGAGAAAGATGCGGAATTCATCGCCGCTGCAACAGAACTAATAGAAGCCCTTGAGAGGATGATGCGGCGTTGCGGGGCGCAGGAGGATGCCATGAGGGAGGCTGGGATTTGGACAGACGAAGATGAGAGTTTGGCCGGTGAAGCCTTTGAACAAGCCAATGCTGCAATAGCTAAAGTGGAGGGAAAATCATGAAAGGATCTCCAGGGGTCGTTATCTTTGTTAACGGCGGTCTTGTCCAGGGCGCGATCTCGAACATGCCTGTCGATATATTGGTTGTTGATTCCGATGTCGACGGGGCCGACGAACCCCTCAAAAAGTACGTTGACAGAGACAGTGAGTTTGAGGCAAACGCCTACGACGAGACGCCCCTGATCAGCAAGAAGCTCGTTGAGGAAAACTTCAGGAGATACAATCTCTCAACACAATGGGGAGGACGGATCATGAAAGTTGATGTTGTTGTATGCATGTTCAAGGGAGTTGTAGATGAAGCAATGGTGTTTTCCGGGGAAGATAGGGAGAAAAACGCACTTACGGCAATATCGGAGTGGGTCGGTGAGGACTTCGAGACAAAGGCGGACTTCGAGGCATGGAGTAACAACCAGGTCGAGGGGGACTCGAACTATCAGGTCTACTGGTGCGAAACAGAAGACAGGCGGGATTAGGGTGGTAGTAACTACATACGTCTGCATAGTCTGCAAAACACACAACCGCCATGTCGGAAGTGGGACAGTCAAATTCAAGTGCAGAACATGTGGGACTATCACGCAGCAGATTTATGGCTCACATTATGTTGAGGTGAAGGGGGATGTCTTGCGAGATAACAAAGGAAACGGCTTAAAGACGCCATTAAGTAAATCCGTAGTGAAGCGACTGACCGCCCAGATGCCGCAAGGTTGGGTATGTCCGATCTGCCTAAGGGTGAACGCACCATGGGCTGCTGCATGCCTTGGCAATTGTCACGTTACCTCAAAACCCGCAGACACGACCAAGTGGGAGAGTGGCAAATAATAATGGCTTTTATGGATGCATACGGGAGATGCCAGAACTGCGGGGGAGAGGGGGCGCTATGGGAGACAAAGATTGAATGCCGTAAATTCATCTTCTTCGGGCCTATAGTGAAACGCACAAGGTACTACTGCGACGAATGTGAACACCTGGGTGGCGGTTATGCCAAAGATTAAATGTTTAGGGTCTGGAAAAAGGCCGTATGTGTTGTGGCCAGACAAAAGAACGGGCAGATTTTATGACGGCAGCATCGGTATCGGACAAGTTCTACACAAGTGCTCATTTTGTGGCCGTTTGTGGAGAAAAAACGACGACAACAACGGGTGGCCCAATGAGCTGACTCCGCCCCACTTCAGATATCGGGAGGAGTCAACAAAGGTTTTCATTGTAAAGCAATATGATTGCTGTGAGTGTGAGACTCCGTGCAATTGCCTTGGGTATACGATTGACAGCGTTTATTTTTCATGGGAAAGGGCGCGACAACGAGCAAATGAACTGCACCGCGGATTCGTGGACGATTACGTTGTAGAAACACTATAGGGGCGGCAAGGAGGTTTTGATGATGAAGTTCGACGCAATCAAAAAGGCCAAGAAGCGCTGGTGGGTTGTGACAGGACGAGTCTATGGTGATGACGATGACGCTGCGATAGTAGTTGAGGGAGATAGCCAGAATGATGCAGTAAAGCATTTCGTTAAAGAACTCTACAATAGCGACGTTGATGGTGGAGACGTCAACTCCAAGTATCACAGCTTTGAGGCTTATTGGAATAGGCGCAAGCATGGAAGGCTCCGCTACGAGTCGGAGGAGATCTATGTCATCCACATTATCGACTGCGGGAACCATAGGCCCAAGGAGGTTCAATGAGTAAATTCGACGCATTTGAGATGCGCCCGATGAGGCGCTGGATTGACACTGATAGCACCGAGGTCTTCGAGGCGATGGACGAATCAGAAATCGGTGCCCCGGACGAGAACGAAAACCCCATCGAGCCGTACTGTTGGACTGTCTTCGGGCACCTACATGGTGGTGGTTGCGATAGTATCGCTGACTGTCCAACCAGGGGAATGGCCGAGCTTGTCTATTCTGCACTATCGGGCAAGAAAGATTGTTGGTGCGGGTAACAAATATCAAGCCAACGAAAGGGCTACAAATGATTAAACCAATGAAGGCCGTTGCGGCAAGCATCGATCAATTGGATTTTCTGCTCGACGATCCCAACTACTGGCTTCAGGAGAAGCTGGACGGCGTTCGCTTTATATTGCATCGCCACAATTCGCTAGTAACCTGTTATTCGTACAACCTCAAGTCCTTTCGTAACGGACTAATCTCGGAGCACATGGATTCCACGAGGAATTTTCTGCCTCCAGATACTATCATTGATGGTGAAATTTGGGGAGATCAAGCTGCGGCTATTACAGCTGGCATTGTAAACAGCCATAACAATCCGATAGACTCGCTCAGCTTCCATGCCTTTGACTGTCTTCGTTGGGGAGGAAGTGACCTAACGCTATCCCCATTATGGAAACGGCTTGGCGTGCTTTATGGAAAGTTGGGTGGCGGAAGGGGGTGCCTTTCAACAATTCCAATCGTTCAAGCTGGGTTGAAGAGGACCCAATTCGATAAAATCTTCCGCGATCCAAGCTCTGAGGGGGTCGTGTTAAAACATCGCCTTGGCGCATATATGATCGGGAAGCGCCCGGTCATGAATTGGTACAAATACAAGAAGTGGGACACCTGGGATGTAGTCATAACCGGCTTCAACGCAGCTAAAGATTTTACCATCAAGAAGTCCGGAGATGTGTCCGCCTCCAAGTATAGTGGCTTGATCGGTTCCTTTAGTTATGGGATGTACCGAGATGGCAAACTCGTAAAGCTGGGAGACTGCTCGGGGATGGATGATGGCACCAGGCGCGACATGACAAGACATCCAGAAAAATGGATTGGACGGGTGGTTGAGATCGGTGGTCGTCAACAGCTCCCCAGCGGAGCCATCCACCACTCGGCGTACAAACTCAGAAGAGAGGACAAAGACCCGGAGGATTGCGTCTATAAATAGACTGGGTGGGTTTTCCATGGATTCTTCAGGGAGGAGGCTTGATGATTAAAGAGGCAGCGATACTGCGCGTGGCGGACCGGAAAGTATGGACGGGCCGTAGACACGGAAATTGTATTAATTTGATTGTGGCTGAAACGGGAACCAGACCCATTGGGCAACCAGACTTCATCCAGGGCTTTGTAACTGATGATGGGCGATTCGTTGATAGGAAGGAAGCCTGGAAGATTGCACTGGCAAATAATCAGATTTTGAATTTAGAAGACCCCTATGGATGGGACCCGGCCAAGCCAGAGATAGAAGGCACTCTAATGAGCGAGGACCTGTATTGATGGCTGTTCGCCCGTGGATACCATGCTCTATTTCCATTCAGACGGAAGATGAATTGCGTGTTTTAGTAGAGTTGCTCTGTCACACAAAAGGATCTCGGGGATTTGACTTGAGAATTTCACGTCTACGAGATGAAGCTCTATCAAAATGGCACACGAGAAATGAGGACATGTCTGGAGGTGGATTTGGGCGCTAAACTGTCCGGCTTATGTGGGGAAGTATATGTGCAAATGGGGCACTGAAGTTAAATTGTGGGTAACCGTTCCGGCCCACTTGAGTCATTCGGGGGAGAAGTTCACGAAAGAAACTGGTATCGATGCCTGCATTTCCCATATTGTTACGGCGCTGAACAATGCAGGTATGCCCACATCAAATTGTTGTTGCGGGCACGGGAAGAGCTATGGCTGGATAGCGCTCCACGATGGCCGTGAGATTCGCTTGTTTCACCCTGGAGGTTACAAATAATTTTAAGGAGGATGTCTCATGCCCGCGATAGAAGACGACTACTTATTTACCGACAAGAGAAACTTGGCAGTAGGACGAAAATACAAGATTATTCTTGAAGACTGTTGCATAAAAGGAGAAATGGATGGGACATTCATCGGGTTTGACAATATTGAAGATCGGTATATTTTCGACATCGGCAAAATAGGGCCTGGATGGGGCGCGTGGCGTGCGGTTGAAATAACTGAAAGGGGCCTTAATGGATGAGCTAAAAGCACCGTCTGGGATTGTGGAGGTGTGTGGTCACAAGATAACTGAATTGTCTAATGGGCAGGTCATCGAGTGGGCCAAGAGTATCATCGGTGGTCATTATAATGTTGGCCGCTACGCTCACACGACCCTGCGGATACTTAAGCGAGATGACGCATGAAGCGAAAGATATGAAGGGACAGGGAGGTTGAGTTGATTGCAATAGTAAACATTGAGAAAGACCCCAAGCCATTCGGGAAGCATAAGTATTCACTTAGGATTAATACGGTTGAAATATGCCAGTTTACCCATAAACGAGAGAATGGGCTGGCGGCCTGCTTGATGGCTGCGGCAAAACAGGTTGAAAGCAACGAACAGGAGAGCGCCCGGCGCTTATTACGCCGGAAATGGGCTTCATGAAAAAGGGAACGGGCTGCACTGCGTCGCCTCAATGTGGTTGTTAAATGACAAATTATCTCTTGAAATTGGCTGAAGTCGGAAGCACCTATGTGGCCTAACGGCCCAACCCAAACCGACTGAGGGGCTGCTGAAATGCAGACAGCAACGGACAATAGCTTAGAGTCCGCCATGGGGTTGCCGGTTTCCTATTGGCCCAATGAGGGCGGGAGCGACAAAAGAGCAACGGGAGCCAGGTGGGGGCATCTGGTCAGCCATTTACTTAACGCCGCATGGGGAAGTCAGCCCACAGAGCAAAAGACAAACCGGAGAGGCTTCGTGTTTGATTCCTTGCCGGTTCGATGTGATTGCTAACCATTAAATTATCTTATAAAGGGAGAAGCCATGACAGCAAATGATAAACAAAACGCAGCGATTCACCAGTTAGTAATTGCCATAGAGACGGCGAAAATCTACTACGCGAAATGTGGCGGGGACTAGGGGCGCACTGGTCGAGGCAGGGAATATATTAAATCTCTCCAGATTCACATGGAGGACGTTCTCGACACCCCGAAACGTCATGCGGTTGGCTAACGCGAAGGGTAAGGGGAGGGGAATCTAAATAAATGGGATTTCAAGCCTTAACTATTCCTTGTAGCCTCGATCCCCATGTTGTGCCAGTTCATTTCATTAACTTGACGAACGGCATACAGGCGGTTAGAGATTATGGACTTACCGACTATAGATTCATGCGGTTGCAGTCCACGGCTTGCGAACAGAAAAGATGGGAGGACATCCTTTTGACAACAACGGATGATTTCATGATGGCTGCTGCCCTCGGGCATGGCTGTATTGTGTATGACTACGGCGCAAACAAGCAAGTTCCCCGCGCTGTGTGGCAAGGGCTTGAATGGGTGAAATACGCACTCTCGAAACGTTGGCATGGGATAAACTATCAGCCGCAAGGACGGGCAAGAACAAGCACGGGGTATTTCGCCTTGCAGTACGAAGGGCTGACGAAAAGGGCAAGGGCTCGGATGGACTATTACAAGCGATATGTGAACGGGCCTCTTTGTATTAATGCCGTTACTCAGGCAACGGAACACGATGGAGCGCGAGAATGGTACGCAGACATTTTGAAAACGGCATAGGCATGAGTTGTCAAGTTTTCTTTACTACCAAAAAGAGAAAACATGAACATTGACGGATGGACGATAACTATAGAACGGGGATGCGGCGGACCACCCGAATTCCGTGAAATGGATTTTTATTGTGTCATTGGACCACACGTCAAAACAGAAACGAGAGTGGACGGCGATGGACTGAAAATGATATTGCCACCTCATGTTTATGCAAAATACTCCGAGGGCCTGCAGGATGCCTAACGACCAACTCTTGGAAGGAGATAACGCTATGGAAAAAACACCGGAGGATATCCCCGGTCAAGTCGAGCCTGATTATAAATCTAAACCAAACAGCGTTAACCCCTGTCGGTGTTGATGCGTTTGTTCTGTAAAAATTGTCTTTTATATGGAGGCTGATATGGCAGAGATAACAGTAAAGCTGTATGTGGGCGAAGGAAAATATTGCTTCAATGGGAGCCGGAATTGCCAACATATGAGCGAGTGCGGATGGTGCCGGATTTTTCATAAAGACGTTGGTCGGAGCAAGACGGGTGCATATCTTCGACTGCCACAATGCAAAGAAGGGGAGCAGAGGACGGTAAGTGAAGAATAGACAGAACGCAAGAACTCACCCGCGCGGTTTCCGCGTCGGTGTGGAGTGCCGTGTTATGCACGGCTGCTAATAATCTTTTCTGAGAGGTTGATATGGGATATTACGACCGATACAGCGAGAGAAACCGAGAAGCCCGGAGGCAAGGGGAAAGAGACGCTGAGAGAGGCTACCGGGCGCACAGTTTTGATTATGATTCGTATTCCGAAAGAGGGAGTGCCTACGAAGACGGATACAGTGAGGAAAGGCGCAGGCTTGACCGGATTGAGGAAGAACGCCGAGAGCAGGAAGAATACGAACGCAGACAGGCCGAAAGAAGACAGCGAGAGATATGGGAACAGCAACAACAAGAGGAAGAAGTTTATTATCAACAGCAAATGGAACAGCAAGCCGCTGAAATGGAGGAAGAGGCACAGGAGACGGAAGGTGCATAACGACCATGCTCAGGGGCGCGGCGGGAAAGGAAATGACAAATGACTGAAAAGAAAAAGGCTAAAAAAACCGGCAAGGTTACGCCGCGTCACTCTGGAGCAAATTGTTATGACCCTGAATGGTCTGTTATTGATTTGCTTCATTTTGCGGCTGATGATTGGGAGAAACAAGCAGGCCGATACATGGACGATGCACAGAAGGCCGATAAGACAACGGCTGATGCTCTGCGTATACTGGCTGAATCAAGATATAAGTGGGCCAAAAGAGCGCGGGAACTGGCAGGGCCTAAGAAACCCACATGGTCATAACGCCATGCTAAGGCGACCCCGGCAACCACGCAAGATTGAAAACGCGACCCGCTTCCACGGGGTCGCCTTGAGCAAATTGTTGTGGCTGGCTGTGGTCTTTAATAATTTTCTATTCAAAGGAGAAAAGACATGGGACTTTTTAAAGCACTTGCAGATGTAGTTTCGATGCCGGTTCGGATTGCTGTTGATGCCGTTAAGTTGCCCGGCAAGATTGTGAACGGAGAAGGCGACCTTTTGGAGAACACGGCAAAAGGCATTGAGAAAATAGAGGACGACCTTGACGACTGAGAGCCACAACAATTACTCTCCCGCATCTATGCGGGACATCCCTGAAGGGAGGATATCATGGGAAACGTAGTAGCACTGAGGCGTTACGAGCCAAAACCGGCAGACAATGAAACCGGCAAAAGCCGCCCGCAATAAGGTTCGTGACGGCAATAGTTTCACGCCAAACCACGGAAAATCTTCTTTACTTGAGCCGAGATTGCTTGGTACAATTCAGTGGGCTGCGGAGGGCTAATGATACACATATCAAAAGACAACAAGAAAATGGGTAGCAGCGTGTGGAGTATAAGTCTCCCCCCAATAACAACATGCGCACCGAAGATCCCATGTGCAAGTAGCTGCTATGCAAACAGGATGTACAGACGGCTTAAATTGCTTCGGGCTGCGTGGGACGACAACCTACGTGAATTACGCTCCGGCAGAAAACAATATTTTGAATCGATTCGCCTCAAGCTCAGAGATTCTCAATATGCAAGACCAAGGCTGTTCCGCTGGCATGTAGGGGGAGACATCCCAGATGCTTACTATTGGGATGAAATGCGCAAAATAGCGTTAATATTCGAAGACGTAAAGTTCTTGGTCTTCACAAAGAAATACAGAATAGTTGGAAACGATAATTGTGTTATCCCGGACAATCTCTCTGTAGTATTGTCAGCGTGGCCAGGACTCAAGATCGTTAACCCGCTAAAATTCCCGCTGGCATTCATGCAGGACGGCAGTGAGGATCGAATAAGCAATGCCGTAGAGTGCTATGGGAGCTGTGAGACGTGCGGCATGTGTTGGAACCTGCAGTCCCTTGGGAAAAATGTGGTGTTTTATAAGCACTAGACTGGAGGAGAAATGAATCTTGTTGGATATGCCAGGGTATCTACTCTTCGGCAGAAGGAAGCAGAAACAATAGGCAAGCAGATCTTCGACCTGAACAAATACTGCCAAGACAACGGGCATGTAATGCCTCCAGATCTGGTGTTTTGCGAGGAGGGTGTAAGCGGGAGCGATGGGATGGATGATAGGCCGGCCATGAACGCGCTCCTCGACTACATGGCTCTGCACGCTGAGATCGACGGCATTCTGATCTATCAGCTGGACAGGCTCGCAAGAGACATCGTAATCCAGGAAAGGTTTATCCAGGACTGCCAGAAGATGGGCAAGCGCCTGTTGTCAGTGGCTGAGCCCGACCTGGACAGTACAGACCCCACGAGAGTTCTCATACGGCATCTTCTGGGGGCTGTGTCTCAGTACGAAAAGGGAAACATCGCTCGCAGGATGACGGGAGGGAAGCTCAAAAAAGCCAGGAGTGGCGGATTCGTAGGTGGGGCCGTACCATATGGGTACAGAAGCGTTCTAGGGGAATTGCAGGTGGACGGGGACAAGTCTCCTGTTGTGTCTGAGATATTTAGGTTGCACCACAATGGGGAGAGCTTAAGCGAGATAGCAAGGATTCTCAATTTAAGGGGAATACCTCCACCACTCAGTTACTCGGGAGGCGGCAAGAGGAAGTTGAGCGGATACTGGACTCATAAAACGGTAGGCAATATACTGAACAACCAAATTTATTGGGGTGTAAGCGGATTCAAGAGCGTTGTCGTTGAACGGCCAGACCTGGCCATTGTCAGTGGGGATGGAAATGTTGTGCGCCGCAAGGTCGTAGTAGGGTATTCCAGGGGGGAAGAGGCCCTTATGAAGATGGGCCTGAAAGGAGATGTATGACATATTTAATCGGGGTGGCATTCGCCGGCATATCGGACTATACCACCGAGTATTCCATTATCGACTATTTGTTTTCTGGCATGGTGTGGATTCTGCTGATAGCGTTCGTCGGGACCATACTCAAAAAGGCCAACATATTATAATGAGAATAGTCACGTCTATCGGTGGAAGGTGGAAGGGCTGCGAAGACTCAAAAATCTTGTTCGCCATACACAAGGAGAGGGCCAGAAAATTATTCTCATCCCTGCCACGGTTGTATGGTGTGCGTCCCCCAGACGAGCTCACCTTGCGCCCATTTTATTTCAAGGGGCAAGAGTCCAGGATCAACGGAAGGGCGCTGTATATCAACGGCAGGGGATACTTTATTCTGCTAAGCGTGCCTGACTGCATGGCGATGCCCGACAAGGGGCTCTGGGTTATGGACCACGAAGTCGCCCATATCATAGCCTGGAGAATGGGCGACAACTCAAGAATGCGACATCGTCCTATATTTGAAGATGTATACAGATCAGCAAGGGAGGTTCCAATATCATGACAAAGACATTGCCTTCATACACCGAGAATGGCATATCAGGGTATCTTATGGAGGACATCAAGGCATTTCTTCCACCACAGGAATACAAGGCATTTTGCGATTGGATATATGGCCAGACAGGAATGCTGACAAAAGACGGGAAGATGCTCGTATACTCTTGTGATTGGGAAAGATTCATGCTGGGATTGCCGGTAATTGACTAGCTGACTGGAGGTGTGAATGTGGGAGACACGATAACAATAACAAGGGTGGAGTACGAAGCGCTAAAGCGAGATTCATCTATGCTTAGCGCTCTTGAGGCTGCAGGCGTGGATAACTGGGACGGGTACGACAATGCCATACAGATATGGAAGGAGAATATGCAAATCCGACCAGGATAGTGTAATATATGTTTCGCAATAATCTTAGGGAGGCGTTAGGTGGAGGAAAACACAGAAAAGACAGGGATTGTAGAGGTGATAAGCGAAGGTGTATCCGAAGAGGAAGTAATCAGAAGTATCCCACGCAAGAAGTGCGGGAATAATCCATCAGTATAGGATGTGGCCGGTCAAGGGTACCACCCTGGCCGGCCAACGCTTCCTACCAGTAATTTACATACCACGTTACGCCTGACGCTATAGCGCTTGCATTGTACGCGCCAACAACTATTGTGCTGCTCGTAACATTAGACACCCAAACTATAATGGGTTGCGTGGGGCTGTTATTCCCAGCATGGACAGTAACAACGGGAACCTTTCCAAGACTGTGGGAGAATGAGTGGTAAATAACAGAACCAGCGCCGATAGATGAGAAATAGTTGTCTGACGTAACATCCGACCTCTTCGATGGATCTACTGCACCGCTGCCGATCTTTCCGCCCGTAACAGCTCCTGTCCCTATCGCGGTTTCCGTGACCTGGCCAGGAGCCGCGCTTACGCTTGCCGAATACGCAGATACGTTCTTGCTGTAGTCTTTAGCCTTTATTCTGTAGTAATACGTTGTCCCGATAGATCCAGACCTGTCGACGAATTTGTTTTGCTTGCCAACTTCGCACAATAAGGATGTCGGATCGGTCGACAATCCCCTGTAAATTTCATAGCCGGCTAGGTCTATTTCCGTCCCGAGTGTCCAGGCCAACTCCACCCCATCTATCTTGGCGGTGGCCGCAAGCCCTGACGGAGTTCCCGGGGCCGTAGTGTCAGAGGCAGCAGCCTGGTTGGTGAGGGACGCCGGAGGGCTCTGTTTCCCATAAACGTTTCTGGCAACCGCAACGAAGTCGTACGCCATCCCGGGCACAAGACCCTCGATCTTCCCCTTCCATGTGCTTCCGCTGTCAAGCGATCCGGAGACATATGTGTATGGCTCAACAACGTTATACGTCTTGTATCCGAACCTTATCTCGCTTGCATTAACGCTCGGGATGACAGCCGAAAAGGTAGCATACGCAGTTGTAGTTCCGTCTGCGCCAGTGCCAGTAGCCTGCCTAACACCGTCAGAGACTTTTGTGAAGCTGGTGGGAGCCGATGGAGCTGTGTTGCTATAATCCGGCAAATCATCTGATCCTGCTGCGCTGGGGAGTGTCCCCGCGACATAGTCATAAAGATTTGGGGAATAGTTTCTGCAACCAAGGGTGAAGCTCGTCATCCCCCTTGTCAATGATATGACCTGGTAAAGCCCTCCTACGCTGAGACGAGGCACGGAAATAGATATTGGATCGTAGTCCCTAATCTTTCGCGCCTCCATGGCAAGCTTCACGCCAACGCGCTTGTCGCAAGTCGTGCATGAGCGCTGGAGGTAGCATATGTGCCTGTCTGCCGTCTCGCTGTCCACCACAAACGGCAGCTCTACGATCTTCTCTTCTCCGATAGAAAGCACGTCCCTCTTGAGTGTATATGCGTAGGCGCCAGTCCACTCATTCCATCCATACTTCACCGTAATGTTTTTCACCGCATCCCTTGCACTAGTCATGCGGTTCTCTGTTATTTCAAAGATGTTTTCGGTGAACTGATCCCCCGAACCAAAAGAAGCTATTACCGTGCTCTTCCATACGTCGGCCCTTATTATCCAGGCCCCAGACTCATTCTTCTCAATCTTTGCCCTTGCTATGGCCAGGAGGTCATTGATGGTGTACTGGGCCTCGCGCTGCTCCCTGAGCACGGGATCTGTGAGGAGGGCTGGAAGCGCGGCGACTACCGAGTCAAACGAAGCAGTATCTACAGTAAGCCCAAGCCCCCACAAAGTATCCGATAGTATGTACTGAACCTGTCTTGCGGGATTGCGTTCTGCCGTTATTCCACCGAGCTCAAGGCCGTGGTAGTCCACATGGATATCGTATAGGCTGCCGCTAAAGTCGCGCTGTTCGCTGGTGAAGCGTATCCAGGCATACTTCACGCCTCTCTCGTCGGTGTATGTTCCATCCGACCCATCGTAGACAGTGTATTCGGTGCCGGCAACAAGGCTTTTCCCCCTATACACGTTAACGGTAGTTGCCTTGTTGAGGTTTGTGCTCTCGATAACTCCGGCACCAATTATATAGTCATACGTGTTTGCCGTAGTATCACCATACACATAGACAGCCTCAACCTTCTTGGAATGTCCAAAACCTATAGGCAGCGCCCTCCCCAAGTCCTTGGCCGGGCGGAATGATGCCGTTGGTCTTGCCGCTGCGAAGTCGTCGTTCGTGAGTACCTTGCGGGGGAGTTTTGGTTGGAGTGCAAGTTGATCCTGCACTGATACGGATACCTCAACCTCATCCAGGATGTTGGCGTCGACTACAAGCCCATACAGTTCAAATACTATCGGAGTGCTATCGAGTGGCTCATACCTCCTTATAATCACCGGCTCATTCCTTAGGTCACGCCCCGAGAAGTATCCATCTGTGTTGGACAGCCTGACTGAAAGATCCCTGGCCTTGGATATCCCCCAATATATATTGTCAGCGTCCTTGGAGATATCCGGTTCATTCAGAAGGCGACGCTCATACAGTTGATCGGAGATGTAGGTGTCCTCCGAAGATATCATCTTCTTTGCTAGTCCAGGGAACTCGACAATAATCCTCGTAGCATATTCAAGCAGGGGATCGTTGTCCTGCCTTGTGAGGAGCGATACCGCATCTCCAGAAAAACCGCCACCAGTATCCACGCTAAGCGCTCCGTCCACAGACACACCACCGACATCAGACACCCCTGCGCTTGAGCCGAACGACGATGAGCCTTGATAGTTGGACTGACTGCCAAGAGACTGGGCAGCGCTGGCACCGAAAGTGGAAGAGCACTCGTAAACATTCACCGTTACCGCCTCTATGCGTACATCGTACACATTTGGCGGGTAGGACGAGGAGAAGGCAGAATGGTCAGTCACCCTAACCCTGGCATTTGCTATATTGGGAAACCCAGAGCCACCCCAGTCCGCAGAATTAAGGGTTACACTGAATGTCTGCAGCGCTACAGCGCTGGTTGTTTGGGCAACTATGGTTGCAATGAGCGTACCGGAGGCAGTATATAGCGCCAGGGAGTATGGAACGTTGACATCGCCAGTCGGTCGTTCGTATTTGACGTATAGGGTAGCCGATACCCAGGTAAGAGCCTTACTTTGCCACGCATTTGCATTGCTGCCACCATATCCACCAGCACCACCGAACTGGCAGTACCCGGGGTTTCCACCCTGAACAGAAACCCCGGTATATGAATTCTGGTCCGTGTCGTAGCAGTTCGCAACGCCATACGGAGTAAAGTTGGTGGACGCTACAGCTCCGTACCAATCTGTTGGTCTGATTGTTTCAGCCATGAGAATCCACTAGGCAGCTGTCGCCGTCACGGTTACCGTTACATTGATAATGTCTCCACTCGCTACTGTCTTTGAACCGCCAGTGAAGTCCCCGACACCATAAAGTGTCCCTGTCGTCCCACTCTTTGTGCTATCGTCTGCCATAAAACATCCGGTGACGGTCCCGGACCCGTTGATATTAAACACGGCCTTCGATGCGGAATTATCCACCGACCCGCTTGAAATCGTACCGGGGGTAAACGCTCTGCGGGTGGTATCGCTGTAGATCGTCAGCTCTGACCATGTAGCGTGTGACGCCATGGTATCCCCGGCTGCCGGAGTTCCTGCCCCCTTGAGTCCGACATACCATGCTGGCGTTGTGAGGCCTGTCTTAAAGCACGCATCCAGGAGTTTATTGAGGCCAGCCGTAGGGACAAGATTCGTTATCTTGTCGGTCCACTTGAGGCTTCCGTCCTTATCGAAACATTCAACGACATAGTAATTCTCGGCTCCTACGCCACCTATATTCATCTACCTAACCTCCTGGAAAGAAAGAGTCTGTATTCTGTTTATACTTGTGTCTGTCCAAGTCAGCTGTATGTCCGTGCGTCTTTTTATCGCGTAAACACGCCAGTCCTCGCCTAAGTTCTCGTAGAAAAGCAGTATCGCGTTTTTCCCGAGAGAGTTGAGGGTCCAGAAGTCGCCGGCATGTTCCCTTACCGAAACATCCCACCCAAAAGATCCCCTCCATATAGCTCCACCCAAGACAACATCTTCGAACCCACCAGACTCGTACTCAGTGGCCCTGATCTTCTCGTATGCGCTATGCTCGTACGGAAAGGATGGATTGTCTGCAAGCTCAAGAAGGGTATCTACCAGAAAGACATTTCCTATCCTGAAATATGCGTCTCCATTATCTGGAGTCTGTGATGGTATCACCAACCGAGAATACCGATAGTTAAACGCAGATAGTGGCACATAAACGCTCCTGCGGCCAGTCTCCGGGTCTTTGGTTGTGCTCAGTTCGCCGGATACGGCAGGATACCTAAACGAGGGGGACGTCCAAACGTTTGTATCGTTGCCCTCTATATGGAATTGGCTGAAATTAACGTCAACCATAGCTACCGATAGCAGGGCGTGAGCCGTGGCCATATCAAACACGATTGTTGTTTCAAGTGTGTTTGGCGACCTATAGTGTCTAATCGGGAACTGCCACAGCTTTAGATTGTCATCCACATATGGAGAGGTCTCTCCGCTCGCTGTCGGCGTAAAGTCTACAAAGTTATATCCAAATATAAAATTACCCATTCTTCACCCTCTCCACTATGATCTTGCCTAGCACTCCATTCCTGACGTCATCCTGTATGCTCTTGACGAGGGCGTCGGCGACCTCCTTGGGGCTGGCATCTCCAGTAACAGATACGTTCAGCTTCAATTCGACAGCAAGGGTACCACCGCCGTGGTTTTCGCTGGCAGGAGTTACCCTTTCTCCCTTATGTATGTAGGCAAGTTGATCGTAGGGCACATAGTCGATACCAGATTCATAGTGGGGAACGTTGTTAATCCACGGCATCCCTGAAATAGCTGGGGAATTTTGACCGGAAGTCTGAGTCCCCCCAGTCTGGATCGGAGCTGCCCCCGGGAAAGACTGCGAGTAAATGCCCTCAAGAATGGTCTTTATTGCAGCCAGCTCGGTTATGGCCCTCTCCTGTGCAGCGGCTATATACCCGTCAATGCTGAGCCCCTTCAGGATTCCATTGAGGATCTCCTTCTGCGCTTCCTGCTCAGCTATCTGGGCGTCCAGCTTTTCCTGATATGCCTTCATCCCCTGCTCCTGGAGCCACTGGTAGTTGGCCGCAGCCTCAGCCTTCAGAGCGGATATCTCAGCATTCATCTGCGATGTGTAGTCGATTTGAATCTTGTCCAGATTGTTGGATTCTGCCTGCAGCGCCTCAATTCTTGCCTGAATATCAACAGCCTGGTTGGCAAAGCTAGTTGCGTCTGCCTGGATGAGCTGCAGGTCCTTGATTGTCTGGTTAAAGATATCAAGGTATTCCTGTGTGGGACGCTGGTATCCCTCCTGGCTAAGGGACAGATATTCCTTCAAGAGCTCGTGCAATTGGCTGGCATAATCAAGCTTCTCTTGCCCGGTTGCCCCAGCGTAAAGCCCCTTGACCCTATCGATCTCACCCTTCGCTATCGCCATCCTCGCGTAGATATCGTCAGGGTTCGCAGACGAAGTTGTCAGATCAAGAATTGTTTTGTTAATATTGTCCAGCAGGCTCTTCCATGCATTGATTATTTCGAGCTGCTTATTGAGCCCATCAATTTCTGTCTGTATCGCTGCCTTTCTCTCGTCAATCCTCTTCTGCTCAGCCTCAGCCATAGCCTTGTATTTGGCTTCAACATCAGCTATTGCAGCAGAAAGCCACGCATCCACAAGGCCCATTCCGTACTGGATCATGTTAAGCTTCTCGTCTGGACCTTGCGCATTGCCGTACTGCCAGTGCCAGTCCTTGTACATGGTGTCTTTTATGAACGACGCCGAAGACTTTCCGAGAAGTTCGTTGATCTTGAGCTGCATGTTCATAAAGAACTGAGCCATAGCCTGTTCGGTCTGCCTAATCGAAGCCCCGATTTGATCGATGGTGGATTTAAGGTTATTGACGAGCGCTATTTCAGCCTGGTAGCGCTGCACGATAGCCTGCTTAAGCTTGTTTGCAAGCTCAAGCGCATCCGCCGGGTCTGTTGCGTTAGACAGGGCGTTTTTGGCTTCGATGATCTGCGCATTAAGATCAGTCATTTGATCCTCATACGCAGCTATCTGGTCATAGGTTCCCTTGATCTGCTCAATATACGCATCGAAGGATCGCAGCGCCCCCGGGAAAGACTTAAAGGCAATGTAGATGCGGTCAATAGTCTTGGATATGTCCTCCCCGGTCTTCTGCCAATCCTTAAACTGGCCATTTGTCGCAAAAGCCAGATAATCATTCATGGCCTTCTCGTAGGCGGCCTGGATTTCTTCCGCAGATTTGCCCTTAGCCCAATCTTTACCGAACCAGCTTTCCCAGCTTTTGAAGAACCCCGAGACGTCCTTGCCCATCTCCCTGACTTCTTTGAGGGCGGTCTCGCGCATGTTCTTGAAGATATTGGCTATTTCCTGCGCTGAATCTCCGAATTCACCTACATTCTTATAGAAGACCTCGAAACTGCCGCCCTCCCCAACACCAAGCTTCCCGGACCAGTCCTTCCCGGGAGCATACTGTGAGGGGTCAAGGCCGGCCTGAAAAGCTAGGCCCATTTCTGGATGTACTTTTTTGGAGAAGAGATTGCCGACGAGAGCCCCCAGCGCAGCCCCTATAAGGGTACCTACGATAGGGACGACCGACCCTATAAGCAGGCCGGTTGATTCGGCCAGCATACCTCCGGCCAGTTGCGTGGCCAGCGTAATTGCACCCGTGGATAGCGCAGACCCAGCAAGATATCCACCAAGCCCACCAACAATTCCCCCCAGAGAACTGCCAAACTTTCCACCTTTAAACCCTCCTCCCATCATCATGCCGATGCCAGCAGCACCAAGACTGCCACCTAGAGTTGAACCGCCAAGACCCAAGTCCTGCCCAAGGAACTGACCAAGTCCCCCCTGCGCGGCACTTTCCATGCCCGGCTGGCCTGCCATCGAGGGGATAACGCTAACTATAATTGGCTTTGCAATAGCCTCGGCCATCATCCGCCCGAGTATATTGGTGAACATCTTCAGGATTGAATCAAAAGTATCCTTGAAGTAGTCGCCAATAGTTTTCAGCTTCCCCGTAATGCCATCGTAAAAGATGTTGGAGAAAGCCTGCGCCGAGGCGTTGTACGACTCCTTGGTTGTGTTGTAAACCTGCTCGCCGTAGTTATTCCACTCGCGCTCCAGATCATGGATTGCTGCACCCATCGGATCGAAAGCCCTTCGCGTCTGGTCTGCGATCTTCTGGCCATACACCTTCTCCATGACAACGCCAATCTGCTTGTAAAGGTCGAGCTGCGTAGAGAGATGGGTAATGGTGGCGTCGTATGCCTCTACATCTGCGCTTCGACCCTGAGCCATGGCTAGAGCCATCTCTGCGGCAGCATAGTCAATTGATAGCGCAAGCTCTTTCTGCTTGATGATGTTGTTTTCTTTTGCTATGTCACGCTCAAGCATCAACAGCGTTATCTTTGCCTGCTCCGCTTCGCTCCACTGGCCGGAGAGGGCGAGGGATTCAATCATAAGCTGGTTCTGCTCTTTGCGAAGATTGAGGATCTCGATCTCTCTTTTGTTGGTCTCAACGAGGCTTGCCAAATCCCCCTGGATCTTTATGCGCTGATGGTCGAGAGCTACCTGCCTTTGCACCTGCTCTATCTGCTTCTTTGTGTTTTCTATCTGTTCTTTCTGTAGGTCGTTATAGTGGTCTTGACCCTCCTGGAGGCGCTCCTGCTCCTTCAGGAATTCAAGAAGTGCAGCCCTGGCAGTGTCTTGTTTCTTGGTGCCTTCTCCTGCGCTATAGAAGTCCTTCGAGAACTCGATCATCTTCTTCTGTGCAAAATCCATCGCCTTTTCCTGCGCAGCCATCTGGATATTGAGCGCCGATAAGCTGTTATCCTTGAGTTGGTTTAGACGTGCCACCTCATTTTCGGCATATGCATCAATAAGGCGATTCTTCTCTTCGTAGTACGCTGCGGCAGCCTTGATATTGAGGCTGTAATACTCGTCATTTATCTGCTGCTCACTGTCGAGAACGGCCTTCTGCTTCTCGTATGTCTCTTGGGCCAAGATGTCTTCAAGTTTCTTCTTGTGCTCGGCAGCCTTAATAATGGTCTTGCCCTGTTCCTCTATGACCTTCAATTCATCTTTGGCCACCCGGATGCGATCCTGAAGTGTTTCCTTGTTTTTGTTGCCGGCCTTGGCGAGCGAATCCGCTGCGTCCATAAAAGGACCAATAAGGGTCTGGAGCTGCTTATAAACGTCATCCTTCTTGGCCCCTGGTCTCACCATTAATGCTGCCTGGTCCCAGAAACGTTTCAGCTGCTCTCCGGTTGAAAGCTTCCTGGACGCCGCCTTCGCTGCCTCCTCAAGAAGATCACCAAGGTTATTCTTCTTCGCTGCGGCTATTACTTCTTTGCGCTTTGTATCAGCCTCATTCCTGAGCTGCGCCTCTCTGGCTTTAAGTGCAGAAAGTTCATCGCCATAGGACTTGGCGGCATAAGCTTTGGCGTCCCCTACCATTACCTGGACGCCCTCCCACCATATCTGGATTGCATTTGTTGCCATCCTCAGCCCGGGGACAAGATCAATGACCATGTTAATAGCCCACTTCGTCTTATCAACAAGCCAGTCCCAAATGAGACCCCACTGTTCCTTTAAGCCGAGGAGAAATTCCCTGACAACCCTCATAATGCTATCGAAGATCCCAGGGGCGCCGGCAGATTCAAGTTCGGCTATTCTCCTGGTGGTTTCTGCCAGCCTTGCCTGTAAAACCTCCAGGTCCTTATTGAGAATTCCAAGGGGTTCCAGGGCCTTTGCAAACGCGTCTACCTCGGGGATCGCAATTAGCGCCGGCTTCCCGTTCATCGTGCCCAGCTTAAACGCTTCGACCTGATAGCCCTGCAAGTCTTTCACGAGCTCGCCAAGCAGCTTTGTCTGGTTTTCGATCTGCTTTTCTGCTTCCTCGCCCATCTGGGCATATGCAGTTGCGCTGTCCTTCAGGAGCGAGTTGGTCTTGGTGAGGTTGTCGTGCATCTCAGAGACCTTTTTGTGATCTCCACCACCGAAGATCTTATTGAGCAGGCCTCCAGTCCCAACAGTAGCGAGAATAACGCCGATTACCTTGCCCCACCCTGGCAGCATGTTGAATATGCGCATCAATACAGCAAGCAATCCGCCCCCAGCTGAAGCGGAAGACTGGAACGCGCCCTTGAGGGTAGAAAGCATCCCGGCAAGCGGCGCTAAAATGCTCGCAGAGTTTGACAGGTTGGTTTTTTTGAGCCCACCCATAATGCCGGCTCCAAGTTCAATGCCGCCCTTGGCAGAAAAAGCCACCTGCACAGCCAGCAATTCCTTTTGCGCCTTGACGAGTTCGCGGATAGCCCTGACAGCGATATATGCTCCACCAGCCAACTCGATAAATATGCTGGCGGGCCTGGTAAGTATGTGCATCGTGTCCGCCACGGCTCCAGAGAACCAGGTGAAAGCCTTTGTAACAGCCTGTAGCACCGGGAGAAGGGCCATCAGCAAATCAATAACAGCCACCTTCATGGAATTCCCCATGTTGATCATCTGGTTCTTGAGACCTCCCATGGCATCTTCAAGACCCTTGGTGAGCTGGTGGGAGGCAGCAATCTTGGCCTCCATCTTCTCAAATTCCTTCGAGCCAACCTCAAGGCCGGCGGCTAATAGTCTCCCGGCCCTTACCGCAAAAAGGCTCATAGCCTGACCAGCAGTAAGCCCAACACTCTCGAACTTCTTTATAACGTCAGAGAACTTATTGTTGGCGCTGATATCGGCCATCTCCAGGCCAAGACCCTTAAGCGCCTTCCTGGCCTTCTGGGAGGGCGCCTCCAACTCGGAGAGCAACTGAGACATCCCCGTTGCGATGGTGGTGGCCCTGAAACCAACCTGGCTGAACTGGGCAAGAATCGCGTTAGTCTCAAGGAAACTCTTGCCGAACGAAGATGCAACAGCACCGAAATAGTTGAATGCAGTCTGTAGGTCCTGGACTTTCAAGCGCGAGAAGTTTAATGCGCCAGCTATGATATCTCCTGCAGCCGCAGCATCCTTCGCTCCCATCTTCCATGCAAAGAATGATGTAGCCAGGGTATCAGCAACGATCTTCGCATCTTCTCCTGTAACAGTGGTGATCTTTGCTGCTATTTCCATAAAGGCTGCAGCATCCTTGGCTGACATGCCTGCTCGGGTAAACTCCAGGCCCATCTCAACGGCCTTATCGGCGGCAATAGGGGTTGTCCTGGCTATCTTCATCGCTGCGGTTGCAACAAGCTCCATATCCTCAGAACTTGCCTGGGTAACAGCCTTCATGTTCTGGAGGGTCTGCTGGAAATCCACGAATGAGACTATAAGTTGCTTGATAGTGGCCATAATGGTGAAGATGGCCATGGCACCGCTGAACCATTCGACCTGGAACTTAATGAAGTTTTTGACCGATGCCGCGAACTTTCCTATTGATGTGTATTGCCTCTCAAGCTCAAGCCCCGCCCTACGCGCGTGCTCAACGAGCGTTCTATAGGCTTCGGGAGCTGTGCGCTTGAGGTCATTCAAATCATCGATGAACTTCTTGTTGATTGAGCTACCACCCATCGGTACGCTACCCTTCAGGGTGCTATTGCTCTGGAGAGCAGATATGTGATCCTGGAGTTCTTTGGTGTTTGTGCGGGGGTTCGATAGCGCAGCGTTGAGTTTTTCGTAGAGAGATGTAATATGGCGGATCGATTCGGCTTCGCCCTTCAGTGTAGTCTTGGTTGCCTGGGCGCTCTGTTTCTTGATCTCAATATGCTCCCGCTCCCTCCTGTCGAGCTCCATGAGCCAGGCCATCTCTTTCTTTATTTGCTCGCTCTGAGCGGCGGAATACGGGACAAACGCTGACGTCGCAGCAGCCGGCATCTGCTTTGTCTTGCTGAGCTCCTGGAAGTAGGCATCCCTCATCTTGTAGGCCGCTTGCGTGCCCAGTTTTGTGTAAACGCCAAGCGTGTTAGGGGAAGCCAACATCTCCGTGTAATTGACTGGGGAAAACTCACCCTGTGCCCCAGCATTCTTTGTGTTGAGCACTGCGGCCCTATTCTTTGCCCTGGCGGCAGCCTTTTCTTTTTCAAGCTTTTCGTGGACAGCCAGCTCTTCCTTCATCGACTTGATTATTGCGTCATGCTCGTTTATGAATCTCTGGCCCGGGGACTCCGTGATAGCTGGACCCTTACTTTTAAGGTTGTCAATGGCCCGTTGCAGCGTGGCTATCTCAGACTTGAAGTTCTCCACCATGGCCTTCATGGAATCCATTTCCTTTTTCGCTTCGGTGGTCATCCCACCCTTAAAGACAGGCAGCTTAACATCCACAAAAGCATCCCTAAGATGCTTCGCCATTGCATCGATATCGGCCTTGAAGTTCCCAGCGCTCAGAGTTATCGAGATGTTAAGCTGTTTATCTGCCATCTACTTTTTCTCTTTCTTTTTCTTTAGTTTCTCCAGGCGCCCATGCTCGGAGAGAACTATTGATCGAACATTCCAATAAAAGGCTGTTTCGGTGAGCATCGCTGACGGGAGGACTCTACTTGCCCCAAACCCACCGCCCTCAGACAGGAAAACCGTGTTGACCACTTCCATGGCTTCCATGCTTACTGCTGACAGCGGACACCTGGTGAAGTAAACGTCGAACACCTTGATGGGGAGGGTCATGGTGCCCTCCCCTGAACAGTTTCTAGCCTTCTGGAGTTTTTTCTTCTCGCACGTTGAGCAGTTCCATTGCCCCCCGTCGTCGTCAGACAGGAACTCCGATACGACGACGGCTAGCTTAAATTTGCGGCTTCATCCTCCGTGATAGACCCAGAGATCTCGGCTGCAATCTCAAAAATCACATAGTCCGGGAGCGCATCGATAAGGTCATCGACGTCGTTTGCGTGGACTGTTATCGTGAGGCGCTTCTTGGTGGCGGGGTCTTCTGGGCTGTCCATGTCGACAAGATTGTCGACCCTAAGGAAGCCGGACTTGAACTGCTGGATCGACATGAGCTTCGTAACGCCCATCATCCCCGCAGTTATGGAGTCCTTGTCTCCTCCCTTTGTGGTGCCCATGACAGCCTTCTGCCTTGACATAACGGCGGCGAGCTGTTCCTTGGAAGCTGATTTGATATACCATTTGGCGGGACCGTACTTTTCGAGGAGGACTTTCTTCTTCTCCCCCTCCTTCCTGAATTCATCTATGGCCTTTTTGCGCTCTTCGATCTCATCGGGGTCGGTAATCTTGGCAAGTTCTTCGTTGGCCTTTGCGATCTCTTCCTCAAAATATCCGGGGCGCTCAGACCTAAGAATATACTCTCTCTGCTTTTTTGACATTCTGACTAACATAACTTTTTGCCTCCTAATGGCTTATAGTTGTGGAACTGGCAGCGGGCAGGTGTCCAAAGAACCCTTGCCCGCTTGCCTTGATGTTGCGTCCAGGCTGTTGCTTACAGGAAAGACACGAAAATCGAATCCTCTCCCGATGTCCTGGCTGCCTTAAAGGTGATGTTGTACGAATACAGACCGCTATCCTTGCCCTTGCCAGCCTTTGTGTACTTGATCTTGGGGCAGGAAAGAACGAAGGTGTTGCCTAGCGTGAGGGCCTCGCTACCCTCAGACGAAACGACCATTAGCTCTGCAGTGGTCCCCGCGTTAAAAGCGGCCTCAACGTCCTTGTTCTCATAGAGCATGTCAAAGGAACCGCTGACAGTTCTCTTCGTCCTGATAATGCTCTTGATTCCAGACGTCGATACGTCCTGCCTCTTATAAAGCTCATTCGCAACGCTGATGCTGACCTTCGAAACGGGATAGAGAGTCCCGCCCATTTTGACCACCATCCAGCGAGCAACGTGGACCTCTCCTGCATCCTCCGTGGTGGCTCCGAGTCCGTAGGCTGCTGAGGTCGGCGACGGCATCTCCTTGCCATCCAAGGTGAAGGTGGGGTTGATCGTCTGGCTTGACTGGAAGTCGAGAGCCAGGGTAGCAACCTTGCACCCCTTGAAGGTCTCAAGGGTGATGTCGCCCCTCCAGAACTGGACCCAGAGGCTGTGGAGTTCGGTCACGGTCGGCTTGTAATGAACGCCGGCACCAACCGCCCTTCCGGTGGGAGGCGCAAGTGAAAATGCCGGTGATACCGTGAGATCGTCCGTAGTAATTGCGGTTATGCGAGACACCTCATAAGCCCCGCTGCCGGCAACCGTGGGGTCGAGGATAATGTGCTGACCGACCTTAAAGTTGGCCCCATTACCAGTTGCAAGCTTGATGTTTGTCGTGGTAGATCCTGCGGTGGTTGTGCCTGCGGTAGAAGAGCTTTTCTCTCCTATCGCCGCCTCCCACATCGGATCTGACTCGGGCGCAACTCCAGCAGTGCCCGATCCATGCAGCTCGATCTGGATGTTTCCGCCGACAGTCTGTGCGCCCATGACAGGAACGAGTTCGTCAAACGAACGGTTAACCGCGTTTCTCTGAATCTCCGCCCTGTCTGCCTCAAGGGTAAAATCAACAAACTCGATTACGTCTGCTGCTGCTACCGTGGGGTCCACCCCAAAGCTCTGCTTCTTGAGGGTTGCCCCGGAAAGATTCGCCGTAAAGGCCGAGTCAACAGCGCAATGGGTAGCATCGGTGACTGATACAACAGTCCTGTACCCGTTAGTGGCGTTGCCAATGACATCGCCTGCGCTAAGTTCGGTGTCGAACGCAGTCCCAGTCCCAGTGAGGGCCGTACCAGAAGACGCAACAGTCCCGGTAAGGGCAGTCAGCTCCGTCTTCAACGCAAGGGTAGACTTTCTTTCAGTTGCAATATAATTGCTCATCGTTTCCTCCGTGTCCCAAAACAAAACCCCGGCAGCCTTTCGACCGTCGGGGTTTGAGTTGGAGTATTTTTATTGGTTAGCTATACTTCTTAGCCTTGATGTCTTCAGCCTTACCCTCTGGCACAGTCACGGGAGCGACCTTACCCTTAAAAAGATCGGAAATCATTCCAACGGTGCGGTCCAGGTCCGCAGAATCACTAAAACCATTCTTGGCCACATCCCTAAGAATGTTCTTGAGGTGGGTTTCCTGAGTCAATTCCTTTGCCATCATTACCTCCTTTTGAAAAGTCGTACGTTATATCTAGCCCAATAAATATTCGAGCATCTATCCCATTTATCCATCGCTTGCAGTTTTTACACTTAATGTTTGCATGCCCCATGCTGAATTGGGCCACGCTTACCCCCTTGAAAGTCAGTCCGTCGAATATGAGGTTTCGGCATTCACATTTGATCATTACCTCGAACCCCTTGTTTCGTGCCTGGTAACAACAAGTTGAGCGAAAGCGTAATTGATGTTTGGATTGAGCGGATGCTCGGTAAATATCATCTGGCCTAGCGAGGTTGTCCCTATTACCGCTCCATTAAATGTGGGGTTCATGTCGATCACGTTTCTAACTGATTTATCGTAGAAGGCCTTGCGGTCTTCAAGTGAATTTTCGTCGGTGTCGGTAAATATTATTGCCAACAAAAACACGTACACCGCGCCAACCTTTCGGTTCGGGACTTCCTTGTCATATTCGCTCGTAGCGGTAGATACCAGCCTCAGAGACTTTCCTATTTTGGTTATTTTTTCGTCTTTCGGGAGTCCCTTCCTTATCTGTGTGATTTTTGTAGTGCTTCCAACCATTTCCACATCGAAGGCTGACTCAACTGTGAGCTCTGTATCGCTAGCGATTCCGGAGACAATTCTGTATCCAGATGTGGTGTTCCCGATGTAGTCTCCAACCATAACCTCAGAAGCAAACATGGTTCCCGATCCAGAGATGGAAGTTCCTGCCGATGTTAGGGTTCCCGTTAGGGCGTCTGAAAACTCGCTATCTAGCCCAGTGTTTTTCTGGAGAACATCGAGTATGCTTCTCTGTACTTCTGCTAGACCCATTAGATTATGTATCCTCTCCTCTCAAGGGCTTCCAATTGCCTCTCAAGAACCTTGCTTGTAGCATCAATTGCCGTCTGCCTGGTGGCACCCCTTACAGCACCAAGCACCTCAATGCCCTTGCGATAAATTTGCCTGGCCTGCGCCGCCAGTTGAGATCTGACGGTTGCACCATATATATCCTTAGGAAACATGCCGGAAATACCGAGGGCACCCTCGGCAGGCCCAACGACCATCGGTGCGGGCCTTGTATGCTCTGGTGGCGCTTGAACTCCAGCAACTGAGGATGCGAGCTTGTTGTCATTTATGAGATTCTCCACAATGTCTTCAAGCCATCCCATTACATGGTTAACCTGCCTACCGCTCAGATAAAATGGGTCTTCTTTGTGCCCGAACTCCCCATATGTCATGCCCTGCATTTCTCCGGCTGGAGTATGCCAGTCCTTTAGTCCACCGCCTTTTAATTTTTTGTCCCAAACGACATGGAACCCGCCGCTTGCAGTCAAGGTTACAGTCGCCCCAAGACCAGAGCTGAATGTCTGCCCTGGCATTGAAAATGCGGCCTCATTGCTGTGGGCAATAATATCCGTTATGGATAGGTGTTCTCTAATGTTTGTGCCTCGTGCCGGCCAGTGACCTTTTGGGCCAATAATAATATCCCTGCCAGAGAAGAAACTATCCAGCCCACCGCCCTCCTCGGTCCAATGGGTTATCCCAGCCTCTGTGGCGCCAGACAAAAAACCCGCAGTGGCATTTGCCCCCATGAGGAGTCTTTTTATCCCTATATACATAGACTTTCTATAGCCAGTGTCTACGTGTCTGTGCTCATAGAGACCCCTGATTTCTCCGGAAACGTTTTGCCCAATAACGCTTCTTATCTGCCTCATTGGGAGGTTGGCAAGCGCTAATATTGCCTTTAGTGCTCCGGACTGGGCGTCCATTCTTACTTGTATTTCCAATTACCTCTCCCAAACAACCATGAAAGACGATATTCCTCCTGCAGAAAATACATCCACCCTGTCAGACACCCTAAATCTGCGCCCGTCTCCATCGACAAATATGTGATCCTTCTCTAGCCCATCAATATTCCTCAGGTAAACGTAAAGTGGGGTATCCTTGCCTGGAACAACCCTGGCGCTTATCGCCGCCCCGTCAGAGGGAACGTCTTGGACTCGGCCTTGAGTGAGGAGGCACCTGACACCCGATTGGACAAGGGAGTCGTGCTTCTTTGAGATCTTACTAAAAGAAAATATTGATATTAATGAATTGCACTCATAAAGCATTCCCCTGTAATATTCAACAGATCCGAATCGGTATTTGGTCTCAACAGACAGGGCCAGATAATATTTTCCGTCAGAGAAAATCATTTCTCCCGTTACAATATCCGTATCACTGGGAAGCCAAAAGGTATGTTCATAATCAGTAAACGGATCTGCGCGCCGCTTTCCGGCGCTCATTCCGGTGGCTTCGGCCATCATGTGGGTCTTAATGGTTCCCGTCGAGCGCAAGATATTGGCAGGCCTTCCAGCCTGCCTTATGGTGTAATCCGTTATGCTCATTACCTGGCTTTCTTTTCAGTGCAGAGGACTACATTTTTAGCCTTGTCGGTGCAATTCCTCGCCGTACAAGAAAAGCACGGGCTGTCGTTCAGGAAGATCTTCATGTATTCAGTCATGGCGTTTCCTCTCGTGTTTTTCGCAGGTCTTTATGGCTGAGACTATCTCGTATACCTTATCGCCGGTTGTGGTTTCCTCTCTGTATGCCAGCATGCAGGCGAGAATCCCATCGTATCCATGTGTGCTGTGTGAGCAGTTGAAGCAGCAATCTACGTTGAGCGTTTGAAGGCCGTTTCTATTGTCAATAACCCTGTCGCCAACCATAATTGCCCGCCCCCTGCGTCTCACGATCCTAGTCAACGCTCGTTATCTGTCGGCAAGATCCTGGCCAACCCTGTCCTCGACAAACCCCGTATCGACAACCATGCTTCCGCCCATCACGTCATCTATTGGGTTGAAAATGATGGCAGTTCCGACAGCGTCTTTTGCGCGTTCGAATTCCAGATCCATCTTCTCGCCCATGATCTGCCAGTGTTTCCAGCTCTGCTCAGACTTTAAGTCTCCAGCATCAAACATGGCAGAAAAACGAAACTCAAGCTGGCCGACATACCACCTCTGCATTCTCTTGATCAGCCAGGTATATTTATCTTTAATGCTTGCGTCATCTATCGCCGGGAGCTCAAAACCTACGTCCCTTACCGCCTGATCGTAAGCCATGTCAGACTCTTCTGGCGTAAAAACGGGGTTAATCCCGTTAATCTTGTTGATTTGGGTGAGGACGAGCTCTTTTAGTTCGTCAAGTGTATATGTTTTTGCCACTCAGGCCTCCCCTGTTGGAAAAATGGGGAGGGTGTTACCCCTCCCCTCTTGTGTTGCTTACAGAACAGTGCAGGACATGAAGGCGCGAGGATTAAACCTCCACCCGAACTTATCCCAAACCCTCCTATATACAGCAAGGCCGGGCTCGCTCGACTTCTCAAAGGCGTCGATCCTGAGACCGTACCAGTCGGTGAGCTTAATCTCCCCACCGGAGGTCTCAATTCCGAACGGACACCTCACGAGCTCCACGTTGGAACGCTCATTCGAAGCAAACAGCACCTTGTTCTGCGGGAAGTAGGTGGGCTTGGCCACCAGAACATCACCCACAGCGATTGCATTGCTGTCAGCGTCGGCCAGGGTAAGCGTCACGCTGATGCCGTCAGAAATGGCCGTTATAGGCACCTCTGATGCCCAAGACCCATTCGCGTACCTGACAAGCATCTTGTCGCCGACCCTAAGACCGAAGGTGCCCTCTTTGAGGGTGATAACCCTTGAGCCATTCTTGGCACCAGCGGACGATGCGGTGAACTTCAGCATTGCACGTTCATCGTAGAGTTCGATGGTGGGCCACCCGAATGCCTCCGCAACCATCTCCCTCGTAATGACACCGCCCTTGGTATCTGCCTTGCCATAGCGAACATTGGCGAAGTAGGTCTTGACGTTGTCGTTGTCACGGATGTACCGCCATACGTTGGTAGTCATCCTCATGACATCGGGAACGCCCTGGCCGGAAAGGGCAAACTCATCAAGCCAGGTCTGGACCTGGGTGAAAATATCGGCGTCATACTTGGAGCTGGTCTGATGGCTCCAAAGAACAGGCGCGGTGTTGGTCTTGATGGGAAACGTCAGGCTGACATTCATCCTGTTGTTTTCCTCGTTGCTTACATACTTGAGCGTACCATCAACAATGCAGGAGTTGGCCACAAACTCCATCGTCGAATAGACGCGCGCAACCTGGTTGAAGGACTCACGAGCGATGTGCCTCGTGGCATCAACCCTGTATGCCTTGTCAGGCGTGAGAACAGCCCTGAGCTGATCCCGGGTGAAAGCCTTTACGTGCCTGGTCTCAACAGCGCCAGCGATGTACTGGCTGTAATCGCCCTGTCCAGCGACAGGAGAATCCTGCGCGGACGCGACGATAGGGGAATTACCGAAATCCTCTTCCTGCAAAACCCAGGAAAAGGTATCGGTGACCATCCTCGCCGCGCTTCCCTCAAACTTGTTGACATAGAGCAGCTTGGTCTTGTCGAACTTGGTCTTGACAGCATCCTGGATAGTGCTCATCAGGGCCTGAACGTTGGTTAAATCAGCCATCTTTTTCCTCCACTTTCTCTGGGCAATAAAAAACCCCGGCCAAGGCGCATAGCGTCTCAACCGGGGCCTTGAATCAGCCCTATGTTTTAGTTATTTGTTTACTCGAACGCCACGAGAGGCAGGGCCGCCTTAAAATAGCTGTCCACAGCCGCACCAGCGCTATCAACGACAAGGTCGCTCACCACATGTCCCTGATAAACTCCATTGGTGGTTACGTTCCCGCCACCGACAGTCGTAGTCACATCCTCTGCAAGAATGCAGGGGTCTACAATGGGGTCCGCGTGGTAGTCATAAGTAGCCGTGATTGCGGCCAGATTCGTGGGAGCAACCGCAAACACAATCTGGTCCACCCCAGCAGTTCCGGTCCCAACACTGATCTTGCAACCCCACCCGGCATCTGCCACAAACCCCTTGAGGCTCGAAGCGACAACGTTCGCGTGAGCAAGATCAAAAGTCTTGGTCGATCCGTTGCCAGTACCAACAGCCTCAGGGGTAGCAAACACGGATACCGCGTTCGTATACCTCTTCTTGAGACCGGCAGTGCTGTTTACCATGGCTGCGCCCATAGGATAGGTGGCTGCAGCGTTCCCGACAATAGTGCAGGACTTAAATGCCACCTCTCCGGTGCTCGACAGGAGCCCCTTTAATGCAGTCGTACCAACAAGCTTGATACCAACCTGTTCCATCGTTTCCTCCTTAAGTGTTATCTATTAAAGTGCAAGAATCTCAGCGAATTCAGCCTTTGCCGTCTCAAATCGCCCACCATCTACAGATCCATCCTCCTTGGCACCACCCACACCGGGGACGTGACCCTGCGTGGAACCAAGCTTCTCCTGCCAATCAGTCACCTCGACCTTGAGAGCATCACTATAAGCCTTTCCATCGAGCCTGCCCTCTACCCTGAAGGTCTTCCAGTCAACCTGAGCCACGACCTTGTCGTGAATCTTTCCCGGAAGCGTGCTTGAGGCGAGGACCTCGCCGGAAATCCTTGCAGCCTCGGCAGAATCCTCCTTATCTGCGTGCTCAGCCTTAATGTTTGAGATTGTCGCCGTGGCAATACCAACTTCCTTGGTAAGTGCCAGATTCTCGGCGGTGAGCTCTGTAACCCTGGTAGTAAGTGTAGCTACCTGGGCCTGCAGCGCCTCTATCTGGGCCTTGAGTTCATCTTCCATCTTAATTACCTCCTTGTGATTGTTATTGTTTATTCTGTTATCTGCCTCTCCGTCCTTCTTGATGGCCATCGTTGCCGCCATTTTGATTGCGTCGTCGAGCGTCATGATATCATCCACCAGTCCGCACTCCATCGCCTCCCTGGCAAGAAACATCCTTGCGTCGGCCATTTTGTCAAGCACTTCATCCGGGGTTGTGCCCCTATTCCTGGCTACGGAGTTGACGAAAATTGTGTAGAGGCTATCGACCTCGCTCTGAATAACGTCCTTGTCTTCTGGAGAAAGCGGAGCGTTGTCCGCCCCAATGGCTTTATACTTGCCGGCATATATGTACGTCTTCTTGACGCCGGCCCTCTCGTCTGCTATCGATTTGTCGTAGTGCGCAGTAATAACGCCCAGGCTACCAACCCTGGCAGTCTCCTCTCCAACAACAACCTTTGTGGCTGATGTCCCAATCCACAACCCTCCAGATGCCATGAGTCCATCAACAAATGTTACGATTGGCTTTGACTCTCTGGAATTGTAAATATAATCAGAAAGGTCCTGAATCCCCGGGACAGTCCCGCCTGGAGTGTCTACCCTTAGAACTATAGCGTCGACAGAATCGTCAGCTAACGCAGCCGATATCTCGGACTTAATGATCTCGGCGCTAGCCCCCTCGCTTATAGCCGACATCATATTCATCCGTTTCGATATAGGGCCAACAACAGGTATGACAGCCACCCGGGCCATCCTTGCGCCAGAACCAGCAGCGGAGCCGGGTAGCTCGCCAGGGACACCAACCTCGATGCGCTCAGTCGTTGGGTTGTTGTTGAGTTCGCGGCCCTTGAGGGCTTCCGCCTCTGCGACACGCTCTTCTGCGGTTTTTCCCGAAAAATACTTTGAATAAACTATCCCGTGTATAGTATCAAGATACCCCGGCATGATAGCCCATGGCGTGCTGTTTAGATATGCTATGACTGCATTTTTCATCTAGCCTCCTTATAAATTCGGCATCTCCAATATCCCGCCGCCAAGACAAACTTTCTCAAAGTCAGACGTCCCCCTCTTTCCATAAAACCAGCGAATCTCGCCGGTTGATCCGCATAGATTGCATATCGCAACTTCAATCGGGGGATCTTCCATTAGGGCTTGACACGCGACCATCGCTGTCTCTGTCAGTTGCTCACTCATGTCGGCCCTCTTTTGGGTCCATGGGTCAATGCTATACTTAAAATCAACCACTATAACCCGTCCGCCCTTCTTGGCGATAAGATCTGGCCTGCGCTTAAGGATGGTCGCGTCACTAAAATATGAAAGTCCGTCTTCAGACAGCCCGGCAGTTATGCCCTGGCTCATAAAACTCCCCGGGAATTTAAGCGCCAGCCCCATACCAACTCCGTGCAGCTTATCCCAGTCTTCTCCTGGGTTGTATAAAAGCTTCCACGTCCTGTACTTGAGCCATCTATTGTGGAATGTTGAGCTTATATCTCCGGTCTCGTCCTTAAGCCACGACTCAACAGCCTTATGCAGGCTTTGGCCGAGTCTTATATGGGCACCCATTTGGTTAGCCACTACGACCTCACTATCCCCCTGAGTTCAAGCCTTCTGATTATTGCCGACTTAATTACAAGGTTGTCAGAACTCCTGACCTGCACCTCAAGCTTGTAATCACTGAAGACGTCATGGTCTGTGTCTGTCGGGGTAAGGTCAAACGAAACAACCGCGTTAACGGCATCGATTACAGTTCCCTCAATGTTAAAAAGGTATGTGGAGTCGCTATATCTCTTCTTGGCTGCCAAATAGACCTTGTTCCCGGTAAGGATGCTAGCCCACGATGTCCCAAGAGTAAAGGCAAGCCCGCTGTACGAATTCTTTTTGTGCAGCGTCACCACATCTCCGTCATCAGACGCTCCAGGTATTAGCACCGTGCCACCCTCAACGCTTGAAAGCAGCGTAGCCTGAGACGCTCTTGTCGCCACAACCTCGCTGATCGCCTCTACGCTATCCGCAGCAGGGTCAAAGGTGCCTCCGATATCAGAGGGCAATGTGGCTGTTTTAGAGAGCAGGGCCTTGAAGAAGCCAAGGATGGTGTTAACGCCGGTGCCGGTGAAGGCTCCGATACGTGCAATGACCGAGGCAAGAGATGTCTGCAGAGCACTCAGGCCATATGTGGCATGATCCAGACGGGCCTTCATGTCCGTATCGTGGGTAGTAAGGGCAGTTGATGAAGCTGCTGTCTTGGCCGCATCGTAGTCAGCCGTAAGTGTAAGCGCATCGCTCGGTAACTTCGAAAGTATCTGCGCCCGATCAACTACAGCCTCGGCAGTATCAGCGGCCTTGAATCCCCACGAAAGGACATCGCCTTCCGTCACATCGGTTTCAGCCTGAGTCAGCTCGACATAGTATTCTCCGTTGCCTATGTGGGTCAGTGTTGCCGTCCAGTTGCCGGAATCGAGACCGTTGACTATCTTTCGTGCAGCAGAGCCACCCTTCGACGCAACTCGCGTAATGCCGTCGGTGCCGACAATGGTGCCGTATATTCTCCGGAGTGATGCTGCAGCCTGGTTCTTCTTTATAATCATGCCGCCCTCCGGAGCAGAAGATTGTAGTAGTAAGGGTTGAAGGTGTCCACCTGAGACTGGTATGCCAGCCGAGGGAATGACGAACCAAGACCGCGCTGCATAATGCGCTGCACATTCGCTACGGAAAGTGCCTCGTTGAAATGGTAACAGCTAAATATCTCCGCATCGGAAGCCCAAATCCCAGCGCATTTAATTACACCGAATGCTGGTAACTCTGCCGTCGTATTTAAAATCCCATCAGCTATTGTAATGGTGGGGACGAGTCTACCATCTAACACGTACAGCAACTCAGAGGCATGCGACTTATCCCTCGGCAGAATAACCGCTAGATGATGTGGCTTGTAATCAATAGCATGAGCGCACCCCGAGGCAATACTGCCTCCCTCAAAAACCAGTCTCTGCTGAGTCGCACAATATCCAATATTCCATCTCAACCCAAGGCCATTGCTGCCGTAGCAGAATAGGGCCTGATCTGTATTACTTCTGAGGCGGAATCTAATTATAGTCGTTCTAGGGGACGATCCCAGCGGGAAGAGTCGTGATCCGGGGATTATATGACTATAAGCATTGCCTGATAACTGCACCCCATGGCCCTGTTGAGGGATAGCCCACGCCAAAGGGTTTCCGGCTATTGTCCCGTGGTTCGATGCCCCGCTATTGTCGCGGTAGCTCCGTTCAAATTCCCATGCGCCGACGAGCATTAAAGCGCCACCTCTACTGCGAGTATCCAGACATCAATGGCGTTCGTAGCACCATTGGTAATCTTGACCTTGTAATACTTCACATCCTCGGCAAAGCGCAAGGGGAACGATATCTGCTTTGTATTGCTTGCCAATCTCGGTACATAAAACGCATCGTATGCCTCTGTGTCATAGTTGGCATCATCCGAGCTGGTAATTATCTCGATAAAAGGATCAGTACCGGGGATGCCTGCACCATACGCGACATGCGCGGTTAACATGATCCCGATCTTTCCGCTCACATCGCGGGAGGCTGATACGACATTACCACCGGCGGCAATATTCTGGTGCGCTGCTGCAGTCCCAATGAGGTCAGCCGCTGTCTTGGTCATCGCCAATTATTCCACCTCCCGGAAGGCCCGAGTATATGCCCCCTCGGTGTTAACGAACGTCTTGCCTGCCAAAGGCCCGACTCCGACCGACACCGCGCAGAATGACCCAATCGGAGTTATCGCTTCAGCAACCCATGCTGGAATGTCAACGACACCAGTCGGTGTGTCGATAATGTAGGTGCGTTTCTCCTGCACGGGAGGGGATACATGCGTAGTTTTTTCAGCAACCCACGCCGTCGCTCTGTCGATTGATGCTTGGGTTACCACCCCAAAGGCAAGAAGCTGTGACATTAAATTCTGAACAAGTGGCTCATCAAGCTCAATACCACTGGTAAGTTCAAGCATTTTGCCTATGACCGCGCCATCAGGAGTCAGCAGGAATCCAACGAAGGCCGTCGCATCGCTCTGCAGAATCTTGCTTAAAAGATCGCCCTTAGAAATCCAGTATTTATCGCTCATTGGTCCTCTCCACCATCCCCTTAAAGTCTGCTGGGTCCGGCCCGAACAACCGCGCTACCACTTCAAATGCTCCGGCCTCCGCATACCGAACAAATGTCTGCGGTGTGACAAAAAACCTGTCCGCCATTACCAGACCTCCGGCATCCTGATATGCTGCAAGATTGCCACTCCCGCAATGCCATTGCCCACTGTCGGCAATGCGTTTATTAGTTACAAAGCCGAGATACTCGCGTAGCGCATATTTTGCCCCTAGCTTGGATGTGAGTGATCTCTCTAATATTCTAGGGTCAAAGGTGAATACTGGACGTAGAATAAGAACTCTATGTTTTCCATCAAAGTAGCGGAGAACGTTACTGCTGGCCGTGGTCGGCCACCTAAAATCAATGGAGTTCCCGAGGTTGTCGATAGCAATCTCTGCATGACTGTACCCGCTATCAGTCCACCAGCAGATAGCCTCCTGGACAAGTCTAAAGCCCATTACAGGTTTCGAAAGAAATATGTCACCCGGGCATATCATTTATAATGGCAATCCTCACATGGCTTTCGTGCGTCTTGCTCAGCAAGAAGCGTGGTTGTTATTATTCGTCCGTCAGAACCTACAACCATGTCTGGGGCTTGAGGGGGTGGGTCTGGCAATTTCCATCCCGTCATAACCCCCGATACAACAATGATCAGTAGCAGGACAATGCCTGCCACAATCAACTCTCTTTTCACTACTGAGGCCCAACGTACTTTTTCCCCTGGCCCCTGGCCGCATCAGCAGCCCTGGCGTCGTCAATGTTTGCCACAATCTCATCAATGCTTTTGCCCTTTTCCACAATTGCACTCACAGCGAGCAGAAGACCTCTCACCTGATTGATGGCAGCCCTCTTGGACAAGGGTTTGTCGCTAGTTGCGGCACTTTCGATTTTCTTCACGAACTTGTAGATATTGGTCATTTATTCCTCCCGTTAGTGAAACCTTCGTTCAATCTTTATAAATCCCCTGGCATCCGGTTCGGAGTTGACTTCACCCTCGATTCCGATATGCCACCTGTCTATTCTTATTAGTGAAACTCGGCCATCAATCTTCACTATCTGACCATGTTTTAGAGACCATCCAGCCCCAACCCCAAACGCTCCCTGCGTCTCCAGGCCAATAAATGGCTTCTCTACCTGCCTCATGTAAATCCTTATGTCCCCGCGCCGAGAATCCAAGATGGCCTCTGCCTGGACATTCCCCAGCTCTTCGTCAGGGGAAACTTCGGAGGTGGCTGCTATCTGCTTATTCGGGTCATCCCTTATTTCTGGTGGTTGCGGCATCCTCTTTTCAACTTCTTCCTTGTCGAGGATCTCAATGTCTGCCACGTCAATCTTAATCCGTTTTTTGGGGACAGACCTGACAGCCTTGATCGGATCGCTAGCAACAAACTCTTTCGAAGTTTTCTGTGCTTGTTTTGGCCTTCCTGCGAGATATCCGAACACAAACCCAATCCCGGCTACAACAAGAAACACGCTGGCTGTTACCGCGAGTCCCTGCTTGCTCATTAAAGCCCCTGACCCTTCGATCCCTTGATATAACCAACCAGCTCCGACAAATGCCTGTTTGTCTCGTCCTGACGCTCAAATACATGGCTAAGATCCTTCCGGATCTCTCCAGTGTCCTGGATGACTGCAGCTATGCTATTTGTGAGTGATGTCTTGCATGTAGAGCATGTGGCGTCGGAAACCTGTCCCTTTCTGGCAGCAGCTATCGTCATGCCGACACCAACAGCAAAGCTTGGGAAGGCTATAATGAGACCCTGTATTATGTTCAGTTCTAAGGACATTGGAGCACCCCCGCGTAGTTTTTGGCGTTCGACATTATCTCGCGGACGTACTTCCTGTTTATCTTGTAGTTGGCTGTGGATCTATTCGAGTAAGACTCAACCCCACCAAACCACACATTCTTGTTTTTATGGGATTGCTCGGTCAGCTTCCGATCTCTTTCTACCCATCCCTGGCCTCCATTGTATGAGGCAAGCATGAAGCAGTACCTATCCTGCTCTGTAGCAGCAAACCGGCTTGCGTTCCACATCATCAGATCATAAAGAAGGCCGGCACGTATTCCCCATTTGGCCTGTAACATCACCTGCGGTTCTCCACTAAGAAGTGTGGGATACTTGCCCTTAATTTCTCCCCAAGTGGAATCGAGAACCTGCATTTGGCCATAACTCATAGCACCGGACGATTCCCTGCGCGTTGCATTTTCTTTCCAGGCTGACTCGTGCTCTATTTGTCTGGCCACGATGCAGATATTTGACTCGGGCCATATTGCATTGTGCTCCCCCTGCAGTATCGGCAAGTATTTTGCGGCCCTCGCCGGTATCTTCTGCGTAGCTCCAATTGCACTAGGGCTTACAACTGGGTTGGAAATGGCGGGTTTTGTGGAACACGCCCCGGTTGCGTTCCTTGGGAGTAGAAGTCCAGCAAGCAATATGAGGCCAAGTATTACCGATATTAAGACTGCGGTTCTGGCGTACAGGATCGCTATCGCCACCCTCGCCTGGGTCGAATGGTCCTCTTCCCGCTCGGCAGCGTCGAATACGTGATTGATCTTCGCGCCAACATCCCACTTATACTTCGAGAAGAGGTTCTTGGATACCGCATGCCCCAATATAACCGCCGCAGCCAATACGCCGACAAATAACAGGACTGTCATTACAACAGCGCCTACGCCATAAACGGCCATAGAAATTGCGGCTAGAATTAAGGGGATTAGAAGACGTTTCGCCTCTGGCATTTTACACTCCCTGAGACTTTCCCTTGAACAACCGCACGATCATGGACTTTGCCTTACTTATTGCTCCATCGGCAGCGGCTTCGGCCTTTGCGGCATGATCAGGACTCCTGCGGATAATCTTGATAGAAAAATATATAACGACGCACAAAGCGATAACCAGCCCGACTGCGCCCCAAAAATCTATACCAAGCATTGCCATTACCTCCCCTTATTTCTTTGCCTTCCAGATTTTATCCGTGTCTGAAATCTTTATGGTTTTCCTGACCATTTTCCTGGGGATTTGGAGTGTGCCATTAACATCAAGCCCTTCCCTGCCCATTGTCTGTGCAAGCACTATATGGTCATCTGTTTCATGGATAATAAACCCAACCGTTGCGCACATGATGGGATGCCCGAGCCTCTGGAGTAGATTGTCCAGGGTTTCCCACCCATCAGTCATATTCGAAGCGTCTTCCCATATCACGCAGACAATTGGTGTCATCCTTGATATACCTGCCCTTCTATGACCGTCTTGTTGTCGGTTATAATTACCGGATATAAAGAGAAGGCGCCATTAGGAAGAATATAGAAATAGCAAAATCCGTTTTGCCACGCCGACACCTTCCCCTTCATGTAAAACGAGAGCTTCTTCCTGTCACCCATCATCCCTATTGACCACGCGGCGTGGGGCTGGTCCAGGTGGTGTACACAGTGCGTCTGGAAAACATGGTGGTGTCCATAAACCACGTTCTTCCCTGTTCTCAACGCGAATGTCTTAGCGTGGTGTGCCCCGCCATACTCATCTCCGTGGTGGAAGTGAAGCTTCCCCTCTTTGTGGTAATGCATGTGCGGTATCGTGAGGTAGTTGTTTTTCTTGAGGTAGCTGTCTATTTCAACAAGCCCGTCCCAGATATAACTCTCCTCCCTGATCTTCCTCTTGGGGCGCTCGTCATGATTCCCCTCCAGAAAAACCTTCCTGCACGACTGCGGAAGTGATTCGTGGACCGAGTCCAGATAATCGATGCCGGCCTTTTTGTCGTCTATAAAACGAAGGCGAAGAATGGCCTTTTCAACATCAGACTCAAACCTACTGAGACTCCTAAAATCCCAGTTGTCTCCTCCGTGTATGAAAATGTCCGGCTTGAAGTCAGCTGCGAACCGCTTGAAAATCTTTATTGATGCCTTATCGTGATAGGGGGCCTGGCTATCAAATATTGCGAGCCCCTTTTTAACTGATACCTCCAGGTGCCACCTCTAAAATATTATTTGCAATCCCAACAGCGAGGCTGTCAGTTAAATCTATTGGTCGAGTAGGCTTGCCTGTGTGTTCTTCTTTGCAGCCTTCTTCGGGGGTGGAGTGGCTTTGCCTGGTGGTAGCTCGGGTGTCTGCGATCCGTCAACTCCAGTGTTTTTAGCCGTTTGCTCTATCGCCTGCTCCTGGTCGGCCCCTGTTTGGAATTCGCCATACTCCTCATCCTCCAGGAGTTTTCGCCTCATCTGGCGGGTGAAATCATCTACGCCAAGCCTCCTGAGGGCCTCCTCGCGGGAAAGTCCATTTCCAACAAGACCACTATTTTTCGATCCATAAAACAGGGTCCCCATCTTTGTGTCTATCGCAAGATTTACCTGGGGCCATGAGAAGCGAACGAGCTCAACGGGCTCTACCGATAGCTTCTTGATGGAAGCCTTTCCTTTTTTAACCGCATTAACCCATGGCACCTGGTAAGCATCTAAAAGTTTGTATTTGGTCTTCCCGTCCAGCGCAACGAAATTACCTCCTAGCGCAATCTTCGCCTTAAAGCAGCAGCGCAGAAGCTCATATCGCAGGAAGTTCTCAAGCTTGGCCTGTCTACACTCAATCTCAGCAACAAGAGGCGGACGAGAGGTCTTGAGCGATGCATATGTCGCACCGCTGCTCTGCCCCTGGAATAAATCCTGCGGTGTCCTCGCACCAGCACCAGCCAGATTGAATAGTTCCTGGTTGATCCCACCCATAGCCCCAAGTTGTGGAGCGTGGATCTCGATAGTCATCCCAGGCATCGTAAACACGCGCTGACCGGGACTCATCGGCTTGGTAAGATTAGTCTTTGCCTTCTGGTCATCCGTCATCTTGTTCCAAATCAGCCACGCCTGCCTGCCTGCTGGGGTCTCATTATCAAAACTTATTTCTATGGTGTATGCGCATAGAGCCCGCATATAGTCGGACTGCCACTTCAGGTGCATAATGAGCAGGTTGACCCATTCCAGCGTGGTAGAGAGAGAGGATGTGTCCCTAAGGTACTCCTGGATGCCAGTCAGGTTTTTGCGGTGCAACACGAACCTGCGGAACCCACCGATAGACTTGAATTTCCCCTTGCCGAGAGTGAGCTCCGAAATAAGCTTCGTATCTGCTGGATTCGTTGATGCCTGAAGCACCTTGAGGCGCTCATTCATATAATCAGGCTCTAGGATGAACCGTGCGTCGGGTATTAGTTCAAACCCGCCCGTGTTCTTGTGTTTGTAGAATATGGTTTGCGTGGCATCGTCAGGATCTACTATGAGACCTTTGTCGTCCCTGCCCTCGCCTATCCTATCTGGCTCCAAATTCCTGATTGTCGCCGTGCCGGTATCATCCAGGCTTATAAGAACAAAAATCTCGCCCTCCGCGTCCATGCGGATTTCCCACCCGACCATCTTTGCGTAGAGCTTGTTCCTGTAGGAAGTGAACAGGTCCTTCAAAAACTCGTTTATCTCCAGCGTGTCTGAATATATAGCGGCTCTTTCGGCTATTAGATTTGCCTTCGAGTCTACAGCTGAATTAAGCGGTCCAAAGGTGCGGTATTTTATATAGGTGTGCTTCTGGAGCTCCCTCCAGTTCAGGTCTGAAGGTTTTGCCAGGTCTTTTTCGCTTACGGGGAAATAGTCGACCAATACATCTGCGATAGTAGAATTGGAAACATAATTGGATGCGTTCTGCCAGGACGATGACGCCAATACATCCCGGAACTCCGGCGCTAGGGCCTTCCATTCTTTGTTAGACCAGATCTCAGCTAGATGTTTTGGAACTTTTATGGCTGGCAAGGGTCCTCCGGGGAGAAATAAAAAGCCCCACCCTGAAACGAGTGGGGCTGAATTTTATTCGTGATTAATTGTGGAAGCGTGCAGATCACCCATCTCCACGCTAACAGAAATATTATACCATTTCTTAGCCTTCTAGGTCAAGCACCACTAAATAGTTTTACTCGGTATGGAGTCGGGATCAATTCCTATATGTACCAGGAATTCCTCCTCTGTTACAATCATCCCCTTACCCTTGTAGTATTCTAGCGCGTCATCTTCCATGGCATGTGCAACACTTGCGATGTGGTTGTGGTGCTGAAGTCTCCTGGGTATCGGGTCGCCTCTAGATATGCGCTCTCGGAAATATCTCGAAAGATCTCTCACGCTCCTAAACTTTGACGTCTCGCGGGAGAACCTTATTATGAATATCTCATATAGGCAGTCTAGTGGTATCGGGGTATATCCATCCCCGGTTTTTTGCTTTAAATGATAATGCTTTATAAAGCCCTCGATGTCGCATATAAATGCAAAGCGATCTTCCATCGACGACTTCATGGACCTGGCGTTAAAAAAACTTATGTCAGCCTCGTTTTGCTTTGGCATGATGGCCGGCTTCGATGATACGGCGCATTTTATTTCTCTGTAATGCGTCATGAGCCCGTGAAGACTAAAGAAGACGTCCCTCACTATTAATCCTCCCCCCACATTTCGTAGATATCGCGCATAAACTCGTCAACGGGTCGGGGAGGATCGAATGTGCTCTTTAGGTGTCCGTTGCTGTAAAGCCTAAACTCGCCACCACACTCCTCGCAGTAGAATTCTCCGCCCTCGCCAACCATTTCAGTCCTGCAATTGGGACAGTTTCTAGTCATGGCCCCCTCCGGATTTGCGTGATTCAACAAGCAATTCTAGGCCCATAAGGATCACGTCCCGAGGGTCCTCTATCCACTGGTACTTCTCCAAAAGATATCCAGCCAGACACCTTAGTCGAACAGCCCTCCAATCGATATCGTACTTCTCCTCAAAGCTGCGCTTCCCCTTGCCTACCGACGTCATCTCCATGTGGTGCGTATGGCACACGGGGACCGCACGGTGGTCTGCCCCGCGTTTTCCAAGCCCCGAGTTATCTGTGTGGTGAGCATCGCAAGGGCTGCCCCCGCAAACCACGCACTCAAGAGTTCTGATGTACTTGAGGTAATCCTGGTCCTTATATGTCTTTACCTTCCAGTTATTAAGAGTCGCCATATTCGCCCATAGCCTCCGCATCCGGAGTCGTGTACGCAAAATCCGCGTTTCTCATTAGGGAGCTGAGCATGTCCTCGTTGTTCAGCGCGTGCATTGAGTGCGCAAGGCCCTCGACAACGTCATCATTCGGCTCTCCAAGTTTTGGCCTGCTCGCAGTATTCATTTTGTACTTTGACCCGTAATATCCGACTTTCTTTGCGACACCACCCTCGACTATTCGCTCTATGGCTATAAACGCAGCCAGCTCTGCGCGAAGAATGTCGTCGACACCATCTGGCGGATAACTATGATAAAGCCTGCTCTTCTCGTCGAAGAAGAGTGGTACTGTTGGGCACTTAAACAGTCCGCTCTTGAGCTGCGTATAGAGAATGGGGAATATTGCGTCTTTATGCTTAAAAGACGCTGGAACCAACGCGGACTGATAGCTCTTACCAATAAGCCAATCGTGTATGTCGCGGCCCTGGTATTCCTCTATATCTATTTGGCTGATAAATCCATATCTCTCCGAGTTTTCCTCGATCCTTGACGTTATAGCCTCCAGCGATGGATTGTCTGGCATGAATACGTCCAGGACAAAGCACAGCCACCGATACTCGTCTATCTGGGCTCGCATGGAGGTTACGAGTGCGGTTCTGTCTGATCTCTTCGACATCTGCTTAGCCCTATCAAGGCCGACCCCGATGGAGTAATATTCAAACCCGAATATGTCCTGGAGTCTTCCTATCGACTCCTCATCAGCCGGGAGCCTATAAAGATCATCTATAAATCTGAGCCTGGATATGATTTCAAATTTTCTGCGCTTGAGATCAGACACATCGATAGCGCCCTCCAGCTTTATGAGCTTCGCGGTTATTTGGTGAAGCTCCGCTATCGCCTCGGAGAGTTGTGGCGAGGGACCGACAGTATTGTCGATACCGTACACTCCAATCTCGTAAATCCACTCCGGAAGAAACGTCTGCATGGTGGCGCCGCCCCATACATTCCTGAAGTGCTTTGTGAACTCGGCCTCACCGTGCGTCACAAGGAAGTGAGCGCGTTCGTCTGCTGTATTCCTTGGGTTATGCCACTCATCTCCGTACCACTGGAAGTACATTTTGGGGTCTTTCCCGTCAAGGTGAGCCTTATAAAACTCGTGCCATATATGGTTCTCGTCTGTTGCAATGCCCTCGGCCACAGAAAACGCATTAGCCCTGGCCCTGGTAGACCCCTCAAGTTTTGCAAACGCCCTCCTGTCTGCCAGGTCGAAGAACTCAGTAAAGACAAAGATTGACGCGTTTGAAAGCGTGCCGGCCTTTATCGATGCTGTCTTTATAAAGCTGTAGACTTCCTTCTTTCCGGATAGGATGTTAATTTCTCCGTCAAGCATCTCAAGCCACGGCTGATCCTTTATGGATGGGCTGTTCCTGATGATCTCCTTAATTTCACCCATAAGAAGGTGCTCGGCCTGCTCCTGTGAATTGCACGCTATAAGGAATATCCTCTGCTTGGGCCTGTTGAGAAAGAAGAATAAGACCAGGAAACACACGTCGGCTGTTTTATATTCTCCTCTTGGCCTGGATATACATATCAATTTGTGCTTCAGGTTGCCCTTTTCATCCTTCTCGAAAACCTTTTTATAGAGCTCCCTCTGTTTGTCGTTCGGGATAATCTTTATCGGCCTATCCGTTTCCGGGTCATAGATACGCACATTTTCCGTCAGCCATGAGATGAACCCATCGGACGTCATCGGATACACCTTTTTGGCGTCATAAATGTAATAGCCATGCTCGGCTGCTATTTCGTCTGCGTTTGTGTGCGCGACCACATCGTCAACGGTCTTGCGCTTAACGATTCCAGGCAACGCATAATCCCGGGACAAAAATCTTATTACATCGATTGTCTCGTAGTAATAATCAATCCTGTTTGCACGAACTTCCTCGTTATTGAGGTTGTAATAACTACCATCCTCTTTTCTCATGGGGCGCTTGTCGTCGGTAATTACGATTTTGGGAAGCCGCCCAAAACCATCCACTCCGATATCGGTCCACATAATCAATACCTTGTGGCCCACACCAAGCATGTCGGCCAGCTCCTTAAGCTTGAACCGCGTGTGCGAAACCAATACCCTCGCCGCATTAAACTTCTCAAGAAGTCTTGGAGCGTGCTCCTTGAGGTTTTCAATGTACATCTTTCCTACAGACTTTCTTCTTGCCCTGACAATGTTTTTCTGGTGTTTACTCCATCCGGGATGTTCCTGTGGCGGGATATCGAGAATGAACCAGCGGTTGTCTATCTTGTTTTTTCTCTTCGGATCGGCAACCAACCTCTGGATACCAATAATGGCTCCCTTTCTGCAGGCCGGCGCGAGATCTCTTACTTCTAGCGCATGCTTCGATGCGTAGTCGGTAGAAATGATATATCTGTCTTCCGGAGCGCGCCCCTTCTTCTGCTCAGCTAAGAGGCGCTCGTACTCCTCGTTCCCCGGTGAGGTAGGAATGAAATTATTGCGTGACTTGGCCAAAGGGCAACAACTCCTTTCGGAACCGCTGCCCTTTAGTGCTAGCGGAGTGTTATCTAGTTTTTGTCGGGTCTTATCGTTTGGACAGATCCACAATCGTAGTGGATTTCTATTTCCCTAATTAGACCCCGGGCAACAACTATTACAAGTTTAAGCCCAGAATACAGCATTGGAATCCTCGCGAAGTCAGGAGACCCAATATACTTGCCTGACGTCTTTGCGTAATCATAATGCTCTTGTGCGGCAGAAAATACTTCCCCGCATGTCAAGCCCATCATGCAACAATCCGGTCGCCGAAAGATATGCAGCTAGCAGTAGATACCGCGCCACTTCTTTTTATAGACTTGATCGCCCTCCCGAACGCAGTAAGCACTCCTATCACGCCATTTTCTTGACCAATGTCCTTCGGGCTCAAGAACGAACACCCTGAAAAAATTCTACCATCTGGCAGGAGGATGCTCGCGACCATATGAGTGGGGGCCTCTTCGTCAAAAAACGTGTTTTCCGCCAGCATAAAGCGAGTCCCGCCCGGGAGGTTGGAATTCTTAAGCAAATCGCGCACAGGACGAGCTTTATCACCGGCACAGAGATCGTCGATGGTATGAAACACCTGCTTTATCGAACTGGGATATTTCACAGCCCTCTTATCGCTCTTCATGTTGGTCACCGCCTAAAACGGTTCGTTGTCGGTGTCATCATCCACCCGCTTGTTGTCGAGATACCTCACGTTCTGGACGATTATTTCCGTCTTGCTCCTCTTTACTCCATCCTTCTCCCATGAGCGAGTTGTGAGCCGGCCCTCAACAAGCGCCAACGATCCCTTCTTGAGATACTTGGCAGCGTTCTCTGCTTGTTTTCCGAATACAACACATTCCCCCCAGAAGGTATCCTCCTCGTCGCCATACTTATGGGTTGAAGCGATAGAAAAATTGCAGAACGGGGCACCAGATGAGGTAGAGGCCCTGAGCTCAGGGTCCCTCCCTAAGCGTCCAATGAGTATTACTTTATTAAACATTATCTATCTCCTCCATTGTTCGTAATCATTCGACCGTATTCTGCTATTAGCAGAGCATCGGCCCTACCATCGTCTTTTGCCCTGGTAAACAAGTTCTTGTATCCTGGGAATAACTCCCTGCACCGCTCAAGGGATAGTTCCTTCCCTCCCTTTCTGCCGGGCATTACTTTCGCTCTCCATGATTGAGGTGAGACGAGGGAATAAGGAATCTTATACGCCGACAATATACCGCGCCACATTCCGAATCCGGTTCCAAATTTAAAGCTGGACGATACACCCTCGCCAGGCATTGAGTGGACATTTTCAAGAAACGCTATGGCCCGCCCATTCCTATAGGGGAAGAGCATTGCAGCCATAAGAGCGTCATCGCATTCTTTCTTGCCTTGCCTGTTCGTCTTTATCGGAGTATCGCATACTGATACCTCAAGTGCTCCATCGAGATGGTCAGTTATAACACCAACCGCGCCATATTTCCCAGGGTCTATCCCCACAAAAACCCCCAAGCCGGCTAAACCTCTTCCTCATAAAGATCGGGCTGCACAAGGCTTATTTCAGCAGAAAGACCGTCCGTAATCTTGCTGGCGGTGAATGACACGCCAGTATTTACGGTGGTAAACTGCTTGTTGCCTTTAAGGGAAACCTTAAACGACACGGACAGCTCGCCTGCGTTCTTGAGAAACGAATCGTAAATCACCGCCTGGTGCGTCTCCAGGTGCGTAGAAATCTGCGAGAGTATCTCCTTTGTAATCTTATTTGATCCCTCAATCCTCTCATCTATCGTCTCGACCATTATTCCCTCCTTCACGCAATAGAATTATCGCCGCAGCGGTATAGTTTAAAGCTCCAAGTAGCTCTCTTATGGCAGCCTCGCGCCCAAGCCTTTTGGATTCATATATCTTTTTTACGGCCTGGAACAACGCCCCCTCATTTGATCCCAACCTCCTGTTTATCTCGCATATCTGCTGGTTCTCAAAGGCCTCGCCATCACACGCGTGTCTTTCCTTCCCCTTCCCGCTCTCGGCCTGAAAGACTGCATCCCTGTAAACCCTTCGGAGCGAAGAATATGGGCCGCTAAATGTTCCCGCCAATTCAGACAGCAGGTCTATCCACCCCATTAAATCCTCCTCAATGATTTTGCCGGGACAAACGATATCTTGCGGTATGCTGGACAATCCACCGGCTCTCCGGTCCTGGGATTCCGCCTCTTCCTGGGCTTGATATCCTTTGCAACGAAAGCACCAAATCCCCTTACGTCAACCCTCTTGTGCTCCTTGATTAGTTCGGGTATGGAGCTAAATATCGTGTCGAAGATCTTCGCTGCCACAGATTTTGACACTCCATGTGCTTCAGCTAGATATTCGACCGTTTTTTCGCGTAAGTTCATTAGCCCTCCTGGATAAGTAATCACCTATCATAAACAAACATAAAGTGCAAGTCAATACCCCTCATGCTGCCTTCATCACGCGGGTGTATTGCGTAGAAAAGCATAGCCTCTGCACTCCGGTAACGCCATACGGTCTATTTTTTCTTATCTCGCAGTTTAGAGCCCGCTCATTCCCTGCACCCTTTTCCCGCTTAAGCCATAGGACGATGTCTGCTGCGGCAGCTAGCTCTCCGGCGCCCTTGAGCCCAATAATATCGCTGTCCGTTTTCATCGACTCATTGCTTACCTGCGACAAAACAACAACGGTTACATCCAGCTCTCCCGCCATCTTAAAGAGACTTTTCGCAGCGTGACTCATGCCTTCATAGAGCGATCCAACGTAGCTGAGGTTTTGGGCGTAGTCCAGAAAAACAACATCGACCTTCCCGCTCATCTTTGCCTTTTTCACCTTCAACCTGATCTTCTCAACGGTGTCGATATCGTCGTATACAGCTACGTCCCATATCTTGAGGACCGTCTGGAGCTCCATCAGGTTCGACATCTCCTTTGAGCTGATATCGGCAGTCAATAGTCTCCGCTGGTCTATGTCGGCAAGGTTCGACAGCATCTTTATGACTTTGGTCTCCCTGCTATCCTCCGTGGAAAATACCATCGATTTTCCACCCTTCTTCCCGATATCACATATGAGCTGATTCATGAATGTTGATTTGCCGGTACTTGTATATCCACCAACAACCCACAGGTGGCCTCGTGCATATCTGGGTATTGCCGAGTGGAGCTTGTTGTCTGTCTCGATGTAGTTGTTGGCCTCTCCTGACATTTCAAGTTTCCACTGGCGGTTCACCGAGTCGAGGATGCTCGTTATGTCTGGGCTCTTTTTCTCTGACTCGGCCTCTAATATATCCAGCGTGCCGGCTTCCATCTTCTTCATGATGGCCTCAGAGCTCTCCCCATTCCTGGCGTCCCAGTAGACATCCATCGAATGCGCCATCATCTTGCGGAGCGTCGATTTCTCCTTGATGATCTTGGAGTGATATTTCACATTCGCTGCTGTCGGCGTTGACGCAACGATATTTGCCAGGTACTGTCCTCCGCCAACGCTGTCCAGCTCTCCGTTGTGCCTGAGCCTCTCAACGAGCAACACAAGGTCTATCGTTCCTTCCAGTTGCATGCAGTCAAGGCAAGCCCCATAGATCTTCCTGTGCGCCTCAGAGTAGAAGTCCTGGGCGCTGATAATGTCAGATGCCGCTACTACCGCCTCGGGGTCGATAATGATCGCACCGAGGACGGACTGTTCTGCCTCTATCGAGTGCGGCGCCGGTTCCTGTATTTGCTCAATCAAGGACTTTCAATCTCCTTCCTGCTGCGTCAAGCCCGTGCTGACGCTCTTCAGCTGGAATCGCCACTACTCCCGCCTGCCTTTTGCTCGTTATGATCTTCTTGAGATAATTAATATTCGCTATCCCCTTCCCTGTCATCTCAAGAATTGCCGCCCTAAACAGATCCTCGTCTCCCACCTCATCCATCACAACCGCAAGCTCTGCAAGATACGACAGCTTCTTTGTATCGGATACTCGCTCTGTCTTGTTTTTGCTTGCAGCCACCCGCAAGAACAAATCTACGGCCTGCCTTGATGATGAAAACTTGCCGAGCGACTCCTCCAAAAGAGATGCGACCTCGGTTGCAGGAATCCGCGTCCGCTTTCCACTCCTTTTATTCTTATTAAAAGATACAGCCCCAGCCCTTGTTCCTCTAAGAGGTTCTAGTAGAACCTCCGAGAGGCTCTGAGAGGCTCTTATAACATCCCGATATTCATCGAGAAAAAGCCCCACAAAAAAATGTTCACCAATTCGCAACAAACTCTTGCCAACTCCAACTAAAAATGCATCGCCGCGTTTTTGCTTCCTTACAAAGTTCCTCACCCAGAGAATTTGCTTGTCTGGATCGTACATGATTTTAGGCTCAAGTGACGGCAGCATCCTCCGCACCTCAGACTCATCAAGCCCGGTCTCGTAAGCCATTCTGTTGAACGTTATGTTGTACATGCCGCACGGAGTGCAGTGATTGTTGGTCCATGTGTAAACGAAGAGCAGTTTCTGCTCTGGCGTAAGGGCTTCAAACCATGAGTCATTCCATGTTGCGCTATCAAAGTCCCTATTAGGCATGGCAAGCCTCCGCCATCATGAGTCCCCACCTAATGTCATCACCGCGAAGCCAGCGATTTTTGCTTATATGTCCACCGCCAACACCGAATGCGAGTTCTTTGACTTTTCCATTAACTGGTTTGTCCCACGCGCCGGATGAAGAAATTGAGCCAGAACCCGCAGGCATCGCCTTCTTCCTTCCTCCGGCGGCCTTGTCTTTTAAGCTCCTCTGTTTATTCCAGTTAATAAGCCAAAGATCGCTGCATCTCGGGCAATACTTATTTTTCTTGGTGGAATCCGGCGATGAACGAAAATAAGACTTGCATTTAGAGCAGACTATGTTTTCTGAAAGCAAGACTCCGCGCTCAGCGTGAAATCCGCACATACGGCATGACCACGTCCAGGCTGGTATTTCGGCCTTCATACCGCCACCGCACTTGGGGCATCGCTGATACACGAAAGACTCATCTACGCATTTATGGTCTATCGGCGTAAGAAAGGCTCCATCTATCATATTCACTCCTTATCTTGTGTAGTTAGTGTTACACCTCCGGCTGAAGGGGGTTCCCATTAAATTCCGATAACCCCCTTGATGTTTGGGTGCCTAAATGTATCAGGCTTCAGGACCTTCCCATCCTCTCTGTGATGCACGGAGCCGTCAGGGAATACCTTCGACATATTCGACGAGTGTATCTCATTAAATATCGACTCCATGTCAAGTCCAAATGTAACTCCAGCCCCCAAGACTACATAGAGCAGATCGCCAAGGGCATCGGCTATTTCAACAATATCCCTGGCAGCAATTCCGTCTCTCAGCTCCAGAAATTCTTCCCTTATAAGCTCTATCCTTAGTGCCATATCTTCGGGCGACGGAATCGTGGGAACGTCATTTATGGTTGAGCCAAACTTGGCGTGGAACTCCCTTACTTTTTTTTGCATGATTTCCTCCGTTGGTCAGGGAGGGTCGCCCCTCCCATTATTAGCCAGCTTGGTTAAGCGAATATGTAAAAATATATACCGCTATTTGCCCTCAATCGAGAATATTATCGTTTCGCCCTTCATGTTTTTGGCGACGATAAAAACGTCAACTTTTTGGGCTTTTTCAGAGAGAATTGCCCTTCTAATATTTTCACGATACTCCCTCTTGGCTTCAGTCTTGGCTTTAGATAAAAAATACCCCCTGCTAGCCACAACGACAACCATTAACGTGGCTACGAACACTACGATCATCTTTTTAGCTGACGGCATCTCCACCACCCTCCATCTCTCGCGCTGTCTGAGCAATACACTTCTCGACCACCTTCCCTATGGCGTCTGAGCAAGAAGACATTGGAGACTCGCTGTTGTGAGCGTGGCACGTACCACCCTTAAGCATATGGAGCAGCTCGTCGGGGCTCCCACCTATCTGTATGTAATTTGATATCAACATGCAAATGGTCTGTATCTGCACATTCATACATCCACCTGATTTCCCGGCGTTTGTGAGGATCTCGCATAGCTTCCCGTCCTCGGTGAAATTCGCCGTCACATACATCTTCCCGCATCCGGTGGTTACCCGCCTTGTCATCCCCCTTAACATGTCTGGACGCTTTAATTTCTTTGGCATCGTCCTACCCCCTTTTTGCGGTAGCGTCATTAAGATCGACCAGGAGTTTCTGAATCTCCTCGATGGTCATTTCGTCCGCAGACGTTGGATACTGATCGCGTATCTTCTGATAATCGGCTCGCCTCTTTGCCTTTGTCATAGCTGTTTTAATGTCGATAATACGACCTATGAGTGCCTGCCTATCAAGCGCCGGAGTCGTCTCTGATCCCTGGAGCACTTCTTCTCTGGTTGTTACCAGTTCCGGGGCCGAGTCTTTCTTTTCTGCTTTAGCAGGGGAACCTACGCTGGCAGGGCCACCAACGGGTGTGGCTTCCGCCTCCGCCGTGGCATCTACATCCAACGCGCCGCTCTCAAGCCACGCCTTGAGTTCTCTTCCTGTCTCGATTCCGGGCTTGAAAATCTTGCCATCGAAAAGCGATGTCCTGTCTTTTGTGGTTGATGCATGGTGGTCCTGGGTGATATCCATGAAGACGGTAAACTCGTATTCCATGCCATCCCTCTGGATCGGGGCCAGGCCGAGCTTTTTTATCTCCTTCTTCCCGCCATTGTCCTGCTGAGTATATTCCATCTTCGATCTCATGGTGGCGATCACATGGCATTTACTCTGCAGCATTGCCTCAACGAGCGCGTTATGCTTCGGGGTAACGAATCTCCAGGCTGTGAATGAGTTTCCACGGCCAGAATCCGTAATTTTCCCTTGTATGTCCAGAATACCCCCCTCGCCGGCCCACGCGTGACTGAGCGAATCGAGGATAACTATGTCGTATCCGGCTTCCTCGGCAGCCCTTATCGCCTCGATATACTTATCGGGGGTAAACGGAGCCTCAAGATCAATTTTGTCGAAGTCGCATACGTGGGAATAAAGGTCTGCCGACCTATGCTCTGAGTCAACAAGCGCGATCTTGCCCTTTGGGCCTACAACGCCCATAGCCACAAGAAGAGACGACATAGTCTTCCCAGCTCCAGCAGGACCGGACACCCCGAGTCGCAGTTTTGCCTGTTTCCTCTCTGCTTTTCTGAAAGTTACTGCCATGTGGTTACCTCCTCATTTATAACAAACAGTTCCTGTGCCCCAGCGTTAACATAGTTGGGGAAAAAATCCATGTCTCTACATAGCTTGTACTTTTTTACCAGGCCGACATAGTCGGAGAACCCATCCATCAACGTCTGGCATGGCGACGTGAGCGTGTAGCACTCCGTCCTAAAAGGGGCAGTCTTCTCTACGGCGATAAAACCAAATTTCTCGACATTGAGCGATGGGACAAGCAGCTTAAGGGCATGCATGTACATTGCCGCCTGCCTGTGATACCCATACTTCTTTATAGAGTATGCAAATGACTTCTCGTGCGCGTTTTCGGTCGTCTTGAGGTCGACGATCATATCTTTGTAGTTGCTGGGAAGCCTATCGATTCTTCCTTTGCATCTGACCCCGATTGGGCTACCGTCAAAATCAACGGCGTCCCAGATAATAGTAATTTCAGACTCTCCATCTTCAAGCCAGTCTGCTGCAGTCGGATTACAGTGGATAGCCCTATCCATGCTTATAATGTCGAAATATTCCGACTCCTTTATGACAGACCTGTCTCCGACCGTCTCCATGAACTTATCCCACACAGCCTTCTCTTCCTTCTTCTTCTTTCCCACTCCGGGACCGACAGCGAACTGCTCTTTCAGGGCGCTCTCGCCCTCTAAGACGTACGCGTGGCATGCTCTTCCAAGGTTAGTTGCCTGCGTGTCACCGCCTCCCAAAAGAGCGTGTGCCGGCGTAATCGCAAGCCTACCAAGAAGGGAGTTGCTGGCATACGGGAGAGCAAGGTAAGTATCAAACGGAATCCCATGATATATGCCAGGCTCTAGGCTATCCACGAACCCTCCTCGTCCTAAAGGTAAGCGAGTCGTGCTCGAAAAGATAGTCGCTATCCGCAATACCGCTCAAGACGAAAAACGACTTAAGCTTTTTTGCGTCATCAGCGTCAAGCATAATCATATCGATACCGCGCTTCTCGTACTGGCCAAGAACTGCCTCGAATTCCTCATCGCTTTCCGATGTCATTACTAGTTTTTCGAGCTCCCTAACGTGCTGCTCAACGGTTTTTCCCAT
>JAEHJW020006611.1_pt1 | contig 83595 bp, 97 predicted proteins | sample 9271431 | NCBI WGS metagenome assembly JAEHJW02
TGAGGATATTGGAAAGCTCTTTGCAGAGACGAAGAAGTATACAGGGGATTCTCTCAGTCGTACGAATACGATATTGGAAATGATTGCTTCTACTGTGAGTCGCAATCCGAACAACCTCATGGAGTTCTACCGACACCAGATCCAAACTGAAGCGGAGGAGAAGAAGGTTAATCCGCGTTTCATTCCTTTCCGTAGTGTGTTATACGGAGCCAATAACACCACAGCCAAGCTCTTAGGGGCTTATTTCGATGATAGTCTCTTATCTGCCTTGGTGAATCCTAGCGAGCGTACCGAAGGCGTTGAAACCATTTTGAGGAGTTAATGCGATGAGTAGTGTTTTAAGGACAGTTTTGAATTATCAAGAACAGAATACGGATTATTTAGCTTTGGAAGAGGCTTCTATTGAAAGAGATATGGGAGAATTAAGTAAACAGAATGTTACTATCGAAAGCCTTTATGCATTGGCAGACTCTATTCAGAGTCTGTCGGCTTCTAATGAAGACTTTAGTAAACTGACTTCCAAGGTTTCCTTGGAAGGAGTCATGGATTCTATTTTCGAGCATGCTAAGAAACTAGGAACCAAAATAAAAGAGATCTTTAAACGAATCGTTAAATGGTTTAAATCCGTTCTGAACAAATTCATTGATTTGTTCAGAAAGAAAAAAGAAGAATCTAAGAAATCACAGAAAACAAGTACTCCAAACACCCACGAAACCGCGGCTACGCAGCATCAGGAAAACGTTCATAGCGTCAACCATACGAACCACGAACCGCATGAGCAGAAATCGCCGATGCATCAAAAACCGCCAGTATTCGTTTGGACAAACGCTAATATTTCCAGATTACCCGTAGTCTTGTTTGTCTTGGGAAAAGGTCTCCATACACTTCCAAACGAGTTTACTGAACACGATGTTCGTAATTTTCATTCTGACGCACTTAAACAAATGCATGAAACAAACGAATATTTAAAAGAAAATATGGAAAAATTAAAATCAGTGGCGCAAAAAACTCGTCAGACGACAATAGAAAAAATAGCAACTGGCGAAGCTGCTGTCGAAATTTTCAATGAGGTAGGAGCGGTTTTCAAAAAACAGGATCCTACGACTGCTGATGTTTGTTTGAAAAGTATCTTTGGTGATTTCATAATTGAATTTACTAATAAACGCGACAAAACCCACGAACTCGCTGGCGAAATTTATGAATATGGTTATTTTCTAAAATATCACGAGCCTGAAAAATTTATTGAGTTCCATGATGCAAAAAACAAAGCACGTCATTTAGTTCCTGAATTAAACGAACGCAATTCTACAATGCCTAAAATACAAGAAACGTCGTTTGGGCAGATAACGGATTTATTAAGATCTATGAGAGATATGTTCAACGAAGATCGGATAGCAGAAGACCTTTCTACGTATGACCCCGATAAGATAAGAGACATACGTGATGAATATAGCGGGGAAAGCAAAAAATATTTTAGCAGATTTTTGTTAATGAATCGCGATCTTACTAACCACGTTCTAAGTTATTTCGGTGAAATATTTAATTATTTCTCGACAATGCTTTGGGTTATAGAACAAACCACACTCTAAGATTACCATACCAAATCACATGAGGGCTAAATCATGAGCAATCGCGTAACCTACTCCTGTACGGCCCTCATGGGGACGAACAAAACCGGCATTCTCAAACCCGATGCCGAAGGCTACTATCCTTTGGTATTGGGTGCTTTGAACGTCTTCAACAGTGCAGGAGCCTTCTATCCTTTAGGCCCTGCCAAAGAGGTCTTCGAAGAATCGGGTGCATTGATGCGGCGTCTTCGTTCAGGCTGTCTGAAGGGCGAGAATGGCCATCCGAAGAAAAAGCCAGGCATGACTGATCGGGAATATCTGGAACGCATCCTCACCATCGAGGAAACCAATGTCTGTTCCTTCTTCAAGGACGTGACCATTGTGGATGGCGTGAAGGATCCTCAAGGGAATTCCGTCGTTGCGGTCATCGGACAGACCACACCCGCAGGGGTCGCTGGACCGGCACTGAAACTGGCGCTGGAAGACAAGAACCAGAACGTCTGTTTCTCTGTGCGTTCGATTACTGACGATGAGGTTGTAGGCGGTCGACGTATCAAGAACCTGCGCATGATCGTGACCTGGGATTGGGTGACCGAACCTGGCATTGCGGTGGCCAATAAGTTCTCTGCCCCTACCTTGGAACATTTGACTGAACTGACCTTCAACCTCGATCAGGTTCGTGCGATTGAGTCGAAGTACAAGAACAGCTCTTTGGGGATGGAGTCATCGCCCTTGGTGGTGTGTGCTTCGGATATCGAAGAAGCCATGGGCTGGAAACACGGCAGCATTAGTGCCCATCGTCGAGTAAACAATTGGTAAATTAAGGAAGCTATCATGAGTAATGTTTTAAGAGCAGTTTTGAATTATCAAGAACAGAATACTGATTTTATCGCTTTAGAACAAGCTTCCATTGAAAGGGATATGGAAGAGCTCGGTAAACAGAATACTACTCTTGAAAGCCTTTATGCATTGGCAGACTCTATCCAGAGTCTGTCGGCTTCTAATGAAGACTTCCGATGGTCATGTTTTTGAAGAAGAGGATATTAATAAACTACATCAACGTTTTTTGACTATGTTTGACGAAGCAAAACGCATGCACGATGAAAATTTAGATGCCATTGTTCATTTAGCCGCTAAAGCCAGACCAGCAAAAGAAGCGGATTATGTTGATGGTAGTTATGCACAAAGATTACGTGATGCTGTTATGTATCAAGGTAAGTTAGTGTTCAAAACTCCGTTTGGTAATTTTGAATTAACGGTGGATGACAACCATCGTTTTGTCTATACAAAACCAACGCTTGATTACAATCAATCAGGTACTTTTTACTATACAAAAATCAAAAACCTTAATACAGACTCAGCAGATAAGTGTGTGTCTAAGGTAAATTCTTTCTTTAGTAACCTCGATAGTAAAACTACAATTAAATTCAATGAGGCCTTAGGGTACGAAGTTAGTGGAGACGAAATCGCGCGTTTAGCTGGCAACGACGCGAGCAAGAAAAAAAATGTCTCAGATACAACGATGTTAGAAAACCGGCTTGTCGATTTCATGACGACTTACGTTCATATTTTGGCTGCATATATGGGATCTTTAGCATACGTTGTTGGAAAAACTTCGCTTTGAATAATCAGCATTTAGAGAGAGTCGCTAAGGACTCTCTCTATGCCGTTTAAACTGCTTTAGAAGCCCATAGAGCGATTTTATACGGAGTGTGGTATCTTTCTATGAGTTAGAGTTCTATGCCTCTATTGAAAGATTTTACAAACATACATTACATTACTGCGAAGTCGTTGAGTGGACGACAAAGCATGCATGCAATTAACCTCCTAGGAGCTACAACGATGTCCGAATACAAAATCAAAGACGCTACCCGCCAGTTGGCCGAAAGCGCCAAGTCTGAAATGACAATCGATTCTGCCAACGGCAAGATCACTTTGGCGGAAGGGTGGTTCGAAAAGGGCCTTCCGGAAGGCGTCGATATCAAAACCGTCAAGAAGGTTCAGACGCACAACACCCAAGCCTTCAATGCCTTGGCACTTGCTGTGGGGGAAATCGCGAACGAGAAGGTCTTCGTCGAAAACCCGCAGCTCCAGTCTGTTCGCCTCGATGCGTCGTTCGGATCGGATCGCGTTGGAATGACTTTCGAGCGCGCGGTTGAGGACAACAACGGCACGCAGCACGGTGTCTTCAGTGGAACGTATACCACGGCTGCTGCACGGACTAATGCCGAATTCAAGGAAATTCGGCAACATCTCAGCGATCAAGCTATGGCGGCCATTCAGGAAGTCATGGCTTCCTAAACGACACAGAGAGAAGCCTATAGCCGGCTTCTCTCTTTTTTTGGAGCAGTCATCATGGGATTCGATCTTGATAAGTGGGGACTCATCGGAGCGCTCCTCGTGTGTAACTTACCGGAAGAGACGTTTAAAAAGATAGAGGCTGAGATCGACGAACCTCATCTTTATTTCGAGAAGGTTTCGAAAATGCCATTCCGCGAACTCATCGTGGAAGCACATCGGCTCGGTGTGCGGCGTGTAGGGGATACTCTCAATACGGACGTTGCGCCATTCAAGATTCCGGAATCTTTGCTTTACAAATCGACCATCGATGGCCGAGGACGCGAGTGGTTAATGGCGCGCTATAAAGAACATCTCATCCAGAGCCAAAGGCTACGTCCAAAGGCTTGGGATGGTCTGCTATCCACTATCCTTATGGATGGCGGCATCGAGTGCGACGAGGACCAGAAGAAAGTTCTGGCCGACGTCATCAGACAGTACTTCGAGCAGCAGGGAAAGGAATACTACACTTGAGGATTGGGAAATGGGCCTCTTAGAGATCGCAGCGGCATCGCACCAAGGAATCCAGAAGCTCCTGGATAAGGAGTCTGGACGAATACTTCAGCCAGCCAATTTCAGTTTACAGACCATCGGAATGGATGGTTTGTCCGTCGAGAAACTGGCTAAAACCTTTTCCAAGATTTGGCATCTGTTCGCGAACAGAGAACTCAACTTCGACACCAAATGGTCGGAGAAGGTCCTGAAGATAGCCAAGGACGAAGGTCTTAGTAGGACAGAAGTTTACGTCTTCGAATGTTGGGCATTGTCGTTTTGCTCGCTGCTGACTGGCCTTACGTTCGAATACAACATGGTCGTATGGCACAGACGCCGAACCGAACGAGACGACTATCTGTTGCCTGAGCCCGAAGCGAAAATTCTAATGGCCTACGGACTCCATACCGTGGCGCGGTTATATAAGGTTAACGGCGCTCCAATGCGTCTCAAATTGCCAGCCTCTAATGTCCTGACAAAACATTTTGAAGCTGGCCAGCACCAATCTTTTGAGGAAGACTATCTGCTGCTTGAGAAAGCAGCCGGTTTTAAAGACTCAAAGATTCGTAAACGCGAACTGATCGAGCAATTCGATTCGGTCTATGCTTCAGTAGCATTTTAACCCCCCACCGGAGTCATCATGAAAGTAATTCCGCGCGCCAACACCCGTCCCGGTAAGGACGGAAACATGTTCCCGATTGCCTGGATCAACGGCAGCATTTGTTTCTTCGGCAAGGATGTCCCAGTCGGCGAAGAAATCGAGATCATGATCACGGGACGCTCGAAGACGCAGATTCGGTTACCCGATGGCACTCTTCAGCCTGCTACGCTTTTTGTCGCCCCGGTGGGCGAAGGTCAGACTCTGATGTCGGTGAATGGTTTCGAAAGTGACTACATCCGTCAGAAGGAACCGAAGCCTGGCGAACCGACTCACCGCGAATGTGCGTCTGCTTTCCTCTCGGTCGACCGCAAACAGAAGGTCATGTCGGGCCGCATTCCAGTCTACAGCACTCACGCAGCCATGGGTTCGAAGGCTGATGCGGACAAGCTCTATCAGTGTTGCGTTTGGGTCGAGGCCGTCCAGGGCCGCAGCGGCCTTTATCGTGCTGTGGGTCTCGACGACGTCAAGGACATTGACCATATGGTGGCACATCGACTCGGAGAATTCGAGCCTACCGTGCGCCAGAACAACGACGAACGCGCTCAGCGTTCCAATCGTGGCGGATCCAAGGCTATGGAGCATGCGTTCAAACGCGCCTCCTCGGCAACCGAAACCAGTCCTGCTTAAACGCATAGAAAGGAGGGTCGAACGACTCTCCTTTTGTTTTAAGCATCCCTTCTTACTTTTTTGAATCGAGGCTACTTTCATGTCACTACGGAGCGATGCTGAAAATGCGATTTTGCAAAACCTTCTAATCCCGCTTCAGAACGAAATTGCGGCAGCCGTTTTGCCACTTTTCCAACTGGGTGGCGCCTACGCCAACGTACTGTGCGCATACAGCGCCACGACACTGGATGGATTCAATGTCAGTGTTGCTGGCTTTAATGACGTTGCGGGTGGTAACATCATCATCAAGCTGTATGCGGAAGACGTCGTCTTTGGTCGTAACAGCAGTGTTTCGTGGACCTATCGTCAGTCGGTTCAAAACGGCGCAACGAGCAGCACAACCGATCTCATAGACTTGACGGCTGCACAGTTCGCTCCTTACAACGTCTCGATCTTGGCCGCTGGCATTGTCGCCCTAACAGCCTTCCTGAATTCCATCAATACGCAGATTGCCAGCAACAAAACACTGCCGGCTCCTGTGACTACCGTTCCGTTTCCTGCGGCTCCTGCGGCTCCTACGGCTTATAGCGTCACGTTGCAGCCAACCGTCTACCCGACGGCAGTCGTTACCACCGGTACTAATTATACCGTAACGGCTCTAGGCACTACGACGCTAGCGCAATGGCAAGCCATCGATAGTACGCTATCTGCTGTACCTACTGTAGGACAGGCCATAACGACGACTGCTGCCGGGACCATCGTTGGCGGTGGTGAGGTAACGCCAGTCGTTCCGGCCATCCCAGCAGCGGAGGGTATCGTTATGTACCGCAACGGGACTGCCCAGATTAACATCAGTCCGGTCCCTTCCTACGACGTGGCCTACCAGAACACCAATTCTGGAGTGATCTCCATCAGTCCTTCTGGATTGGTGACTGCCATCGGAATCGGAAGCGCCCAGATCCAGGTTGGTCAGTTTACGGACGGCAACCCACAATTCGAAACGATCAACGTGTACGTACCGTCTTAATTCGGCATATCGAGAGAGTCCAAAAAGGACTCTCTCTGTGCCCTGAACTCAACTTCTCTTATTCGGCACCTATCAAGAAGGAACCAATTATGAAAAACGAAACCGACCATGAAAAGGAATTTTGGAAGCGTGGGCTACTGGATTCGTTAAGTGGAACAGCGCCTCTTTCTGTCGAAACATATAAGAAGATCACGGAAACTCAGGAAGATTTTTGGAGGCGCGCGCTCGCCCAAGAAATACATGAAGAATTCGTTAAACACACACGCACAAAAGGAGCTCCAAAACCATGAACCATTCAAACGAAACCGAAGCCATGGACCAAGCCAATACCAACATCGAGACCGACCGCGACAAGGTCACTGAACTGGTCGGCGTCATCATGGCCAATAGGACGGAGTTTTACAAGAATCCAGTAGCCGAATTAGGGGCAGCCATCGGTCAGGAGATCGTGTTCGACATCATCCGTCAGTTTTATGCGATGGGCAATTCGGATACGTCGCCGGCGCTGACGTATGACATCTGGAAAGAAATCACGGAGCGTTGGGCGCCAGCTGCCGGGGAAGACCGTACGAAAACGGAGAAAGTACTCATCCCGGCGATCATCGAATGCGTACGTCGGTTGTCGCTCCCCATCGGCGTGATTGTGGCTGAGTTTCCGGCGACCTTCCAGAAGGGCTGCGTGATTCAATTTACGTTGTACAAAGACTATGGCTCGAGCCATGCGGAAACGGAACCGAAGCCTGAGCTATCGGCAGACACCAAGGCGATCATCGATGCCATCGAGAAACAAACGCGAGCCTTCAAAGAACTCCTGTCCACTCCATCAATGTCGTCTATACAAACACCATGGGGTCGTATGCCTATGCAGCCGATGCCCACGCAACCTCCGATGATGATGCCTATGCAGCCGATGCCTCCGTTTCCCATGCAGTTTACTCGACCGTCATTCTACGGTCAAGGACCCAATCCTCAGTCCTGGGATAGAAGCCAACCGTACCACCCACAGCCGTTCTTTGGTCCATATGCCATGACACCGCCGCCTTATCCGTTTGGCAATAATCCTCAGCAACAGGAGACATTTTATCCGAGAAGCCATGACCGATTCCAACCCAACCGATTCGATAAGATGTCCGATAACTACCAGCTTATCAAGGTCGTTGTACAAGCGATACTGGATAGGATCAATGTGTGCGGGCCCGAATCGTTCTTCATGTCGAAGATAGTCAGCTCTATAGTGCCTGGCGGCATAGATGTTTGTGAATTGGACCACAAGGCCTGGAAAAAGATACTGGAGGGTGTGGGAAGATTCCACGATGGGGTGTACAAATTAGACGTTCGACCTGCTACAACAACGTCAGGAATAAGGGGCGTCGAAATTCACATCAGCTAAAAATCAGGCATAGGCAGGGATCGTTTGGATCCCTGCTTTTGTGCTACTTTAATAGGAGGTTAGTTATGTCAATTTTGACTGGCGATGAACTGATACGGTTTTTGAGTGGAGCAATCCATAACAGAATTATAAACCGGATTGGGTTCCCTCTTTTCATGGCATCGTGCGAAGCGTCATGCGTAGTTGATGGCGGAACCGATGCATTAACCGACGATCAAATCAAGCTCATTGAAAAGACGGTCAACGAAATGCATCCTAAGTACATGTGGGTGCCAGAAGTCATCGAGCACGGTCTGTACATCCATGTTCAGCGGTCTGAGACGACACATGGCATAACGGGTCTCGAGATCATGTATAGTCCAAGCGCGGAACCGATACCACCGCATTACTACTCTCGTTAGGAGATTCATTATGTCTGATTCTACCAGTGATGAACCGATGAACGATCAACAACGGCAAGCTGTAGAACAAAAGCTCGAACATCTGCTCGGCGATAAGGACTATTCGCGTGGTCTTGAGGTTGGTCAAGAGAATAGCGAGTCTGGTTTGTCGAACGACGCCAAAGCGATCATTGCGGCGATTCAAGACCTCAAGGCTGTTGTGGTGGCATCAGCTCGTCCAGTTATGTCGACTCCTTCGCCTGTTTTTGTTCCCGGTAGTAGATCTCAGACAAGCAAAACCGAGGGGTCTCATAGGGACTTACACTTCTCTGATCCCGATGAGAAGTTGTTGGCCGAAAACCTGGTTAAGGAGTTTGCCACTGGAGACATTCGCGAGTGTGGCTTCGACTGCCTGATGAAGAACGACGGAACCTGGTCGGTATTGTCTGGATTGCCAAACGAACTTATCACCACGGCATGTGCAGCAGCCTCCTATAAACTCGGAATGACAATCGTCAAAAGTCACGTTGAGGAAGATACAGATGGTTTCCATGACGTCGTCTGGTTCAAGCGAGTGGACTAGCAACGACCGTTTGAGCCCAAGGACGGATCCTTCACTTTAGGAGAGACGTGAATATGCACATCGATAACGATACAGATAATCAGAAACAGGACAGCATCAATCAGTTTGCGAAGTATCTTACCGACACATTAGCGGGACAACCGCTTGGCCGCACGCACCAGTACGCAACGTTGCAAACGCGTCAAAGGCGTCGACGTCAAGTACTTCAACAGCAGTGTGTCCGGGATCATTGGACGACACGTATTGGGGCTGAAGCTCGTCGAAATTCCGGATAAGGGACACTGCTACCTTTCGCACTTCGTTCTCAACCGACCTGTCCGACACATTAAAGAGGGTCCTTAACGGGACTCTTTTTTTGACCTCTTCTAGAAAGGAAACGATGTCATGTTTAAAATATTCCATTCCAAACCCGATCCCATACGCCATTGTAAGGTCTACAAGGCGGTAGGCTGTGCTCATGTCGACGGTCCTCTTTGCGATTTGACGACCTGCACTATCGAGGTCAAGGCTGTTATTCGTCCTAACGGCATTGAACACGTTACAGACACGTCCTCCGAGCTCAAACAAAAGCAAGAAGACCTCGAAAAAAGGCTATTCGATCACGAAGGTCTGGACAAAATCATCCGCGAAGCCAATAAGGAAGCTGCTGTCGAGGTCTTTGGACCCGTGGAGAAACCCAATGATTTTTAACTCACGTCAGGAATTTTACGAAGGCTTCTTTTCCAACTACTTTCGGTACTCAAGACTCAGCGAGACGCTGCACGACCGACACCATGGTAGAGAGTTTCGTGGAAAAGTAATTCGTTTGTTGGGTAGTCTGCTTTTCGATAAAGCGCCGATTTTGCGTTATACGACATGGAACGACAAACATACGGCGATATTAGGGAGAAAGGACGACAATGTTGCCTTTCTTGAAACGTCTGGTCACGTTTTGACCAAAGACAAATTCATCAAATACCCGACGTATGCCGATCCCAACATACCAGTCGTTACGCTCGGCGACAACTCGATCAACATCACATTCGACAAACCTGGTTATCAGCTCATCAAGAACAACATTCAGGTCATTACGAAGCCAATCGCGTTCAATGCCGGACAACCTCTTGTAGATCCGCTAAACACATGGAGACCTGTTTCTGAGAAGTGCTTTATGCGTTGCGCCTCCAGCGACTGGAACCCTACCTGTTTTTCGGTAACGGAGACTGAAAGATTCATTGGCGGTCTTGTTCGGCCAGGTCAGGAAGGGGAATTCGTTTCCATTCCCCTTAAACAATTGGAGTACTTGTTTCAGCAATTAGCTATACTCGGGTTTAAGCCAACAAGGTCGTCGTGCGATAGCCTGTTTGTTGTTGGCGAACTCAGCAACGCCACAACCATTGTCGATTCGTTTGTTTTCGAATTCAAAAACGACGACCCTGCTAGTAACCTATTGGCAGTCATTCTGAACCTTGAGACCTAAATCGTGGACGAAAAAGATTCCGAAAGTGCTGTCGAAATACTATCCGAAGATTTTGATCAAGACCATCCTGGCTAAGGCACAAAAGAGACTCCCCGAAAGGAGTCTCTTTTTTTTTTGTGTCGTTAGACAGAGATCGCAGAAGCTGCGGCATTGGCAATCTGCTCGGCGTAGCCGTTGGCAGCTGCCATGACATCAGCATCGATCTGCTGAACAAACGCAGGACGCAGGTTCGGGTTAGCACCCGTGAGGTTCATCTGATCCAGCATTTGCTGAGCCAGCTGCATCACGCCGATACCAACCTGAGTGATGGCCGTGAACTCGATCGAGTACTCAGCCTGTTCACCAGCTGCGGTCTGATCACGACGACCGACGATGTCCCCGAGACTTCCCTTCGGATACATGTTGGTACAGAGCCATGCTTCCATCACGTTCTTATGCAACGGATCGGGCTCAATGAACAACATGGTTGCCGAGTAGAAGTCAGGAAGGTTATCCGTAGGTTGTGCACCCGTACGAGTGACAACGTTCGGGAAACCCGTGATAGGGTCCATGATCAGTTCGGTTGCCCAGTCACGCAGGAAGTAAGAAATCGGCTTGCCGAACTTCTCGTTCCAAGTGAAGCTTGGGTTGGACTGAGCACGGGTGACCTTCGTCGGATCTTCCTGCTGTTCGCCTGCACCGCCAAAGGGAGTCCCTTGGGTCTCGACGGTCAGAGTCTGGTTCAGACCTTCGATACGCAGAGCCTTCAGTTCCACCAGCGCCTTCAGCGTATTCACATACACATCGGGGTTAGGCAGGTACTGGAAGCCAGCTGGCGCCTCAATCAGCTTACAGATGATGTTACGACGGATATACTGGGCATTGCTTACCCAACTAGGGTAGTCAACCTCAAACCCGTTTTGACCGCCAAGCGTCGGGTCGAGGGTCGGTGCAGACCGACCCGCGTTGAACGCTGCTTGCCCTAAAAGAGCATTAGCTAAACGTGCCATACTGAACACTCCTCATTAAGCTGCGGTCGTCGGGAGTGCCGACAGACGCTGTGACGTGATCGTGAAGGAACCAACCGTCTTCTGGTTGTCGCCGTACATGCTGATCTGGGTAGTCCAGCTGTAGCCGCGAGCCTGATCGTTCTGGGTCACTGTCGTGTTGGGAACGATAACGTAACGGCCAGCGAAGGCGCCATTCACAGCTTGCGTGATGAGGTCGTTCGAGTTCTTGATCAACTGAGCATCCGTTAGACCAGACGTACCCGTCAGACTACGCCACGAGTTGAGCGCAACCTTTTCGAGGTATGCGGCAGCAACCATCGCGAACATCGACGTCAGGATAGACGTGTCGTCCGGATAGACGGTACGCCATGCCGGGAAGAACAACGAGTTCATGTCGAAAGACTGAACCGTGTTGATCGCGTCTGCCCAATCGGTGGAGTAGTTCTGGAACGACTGCCACGTGTTGTTGACGTTCGAGAAGAGTTGCACTCGGTTGTTCGTAGAACGAGGAAGGTCAGGCATAGCCGATTGCTTCCAGGTTCCGCCTGCGCCCGACATCGCAGCGGCAAACTTACTGGCAACCTCGATCGTGAGCGGCAGGAAGCCGTACTGAGGAGCCTGAATCAGTTTACCGGAGTGTCCGAAGATAGCACAACGAACCGTAGGCGTGCCGTAGGCATCCGATTCTGGATACATCTGAGCAGCAACCTTCAGCGCATAACCGATGGACTGTTCCTGCGCCAACGTGAGCTGGGTGGTTTGCGGAGTCCAGTTCGTCATCGTGGCATCCCAGTTGCCTAGGTAATGCACCGACAGAATGGCACAGACGTCTTTACGGGCGCCAACCGGAACAACCAGCGTCTTCTTGGTAGCGATACTGAAGCCAGTGTCGTAGAGGTGGCTAAAAGGATAGCGAGCATCGTCCAACAAAGGCCAGAAGTTGTTGTCGGGGCCGATGTACGAACCGAACTGCGACATATAAGCATTGACAAGCTTGTCGTAGTTGGCCAAGGTCAGCGTGCCGTCAGCACCGCCGGTAGCGTAATGGACAGCGATGAGGTTGTTGTCCATCGACGTAGCCGTCGTGTCGCCGTTGGCCGGAGCCGTCACTTGGATCGACTGATACGGGATACCGTTGAAATCGGTAGCCGTCAGAAGATTCATCAGACCCGCGTTGGTGGCGTTGGTATAGTCGACAGGAATCCAGCCGTAGCCAGAAGTCGCAGACGTATCGCCAGCCAGAGCGGCAGCTTCCGAATTGAACAGCTGCTGTTGAACGGTGTTGATGTTGGCCGTATACAGATTGATCTGATTGAATGGAGCATCGATCTTCGGGCCAGCGACAGGCTGCATATTCTGATACGCCGGGATAAGCCCGTCGTAAGCAGAGACAGTCGTACCGAGGTTGGGATCGACAACATTCGGGGCCAAACAGAGGTCGAGCGACAGAGAACCAGTTTGGGTGGTCGTGATGACGGGCATGACGCTGTTCGGCAACAGTTCGACGAACTGGAAACGATACAGGTACTGCTTCAGCTGCTGCATCAACGAGACGTCTCCAGGCATACTGGAAAGCGCGTTCGGAGCAGACAGACGCAGGCCAACGTTGTTGCCGTATGCGCCGTAACTCTGAACAAGAAGATCGACAATCGGGTAAACAGTGGACTTGTTGGTCGATCCCGTAATCGTCAGGAGGCCCGTCGAAGGATTGCCTTGGCCAAACATCTGGGCTTCGGTCGTAGCAGGAGCAACGATCGGAATCAGATTGGCATGCCAGACAATATTAACGCCAGCCACAGTCACCGGAGTGTTCGTGGTAGCGTTCATGAGGGGCTGCGGTAACCCATTCGAGCCAAGAACGTATTGGCCCGAAGCGCTGCGCTGGTAAACCGGCACGGCAGGGTTAGCGATGACTTCTACCGACAGTCGCAGAATGGCCAGCTGGGCATCGGGCGGCAGAATGCGAGCGACGAAGACCTGACTGCCCTGATCCAAAACGGTCTGAGCCAAAATCGATTGGTGGTTGAAGTACGGCTGACGCGAATCGAAAGACGCGGAACCGAAAATAGTATCGATGGCATTACCATCGACCAAAGTCGGTTCGGTGGTGCCGCGCTGAGTAAACAGCGGGACTAAAACGCAATGCGAAGACACCTGCTGCTGTACCGCAGGAGGCGCCTGTGTCGATTGATCCTGGATCCCTTGCAAATATCCTTTCGGGACCGCACTTTGAATCACTGACATGGTCAACTCCAGGAGCTAATTTTGTGATAGTGATAGGCCTTTTTTTACATGCATGGCGCAGCAATTCGAACTAATTCGATTGTGCGCAGAATTTCCCCAGCGGCTAGGCAACACTATGGCTTGTCACCTAACCCCAATTCGGTGTCTACTTAAGAACCGAATGGAGGGATTTTTTAACACACCTGCTTTATAAACAGCAGATCTGTTTCATAGTATACTTTCAGCAAAGCCAAGTCGGCACTTTATTTAAGAGAGGTTCAGGCGATGATTTTGACACCCTACCAGACCACCCCTTGCAAGGGTTATAACATTCTCAAGATTGTCCATGAAATCTCTACTCGCCAAAAAATGCATTATGGCGACAACACCATCCTAGTAGCTTTTGTCGATAAACAAGCTCAAGCCGTCTTTTATGGACAAGGCAACGACGAACGAAGTGCGTGCTACGTCAAGCTTGTAACCAATGGCGCCAGCGACATTCCTCCCTTCGGACATCCCATTGTTGTCACGCATCACTTGGATCTTTGGAATAGTTTTGTGCCGTTGAGCGAAAACAACATTCATGGTTCGCAACCCGATGGGCTCGATGTCTACGTCGATGTTCGTAACTTCAGCAAGGTGACTCGAGAAGATACGTTGGTTGCGACTAACAACCTCGACATGAACTTCGCTGTTTCTCGCGGGATCGCTTCTTTACATTGGGCTAGCAATGGTCCTTATGGCTTTAGCGCTACTGGCAACTTTGCCATGACTGTCTACGCTCGTTGGATTAGCGATCAGCTTACGCGTCGTTTAGCGCTTTCGGCTGAGACTCAAATCAAAACGACTGTCTTGGCGGCATTCTTTTTTGGCTGTCAGTTCATTGTCGGCAATACGTTGACCGAGGATGACAAACTCAAGATTGCTGGTCAGATCAGTCGCTGCGTACACACGTCAGTTGAAGCCATCATGAAGATCATCGAACCCCTTGGCATGATCAGTAACATCAACCAGTTCGTCGCCGCACTGAAGGAGTTTGGGGAATCCGTACGTTTCGAGGAACTCAACCCTGCTCTCATCTATGCGATTCTTGGCGGCAGCTGGTTCGGTTTTAACAAGTCCGAGAACGTCGCTGTGGCGCTTGAACATGTCCCGACCTTCATGACGCTTCTTTATTACGCTACCGTTGAACGAGGCTATCGTAATACGATCCTTGGTCAGGCAGCCAAAAACAACGCCAAAGCAGATAGCGATAAGCAGTTCTGTAAATCGTTCTTACACATCCTCATGAATTAAAAGGAAACTAGGCCATGGCAGCTGCGTCCTTTCTACAAAGCGATGCACTTAAGACTGTCTGGTGTGCTCCGAACCAAAACCGAACGATCATTACGGCGCCAGCCAAGATCTCAGGTCAGTACGGAACTACCTACAGCGTTCGCGTCATGATGCAGGTCTACCCGCTGCCGACACAGGCAGCTGGTGACTACTACTTTGTTTACCAAATCGGACCAGCCCCAGCCGTACTGTTTAACCTGCTGGGGATTCCAAAGAACGTGTGGACGAGTTGTGCCGATATCTGCACTTCGGAATCCATGGTCATGTATATCTACAACGAGAACGGCATCAGGGCTTGTTTGAGTCAGTGCTATCTTCGCTTTAACAGCGACGGTAACCTTGTGCTTGCCGTTCTCGTTAACGATTCCATCCCGACGTTTTTCGAAACACAAGCCCTCCATTTCCAGATGAACTCGAATGCTTATTTCGATTCGATGTATTGGACAAACGCAAAAAACAATGCTGGACTGCCTTTGGCTCCAGCAATCCAATATGCCTCAATCACGCTACAGACCAATAGTGACCTTTCTGGTTTCTTCAATCAGGTCAACTCGATGATACAGGCCACTGTTCCTAGCGCTGGCCTCATTATCTCCAGGAATGGTAGGTACTATAACAGTCTGTCTCAGCTAAATACGGCTGTTATTGGCGATACCATCGAGGTTTTGGTGGATGCCTCTGTTAAGAGCACGTATGTGCTTCCTTTACCAGAAATGCCTAGCTTCACTAGTGTTCTGGATGCGGGTGTCGTCAAACGTGCTTTTATGGCCGATACCAACTACTCGGTGATAGACTTCAAAGATGACGTCGATTTCTTTATGATATCGCAGACCAACTCCACCGAGCCGAATGGGTTGTATTTTAACCAGGACAACAGCAACTGTGTTCGAATGCTTACGCACAATGCTTACGCTCTTCAAAACACGTTGCTACAGAACATGCTGGCCAATGACACGGTCTTTCATCAGGAAACCGATGTGAGCATTCAGGCTGTCGTGAGGCACTCGGGCACCGAGAGAGTCGTGGGGACAGTAGCGTCGCGTATTGCTGACCTATACAAAATGTCATTGACCGATATGCTGGGGGCCATTGCGTCTGTCAATGCATTGATTCCGGAATGGCAAGCAGCCAACCTCGAGAACAGTCCCTACACCGCCATTATGGGCGAGTGGGACAGTCAGGTAACCGCCGATCAAGTAGAACTGGCTCTAGGCTACGATGCTTTAACGAGCGAGTACGCCAATCCTTATCCGAACTTTGGTCAGGAATTGGCAGGCCTCAAGGAAGACAGCTATACGCTTCCCGAGGGAATCTATCAGGCCCTGGCCACGACCTACGACCAGAACGGCAAGCTATTGAGCTTCGAATCAGGCACACCAGATCCCATTCAGGTCGTTCCTCAACCGATCGCTACTGCGGCCCTGGTTGAACTTGTTCCCGGAAGACTCTATGGAGCATCGGAAGCTGCCCATTACATGGGTTGCATGATCGTCAACGTTCCTCTTCCTCTGACACAAACTGGTTTCCGTGCGTACGTAACGCCGATCGATAACAACGGTAATCCTACCAACCAGTGGCTTGATGTTACGGCAAACGCCCAAGGACTGTTTTCGTTATCCGCCAATGACTTGACATTGACCTGGAATACGACTCTCCTGACGACCGAAAACTACTATCCCTTGGTGGTGGTTGGCGATATTGCGCTGATGTATCAGATTCCTTTCGGTACGGTCTATCCGGGTTACATGAGTTTTAGTCTCCAATGCAACCAGTGGTATGTGCCAGCGAAACTCTCGGCCACGAATCCGCCGGTTTTCCAAGCAAATGTGGTGGCCCCTATCCCGTTTCGATCCATGGATATTTTCATGGATGGGCAATCGCTCATTGAGGGCATCGACTACGTTGTTAACTGGCCTACGATTGTCATAAGCAAGCAACCTTCTGAGGCTGTCGGAATAGCGCCAACCATTTACGTTCGTTGCTACGGACTGCCAGACTTCAATTCAACGACAAACTCTTTTGTTCGAAATACTCCTACAGAAACAGGGTTCGTTGTGAATGGTCTGATTTCGATGGATTCTAACTATCGTATTCGTCACGAAAGAAACCAGAGGGTGGTGGTCGGAGGAGCTGTCTTAAGTCCGTCTGTATCGTTGTTTGCTGAAGACAACATTGCCCCTACCTTGAGTTCTCCGCTAAACGGCGCGCCCTATAGCGTTATGGACATCGTCATGCCGGTGGAGTTTTTCACCGACCAGACTACGACGCCTTTCAGGGCAGTCGATCAGTCCATCGATACGCGCGTAAGTCAATACCTCACTGGCAAGGTTAGTAAGAGCCAGCCGTTGGCCATTAACCCCATCCTCGATAAGTACAACCTGTATAGCCCTTTCTTAAGCGCCATCATTACAGGGTTTATCGACGGGACGTTCCTGAACCAGGGGCAACTCAACGCCGCATACACCAACCTCAATGTAGCGTCGTGGCTAACGCCATTCATGTTTTTGATTCCGTTCGATCCGACGCAAAACAGCAACCTCAATCCCTCGTATGTCTACGTTAGGCCACATCCGTATCCTCAGGTTGTCGTCGTGACGCAAGTCCAATACGAATTCTTGTTAACCGTCATTCGGGATTACCTATCTGCCAACGCCGGTATTGTAATCGATCTGTCCTCGTACATTCAAATTTCAGGGTGATTGAGAGATGGCTACTATTGTTCCAATTTCAAATCCTCAACGCAGCTTCCAGGTCTGGTCTCTTCCTCAGATCTATACCGGACCCAACGGCGCTGGTGCTTATGTGCCTAATGTCGGTGACCTCATCGTCGATCTTCTGAATGGCTTTAACCAAGTCACTTCCGTCGACTACACGACAGGCCTATCGGTCTGGGTTCCGTGGATTCCGCCGAACCAAAACAACGGGGTTCTGCAGTCGGATGTTCTTTTGGGGTCTGCCCCCGGAGCTCCCTCTGAATCCTACCGTTGCTACATCAATACATCTGTGACTCCTTATAGTCTCAATTTCGACACAGCGCTGTATATCTACTCCTCGAAGGCTGCTTACTGCAAGGTCTTTCTTGGAACGGATATCTCGAGTGCAGGCATCGTTATTTCTGCTCAGGTCGACCAGAACAACAACGTTACGACAGAAAACCTTTCTCTGTCGGTCGTTCAGATGGCCAATGCTAACAACCTAGCCATTTCGAACATCAATGGCGGCGTATCGACCCAAGCGGTACAGAGCGGCGAGCTCGTAACGGCAGTTATCTATGCAGCTGACGGTACAGTGCTTTCGTACTCGAAGCTTCTGGTCTCTAACACCAACTTCAGCCGTCCCCTGAATGCTGCTACGAAATACGTCACTGGCATTGAATTGGTTAGCGACTACCTTTCGTCGTCCAATAGCCAGCTTCTAGAGATCCCTGTTAATATGCTCACGCAGTCTATCCTCCTGCAAGGGAAGGTACTGTACAGCGATGGGTCGTCGGTCATACTGCCTATCGATGGGACTCGGTTCAATCTTGCCGGCATGAACAACTACGTAGCTAGTACCGTCGGGCAACAGGTGCCTTTGGTTCTGATCTACAACTTCGCGTCCAACGAATACGGATACGAAGTCAGCGGTGTCTACCCGAACCGTTTCATGACGGCAGACTACACCATCACGACGATGGCGGTGGCTGGTGCATACAGCGTCAAGATCTACGCAGTCCCGCGTTGGAACGCTTCTACGAACCAATACACGCTTTCGTTCTTCATGTATAACCTGAATAGAAACGCCGTTTACGACGTCACGCCTTACGTTACTATGGTATCGCCGAATGTCTTCAATCCGGCTGCCTATAACACAGCCCAGACGATCGCTATTCGTCTCAACCTCAATCAGGTAGCGCCATCATTCGCGTACTACATCCAGAACCAGACACTGACGCTCGACCTCGAGAGCAACGGTAGTGCTCCTGCGTGGTGGGTGCAGTATAGTCCATCTGGTCCGCAGATGGGCGTTGGCAATAACTACGTGGCTAAGATTAGCTCCACGGGCGTTGCCAATACCTGGAATGTGGATCTATCGTGCGGCTTAACTAACTCATCTACGTGGGTGAATGCGCTTTATAACAACGCACAACCGCTCTATGACCCCGTCAGTGAAGCGGCTGCTCCCACGCCCAACTACGTTCGTGTGATCATCGGAACGAGCTATACGGCCATTATTCCTATCACGTCGTTCAATACTGTGATACCGGCCCTAGTGCTCACTCCGCCAGATCCCATTCAAGGGGACGTGGTATTGCTCGAGTTTCTCTACCGTTCGGGTTCCAACCCTGACCAAGAGCTCGGCTTGGGTGTGTTGCCTATACAGATCCAATAAACTCCATGCCGGAGAGAGGTCCTTAGGGATCTCTCTTTGTGCTCCAAAGCCAGGATTCTTTCATGGAAACCATTTTACACTTATCGGACTGGAATCGTTTTCCACAAGCGATTGTCCATGCCAGTACCAGAAACACGACTTTCTTGAGAATGGCTGACTTATATCGCAGCATGGGGATTAAGAACCATTACTTCCATTTGGCTCTCATCAACCCTGCTCTAGAACACGTCAATCCTTTTGCGCCAGATCTCACCAAAGAACAAATGCTCGCTATCGGGATGGAATGCGGCATCAATCCTTGGTACTATTTCCGTGAGGTTGCGCGCGTGCCGCCTCGTGCTGGCGTAAACCCTGTGCAACTACGGGCCAATAGAGGGAATATAATCCTCTATTGGTGCTTCTTCAACCACATTGACACAATGCTTATCCAACCACGACAAACAGGTAAATCGTTGTCGGTCGACGAACTCATGATCTACTTACTGGATGTTGCCACCAACAACACCCTGATTTCGTTGTTGACCAAGGATAACCCTCTCCGTCAAGAAAACGTGGAGCGTTTAAAAGCCATTCGGGCTTTGGTACCAAAATACCTTACACGTTTCGATCCACGCTCCGATTCGGATAACAAAGAAGGACTGGCCTGCAAGCTTCTGAACAACCGTTACCGCATCGCCATTGGCCAGAACAATGAGATCAGCGCTAACAACCTGGGCCGTGGTATGACCTCGCCGATCATTCATGGTGACGAAACCCCTTTTATCAAGTACGCAGACGTGGTGATGCCGGCCTTGCTGAAGGCGGGTAACGCGGCACGTGACGAAGCCAAGCTTACAGGCGCCCACTACGGCAACATCTTCACGACCACCGCTGGTAAGAAAGACACCCGGTCGGGCCGTTACATGTTTGATTTCATGATGGGCGGCATGATCTGTGACGAACGTGTGCTGCTGGACGCTGGCAGCGAGAAGAACGTGACGGAAATCGTTCGCGTTTCGTCCCACGGCATGAAACCTTTGGTGAACATTACCCTATCGCATAGGCAGCTCGGCTACACCGACGAATGGCTGGCTGAAAAGATTCGAGAATCGGCGTCGACGCGCGACGATGCGGACCGTGACTATTTCAACCGCTGGACCAGTGGTAGCCTGAACTCAGCCCTGTCCATTGACGTCAACGAACAAATCAAGGAATCGATCATTGATGCTGTCTATCCTCAGGTCGTTAAGCAGGGTTATGTTTTACGCTGGTATATCGAAAAGGATGAGATTGCCGAGACACTCAGCAGCGCTAGCTTTGTTATGGGTATCGATACCTCCGATGCCATTGGTCGAGACTCCATCACAATGGTCATCGTCAATGCGGAAACCTTAGACGTTGTTTGTGCGGCTTCTGTCAACGAAACCAGCGTCTTGAAGTTCGCTCACTTTGTTGCTGATATGTTGATTATGTATCCGACAATTACCTGCATCCCTGAACGCAAGTCCAGCTGGGTGGCCCTCATCGAAACACTAATTCTTCGGTTAACTGAAGCTAAGATCGATCCGTTTCGTCGTATCTATAGCGTCGTGGTTGATCGTTCCGAGACTATGGAGACCGAGTATCGGCAAATTCAGAGAGAGACCTACCAACGCGGCAGTCAGTTCTACGAATCAATGAAACGTCATTTTGGTTTCAATACGTCTGGGTCTGGCGAACACTCGAGAAACATCCTTTACACCAATGTCTTCGAACATTGCGCTACTTTAGCGGCTACCAAGATCAAAGACAAGCAGTTAGGCAATGAGTTGTTGGGTCTTGAAACAAAGAATGGTCGAATCGATCACTCCAGCGATAGTCATGACGATATGGTCATTGCGTGGCTGCTTTGTGGATGGCTCCTTATGTTCTCCAAGAACCTAGAGTTCTATGGAATAAAGAGTCCGTTGAGAAAAGCCCATCGACGCAATGATATCGAGTACGATCCCTATGACGAGTTCAAAGATGAGGTTCAGAACAATCTTCTAGCAAAGATCAACGAGCTTATCGATAACCTTAAGAAAGAGAAAAACGAGGTCTTCTCTCAACGCATTGAAGCTCAGCTCAGAAACATCGAAAAGCAGCTAGACGAAGGACATGCCGAAACACTGTCTCTCGACAACGTCATCAAAGAGGCTAAAGAGGAGAGATTGAAGACCATGCGAAGGAATGCGGACGCTAGGGATCGGTATGGATACGATCATAGACCCGTTCAATCTGTCCTCAGTAACAGGAACGATCGGTTTCGTACGAGACCCGATTCATGGGCATAGGGCACAAGAGGGAATCCATTTAAGGATTCCCTCTATGCTGTTTCACGAATGGTTCTCTCTTACAACAGTTTTGTTTTTATCCAGAGCAATCCATTTGCAATCATCAAATTCTTTGATGGTCTCGAAGATATCGCGAAGTGCAGCATTGACGGCTACGCTATGCGGATACTTGTCCTTTTCGCTGACGCCCCATGCCATCGCTGGATAATACTTTCTAGGCAGGTGTTGTATCTTACCGCTTGGACTAGCGATTCGAATATCGACAACATAAGTTACATAAGTTCTGTCTGGCATATACCATCTTTTGAACTTAACGATATGTTCTTGTCGGCGAGACCAAATGAGAAGTTTAGGAGTGTCTTTCACGGAACCGGCTTCGTTACAGATACGATGATAGCAACGTTCGTGATATTTCTCAGCAGTCAACACAGTGATAGTTTCGCTGGGACCTCTTAAAAACCGGTAGATTATGGCCAATATGTATAACGGCCACCAAAGATCTTCATCACGCATGGTTTTTTCTCTATGTGTTTCATTAACCACACGATTGAGACCTTCCGAAGGAGTCAAGTCTAGAAAAAAACAAATCCATATTACAGCTTGGGAATAGAGTTATAGATTCCCATTCATCCTCATTAAAGGAGTATCACCATGAACGGTATTTCATATACGCCCAAGTATAACCTAGGGCAGGTAATTTGGTACGCCAAGAACGGCGGTGTCTTTCCTGTCGTTGTTACGAAGATCTCTTCGCAGCTGAGACGCGACAGAAGTATCACGGACTATTACGACCTCACTGCTCTTACACCAGAAGTGTCCGGCATTGAGGGTTCTGGAGAAAAGCTTCTAGGCCTAACGCCCGAAGAGGCGCTTATCAAGGCGTATGGCGACAAATACGTCCGAGACGGAATGAGCGCTGTCGCTCCTTCTCAACCGGAAAAACCGAATCTCCATCCGATTTCCCGAACCATTGCATCACTGCGACAGCATGGTTCTTCGGAAACCACTGAGCTGGGATTTTCCCCGGCGTGAGGCTATTATGATTGACCGTAAGCGATTCGAAGAAGCCTACAAAGACATGATCAGTAGCGGACCGCGTCATGCCGCGATCGAAGAGATGCTTGAAGGTCTCAGCCATACCGAATGGCTTGTGTCCGTGCGTGTTCTGTCGACATTACTTCTCATCGAATATGAGGCCGAACGACGTAAGACCGAATCCATCGACGACTACAGTGATTGGGTTCTCAACAAAACCTTCAAGCTTATCTGTGATCAGACGGAAGCAGACGAGTCATTGGGAGACCCTGAGTCGATCTTCAGGCGCGCACTTATCGCTTCCAAAAGAATGCTCGAGGCCCGCTACAGAAAGTAGTACAAACGTACTATAGACTATGAGAAATGCTTTTTTCACATGAGGGGAGTATTTGGAAATGGAACTTACTGAAACAATCGTTACGCGTGGTAAGTGGGTCAACGAATACAGCGAATCTGTTCTGTTTGGTGAAGACAGTGGGTCGAAATATAAGACCCACGTTGCCTTGTACCTTAACGACAGCCATCCTTCCGAGTTTTCGCTGATCGTTCCAACCGCCATCGGTTACGAGATCCTCAATCGCGTCAACCACATTGCTGCAATGATGCGGATTCAGAAAATAACGGGCCAGAAGATCATTCCATGCATGGAAGAGCCTCGAGGACTGGCTGTTTTCATTAACGATTCGCTACCGATGGATCGGTCAGTTAGTTATATTGCAGCCGATGGTAGTTTAGTCGGAGGGATGCGGTTTTACAAGATGGGCTGGCGCGACGGTTATGTCCATGCCGAACCCATCAGCGAATGCTTAACGCGATACGGCAAACGCGTTTTGTACGTGAGTGCAGATCCAGCACACCTCGCTTCCATGCGTTTGGATACACTGAACATTGCCGAAATCCCGCCTTTTGTTTACGACACCCTACCTGTCGATGACGACAAATCCTGGTGTGTCGTTTTGAAGAAATACGTTCTTTAACCACTAGTTGCCTTGAAAGGCCTTTCATGGAGTTTGCAAATGGACGATTATGACGACGACGTTGTACCCAATGACATTGATGCAGTTGTCGATATGTGGCTCAGAGACGCATGTTACGTGTGTCACGAGATCACGCGTGTTAAGGTTGTCATGACCAAAGACGGTCATTCGGCATGTATTTGTGCCAATTGCCTCGATCACGATGAGTTTGACGACGAGTACGACGAAAGCTACTGAGCATACAGGGAGTCCTTCGGGACTCCCTTTTGTGTCTTTTTTTTAACTTTGTCCGAGGACTCTAGCCGCAAACCATTGTAGAAACTCGAAGAACTCTAACGCATATGGATCTAATCTAACGTTTTCTCCATGGTCATAGCCGAGTTGCTTCAACTCGCTATTGATCGTCACGGACACGGAAGCTGCTTCTCCATTCCCAACGTCAATCGAAAATAGCATCGTTTCGGAGGTCGGTTTGAATTTTCCAATCTGCTGCTGTTTCTTTTTGACATCGCGTGCCGTGAGCATTGCCAATACCGAAGCCGTTGCACAGCCGTAAACGTTTCCTTCGAAGCCGATGACAAAACAGTCAGTTTCTGGATCGTAAGAACTAATCCTTAAAAACCCTACTTCCTCGGGTAAACGAAGGTGTGGAGAATCTACCTTAAAGACAAGACTGTTTCCTACCGCTTTCGTTCTGTCTTCCAGCTGCTTCTTTCTTAATTCTCGTTCTTGGCGTGTCTGTCGAATTGATACTACGTTACTGAGCATTTCGCGGCGTCCTTCTTTTCAGTCACTTAAAAGCCACTATAGGCCTTTAAACGGTTGCTTATATAACAATAGTGTCTTTGTACCAGTCTTGCTATTGTCGGTTGTTTAAAGCCTTCTGAGGGACTTTAAATAGTCGTTAAGGGGGCATACAGAGTCTCCTTTATGGAGACCCTGCTTTAACTGCTTCCTATTGACAAAAACCCTTCAGACACAATCCGTTAATGTAGTCCTTCATGGCCTTCCTATCCGAGATACACTGGTTAGCGATGTTCATGTTATATTGGACGACAGACAGAAGATCTTTCATGGTTACTTGGGTTGGTTGAGCAAGTCCCAAGGAGGCAGATCCTCCATTAACAAAACTGGCTTGGGAAATGTCGGCCGGGGAGATATCACGACTGGCTGAGCCATCTGGATTGAAGCGCAGTTCTCCTTTCGTGGCGAGGTTGAACAGCCCCACAAAGCCAGCGCTAAAAGGATGATCGCTAGATGATAAGGTCGAAGTGAGCGGTACATGGTCGATAGCCTCTGTCAGCTGTTTCTGTAGGGAGCGGTTCAAGGATCGCTGCTTCTCGGCGTCTTGTTCCGCCTTTGTCGCTAAAGCGTTGGCATTGGCAGTCACCTTACGGGTTGCATCCTCTGCCTCGGCTGTAGCCTTTTCAAAGTTCTTCTGCTGTTGGATTTGGTCTGCCTGGAAGTCGAGCTCTATCGCTTTCATTTGAGAAGAATAGAGACCTTCTGCGTCGGCATAGCCTTTGTGGTAACTGATGTTCTGGATGTTAGCTACGAACTCGTTATACCGATGATGCACATACCACGTCAAGGCGACGACAGCTATGGCAACAATCCAGTACTTAGCTGTCTTTTTCAAAAAGGGTAAGATAACTTCGAGTAATAGCGGCAGCATGAGTGTTCTCACTGGTTGGGTGGCTATAGGCCGTGGATTCGTAGCCACGGGCGTATTCATATTGTTCGTATCTCTGAATAATAGAATACGCAATCGAAGCGACGAAAGAGGTCAGTAAGGCTATCGTCATAAGGACTGCGATCTCACTGGCTAGCTGGCGGGGCATCCGACGCATCTGCCGACCCTCCATCGTCGTTTTTCTTGCTTTTGGTCGACCAAGCATCGACAACCTTTCCTAAGATATCATGGCCTGCGATGACGGAATAGAACGTAATCCACAAGGCAGGACTATCGAGTGCCGTCGATACCGAATATCCAAACGATAGTCGCAGCCACGTAACCGACTGCAACGAGGCACACACGACCATCATCATCATTTTGTAATCGAGCGTACCGGATTTTGGATCAACGATAAGTTCTTTCCAGGGGATGACTGCTTTGGTAACGCGCGTCAGGACGATACTAAACATCCACGCGCCTACGAAGACGAATGAAAGATCAGCAAGGTGACTACCGATCCAGTTAAAGATGGTCTGAGGCATTTGAGAGTCCTTTTCAAAGTTTAAGTATAGAATCGCATGGCAATGGTTCGAAGAACAATGTAAAGCATCGCTCCCGTACGCACTGCTGCAATGGCTGATGGGTTCTGGCTACGAATAGCCCTCTGTACGATTGTCTCTCCCCACTCACGCATCTTCATGAGCGATGGGTTTGACGATCTTGACGACATGTAGATAGCCCGGAGTTTGGTAATGATGGTAGCTAGGTCCATTCGTTTCCAAATCACGGACTCCTCCATAAGAAACTCGAAGGCATGGGTGAGAATCTCGTCCATGAATTTCTGTGTAAGGTGGTCGGGTTCTTTGTCGTAAGCGAAACAGATGTACTCCAAGGTTCTCATGAAGAACTTCTCGGGCATGGTGTGCATCGCTGTCTGGATGACCTCTACGAGCTCGTCTTTGATAAAGAGCCGTTGGTCGTTGACAACCTCATGCATGTATCGGCGGTAAGGCGTAAAGGTTCTGTTAAGGTCACGAATGACTTCTTCGCCTTCGATGTCGACTTTGTTCTTGATCGTAAGAATCTTTGCATCCTGAGCCTTCATGGTCTCAAAGACCGTATGGAGCTTCTTTACGACCTCTCTCAAGCGTCCTTGGATGTCAGTGACCATGTATTGGATATCTTCGTCGCTATCGAAGTTCTGGATCGTCCTATGATGAATGCCATTAGGATCAATAACGTCTTTAGCGCGTTCCAACAACATCCTATACCAAGACCCGTGGCGTTTAATGTCGTACTTAAGACTCAGAGAAGCGTAGGTAGCCAAAGCGATCGACTTATCGGCTGGATACTTGAAGTGATAAGCCATCAGAGACGAAATGAACTTACACATCAGAACCATCAGCGATTCGACCATGCCAAATTCTTTGTCTTCGTTGGCCAGTGTGCTGTTGTAGAACTTGTGTACGAGCCACAAACAGCTCAAGTTCATAACGTCCGTACCACGAACCCAATCTGGATCAAGCGTCGGAAGGGCTTTAATCTTTGTCGACATGGTCTGGTCATCGATGTCGAGGACGATGTCAAACCAATCGTCAGAGTCACTCTTACGGAATCTCACTGGATGGACTCCAAGGAGATTGCCTCCAAAGAACGCAATGTGGTCTTCGTTCTTGTTGACGAACTTCGTTTCGTATTCGTGAATCCGTTGTAGCAGCGCATGGTCGATCTTGATATGACCACACGACTCTTCAAAAACACTCAATATGGAAGGTGTTTTGGTCATGCCGTTCTCCGTCGTCTTAATTCAGCCTCATATGATCTTTGGTATCTTAAAAACATGTCTCTTTGATGGACTTTTTAGGCCTCTTAAATGGGTCTTAAAATCGCCTTAAATTGATGGTTAAAAACGGTCATAAAACCACTCTAAAAAAGACCTTAAAATGGCCGTTTTTAACGACTTTTCTACTCACCTACTTTTAAAGTATTTTTTTACTTCGAATATAATCGTGTGTTTAAAGACTCAAAGAGTAAAAGAATAATAACAAATACAAGACTCAAAAGAAAACTCAAAAATGAAAGTTTGCTCCGACAAACTTTCTAATAAAAAAAAGTTTATGGGGGTGCCGTCAAAGCGGCCGATTTTCATCGGCCTAAATGACATAAAAAAGAAGCAAAAAAGACCCTTGAAAAACGTTCTAAAAAGGGGTCTAAAGACACCCTTAAAAAGACTCTTTTTTAGAACGTTTACGGAGAGCCTTTTGGGCTCTCCTTTATGCTCTAAAATGGGTATAAAATAGACAAGACAAAGTCAAAACAAAGGCATTGGCTTGAGAGGCATAGAAGCCTCTCAAGACCATTCTACAAGCAAGAGCGAGAGCAAAGCGAAAAGCAGGGCATTACGAACGCTGGATGGTTCTTTTACTATAATCTACCGAATGGCCCTATATGTCAAATAACCCAGAGAGTAGTGGCCGCCGCGCCCGCGCCGCCGCCGCTTCCAGATTTTTTCAAATATGTACTATCAGTGTGGTCTAGACAGTTGTCTATTTGACCCAATCAATTCTCATGGCCTGTAAAGGTCTCTTAGGAGTGTTCACCATGAATCAGCCATATCAGGCTACGTCAGCCTACGTCAACGAAAACGTTGCGGCTAAGTATGCCGCTAACCCTGTCTTTGAAGAACGTCTTGAGGTAGTGCGCGAATATCTCCAGCGTTTTAGCCTCTGGCAGATGGTCGTTGGTTATCGGTTATTTTCCGGTAGCAGCTTGGTACCGCCCATCCGTATCGTCCCGTGCACTGATTTGCACCTGAAGCGACCCGTGGCATTGGTGTTCGATAACTATCGAAACACCTTCAGTATGTATTCTTTCATCATGGGAGACGAGCTTTACCGGATGCGGTATACCAATGACCCGAAAAAGAACGTCAATCTCATCGAAGAGATTATTGCTTCGATGAATGAAGTTCTTCATGAGGACGAACAGCTCGACCTCATTGCCTGGTCATTCGATGGCGCTCGGTTCAGTTTCGACAAGGATAACAACTACAACGACCTCCTCTTCGGGACGCTTCCGGTCTTTCGTTTCCATAGCGACCTTAACCACCCGAAGGTTAGTATCGTGATCGAATACGTCGATGAGAAGTTTGGTGTGGAGCTTGGCGACATTCTCAAAACCAGACTTAGTCTCTACGATCGCAAGATGAAGGGTGTGGAACGCGATAACGGCGATACGCCTTTTGAGTTCTTTGATCCGGACGTTGACCATTCCGGTATCTATGAAATCGCATTCAGCTGTATCCCGAGGTTGGCCTATCTGAAGAAACGCGGATCGGCCTATAACTAAAACCAGACTAGAGAAAAGAGACGAAAGTCTCTTTTCTTTTTTTGTTTCGTCGAATTCTGTGGTTAACTGTAACGAGTCCTATTTAGGAGATTGTGAAGATGTCGAAATCTGACCTGATCAAGAAAATGATGAATTCTGACAGAAAGCCCAAAGGCCTTCGTCTGGTTGCTTTAGAGGGCTCTACTGGCGAAAGCGATTGGCGCAGTTCCCTCAAGGCGCTTATCAATGCCCCTGTCATTGGTGTGGGCCTCGAAACGCAAGAACTCCCTACGGGTGGGAGCAACGATGCCCCTGGATTGACCGTCGCTGTTCTAAGCCCTAAGGATCCGTTTAATACGGGCCTGGGCTCGATTATGAAGGCAGCCATGAATGGAGACCCTTCCAAACTTCTGGTTGGGATTCTAGATTCGGATGGCGATAGTCGTTTCAACGAAGAGCAGGAGGGTGTTGTACGGCCTCTGGCCCAGCTGATCGCAGACCGAAACGGAACCTTTGTTTGCGATAGTCTTGACAAATTGGCCGAAGAAACCAATCGTCGGTTCTATAGCGACGAGTTCGAAGAAGTACCGCTCAAAACAGCCGCAAGTGCTGGCAACTTCGATTCGGCCATGAATTAAAAAGAGACACATCACAGGGAGGGATAGTCTTGAAAACCACATTCTCGGTTTGCAGAATCTGTAGAGCCATTATGCTGGGTCATGACGCTACCTATTGCCAGAAATGCATTGAGCTCAAAAGGAAGCGCCAATGACTGTTTTGCTTTATGCTTGGGACTACGGAGAGAACCAAGGCCATTCGGTGAGAGATTTGAGGTTTGACCTCCTGTACGGGAAACTATCTAAGTCTTACTTCGTTATTAAGAAGGGCTCGGAGAGTCTCTATAAGGACATTAAGTCCGATAGAATCTTTCATGCCCCTCCTTTAACAAAACCGTCGATGACCCAAAAACCAGGCGGCATGGCTGAGATTCTTTGGAAACTCGAAGCCATGGATATTCAAAACGTCATGGATAGGGTAAACGGATGGCTTGAGATCATCGACAAAACCAAACCTTCGGTGGTGGTTTATAACTATAGTCCCTTGGCTGCGATAGCCGCCTATATCCGCAACGTTCCTGTGCTGCCCATTGGTACACCGTTTGAGTTGTCGTTCTTCCAACGCCCTATGCCATCGTGGGACGAAACGTCATTTAACTTCAATACCGAATACCTCTACGTCATCAATAAGGTGCTCGAGGCCCATGGAGCAAAGAAGATCCAACGGACGATTGAGCTCTGCGGGAAGGGCGGAGAAGAAGGAGTGTTTGTGGGTTGTGTGCCGTGGATGGATCCAAACAGAGAAGACAAAAGCATTGTTCGCCAGTACACCGGAACGAGTATTGTCGACTATGGTAAAGAGATGTCTTGGCGTTCAGGACAAAACGTCAGGAAGATCTTTGTTTATCTGAACGGAGAAAACAACAGCTCAATCAAAATACTGAACGTACTCAACAGTTCGTGGTGGGACGATAAATGTCCTATTGAAACGATCGCCTATTGCCCTTCCTTGACGAAGGAACAAAAGAAGAGTCTCGATAGGATCCGTTTTAGCGACGTTCCAGTGAGCTTAGGGCCTCTATGGGCCGATATGACGCTGGCGATCTCTACAGGCGGTACAACGCTTTATAAGGCCGTAGAAATGGCTGTTCCCTCTGTGGCTGTGCCATCCCATCAAGAACAGGAGCTCGTTGCCCAGCAGCTCTTTAAGAACGGTATTGGGTCGATTATTTATGGTCACCTTACCGGAGCCGCCATCAGGGAATGTCTCTATGTCTACTTGAAGAAAGAAGCAGTTTACGATGAGACCATCGAAAGGCTACAGCTCCTGAACGATAAGGTCGACGAACGCGTCTTTATGGGCCGTAGGAGATTGGAGGTCTTTCTCCAAAAACTTGGCGTTATGATCCCAGTGACCGAGACTAAATTCAAACACCGAGACGAGGCAATATTCTTCCATGAAGACGTCTTTGAGGTATGAGCCTTTAGCAGATATGTTGGAATCGGACCAGGAAGCCCTGGCTATTCCTGTCAATTGTGAAGGAGTTATGGGAGCTGGATTGGCTAGATCGTTCAAGCAACGACACCCGGAAGCCTTCGTTACGTATAACGTAAGTTGTCGTATGGGAACGCTGACTCCTGGGACAGTGAGTTCGGCTCTCATATTCGATAAACCTACGATAAGAACCGCAATCTTCGTGCCTACAAAAATGCACTGGAGGAATCCTTCTACGGTTGTTCTCATCGAGACGTCGTTAAAGGCTCTCAAAGAGTTTCTCGTAGAACGCTCGGTGGCAAAGGGTCCACTGAAGTCATTAGCTATCCCAAAGCTAGGCTGTGGGCTTGGAAACCTTTCGTGGGATGTTGTTGGGCCCATGGTACTGTCGTTCGTAGAGAGTCTTGACGATTCTGTTGTCGAATCCGTTGTTGTTTATAGCGAGCCGATTAAAACCCTAAAGGAGTAAGTACATGGGAACGGTCAATCGTATTGATGTCGAAGCAGCAGTTTTGGCTATGGGAGTGGCTGAAGTCGAGCAGCTCTATCTCAGTAATAAAATTTATCCGCCTATCCAGAAAGAAGCTTTTGAGTGGACAAGCCGCCAGTGCTCCAGTCGGTGGAAGATCCTTCAATGGATCAACGGCAACGACGCTGTTCTGAATGCACAGAAGCTAGGCCTAGGCGAAGAGGTCATGTATGGTATTCTGGCCGTCGACAAAAACAACCCATCGTCGTTTGTGCTTTTCATTCGAGGCACAGAGTCCATCGTCGAATGGGCTGAGGACTTGGAGTTTCTGCTCGTCGATAACGAGGAAATGCGTGCTAGCGTTGAAGACGGTTTCTTTAGCGTCTTTGCTTCGCTAACCATCGAGGGAATTCCTTTACGGGATTGGATTCGTCAGAACCTTTTAAAGATCGATGGCGTTAAAATCACGATTACCTGCCACTCGTTGGGTTCTGCTGTAGGCTGCTACGCGGCTGCTTTGGTTAGCAAAGATGCCATGGAAGCCAAACAGTCCCCGGTTCGACTCATGGCCTTTGCCTGCCCGAGACCGGGTGATATCAAGTTTGCAGCATTCATGGCAGATCACGTTGCTTCCAATTCCCGTGTCTATAACTACGAACGCGACATTGTGCCCAAACTTCCTCCGTTTGACGACTTCTCGAATCCCCCGAGCGTTGTAATTTTGAAAGTCGACCCGGCGGTCAACATCCCTGATAACCCCGTCAGTAACCATCTCCTGGCCGCTTACGAGGCTTTGTTGGATCCGGCATTCATACCAGCGCTTGACTCCACCAACATCATGAATGTCCTTGAAAACCAGAAGCCAACGCTCCAGTCTTTGAAGAGTTTCTTTGTGTCTGCGTGGAACGCCTTGAAGACGTTCTTCTAGGAAAAATAAACTACCGTCGTTTAACTATGTGTCTAACAACCAAGGAAAAGCCTTGAGCCTCCCCTCCCTAAAGGAAGGGGATTCCTACTTCATCGATTTAAAACCACTAAATCTCCATAGGCTTAGAATCCCGCCGCTCCGGCGGTATTGAAAACGAGTAGGCAATAGCCTAGTAAGCCATCGCGGCTTCATCAGCCAGTATAATACAGCCTTTCTTTCCTTTTGTCTCTGGTAAAGATTCTACTCGCTTCGCGACAAGCATGAGATTCGAAGCGGCATTTTGGTCTCTTCCATGCACTGTATGACAGTACTCACATTGCCAGCTTCGAATCCGTAGAGTAATCTTTGTCGAAGGTTTCCTATTGCATGCACTGCAAAGCTGTGTACTCGGATAGAAACGATCGACTATGACCAAATTGCAGTGCTGAGAATCCCTAACCTTGTAAGAGAGCATAGTCCTAATCGTAGCAAACGAGGCATCGAGGACATGCTTCGCTAATCGACGATTCTTAGACATTCCAGACACATTTAAATCCTCGATGCAGAGCGTTTGGTTTTCACGCACTAAACGAGTCGTCAGTTTATGGATATAGTCTAAACGGCAATTGGAAACATATTCATGGAGTCTAGCAATCTTCAAGCGAAGCTTGTTACGGTTAGAGCCTCCTTTCTTAGCTTTCGAGTGTCTTCTTTGAAGTTTCTTTAATTGTTTTTGAGCTTTGATATAGTACTTTGGATTCTCTATGGCTTCTCCTGAAGCCAGAAAGGCTAAATCCTTAATCCCTAAATCAATGCCTTCGACTCCAGTCCCGTTTGTGGGGACTGGAAAATACTCACACACAAACGAAGCATAGTACTTTCCTGACGGAGTCATGGAAATCGTAACTGAAGACGGAGCACTTGGTAGAGCCCGACTCCATTTGACTTTAATCGGGGTTTTACATTTAGCAATGTAAAACTCCTTACCCGATAATGAGAAGGAGTTATTCATTAAACGGAAAGACTGATGGTTGGATTTCTTTTTGAATTGGGGATATTTCGTACGGCCTTTGAAGAGGCCGAGAAAAGCTTTTCCTAAGTCAAGACCCGTCTGCTGTAAAGCCGTGGAGGAAACATCCTTTAACCATGGTTTCTCAGGGTCTTGACGAATCTGTACAATGGCATTGACAAAGCCAAATCCAGATACATTGGGTTTCTGCATCATGGGATTCGTTTTATGGGCTTCCCATGCCTGGATGGCATAATCCAAACAGCAATTCCAAATGTGGCGGCAGCAGCCGAAGGTTTGAGCTAAGAGAACCTTTTGCTCATCCGAAGGATAAATCCTATACCGATAACCTTTCTTGGGTCCCTCTACCGAGGGACTATTCGTCTCAAGGAGAGTAGACATGGTTTAAGATCCTAAATGTTATTAACCATACTATATATATATCAATATTAACGCCTTCCTCCCCGCCATGAATGACGGGGTTTCCGGCTATGGAGATTTTAGATGAACACCGAAACGCAAGCTACTGAAAATACCGAACAAACGCCGCAGCTCCCCACGATTACTGAAGAACGTCTGCTGGCGTCTGCCTTCATTGGTCAGGCTATCTCGAAGGACGGTCTTTTCCCTCATGTTATCGTCACGACGGGTTTCCGCTACGGCGGCATCGTCCGCACCATGATCGCTTGGGCGCCGCAAGGACACCTGACGCCTGCATCCGTAGCAGTCGCTATGGGCATTCCTTATGACCCGCAGCAAGGCGACTTCATCCACATCGAGATGATCGCCAACGTTAACGCCCTGATGGGTATTCCGGAAGCCCCGGTTCTGAACGTCGTGCGGTCGACCTATCAGGTTCAGCAGGGAGCGGCTCCCGCTGCTGAAGAAGCTCCCGCCGCAGATGCCAAGGACGAAGTGTCGACGGAAGCCAAAGCAGAAGACGTTGCTTCCAACGAAGCGAAGACCGATTCGGTTGTTCACGGTGCCGAAAACAACGACCCCGTTGAAGAGGATGTACCGGAAGAGAAGGAAACGGCTCCGGAGCAAGAACATCCTGTTGTTCAGCACGTTCCTGTCTGAAAAAACAAACAGGAGCTTGAGACATGCGAAGCAGACGACTAAGTCTGCTTCTATTGCTAACAATGGTCTCTGTGTGTTGGGGGGATTTCCTTGAGAATCCCTCCATCAAGCTATCCGGGTTCGGTACACTTGCCGTCGACCATAACGGCAACAACGAAGCCGATTGGGTCTCTACCACCGAGGAAACTACAGGTGTGGGTTACTCAAGAGCTACGTCAATAGCCCCAGATTCATTGTTTGCAGTACAAGCAGACGCGCATATCAACAACCAATGGTCAGCGACAGCACAGGTCATGTCCCGTAGTCTCATGGACGGATCGAGAATCCCATATTTCGAATGGGCTCTCCTGAAGTATCGACCGACAGAGAATTCCCTACTGCGATTAGGACGTATGGCCAACGATACGTTCTTGTATTCCGATACACGTTTTGTAGGATACACGAGACCCACCATTCACCTTCCGTTTACTTATATGCTGAATCCCATAGACCAGATCAATGGGGCCGATTATGAGTATTCGTTCCGCTATAACGACGTCTTCTATAGACTCGGTGCTAACTACGGCTTCTTTAATCAGAAGTACGACATCATGGCTCCTCCTACCGGAGATGTCTTTCGTGTCCATGCGCGTCTAGGCAGTCTGCATTTCTCAGCTGACGATGGTAACCATAGCTTTCGTTTTTCGGCCGAAGAAGGGCGCATACGGCTCATGGATGCCTACTACCAGCTGTATTGGCAAGCCCTTGATCAGTTGTTAGCGGCAGGAGCTCCGGGTGCTCAGGAGGTGTCTTCGAATACCCAGGTCAACGATGTCGAATTTAGGTATGTCGATGCGGCCTATACCTACGACTCAGATCGGTGGTTGTTCGTAGGAGAGTGGACTCGTAACTATATTGGAACAGACTTTACGATTCCGTCCTCGCAGTCGTTCTATTTGCAAGGCGGCATCCATTTAAGGGAATTCACCCCGTACATCCAGTTTGAGGATACCCGACAAGAACTGAATCCGTCAAACCTGACGCCCATCAACGCGCCTTCGGCTTTAGCAGGACAGGCTGCTTTCGTCAATGGGTTTGGACAGGCCGTGCAGGCTGGCACTAATAACTCGTTTATGTATACAACCGGATTGCGTTGGGATTTCCATCCAAAGATGGATTTCAAAATTCAATACGATTATATCATTAAACCCGCAGGGGCTCAGGGACGCTTTACGTATCTGAATCCCAATGTTAGTGATTTCTATAGCTCCCGTAAAGCCATCCAGCTCTTTGCGGCTGGTATTGACTTTGTATTTTAAGGGAGGGAATAACCATGAGAAAGCATTGGATGATTTTCGCATGCCTAGTCCTATTCCTTATGTCGGTAGCACGAGCTGACATTGTCGTTATTGTCGCTGGCAATGCTCCTGTAACCAACACAAGCCCTACATCCATCAGAGATATCTTTCTGGATAGAGTCCACACGTTCGACAATGACGTGGCGGTGATACCAGTTAACAATCGGTCTCTGATGAAGTACTTTTACCTCCGGGTAGCGGATCGCAACCAGAACGAAATGGAGTCTTATTGGTCTAAGCTACTCTTCACTGGAAGAGGCGAGCCCCCCACAGCGCTCGAAGACGACTCGTTGGTCATTAAGATCATTGAGAACAACCCAAACATGATTGGGTACGTCAATAGCACATCTATCAAGGACGATACCAAGGTGAAGGTCCTGGAGACAATCCCAGAAGACCTTTACGAGCAGTAAAAAATAGAACCAGAGGCCCTTCCTATGGGTTCTCTGGTTCTATGTGCTGTCGATCCATTGTTTTTCAGACATACATTACCAACTTGAGCTTCCTGCTCTACTTCTTTTTTAATGGAGCATCCGAAGATGTCTATTATCCGTTCCTTAGAAATCGTTAACGACAAAACCCACGCCCTGCAAGGCTACTTCGTACACGACGGTAATCGGTACAGACTGCAAGGCAACGACAATACCATCAACCAAACTCTTATGGGTTTGCTTGATTACAAAATCAATGCAAAGCTTCTATCGGAGCTTGTCCACCATCTGACAACAGCCCTTGACGTTGTCGTCGAGAAGACAGTTAGCATGCAGCAAACGCTAGCTGACTCGATGTGCCATCAGGCAGATCTGGTCAAGATGGCCGAATTCAACAAAAAGGCGGCTGAAGAAGCCATTGCCGAATTGGAGGAAGTACAACGAGACCTCGAAGAGGCCGAAGAAAAGCTCAGGGTCTACGAGGCCGAAAACGATTAAGGATGGAGGGCGCAGTTCCATGGAAATAACGACGGTCGAGGCGCTGGTTGAAAGGATGAAGGATCCTTTCTTCCATCACCACATTTTGGCCGACCAGATCATTGCCCTTCGGGCCATGTTCGCATACGTCGAACTACACCCTAACGAACACGTTCCGTCCGAATACTACTATAAGGCAGGACTCGTTCCTCCTGCCGAAATAGTCTATAGACTTCGAAGGATTCCGAAATCGATCGTTCCGAGGAATAGGAAAAAGGTTATATCGACTCCTTTAGGGAATCTTAAGAAAACCATTGTCGATAGAGACTATGTCGGTGTTCAGGATACGGACAGAGAGGAGCACGCTCGTCAGGTTATTAAGAGGTCCATGAGCAAGATAGGGATTCTACCAGACGACACCGACGATGAGATCAGAGTTAAGGTATTGGAATTCTTCAAGAAAAGAGAGGAAACGTATAAGGCATGGAATAAAAGCAAGAAGAAAGACGAACCCGACGTCAATGAAGGATTGACGACAATCGCTGCGCCAGCTGTTTCAAACCAGGACTATACCATCCGAGCACTTGTTGTTTTGATTAAGAAGTTCGGTTGGTTTCGTCGTTCTTAAACCAACGATAAGGGAATGGTAACAAGATGACCAAGTCTACAGTAACGCTCGATGACATCAACGCCAACATCGTCTCTGAACATTACTTTACGGCAGCCGAGGCTTTGTCGTTTCAGTTAGCTGCCAGTAAATCAAACTTCATTCCAGACGGCTTTCAGCGCCTCACTTTCTGTATCCTAACCTTGAACAATGGCTTCGTTGTGACCGGAGAATCCGCCTGCGTTCATCCGGCGAATTTCGATCCTGAAAAAGGAAGGGTATATGCTAGAGAAAACGCAATTGCCAAGGTATGGCCTCTGATGGGATATGAGCTTCGGAGCAAAATCTTCAAGGACGAAATGGTGGAGGAAGGCTGCTGTGAATAAACTAAAGGAATGGTTGAGCAATTTCATGCTTTGGTTGGCTGGCCCTAAGGGCATCTTGACCTTACCAGTGCATCTCATCGTACCGCTGTTCGTTCTTACACTGTTCTATAAGGAGAACGGTAAGTGGAAATGGGGCGATTTAAAGATCGGCCATAGCGGCGATCAGAGCCTGTTCTACAACGGGGTCTTTTGTATCCGTCTCATGGCTCCATTCTTTGTTGGCATCGGCATCCGTTGGGCTGCTAGTAACCCAAAAAGCCGAGAGTTTCTCCATATTGCAGTTGGCTGGAAACTGAATGGAGAATTTACGATCGAGTTTCGAATCCAGTCTGACTTGTCGAGTGCCGCTGGAGCCACATCTCCGAACTATGGCCAGGCCATGGGTTGGAACAAAGGTCCAAAGTGAGGGAGTTACGAAATGACCATTTCTGCCACCAAAGAAATCGCAGCTCGAGTCGGAAAGATTATCTCCGAAGACAAAGGCGTAGCCGCTGTCATCCGACAACGTAATTACAGAGGCGTCGAAGAAGAGAAGTTCATCTGGTCGGTGAACCCCACGTCATCGTACAGACTCGTCCTTACAGTGTCGGTGTCCGATAAGGTGAATGTTAAAAAGGCCGCCACCGCAACGCTAGCCGTTTCTGATTGTTACCCGGAACGACACAGCGTCTACAAGGGCATGGAGCGAGTCTTTAGTGCCACCGAACTTCGCAAGATGCGCATTAGCCAACCAAGCCATAGCCGTAATCAGTTCAACCTCGTCCTGAATTTAGGCGAAAACACTATGCTGGTCGGCACCATCTACCTCGTTCGTACATTCTCACTGCGATAGGTTAAGCCCGATGAAACAATACCAAGACATGATCCGTTTACTTATCAACAAGTACGACGCCACCAAAGAGCTAACCAATAACCGAACTGGGGTCAAGACAGTCTCTGTATTCGGTTATATGACACGCTTCAACCTTCAAGAAGGCTTTCCGTTGGTTACACTCAAGGAAACCTTCTTTGGGCCCTGTGTGGGCGAACTACTGGCCTTCCTGAAGGGTGCTACCAACAACGAAGAGTTCAAAGAACTCGGCTGCAACTTCTGGACTCCATGGGCCACTGAGACATCCGAGCCTGTTCAGGTCAACGGAAGAATCCGCGAGATCCCAGCCGGTACGTTAGGCCCCATATACGGCGCACAGTGGCGTCAGTGGGAATTGCCCTATGGCGGCTCGATCGATCAGATCGCTGAGCTGGTGGAAAACCTCAAGAAGCGTCCCTTCTCTCGACGGCACATTGTCAGCGCATGGAATCCTACATTGCTCCCGGACGAGACCCTTAGTCCCCAGGAGAATGCCAAAAAAGGCCTGATGTGTTTGGCGCCTTGCCACTACGCCATGCAGTTCAATGTTGAGTCCCAAGGGGAAGGCAAACCGCATAAGTTGTCGTGCATGCTCCTCCAGCGCAGCGCAGACAGCCCACTCGGAATTCCATATAACATCGCCTCCTATGCCCTATTGACGCATATGTTGGCTCAGGTCTGTGGCTATGACGTAGGTGAGCTGGTCTACTCGATCGGCAATTTGCATATCTACGAGAACCAGATTGAGTTGATGCGTCCGGTACTGACACGGCAACCTTACCCGCTGCCGCATCTGTACATCAACAAATCGGTGACCAACATCGACGATTTCAAGCCGTCCGATTTCTCCATCGTCAACTACAAATACCATCCATTTATCAAACTGCCAGTGGCTGTTTAAGACAACAAATGGAGCATAGAACTTGAGCATCAATGAACCAAAAACACCAACCAACAAACCGCTTAGTTTTGGCGAGATGTTCTATGCGCCGCCTATGGCAGCTACTGCCATATTGGCCAACCAGGCCGAGGCATCTGCTAAAGGACTGAAATTAAAGAGCCGTAAACGACATCCAACAAAACGAACATAAAAAGGAGTCCGCACTGCCAAAGCAAGGTAACATGTATCGACAGCAATCGAGTCCTAGGTGGCACATTCGTCAAGTGCGGATGCTGTCGCATGCAAGGGCCCATTGGCTATGACGTCGAATCAGCCATCCAACGCTGGAATGCGTTGATTCGTTCTAATCTAAAGGAGCAATGCGATGACTAATTTTTTAGATTTTCTTCAACCAACTGACGATAACACAATCTCGTTGAAAGATGTTCCGGAATGGAAAGTCAAATTCATTAAGGCTATTCTCAGTCTTGACGAATCGATCGATCACGTCGCGTTAGCGACCATTCGAAACGGGAATGAGCCCGTACGCATACGGAGCGAAGTTTGGGCCACCGGAAATTGCAATCTCGACGTATTAAGGGATTTCGGTAATCTGTTCTTCCAGAGAATTGACCAGCTGAGTGAGGTCTTTCAGGAACATGAGGTCGTTTCCAATCTCGATTCAGACATTCCCAAGCTCGTAGAGCCCTGGAAACGCGAAGCAGCTAAGGCCATCCTGAATTTTCCTTTGTCCGTTCCACACAAATGCTTTATGTTGTCCGAAGATAACAGTCAGCCTCTCGTATTTCTACAAACGATATACCACAGCGACTTGAATCGTTTACGGATTGCTTTGGATAAACTGAGCAACTATTTCTTTTCAACCGCAGAGGTTGACGTTCGAGTTCGAGAGAGCGCTACGTCGCATATCGTGGACGAAAACGTCGTTAAGTTGAATTATGATCCTAGGGATTACTTCGCTACAGAAACACAACGGGTCCTTAATAGCGATCAAAAGATCACTGGGTACTTCATGGCTACGTGGCTTGATGACGGAACCGTCGATACATCGACCATGATCGACGCTCGACGTTTCGGTGTGCTTGACGAGTACATTCGATTTAAGATCAGCAAAATGAACGAATCCGAGAGTACCCAACATGACTAACATCCTCGACTTCCCTAACCGAGTTTCAACGGGTTCCGATACCATGCCCAATGTTAGGCTCTGCATCGCTATGGCCCAGAGCCGTAAGAACGACGCTGCCTTTCAGGACTTCCCGTTCTCAGAATTCAGCATGAAGGTCATGGACGACGTCTTTGCTGGCGTAATGACAGAACAGCCTCATGCTGACAATTTGGTTAGATGGGGTGATTTCTTCGCGGTCGAAACCGAACACCACGTTAGCACAAGCGATTTATTCGAGTACGAAGAGGTTCATCTATGCCTCTCTGTACCCTATTTCAAAGAACGTTATCCCGATGCCTTCAAGAAACCTATCGATTATACGGCCAATGTTTGGCTGACGTTATTAGAAACACGGGTTTCAAAGATAGCGATGGATCTTATCAAAACAAGCGAAGAGGTGAAAGAGCCTAGCGAACTGGAGAGTTGGTTGCTAGCCATTTTTTCAACCTACCCAGAAGTACTCAACGCCGATGGCGACGGTTGTGCAGCTGTGGCCAGTACGGTTGTGGGTGCTGTCATTCGAATCTTGCATGATCGTGGCTTCAAGCTCGGCGACCACGAATTCAAAAGCGATATTCTACACGTCATGTATTTCCACGAAGAAGAACAGCTTGTGCTTCATCTTGAGCTGAAGTACTGTTTCTTCTTTTACGACTGGACTCATTTCCAAGGCCTAGGGGTTTTGAAATCTTTCGATTAAAAGATTAAGGAGCTTAACATGACATCTGTTTATCAGTAAGGCGCGTAAGACCCCGTCCTTCAGGGCGGGGATATAAGCGCTGTGTATTTAAATGTTGTATATTAATACAATACTATAAACATTCTTCCATAAAGGATCTTAAATTATGTCTACTCTACTAGAGACTACTCGTCCCTCAGTAGAGGGACAGAAGAAAGGCTATCGTTACAGAATCTATCCTTCGGATGAGCAAAAGGTTCTCTTAGCTCAAACGTTTGGTTGTTGTAGACACATTTGGAATTGCTGTTTGGACTATGCCATAAAGGCATGGGAAGCCCATAAAACGAATCCCATGATGCAGAAACCCAATGTATCTGGATTTGGCTTCGCTAATGCCATTACTCAGATCAAACAAGACCCAGAGAAGCCCTGGTTGAATGACGTTACTGCTGTAGCTTTACAGCAAACTGGACTGGATCTCGGTAGGGCTTTTCTCGGTCTGTTTAAAGGCCGTACCAAGTATCCAAAGTTTAAGAAGAAGTCCAACCACCAATCATTTAGGCTCTTAACCAATGCTTTCTCGTTAAAAGACTCGGGTTTCTACATTGCTAAATGCAAAACTCCCATTAAAGTCAAATGGAGTCGGGCTCTCCCTAGCAGCCCGACATCCGTGACAATTTCCATGACTCCCTCCGGGAAGTATTATGCTTCGTTTATCTGTAGCTACACGCCTGTTCCGACAGCCGGAACAGGGACCGAAGGCATAGACCTTGGAATCAAAGATTTGGCATTTCTGGCTTCAGGCGAAGCCATCGGTAATCCAAAGTACTTTGTCAAAGCTCAAAAACAATTAAAGAAACTTCAGAGAAGACTATCGAAAAAGGAGAAAGGAAGCAAGAATAGAACCAAAGCCAGACTCAAAGTAGCCAAACTCCATGAGTATGTTTCCAGTTGTCGTTTAGACTATATCCATAAGCTTACTACTCGATTAGTGCGCGAAAACCAAACGCTCTGCATCGAGGATTTAAATGTGTCTGGAATGTCTAAGAATCGTAAATTGGCTAAGCATATCCTCGATGCCTCGTTTGCTACCGTTAGGACGATGCTTCAATATAAAGTCAGAGACTCACAGCACTGCAATTTAGTGATTGTCGATCGGTTCTATCCCAGTACTCAGCTTTGCAGTGCTTGTAATCAAAAACCTTCAGTGAAGATTGCATTGAGAGTGAGAGATTGGCAATGTGAGTACTGCGGTAAAACACACGGTAGAGATCAGAATGCCGCTTCGAATCTCATGCTTGTCGCGAAGCGGATGGAACCTTTCATGAAAGACAAGAAAGGCCATGTCTTTCTAGCAGACGAAGCAGCAATGGCTTACTAGCCATTGCATTCCAGCGTTACTAGGGCCGGAGCGGCCCGATATTAAGCCTATGGAGATTTAGTGGTTTTAAATCGATGAAGTAGGAATCCCCTTCCTTTAGGGAGGGGAGGCTCAATAACCACATCAACCATTTATTGGTACTTAACCAAGGATTTTAACCGAGGAGTAAAAGATGAGTGAACAACAAGTACTGAAGATCGAGCTAGACCCAGACGATCCCGAACCACAAAAGACCATCAAGGAGTTATTAGCTTCCGGTGCTAATACGACCGACTACCAATCGACGCCAGTACGAGGCGACCACGTCGAGGTCGTTGTTAAGCTTTTGCTGGAGTACTTCAAATGCGACATTGGAGATGCAGTTATCCCGGTTTACAGACACTCCGAACCACATCTTCATCTAATGGACAAGATGCATGAGACTGGCAATTTGACCGTGGCCGAAGCTCTTTTTGTTTGTGAACGTTTTGAATACATCACCAAAAAGGCACTCTCGGCTGAAGTAAGAAGGATGCCAAGCACTAATACACCAGGCATTGTATTCAGAGTCCGTACATCCGCCTGATCCAAATTCATAAGGATTCTAACCACGGTATACTCCAATGAGCGAAAACATTGAGTTTCCAGATCTTCTTCAAGACAATTTGAATCGTCTGGCCGATACGACAGAAGCCGCAGTAGCAATGGATCGTCTGGTTGCTAAAATTAAAGCTATGAACATTTCTGATAAAGAAAGAGATGCGTTGGTTAATGACATCAAGATTCTTTGCAATTCCTGTTCTATCTTAGCAGTATCTAGTTTTGTTGAATCGATTAAGAAGGGCACAGTCACAGACGCATCGCTTAACAATAGCCAAGGGCTCTAGCCATGCCTACGTCAATCCAATCTATCGTAGCCATGAGAGAACGCTTCGTCGCGCTTAAGGTTCTCTTAAACAGCTATATAGGCGCCGACTGCCAACCCGCTTTAAATGATCTATCGGATTCTGAAAAGCAAGCCTTGCAGGAAGAGTATCGAGCTCTCCGAAAGAAGCTGGCCAACCGCTAACAACCATCTGTTTCAAAACAACGCGTTTTAACCAAGGAGCAAACCCATGAGCACCAAAGCAACTGCTGACAAGACCGCCGCCATCCCTGCTGTGGACTACGACTTCAAGAACCTTTCCGGCGCCGAGCTGATGGCCTTTGCCGCCAATTTGACCAAGACCACGGCCAAGATCGAAAAGGCCAAGGTCGATGCCATGATCGCCGCTATGGTCGCGAACTACGAAGCGTTGGCGAAGCAGCTGGACGCTACTGCCGCACTGAACACCGAACTCAAGGCCCAGATTGCGGACATGGAGACAACCAATAATGCCGTGGTCAAACGCCTTCGAGAAGATTTGGGCTTTACGGAGCAGTTGATGAACAATGAGGTGCGTCTTCGTCACGAAGCCGAGGCGCGTTATAACGACGATCACGACGCATCGGTTGCTGCCGTCGCCAAGATGGAAGGCATGCGCGAAACCATGCAGACGATATTTGCCGTCCCGACTACTCGCGAATCACTCCAGCGTCGAGTCCTTCAGGATGGCACTCTTCAGGAAGACAAGACCACCAAGCAGTCGTAACTGTTTAATCAGAGAGGGACCAAAGTCCCTCTCTATGTTGTTAATTGGATGCAATGGATCTGTGTTACTCAGTGTGTTGTTAATCTCCAAAAACTAGCCCTTTTCCAGAATATTTCAAACCCGTACTACCTGCTTGTGTAGTATCGATATAGCGCTTTTGATGCGCCTACCCAGTAAAACGTATCCATCAAACTCTTGCGACATCCGCCCCAAGGAGTCAAAGCCATGTCGACTAACGACAATTTCGAAAGTGAAGAAACCAGCATGACCGAAGGCGAGCAGAAAGACCTGCACTCGGCCTTCGATGCCAATGATCCGAAATCGATTTATCGCCATATGGTCTCGTCGGTGTACCAGCTCCAGCAGCTGCGCGTCGGTACCGGCAACCGTGTGGTGGCTGCCTGGAAGGCCATTCATGTCGGCCAGACGCCCTCCAAGGCCGAGAAGGACTTGGATAAAGAGGGTCAAGACACGATCAAGCTCCTTCGTGCCTCCTATGACCGTATCACGGACGGTATCGTCGGTACGTACGCGGGCTCCCGTCCCAAGCGCGTCTCCAGGGCCAAATTCAAACCCGACGAGATCATCACCAGTTTCGCCGAGTATTCCATGGTTGGCACCTACCTGAACCTGTTGCGCGATGAGGAAGCGGCCTCCAAAGACATTGAGGAGATGATCAAGCAGGACCCCATGTGGGACTACTTCTTTGAAGGAGTCCGTGGCTGTGGGCCTCGTATGGCGGCTGTATGCCTGTCCTTCTTCCGTATCGATGAGAACTGTGGGCGCCACCCGTCGAATTTCCATGCCTATGCCGGCATTGATGTGGTGACGCACTACACTGACGACAAGGGCGAACTGGTCGAATGCAACGAGGGCCGTGGCTCCAAGAAGCATCATCTGGTGCAGCGGGAATATATCAACAAGGACGGCGAAACCGCTACCAAGACGTCACTCAGTCACAACCGCTTCGTGAAGCGGTGTTTGGTTGGGGTACTGTCGACCTGTTTCATCAAGGCCAAGAACCCGAAGTACTATCCATCGTACTTGAACTACAAGGAACGGCTGAAGCATATGCCTCAGCATGCGGAGAAGACGCCTGCTCATATCGAGATGATGGCTCGTCGCCGCATGATCAAGCAGTTTCTGACGGACCTCCATCGGGCCATGTGCGACGCCGAAGGTTTTACGCGCTCCACCAGCTACGCTGAGGGGATGCTGAACCGGAAGCATTTGCAGCCAAGGCCTGACATGGGACAGCCGTCCTTCCCGACCGAGCCTGAAAAGACAGCTGCGCGACACCAGCGGTTCTTGGACGGCCTGAGTTATTGGGACGAGCCGGAGAACATGTTGGCCTAGCAGCACAGAGAGGGTCTGTTAAGGACCCTCTCTTTCTTTTCATCTTTGTACGCCAGTACTTGAATGGATCTGCTACAATTAGTGTATCGACAATGCGTCAATACTTGCTAGTCCTTGAATGGATCTTTATTGCTTAGTGTATCGTTGGAGAACAGCCCTTTAATGGGTTTGCATTAAGAAGTGTATCGTACATATGTATCCCTTAAGTGGGCTTCAATCTGTAAGTGAATCAAAATGAGCAAACCCTTAGGTGGGTTTAGGAGTCTAAATGCATTGTCTCTAGCGAGTCTTTGGATAGACCAAAGACATGGTTCTATGTGGCGCGATTCTTTGATTCCAGAATGTTTCAGATACATACTACTAAGGTGAATAGGAGAAGCAATCCTGCTTCTCTGGAATGCCCAATAGGGCAACAAGGGGGTTCCGAAAATGGAACGTATGTTCGATGTTGCCGCCGCATTGGCCAGTGCGGTGGTAGAAGGTACGACAGCGTACCTAGCCGACGTCGGAACGGACGTCGGCCCTCCCACGTGGGAGGGTTACACCATGGGCGTCTTGTGCGCCCGTGGTGAGGGCCGTGTTTCACGGGAAACCGTGGTCTGGCCCGAGGAGCTCACGCTCCAAGAAATCGCGGATGCTTGTGCGTCCGCGTCGGCGACCTTAAATCGCCGTGTGACGGCTAGTATCGTAGACCGTCAGCTTCACTTCGTTATCGAGAAGTGAAGCCAGGAGCCCATATAGCCCATTCCTTCCGCTGGCCAGCGGAAGGAGCGAATCCTGTATGGGTGTCCATTTTTTTTTTATGGCCTTTAAAAAAGGAGACAGGTCTTCATGAAGCTTTCGTTGATTGTCGCGGCTTCTAACAATGGCGTGATTGGGTTCGAAAACAAGATTCCGTGGCATTTGTCCTCTGACCTCAAATTCTTCCGTGAAAAAACGGGATGCTGTCCGATGATTATGGGCAGGAAGACTTTCGAGTCTTTACCTTTCGTACTGCCGCATAGACGACACCTGGTATTGACGAAAGAAATAGGACGTGTGCACCCGAACACGCTAGTAAGCTTCCATAGTTCTTTTGAAGAGGCTTTGTCGGAAGCCAAGAAGATCCCTAATGAGCAAGGCGAGATCTTCGTAATCGGCGGAGAAACGGTTTATCAAACCGCGCTCAAGTCCTGCGACAGGATTTATCTGACGCGAATCCTGCACCCTACAGAAGACTATAAGGGAGACGCTTTTTTCGTCATTCCGGATGAAATCGGTTGTTTGTTCGAGACCGAGACGCTGAACCAACCTACCACAGAGCCAGACGGAATCCTGTGGGATAGATTACTACTGACTCGAGTTTAAAGGAGCTACAAAGATGTTGGCTTACATGCAAGAAGGCGATTTCAACAATTGCGTAAAGCTGCTTCAGCTGAAGTTGAATATTTCAGCCGATGGAGTGTTTGGTCCCGGTACTAAAACCGCAGTTATCGAGGCACAAAAGACCCATCAGATCAGTCCCGACGGCATCGTTCGTGCCGATCTCATTAAGGCTCTAGGCATCGACACGACGCCAGTGATGCTGTCCAATCAGGACTACGTTCATGCCGCGCTGGAGCTTGGTGTTGAGGTAGCAGCCATCAAGGCTTTCTCCGATACGGAGACTGGCCGCGAATCGTTCCTGCCGGATGGTAGTCCGGCTGTGTTGTTTGAGCGCGGTCAGCTTCATGCACGACTGGCGAAGCTTATATCGCCAGAAGAACTGGCTAAGGCATCGGAAGAAAATCCCGATCTGTGCAACGCGTCATGGGGCGGCTACATTGGTGGAGAAGCCGAATATGGCCGTATCGACCGGGCAATGAAACTGTGTGCATCCCTTGGCGTTTCTGTCGATCTTCCTGAGGAATGCTCCAGCTGGGGTAAATTCCAAATCATGGGCTACTACTGGAAAGACCTTGGCTATACCGAGATCGGCTCTTTCTACCGTGCAGCGCTGGCTTCCGAGATTGACCATCTGGAGATGTTCGTTCGCTTCATTCGCATCAATCCTGGTATTCTGAATGCAGTGCGTCGAAAAGATTGGACGACTGCTGCGCGCGAATACAACGGAGCCGGTCAAGTCGCCGTCTACGCCGAGCGCCTCGAGCAAAACTATCGTCGCGAATCCATGGCTTAATGCCTTAAAAAAAGGAATTGTCTCATGAACAACAACAACATCAAGAAGATTCTTCTTGCAGGTGCTCGCAAAAAGAACCTGAGCTTCGATGAGCTGGCATTGCTTTTGGAGACATCGTCAGCCCGTTTAACGAGGGTTTTCAACGGGACAGTACCATTGTCGCGGGAATCGGAGATCATCGCCTGTAACGTCTTAGGCGTCTCCCCATACGACCTTTTTGGTCTCGAGAAACCAACGCAGACGTCGAGTAGTAAGCTCGCCGAATCCATTCGGTCGAGTCTACAGGTTTCGATTGAAGCATTGGTCAATGCGCTGCGTGAGCTGGGCGCCGAGGTTGGTTCGGAATACGACGACGTTTCGTCGACTGATGAGGCACATTTTGCCGTCGCTCACCTGTCCGAACAAGTCAAGGAGCTTGTTAACAAAAACAAGAAAAAGATGGCAGCCCTCAAGAAGCTGTCGAAGAAGCCGGTTGCTTACATGTACGACGTAAGGTCTCAAAAGGGCGAGCATCGGATCTTTGCTGCCGTGGACTACGTACCATCCTGCGGAGACGCTGTGGTTAAGAAACAAGGACTCATCCCTTCGTTGGAAGAACAAGTGGTTGAGTTCGTCTGATTGAGTTTAGAGGGGATCCCAGAAGGGGTCCTCTTTTTTTTTTTTGTTTTGTAGACCATATCCGCAATCCTATGAGCTTTCAATTAACGCAGGAATACTCGTCATGTTTGGTGGATTGAAAAACATGTTCTCAATGGTCGACGTTAAGCAAGAACGTGATCTAGTGACCATTGAAGGCATCAGTGCTTACGATTTCAAGAAGGATTTCGGGAGAGAATGGCCGGCTGGTCTTGTCGATAACATCCTAACGAAGAATAGCTCTGGTTACCGAATCTCCTTCTATGCTTTCTTTGTTCCTGACATGATCTTTGTTTTCCGAAAGATTGCAGGAAATCGTTATAACCGCATCCAGGCTCCGAAGTACCGGTATGTCGCCGATCTCATCGAAAAGAATACGTGGGCCGTCACGACCATCACGGAACAACCAGGCATACTTGATTTTAGTCTACTGGCTAAAATGAACGTGTCGCTCATGGACCATCAGGTTGATTTCCTCAATACCTACAACCTGAGAGTACCTCAGTATCGACTGAATGGCTATATGCTTTCCTTGCCAGCAGGAACCGGCAAAACGATTGCAGCTCTGGCTCTTGGTACTTGCCTCGATAGCGATGTCTTCATCATTGTGGCGCCCAACAACTCCCTCTATACCGTCTGGGAAGCGACCATCAAATCGCGTTTTAATGAGGTTCCTGAAGTCTGGGTATCTCAGGACAAGAAACCATTTACCGATTCTTGCAAATTCTTCATCTTCCATTTCGAGGCTTTAGAAAAAGCCAAGCAGTTGGTGCAGTCAAGACACTTCAAAAAACCATTCATTGTTCTGGATGAGTCGCATAACTTCAACGAAATCACCGCGCAACGAACCAACACCTTCATTGAGATTTGTCAGATGTTACCGACGCGTAACGTCATATGGTCATCGGGCACTCCCATCAAGGCTCTAGGAGCGGAAGTCATCCCGTTCCTATCGACAGTTGATCCGATGTTCAAAGGAAGAACCGTCGAGATCTTCAAGAACGTCTATGGCATGAGCCGCACGCGTGGTATAGAGATATTGAGCAACCGTATCGGGCTGATGTCGTTTAAGACCGACAAAGCATTGGTTGTAACGACCGAACCCATCGTTGAGGATATCCTCGTCAAAACCGACGATTCCTCCGACTACACGCTCGAAAACATTCGTCTGGACATGAAGGCCTTCATCGAGGAGCGCACCAAATTCTATAAGGCTAACTTCAAGTCATTCGTAGAAACCTACGAAGAAGCGCTCGCTGCCTTTGAGAAAAGTCCCTACTTTGACGGAGAGCGCAAGAACTACTCTCAATACAAGACGTTCATTTCTCAGATCCGTAAGGGTTACGATCCTGCCACCATGAAAGACATGGTGATGTTCTGTAATAAGTTCGAGAAAGGAGTCATTGCACCAGCGCTTAAACAGCCGCTTAAGAACGCTTTCTTAGACGCTCGTTCAGTTGTTAAGTATCTAGAACTCAAGATCCAGGGTGAATGTTTAGGGCGTATCCTAGGCCGAAAGCGCATCGACTGCTATCGTTCTTTGGTGAACTCTGCTCCTTTGACGGGACTCATCAAGGACTCTGCAAAGAAGACCGTAATCTTTACAAGCTACGTCGATGTCGTTGACGACGTCAGCGACAGACTGACCAAAGATAGACTGAACCCGTTGGTTGTTTATGGCGATACCAACTCCATGGTAACGTCTATTGTAAAGCGTTTCGAAACGGATCCAAACGCTAATCCAATGATCGCTACGTTTAAGTCGCTGTCGACCGCAGTGCCCCTTATCGTAGCCAATTCGATCATCATGATGAACACGCCCTTCCGTGACTACGAGTACCAGCAAGCAGTTTCTCGCTGCCATCGGTTGGGTCAAGATACTCAGGTCTATGTCTATCGCGTTCTTCTGGATACGGGAGAGGAGCCGAACATCTCTACACGGTCTAAAGACATCATGGAGTGGTCCATGCAGCAGGTTAACCAGCTTCTAGGGATTAACGTTGCTGCCGACTCGAGCGTCGCCCTAGAGAGCGTCGATATGACTCACGACGCTGTTTTTGGAACAACGATGGAAGAGCCGCAGAGGTTAGCGCTGCCGTCCGTCGAAAGTAGAAGTCTTAATTGGTAAGAGGATTGAAACGAGCGAGGGACAAAATCCCTCGTTTTCGTTCCTGTTTGGAGGGTTGATTCTATTTAAAAACAAATACATATCACTGTTTTGTAGATCCCTAGGAGAAGTATCATGAAGAAACAAAACAAACCAAAGACTCGTAATTGGGTCGCTGCGCATATGCAGTCTTCCGGTACGGGTTTCCATACCGAGAAGCGCTATTCACGGAAACCAAAACACCGCAAATGCGATGCGGATTCATTTCTCAGTATCTTGAAAAGGACACTGAGAAATGGGCCCGTATTGTGCCCATTTCAACCCACATGTCAATAAGACGAGGTTATTAAGATGGCTGTTTCCGGAAACATTAAAATCGGCGATCAGGTCGCCGGGTTTGAAACCCTCACTGCATTGAGCACGATGATGGGGGAAGGGTGGTCGGTAGCTAAAATTAGCCGAGCAATCCCCAAAGGCACACATTCTGGTGTCTTTAGCATCAACGGCTATGAAGTGGCGTTTAACCGGAATGCTCGTGGATACGGCACCGGTAAGATGCGCACCACGTACGTAAGTGCGCTGGTCCTGCATAAAGACTGTGCGACGCTGGTTGAGAACGTGACTGTTCGGGAGCTGTCGGTTCTTACGAACATCAGGATATCGACAATTTATAACATGCTTCGCGTCGGATTCCATGAAAGAGTCGTCGTCATGTTCGACGGCGTGATGGTGGCATACGCCGATGACATGAAGCAGAATTACAGATGGCCCCACGTGTCTCGAGAAGAGATCCGCAAGTCTTTCTCGGAGCGCGTGTGTATTGGAGGAAAATCTGTCCTACGGGAAGCGTAATGCGGTTTTGAGCACAAGAGATTCCCTTTTATGGGAATCTCTTTTTTTTTCCCAATCAGCATCATGTGAATGAGGACAATTCCATGGCCAATAATAACTGCTACAAAGTGATTAACTGTAGAAGAAAGCACTACAGAAAGATGTGGGCCCACGTCAGTCCGCCAGAGGGCCATATTGGTCCTACCTTCTTCGTTGAAGTAAAGCCTGACCAATTTTCAATCGGAACACACGTTAAGCAGAGAATCGAAAGAGCGCGCTCGGCTCTCGAGATCTACGACCAAAACCACGCGCTTCAGGAAGCGCGTCGAGATACGACGGAATTCTGCGAAGCACCCACCAAAAGGTTTTTGCTTAAAATACCGGCTGAAAAGTTTTTCGACGCCTTAAGAGACGCCGGCTTTGATGGCGTCGACAACATCATCGATCCAAACGACCTTGAGACAGTTCGTCTCAAGAAACAAACCGTACATTAAAAAGGAGTTAAGTTTGATGGAAAAGCTGTATGTGTTGACGTGTATTTCCAACCCCCAGAGATACGTGTCTCGCTACAAACTCTACCATGAGTTTGAACGCTACATGAAGCAGTTTCCGAATGTGGAGCTCTACACCGTTGAGCTGTCTTACAAAGGGCGTCCCTTTGTCGTGACGCAAGAAGGTAACGAACACCACATTCAGGTTCGCGGAGAACAGGAATACTGGCATAAAGAGAACCTTCTCGAAATCGGCCGACGGGCACTTCCGCCAAGTGCCAAGAAGATCGCCTGGGTCGACGCCGACGTCACCTTCACCAATCCTAATTGGGTTAACGAAACGCTCCATGCCCTTGACCACTATAAATTCGTGCAGATGTTTGGCGAATATAGCGACCTCGGTCCAAACTTCGAGGTGACGTCGACGACCGAAGGGTTTGTGAAGGCTTGGAAGAACAACCCCGACGAGATGTTCGTTACAGACGGAAATGGTGCTGTGTATGGTGCCCGAAAAGGAGCGACTGGACTGGCATGGGCTGCTACGCAAGAAGCACTGAATGCCGTAGGCGGTTTCTTGGACTGGTGTGTTGTCGGTTCGGGCGATTGGCACATGGCCTATTGCTTGATCGAGCGCGGCGTCGAGATCGCGCAACCTTGGTTCAGCACGGGCTATCGGATGCTTTTGGAGAAGTGGGAAAGCGACTGCCGTCAGTATATCCGCAAGAGTGTTGGATATATCAATAGCGGAGCTGTCCACTATTGGCATGGTCCGAAGGTCAATCGCGGCTATGGATGGCGCTGGAATATCATTCGTGAGAATGGGTATGACCCGATCCTCGACCTCAAACGTGACCACCAGGGCTTGTACATTGTCAACGAGCAGAAGGGCGCAATGCTCAATGCTTTGAGGGATTATTTCGAATCCCGAAAAGAAGATTCCATGGAACTCAAGTGATGCATAGATAGGCCCTACTTCGGTAGGGTCTCTTGTGTCTCAATCGATTTTAAATCGGATATATATTACATTGATGTGTCTGTAAAGGGCCATTGTATTTCAACAACATGCTTTAAAAGGCAAGAGGGAATCGTTATGTCGTTTGAACTGGACTATGAGTTCATGGTCACCAACAAGGTCAAGATTGAAAACTTAGAAGGGTTGGAGGAATCGATTCGTCCTTTCGGTTTGCACGTCATCGCGGACAAGGAAGGGTATGGTCGTCTTAATATCGACGAGTATCTTCCTCGGTACTCGTTGGATGACGAAACGGTGGAGTTCTGTTTTACAACCCATGTCATGCCGTACATAGCCAAGAATGAGGTACTGATCGCCAAGGCAGGATCAGCATCGTTCACGTTCAAGTTCAAGGACGGATTCAAAGATCCTAGCTGGCTAAGCGCGTTTGCTGTAGCCTATGTACGTACCGACGATGGCATCAGAAGCAAGTCTATCTGTCTCGAAGACATCTACAAAAATCTTGCCGAGGCATTGAATATCGACCCCAACACCAAGATCGACAAGGCTGAACGAGAAATCTAGGAGTGTTTCATGGGCACATCAATTGATGCACAAAACGTTTTGATTACACACGAGAACTGCTGGGACGGCGCCGCATGTAGCGTCGTCTATAAGAAGTTCTTCCCTGGAGGTCATGTTATCGAGACGAACTATAAGAAGATCCCGATCAACATCTACCTGGAACGGCTGGCCTGTAAGGACGTTATCGTTGCCGACTTCAGCATGTCTCGTGAAGATCTCCTCAAGCTCAAGGAGGTTACGAAGAGCTTGGTCGTGTTGGATCACCATATCACGGCTATGAAAGACCTCGAAGGTCTGGACTTCGCAATCTTCGACATGAAGAAGTGCGGTTCCCACATGCTCTATGACTACTTGATGTCACTGTACCACGAAAAGATTCACAATAAGCCATCCCCAGAGGCTGCTGACAAGATACCGTTTTGGCTAGAAATGGTTGAAGCTGGTGATCTGTACAAGACGTATGTGAGTTTCTTCGACGCGTATCGCGGTGTTCGTATTTTGCACCATGAGGATCGACATGATTATCAGTAAGGCGCGTAAGACCCCGTCCTTACGACGTTCAAGGTAGGACTGGTGGTGCAGTTGGACTTGAAGGAAAAGATGGCGAGGCTGTCGTTTCGTTCAGTTGGCCACGGCAATGCTTCTCTGGTAGCGATGTCACTGGGAGGCGGCGGCCATACACATGCGGCGGGTGCATCAATCAGCATCGCGCATGCGTTGCGTGACCACATCGTCTTCAACCAGGACTGGAAAAAGTTCGAAGATGCGGCCAATCGATAAACCCGTACATTTAATGTGCGTAAGTTCAAACCCCATGTGGTGAAATCGGTAGACACAAGGGACTTAAAATCCCTCGCCTAACGGCGTGCCGGTTCGATTCCGGCCGTGGGGACCATGCAGCATAGAGAGACTCCAGAAATGGAGTCTCTCTTTTTTCGTTTAAAGACCGACAGTATCTGATTTACCGCACCACTGGACTCGTCCTTCGGTCAGAAAGAAGTGACTCTTGCAGCCGGCCAAACGGTTGACGGATGGACAAAGCGTAACCGTTTTGTCGGTGTCGATTAACCACGACCAACTCGGTTTTTGGGCCTTCAGGAGATTGAGGTGCAAGCGAGCATCACACCCGCAAGGACACGTCATGACGGCTAGCCATTCCTGGCCCTTAGTCCCAACGATGAAGACGAGACCCCTAGGAAGCGTGTTAGGGATGTCATCATCGTCGGCTACGCGAATGGCGGTATATAAAGGACAACAAGCACCAAAGTCCTGAGGAACCATTACCACTGACCTCCTACGATACTAGCCAAATGTCTGCGAGAAGCTTGATAATCGTTGAGAAGCGCCACCTTACGCCAGACTTTATTCAGATGGTCCTCGTAGTTCTGCTGAGCATCTGAATAGCTGTCTACGATTTCCTTGTATCGGCCTAATTCCTGGCCAGCGTAGATCTCGCCTTTGTCCATCTTGACGACATTGGTGACGTAGATGTATGCCTTCGTGGCATATTCAACCAATTTAGCGAAGTGCTGATAGGAGGCTGTCTGTAAATGTGAAAATTGAGAATCGTTTTCAAGCATGCAACGGAGGTAAATGTTAATCGGAAGAGCCATGTTGTCTTGGATCAAGACTGTGTTTTCACCGACTAAAGATACGTACGCTGTAGATACTTGTGGGATGGGGGACATAGCGGCCATTACACCGCTTACTGCATCCTGCATCACGCTGGAGTTTCTCAATCCCATATTGGTGGCGCCCATCAAGGAGCCTTCGCCATAGGAGACAGACAGGGCTCGCGTAATGGCACGACCACCCGTCATGGTTTTGGGAATAGTGTAGAAAACATTAAACGCATCGATGCGGTTTTGCGGCAGTCCGAGCAACGGAATAGTGGCTTCTGTTCCGCCTACCAGATTGCAGTCCACCATCACGCGTTCTTCAATGATCTTGGTTCGAATGATGGAATCCATCGAAACAGGCAATCGGGCGTTGTAGTTTTCAAACGCAATGAAGGTCTTTTGCAAGATCTCTACAGGAATGACTCGTTTGATGAAAGCAATCGAGTATGAAATAGGGTTCGACATCGTTTGAACTCCTTCGTCGTTCACAAAATTGGAGTTGTAGCATGGCTAAAGTACACATTTATGGTTGCGGTGGGATGGGCACAAACGTGGTGTCGATCTATCGCAATGCCGAGCAAGAACCGAACATGCCTGAATTGGCAGTTTCCTTCATCGATACGTCGCTAAGCAACCTGTCCAAGCATGGCATCAGCGAAAGCGAAGCTTGCGTGCTGGATGGTCTCGACGGCTCTGGCAAACTTCGTAAGGAAAACGCCAACGTCATCTCCGACAACATTAAGCAGATCCTGCTTAACCGCAAGCCTGGCGATTTCAACATCGTGGTGTTCAGCGCCAGCGGTGGGTCGGGCAGCGTTGCGGCGCCGCTGATCATGAAGGAGCTTCTGTCTCGGAAGATCCCTGTCGTAGGCGTCATGGTTGGCTCGCAAGAGTCTCTGATTACTACTCAGAACACGATCAATACCTTCAAGTCGCTGGATGCCATCGCTCGTCAAGTCGAGCAGCCGGTCGTTGTTTTCTACCGCCACATGGAATCGCTCAAAGATCGCTCCAAGATGGATACGGAAGTGCGCGGCGCTATCGGCTACCTGACTTTCATGAATGCTAGTTCGATTCACGAACTGGATCGGATGGACATCAATAACTGGCTGTTCTATCCCCGCGTTACGTCCCAGGGACCGACGCTCACTAGCTTGGAGATCTTCAATGAAGACGCAGGTGCGTGGGGAACGAAGTCTCCTATCACGGTACTCACGCTCTGTACGTCAACGGACCATGCTCATTCGTCGGTGACGCCAGAGTATCAGTGCTGTGGTTACGTCGCGGAGAGCGCACTGGAGCAAACCCGTAGTCACGCTATCCATTTCGTGACCGATGCGGAATATATCCGTCGGCAGATCAAGGACGTTCAGGTTCGTCTGGACGACATGATCGCTCAACGCGATAGCCGCATTAGTCCGAATGCCCTGGTAAGCAAAGACGATTCGATCCACGGCAGTGGGTTGGTGCTTTAAAGACTGTGGCTGGCAAATATAGACAACCAAAAGACACTAACAAGCAACAGCCATTTAAACAGCCTTAGAGGACTTTAAACACGCCAAACAGAGAGAGGGTGGTATCCTTCTCTCTGTTTGTGTCCTTTATGCGTGAAAACGTACCCTAACGCGTTTAAATGTGGTAGGGAAAACGAATTGTATTGGAGTTTAAATCAAACACACATTACTGAAGTAAGATCTACCGCAACGAGGGCACGAAATTGAAAGTCATAGTCATAATGGACGTCACGGTTCTGTTCGATGTCCTGAAGGACGAGATCGAGAACTACCGGAAAAGTAGTTTCAATATCAGTAGGCTCAATGCAAAACAGATCATGCATGCATGGATGGCCGAGACGTCGTTTGTGCAGTCTGGGTTTGTTATAGAGCTACCTTTTTCTTTGTCTCTCGATGAGTTAAAAAACATAGGAAGCATTGGTTCGAGATCCTTTGCCGAAGTACAGCTCTACTCGCTCATGAAGAACATAAGGGGTGTCGTCCCTATAGGGGATTGTTATATATCCACAGAGCTAAAACACGACAACGTTTTTGTGTTTAAGATCGTGTCCCATAATTCCATATTCTAAAGAAGGATCGTGAGATGCAAATCGAAACAGAACTGAAGTATAGTGTCTTTTTGATCGATGCTGTAGCGCGTTTCGAGCATTATGTCAGAACGTTTAAGAAACTAGAGACTGCCTACAAGAACAACAAAAAGACGGAATTCGTTAGTGAGCAGCTGGCAAAGATCTCAGAGCAAGACATCAACGAGCTGGTGGCCGCCGAAGTTGAAGATGTTTTCAACGTTAACAAACGGTGGTTCCATGGCAAAAGCCGCAGCGAAGATGTTCTGGTGAGAATATATCCGACGCTGTCATTGACGGTGAAAGTCAAAGACGAACTAATAAAGCCGTTTGCAGAAGACTTCGTTAGTGTTTCTGAAGAAACCAACACCGTCCTGAGACTTAACGAATATTTGCTGGACAAACTAAGGAACGACGACAGCGCATGGAATGTGTGGGAAGCCAGACCCATGAAGACTAAAGGCAGCGTCGAACTAAAGTGTTTGGGGGACTACAGAATCCACGAATGGACGCGTCTGGTTAATGAAGGAGCTATCCCATTTAAGGACCCGATTAGTGGAAAATACGATTTTCTGGACCCTGACGCCATGGCCATCAACGAGGCGTGTGCCGAAGACCTACGCAACTTCAGGCGTAAGTTGCGTAAACCATTAGAAAAGATCGCTGAACTTGGATGGGGGTTTTTCTAATGTTAAAAACGATATGCATCATTGTGGCGGCCCACGAGGCGCTGTCGATTATGGGCAATTATGAGGTTGAGGTGTCGGCCAAAACGATGCCGATGCTCCTTGACTTCTTTGATGCGTTTCTTCAGAAGGCTCTTTTCGAAGAGCCCATCGGAGAAGAAGCCCTAATGCATAAACTCATGACGCTCGGCGCCAACTACTACGGCGCTCAAGAACTTATGGCTATGCTTCACGATAGTTTCATTTGCAATATTCATCGGACAATATCCAGATATAACAGCGAAGGAAAGTATTCCGTTTCGTGTTTCGTAATACACGATCTAGGGAAGATAGAAATACAGCTGAAGGAAATACGCATCAAGGAAGCCTCTTTGGTAGATTTGTTGAGGCTGGATTTGTTGGAAGGGATGGAAAGAGGAGATTACTTCAATGAGCGCTATAGGGCACTTCTCGGCAGTTAGGACAGACATATCTGTCCTGATTTTTCCAAAGGAACTCATCGATGGTTCTGTTGTTGGTTCGGAGATCGATTATCTAAGACAAAACGGGTTTTCGTTGACTGAGATCATAGAAGAAGCTTTAAAGCTCATCATCGAAATAGGCGTGCTAACCCCCACTAATCTCCGGTATGCACTAGATCCAGAATACGTCTACCCTCGAATCGATCTCCTTTTCGATTTCGAAGAGCTAGAAGATAGACTTGAAGAACTCAAGGCTGCTGGCCTTATGTCAGTGCAAGTAACTAACGATACGTTGGTCAGGGTTGTTCAGGTGGCGGAATGGGTTACGTTCGGTTTTTACAAAGCACTTTTTATGTCCGTTATAGCAGAAGCCAGGAACGTTGCATTGAAGAATGCTGGTCGTTTTATAACGTATCCGCTGATAGACAGTCTAGAGATCAGAGAAACGCCTGACTGCTATACGTTGGGTTTTAGGTGGGTGTTTGGTTAGCCACAAACAAACCTCGGCTTTAAAGGAGCGCGAATGAATAGGCAAGTCGTCTTTAGGTTCCACTACACCAATCCGACAGAGGACCAAGAAAGAGTTCTAGTCATGCTCGAAAGATTTTTGGGCATGAACCGCGAAGAGGTCATTGCTTGTGGTATTGGGTGGTTTCTAAGCATCCAGGGACTCTATTATCCCTCTGTGGAGTTTGGCGGTGAGTTCTACAACGACTTTAGGTATGACTTCCAGAACACGATGGCCAGCATCGTTGAATCTTTGGAGGATCAGTTTCGGTCTTCAAACCAAATGCCTGCATCAGAATACGAACTCCTGCCTATTGACAGCTACGGAATGGCCAAAGCCCTTTTGGATTATTTCGAAAACTCTTTCCAGACGTCTATGGAAGCTGTTAAGGGAATCAAAACCTCCCTAGTGAACATGGGATTCGAGGAGGAGTCGATCATCAACGGTGCTGGAGGCACCAGGACAACGATCCATCCCTCTCAGTCGGTCGTTGATGTTTCGGTCGTTCTTTAGGAGTCTGCCATGGACCATGCTATCTTCGATATGGATGTGGTAATGGACACAAACAGCACAACGCCGTTAGGACAGCTCCTTCCGGCCGTGAGACAAAAACCCGCTTTTTGTGTCTTGATGGATACGTTTATCCTCCTGGGTACCGAAAACCCCTCCGCAAAACTCCTTCAGCTGTTGCATACAGCAACGATTGTCCTCGGGAGTGCCGCGTTGATGTTAGACAACAGCGATGATAACTGGGCAACCGTGGTGTCCTACGTCAGTCGCCACTATCCTCCAGATTTCATCGCCGACCCTCAATGGGGTTGGCGTTTTATGCATATACTTCGCGTTATGACAGACGCGATTGCCCAGATGGTGCACTTCAGCGAAGACTCGAGGATCGATGGTAACAGAGACTATTTAGTGGATGAGGTCCATCTGGCTACGTGTACGCCCCTCAAGACAACCTTAATTTATGTCCTGATGCCTTTATTTTGAGGCTCGGCATAGCTGTGTCCTTTAGGAGTCGCTTATGGAAATGGCCAACGATGAGATAGTGGCTGTAGTTTTGTTCAACGAAAGCCCACGTATGTCTTGCTATAGAGAACTGGTCGACGAAGCAGCCGGAGCTTTCAGCATTGATATCGATGACCTATTGATGGACATTATAAATGGCATCTTTTATGATCCGTCCGACTTAGAGGTGGATGGACCGTTCGTATCCAGGATGATGGTTCTGGTTAGCGAGTCTTCTGTTGAGATGCCAGATGACGTCTGCTGGCGTCAGCCTTTCGGAGAATTTACACTCCCTATCTTTCTGTCTTTTGTAAGAAGGCAGCTGATCGATGAGATGGCTAGTTTGATTGAATCGATCGAGAACATTAAGCTAGCTGGGGATCTCTGGGTGAATGGCTTTGAGATTGACTATGTAAGAACCCGTCCAAACGAAATCAGGCTGACCATTAAAGGCAGTAGAAGGAGGGACTATGCTCCCTAGGGAGACACTAAATGTCAACGGTCGTAAAGAAACTATACATCGTTAAGACGGAGTATGGGGTTAGAGACGCCTTCTCTTTCTTAACAACACTCGAATCGACGACTGTCAATTTCGAGGTCATCCTTAAGATCATGGTAGAGTCCTTGTCGGACCTAGACCGCCATGGTCACTATAGGGATGTTTTTTACAAGAACATGCTTTCTGTGGTGTCGAGTGCCGATAGTGAGCGTTTTGCAAACTACATGTTAAGTTTTTACGACCGGCTGTCGGACGTGCTCCTTAGTTCTGGTGTATGGAATTCGCCAAGTGAGGACATTAAGGTTGTTTTAACCTATCATAGTTTGCGAGGATACGATTTGGTCGTCGAAGCATCGCTATGGCCAAAAACATTTTAGAAGGACAAAACGTCATGAAGCATGTTTTTATCGACCCGCAAACAATCCCTGAGTTCATCGAATGGGCTCACGAGATTTTGGATCCAGATGACGTCGATCTTCCTGAAGAATGCGATTGTCATTACAAGAATAGACTGAAAAGAATCAGAGAGGCTTTTATCAGATTCTTTTGCGATACAAAAGAGGTCGTTGATTCGGAAACAGAAACGATCGACGAAAAAGAAAAGAAACTGATGGCCTTCTTGCTTAGAGTGCTCCCAATTACACCAGAAACTTTGGTCGACATCGACGTCGAAGCCATGAAGAGCAACAAGCAGCATCTTGTGGTGATGATCGTCAACGAGGAATGACCCCATGGCAACTGCTCCGACTATCCCCAGTAACTTTCTGGGCACGTTTGTATCCTTCACGGTTTATCCGTCGTCGATCCTAGGATCTAGCTACCAGGACGTAAAGCTGCTGGCGATCCTTGACTACCAGACAGCAATGTCATATGCCGACGTGGCATCGATGCATGCAAACGTCTATCCGTTGATCCCGCAGGCCGATCAGCCCCTCAATGACTTCACGTCGTATTCGTACCTGAAGATTGAGTTCTCGAGTGGGCAGATTGGTATTATCGGCATTCCTTGGATAGTCGGGTGGAATACAGCCGCCAACTGCGGACTGACACAAGTCGTTAATAGCACCATCACAGCTGTCGTGACGGGTGTTAGCGCGGCTGACCTTCCCATCATTCAGCAGATGCTGGTTATGAACGGATACAACAACATTTCGTTAACACTAACCTGATTGAGTATTTTTTTCTGCATCGTTAATAATGTGGTGAAATGCGCTAAAGGCAAGCGCATCAAGCCAGCGGAGACAAGCCACTCAGTCCACCTTCGTCTCCTGCTCTGCGTAGCACATTCAGCAGCGGTTTAACCGATGCCGGCGCCGACCTGCCACAGCCTATGTGAATATGGTAAATCGCTGTCGCTGCACAGAGCCGTTTCCCCACCAGCTTTCTGCCCGTTACGCTCCTTTCGGGTGGTTATAGAGCTCGGTGGGGAAACACCTATTTGTGCCGCATTTTTTCTGAATCATTTATTCAAGCCGCTGCAATAGACTATGCGAACTAGAACCGAGAACATCGACCATGAACCTTTTCGTCAATAGTAAGTCTTCTTATAAAAGAAACTTCGAGATATTAGATGCGTGGGTACGTGACATGACGGCCACGCTGCAACTGTCGACCGGTCAGCCGAAAGAAGTCTGCGAAGCCTTTATAAGGAAGGAGATGGTGCCTGGAGGAAGACTACATCCAAGAGACCCGAGGACAACATATTTAGAAAGACTCGACTGCGATAGATCCAAACACACCGGGTCGTTGATGGGTTATATTAGGCACATCGTCAATACCAGATCAATTATGGCGCCTTCGATGACCGTGTATTTCCATCCGAGCAAACTCGTAGCGCTTCTAGGCAAATACATTGTACGTAACCTAGATATTCGTAACATGTTTAAGAAGGATATGTTTGCCGCTACGATGCGTAACGACGTCGACGGAGCATCCTTCAACAAAAACATGCAGACGTCCTTTAAGTACAAGAACAATTCCCTATCCGGTGCTCAGGTATCGGGCGGTACCGTATTGGCTAATAAGTCGGCTCACCCATCGTTAACATCGACGTGTCGTGTATCGGCTAGCTATGGAAACGCCAATAACGAAAAGTTCTTAGCGGGGAACAGGCACTATTGGTCTCCGACCGTCACGATAGCCAATGTCGTATCTCTGGCCAACAACACCGATTTAGCTGGCGTCGAGAACGCCATGAAAACGTTTGGTCTCCGTTATCCGTCCGTAGACGAGGCCATGGAGTGCGTTCTTTACAGCAGTCGTTTATACTGGAACGACGCCCGTGAGGAAGCGATCATTCGCCGTTTATTTGTTGGCATGTCAGACGTTCAACGAGCGGCCGTAGTCTATGTCAGCGACATGTACCATCTGGCCAAATACAACACGAAGTTTGTGCACGATTTTTTAGGGGCCATGATTAGCATCCCCAAAACGCCCATCGACAATCCAGAAGACGTTCTGAAAAGCGTTACAGGCGACATCGTTACTTTGTCGTCGTATTTGTGTGCTGGGTTAATGTCAGGACGCTTACTCAAAGACCTTAATAACCCAAACTCCAAAAAGAAAGACGGTACGTCTTGTTACGATCCGGAAACTTACGCGATTGTGGCCAATACCGCAAAAGGTATTGAAGCTGTCCTTAGCAAGTATCAGCCCATCATAAAGGGTTTCTGGACAACGCCAAACCTGGCTCCGTCAATCATGCACATTCCGAACATGAGGAGACGGTGTGTGTTGGTGTCGGACACCGACTCTACGATCTTTACGAACCAATTCTGGACACGTTTCTATACCGGTCAGGACGATTGGTCGGAGACATCGAACAACGTAGCCTATGTCACGACGTTCTTGGCCTCACAAACAGTTATGCATGTTTTGGCGTGCATGTCCGGACACATTGGGATGGCAGAAAAAGAAATCCATCGAATCTCAATGAAGAACGAATTCTTCTTTCCAGTTTTCGTCAAGACCTCGATGGCCAAGCATTACTTTGCCTATATTTCGGCACAGGAAGGAAACGTGTTTGGTAAGATGAAGCTGGAACTGAAGGGTAAGAACCTTAGAGACTCGACTGTTGCTCCTGCCATCAACCAGAAGGTACAGGATTTCGTTAAGGCTATTATGGATCGCGTCATGAAGGAGGGGCAGATAAGCACCAAATGGGCCATAAGCGAAGTTTTGGCGGTAGAGAACTCCATCATCCAGAACATCAGAAACGGTAATGCCAATGAGTTCACGACCATGCGACTGAACGATAAGATGGCTTACAAAAACCCCGAGTCGTCCAACTACCGATATCACGATCTTTGGAATTCTGTCTTTGCTCCGAAGTACGGCATAGCAGAAAACCCTCCCTATACGGCCATTAAGGTGTCGTTGTCGACGTCTAATCGCAGTCGACTGACTCGTTGGGTGAACGGCATCGAAGACAAGGAGCTCGCTGACCGACTCAGACAATGGTTGGCTGAAAAGGAAGTGGATTCGTTGGCAATGATGTTGTTGCCTCCGAGCATCGTGGCCGAGAAAGGTGTACCGGAAGAGATTATTCCGGCCATTGACTATCGAGGGATTGTCTACAGCAGTTGTGTGGCGTTTTACATCGTTCTTGAAGCTCTAGGCATCTATTCTGTCGATGATAAGAAAAATAGATTGCTGTCTGACATCTATACAGAGACTGCGTTGGTATAGGACATAGAGGGAGTCCCTAGGGACTCCCTTTTGTGTCTTGCATTTGATGGATGCCCCTAACGAGTGTCCGATAGACTTCTTCCTTAAGACTGGCTGGCAGTCCGTTGAAATAGATCTTGTCGGAATAGAGATCGCGCAGGTCGATCATCAGAAGGTTCTTGAGATGCTTGTTCCATCGCCCCCCTGCCGCATCGTCTAGATTCAGCAGAAAACGAATAAGGGGTATTTTAGCCACCAAAATAGCCCAGTCGATCTGTCGAGTCTGTACGTAGTCTGGCAGCTTAAAAAGCCTGAAGAGATCCCGATGGAAGAAGAGAGGTGTCTGCACCATGGTCATGGGGATATCCAATGTACTATCGACCAAGACCTTTAGAAGCTCTTTAATCCATGCGTCCATGAATCGGGTGTAGTCGATAAGAACGAAAGGATGAACGCGTCTAAAGGCGTCTGGTTGAATTCTGCGCTGGATGTAGTCCATCCGATTGAAAACAGCCAGATCGAAGTGCGTAAATAGCATGTTGGGAAGGACGAACATCGAGATAAAAGACGTCACCGTGGGCATTGCGTCTGAACCATCCTTTACCTTACTCTCTTCCTCATACCACCGACGATACATCAGTGCCAACATAGGGATGTCTACGTTGACTACTGCTACCCCTTTATCCGACGGATATGGATACTTTCCGTTGGGAATCGCCATTGAAAGGTCAGTGAATGGGTGCCGACATACCTTCACTGGCTGTAAGTTGAGCCATTCCTTGACAGCTACATCCAAATCGATGTCGTAGCTTAACGTTGTGATGATTTCTAGCACGGTATTGTTGTAGAACGTGCTTTTGGTTCTCACTCCCCCCCGCCATATAGGAGACGTCAGTTTCATAGCAGCAGATAACTGCTGCGATTGGTCGTAAACTCTATCCACAAACTCATTGTACGGGAGATCTAGTCGAATCTGAATCGAATTCAAAATCGTCACCAGCAGGTGATCGTTCAGAACCATCGTAGGGTAGGTTCTATAGTAACGAAGAGTTTTCTCTATATCGACATCGATTCCTCTTTTGAGGAACTGAATGCCAGGAATAGTGATGGCTCCGCGCTGCCCTAAGGCCCTCTCGGTGAGCAATGCAAACATAACAGGAGCCCCTCAAGTATTTTTTCCCATCCATACGATATCCTTTGGGAAGTGACCCTTTCCGTGCTCTAGGGATCATCCCTAGGGTGTTCCGGATATGGTCAAGTCTGTCTTGTTTTGGAACTTGATCGAAACGAAAATCAAGTATACATTACATACTTGTACTGATCCCAGATAGTTTTTTGGGACAGTGCAACCTTAAATCGCGATTAAGGAGCATTGATGCAATGGCCATCAACGACAAAAACGAGCAGCCGAAGCAGTCTGCTCATGCAACACAGGCCGAAACACCTGCCAGCAGCGCAAAGGCAGATATGGGAGAGTTTTCTTTCTCCCGCCAGCAACAAACCAACCGTACGGAGAGCAGTGGTATGAGCAACGAAGAAAAGAAGAACCATGGGATCGTCAGCGCCAGCATGAAAAGCCGTCGTGGCCGCTTTGGTCGTGGAGCTGGCGAGTCGGTTCAGGCCTATCTCGAGACCGCCAAGAAGATCGTGGCGGCGAACCTCGAAGATGCCGCTCCCGATGAACGCGAAGCATGGAAGCTGTTGGTTCTGGATCGCATGACTCACCAGACCGAAATGTCGGCTCTTCTGCTGGCCTATTCCGTCAAGACGAGCGCGACGGAAATGGTGACGGCCGTCTATCAGATCCTGATCGAATCGACCCTGGGACAGCTCGACCCGCTGACATGCCAGCTCGGTAACGCCACCATCGAAATTCCGGTTGTTGCATCGGATGTTCCGAACAACATCTGGGCCCAGAAAGTCACGAACAGTGTTCAGACGTCGGTTCGCGCTACGCGCGTTATCGATGCCGGTGCTACCGTTCTGCACAAAGAATGCAGCGCCGACAACGAAGATGCCATCGCCAGCATCCTCTATACGGCCACCGAAGCAATCGCGCTGCACCTCGGCCTGGCCAAAGTCCTGGTCGAAGAACCGCTCTGCATCGCCAACCGGCTGGACAAGGAAATCTATTCCGCCAACGTCATCTACAATCCCGAGCCCGTCCATACCCTGGATGGACTGCCGGTTCGTAGCGACATTCAGATCGTAACGACTGCCCGCAAGGAGACGGGCGCTGCACGCAACGTGTTGAATACGGACAATCAGCCCGTCGAGTTCTCGCGACTGAATCTGTTTGTCGATTTCCAATACGACGATCGCGCTCAGATGCAGTACAATCAGATTCCCGATACCCGTCGGTACTATCCGACCATCGTGATGACTCGTGCTGAAACCTCCGACAGCTCCCTGACCCTCGAAAGCCTGCTTCTGAGCATTTCGCAGGTGACCCTGATGTCGCAGATGCCTGGCTGGATTCCGGTGTTCGTTCGCCGTCTGCGTCCCGAAGAATCGCTGCGCGATATCGGTGCATTTGGCTATGAGCTGCCTGGTCTGACCAACCCGCAGGCCGTCGGTCCGGCTGCTGCCGGTATGAAGGGTGCTTTGGTGAACACCAAGTCCACCAAGTTCGATGCGACGGCTCTGGCCCAGCTGATCCAGTATGCGGTTCATACCGACAAAACGATCTACGCCATGGACGTCGAAGAGTGTGGCGACTATACCTTCGCTACGATGGCATTCGCTTTGGCTGGTGAAGGCAACAACGCCGCCAACGAAGCCCTGACTCAGGCTGCCAATACTCTGACTGGCGGTGCCTTCAACATTCTGCTGCAGAAAAACAACATCACCGGTCTGCGTTGGGTCAACAACGACAAGAACCGCATTCACCTCGGGTATTTCACCGATTCCCGTGGCGAGAAGCGCGATCTTCGCGAGCCGGATTATCTGACCGCGCTCACGCATTTCGGTGCGAGCAACATGAACTACGTCATCGAATGGAGCCGTACCTTCGATGCCAGCGCAGCCTCGCCTGAACAGCGTATGGCTTCGCGGTGGTCCATGATCCAGCAGATGTTCCCGACCGCTGTTCTGAAGGGCTATGCTCGTCGGTTCACGCTGAATCCGCTTGCGCTTAGTCTGCTCCAGCAGGCCTGCGTCCAGTGCGGCTTCCACGTCACCGCGAACAATGCCGGTCAGTTCACGATGGGAACCTCCGCCCGTCAGATTGGCGATCTCGCGAACCGTGCGTTCCAGATGTCGAACGATTTCACCAGCATGTTCGGGTTTGGCCAGCAGGCCACTGTCCAGAACGGCATTGGCGGATTCGGTCGCGGCTGGGGCCATCGCGGTTTCTGAGTCGATCTAGAAGCAACGTAAATCGAGGAGACTCCCTTTCGGGGGAGTCTCTTTTTTTTATGGCCTCTTAATGGCGCGTAAGTCTTGAAATTTCTTTGATCGTTGCGTGAAAACCAAACGCTCTGCATCGAGGATTTTGAGCATTTGCGCATTCCTGAGTCACTAGGGCCGGGGCGGCCCGATTCTAAGCCTATGGAGAATAAGAGGTTTTATTCATCGAAGTAGGAATCTCTTAGAGAAGCTCAAGGCCTCTGCTCGATAAGGAGTCGTACTGATGTCAATTCGACTTGAGCTCGTGGATTTAGAGCAAGAGTTTCGAAATCTGAAAAACCCTCCCATTCTGGCGAACGACTATAACCTCAAAATTAAGACCGAGAAAGATGCACTCATGAGCATCCTTCAAACGCGGTATGATGGGGAGTCGCTGGAATCCGTTCCAAGTTGCGAGTGCGGAGAAATCACTGGTCGGTTCAATTTAGGAGTCCATTGCGAGCTTTGTCAAACCGAAGTGACCACAATCATCGATTCTGAGCTAGAGTGTTCTGTCTGGCTTATGGCGCCTACGGGCGTTAGGAAGTTCTTTAATCCCAACGTCTGGATGACATTGAAGAACGCCTTCACGATCAGCGACGAAGGAACGAAGATCTCGCTGATGGATTGGCTTTGCGATTCGCACTATCAAGTCAAGGACAGACCAAGGAGTGCCGTTCTAGATCGCATTCCCGATTGGCCTCGGAGCTTGAACTTCGTTATCGATAACTTCGATATGGTGTTCGAGCACATCAGCAATCTCCCGGCACTACGAAAGAGGTCAGCCATCCCGGCATTTCGTAAACGGGACCTCATCGCTGCATACGTGCAGAAGTATAGAGACAAGCTCTTCACGAGCTATCTGCCGATTCCCAGCCGAGCAATGTTCATTACCGAGAATACGGCTATGGGCAGGTATGTGGATCCGGCAGTGGGAGTAGCAACCGATGCAATCCTTACGGTTGTTTCGGCAGAACATTCCGTCAAACCGATAGACCTCCGTGGTAAAGAACACAGGGCAGTCAAGTGCATGAATCTGCTCTGTGAATATTACCAAAACTTCATGGACAAAAAGCTAGGAGGAAAGCCCGGACTAGCAAGAAAGCTTGTTTTTGGAGGAAGAACCCACTGGACTGGTCGGGCCGTTGTTTCTTCGATTACGGGCAAACACGCCTATGACGAGGTTCACCTTTGTTGGGGACTTGCCGTTCAGATGTTTGAAATGCACCTACGAGCCAAGCTTATTTGGCGTGGGTATACACCAAAACAGATGGACGAAATCTTCTTTACGTCAGTGAACACGTATAACCCGCTTCTAGATGAGCTTTTCCACGAGCTCATTAACGAAGGGAATAGGCCTCCGACGATCATCATTCAGCGAAATCCTACGCTAAAGCGAGGAGCCGCTCAACGAATGTATGTCACCAAGATCGAAACGGATACGTCGGTCAAAACCAACCGAATCAGTATCTTAAGTATCAAGGCACCGAATTGCGACTTCCCATACCCGTCGGAGTCCTTAGCAGCGTAATCTGCTATGACAAACTGTGTGAATTGCTGGAATCCCTCGTTAGGCGCTGTCTACCAAAACGGAGTGCGAAAGCACATACGGCAACGGTTTGAAAAAAGACAGCGATAGAGACAATCAGCAGCCAAGCCGCCCTATTGAGCAATCCTCAATGAGCGAGTGGGTCCAACGACCAGAGCGCAAGCTCGTAGCCTAGGTTAAGGAATGACCGATGGCGATGTGCACAGCACCCTACTGCTTGCCTTACAAAGACAATCAGGGGTGAAGATATGGTCTATTCTGCTTTAGAACGCACACTCATCCGTTCTAGGGGGGTTTGATAGCAAACCCGGTCGAGAGACCCAGCTCTCAAGGAAACGTTCCCTAATGCAGTATCCGTCCGTTTTAAATGCCTCCTCAGGGAGTGGCAACGATTCCGTGGTCGCGCATGGAATCGTAAAATCCCTCAACCTTGTTTTTGGAGATTCGTCCATGGGTACCGACATCCGTGTCTGTATAGAACACAAAACCGATCGAGGCTGGCAATTTATCGTCGAAATGTTCGGGGTCATTGAACGCGACTACTACTTATTTGCATGGCTTTCTGGAGAAACAAACTATCGATTGCTTGATCGGAAGTCGATCAAAACACCCATCACGCCCATAGCAGAGCCCCGTGGGTTACCGACAGACCTCGATTCCCAGCCAGGTTTTGACTACGACAGACGCAATGCATCTTGGCTCACTGCTGACGAAATCCTATCCGCCGTTCCTCCAACAGTTACTGTATGTGGGATGTTGACCCTCGCCGACTGGAAACTTTGGGATGGTAAAACTGATCCACTCATGCAGGACTTGGACTTGCTGTACCCGGCGAATCCGCTTAACGAACCCAACCCAGACCCTACTCGGTGGATTGCTCATTTCGATGATCCTAAGTCGTTTCTCGATAAAACGACCCATGTCTACATTGAGTTTCCATACAGAATCTCAGACGGTTTTGGCTATTTCTTTGATTGGCTCAAAGACCGCCAGGCCAGTGACGGAGAGGTCAGGCTCATTTTTGATTACATCAATTAAAGGCTATTGAATCTCAGATACATATTACCCCCTAGGTATAGCCTAGCTAAGTAGTAAGGGGTTTCACTATGCCTACGGGTAGTAAAAGTGGCGATGGAAGGCCATCGCTGTTGTTCGAACCGCGTTTTACTGTCTATCGAGACGGTCGTGTTTATGATCGTCGGACAGACACCATGCTGCAGCCGTATTTCGATTTCGAAAAGAACGAGATGGTCATCAAGCCTGACGTCATGCGTCAGTGCGATAGCATAGCCATACATCCTGACGGAACATTGTCGTTGGGTCTGCTGATGGCACTGGCGTACAAGAACGTCTTTCTTCGCGGACACGTCTTGGCGCAGCTGAAAGTGCTCTATGAGGACGATAACCCAAGGAACTGCACCCCTGAGAATCTGATTCTCCAGTACCCCGAAGGGGGCATTGAGTGCAGTTATTGGCCAGGGTATTATTATATCCCTGGCTACTCGTCGTACCTGATTCACAAGGAAACTTATGCGATTTATAGCTTTTCGTCGAACTGCATGAAAGATGTCAACAAAGGCATTACCGGATATCTCGATGCATCACTATCTCCGGATAGCGGCGGAGCAACCCAAGGCATAGGGTTGCATCGAATAGTTGCCTTGACGTTCGTTCCATATACGAAAGACGTTCGGAGTCGTGTAGTCAATCATATTGACACCAACAAACAAAACAACACTCTAAGTAATCTGGAGTGGACGACTAACGAAAACAACCTTCGCCATGGCATCCATTACGCATTGGAACGAAAGAGGGGATTCCTGTCTGAATTTACTTCAGCCAATGAATTCGATAAACCGCGCCAGACTACCGCTACAGTCAAAAGGAAATATGCACAGGTTTATAAGAAACCAGAAGGTGTATACAAAAACAACGTCAATCTTTATCATCGGATAGATGTTAAGGATTTGTACACCGGAGAGATCTTATCGTTCAAGAACCAAAGAGAATGTGCTGCTTATTTCAAATGCAATCCTTCTTCGATCAACTTCACGTTGAACAAGAGGGCTAACAAATCTATCTTCCAACAGCACTATGTAGTGAAACGTGGCATTGAAGAGGAGTGGCCATACATCACCAAAGAACACATCAACTCCGCTTCCTTCTCAGGAGGCAGAGAAGTTGTAGTCAAAGATTTAACAACAGGTGATGAAAAACGTTATGATACGGCGATTGGGTTTGTTCGCGACAATAAGCTCAGTAAGAAGATCGTAACTACAGCACTAAAGGCAGGGAAACAACGAGTCTTAAACAACCTATTGTTTAAGTATGCTGATAACCCTGACCCATGGATAAAATGACGGATAGTCCCTATCTTATGAGAAAGGAGACGGACTAATTACACTGCAAAACCGCATGGGAACTGAGTCTTACCGAAACGACGGAGATGAGTTGAATATTCTATTGATCTTGGATGATTACATGGACGAAAGGTTTTCCAAACTATCGCCTCATTTAGGGGTGATGAGTCTACGGAAGCCCAATGCAATCTCGTCGGCACCAACCATGCCGATGCCTGTTATGGGGATGCTGAATAACTGGCTTTTGGAGGAGGATTAAGGAGATACGACGATGGCGAACGTAATTGCAGGAGGCGCTGATAGTTTCCGAGCATTGGCCTATGCAGCGCCTAGCCAGAACGCTTTAACCTTCATCGCCAACCATGCAATGCAAGAGACACAGCGTCTAACAGATGCTGGTGCACAGTGGGTTGGTAGTGTAGGTAATGCGTTTGTTGGGCTATACCAAAACACTGTTCGTACGGTAGGCAGGGCCATCAAGAAACTCTATAACTCGTATTGGGATGCTAGCGATATTCGTTGTCTGACGACAACCGAAGATTTGCAGTCCGCATCCCTTGTCAACCAACGCTGGATCATGGCCAACCCGATGGCTCGTCAGATGTTCCATGACGGAACCATAAACGGGTACTCGACATCGTATGTAGACCATGGTGGGAAGGTTTATGGGGCCGACCACTATGACTGGAGACGAGTGCACGATGGGCTGGTCTTAGAGACTAAAGAAGGCGGTTGGGAGTCTACCGAGTATGTGGAAGAACTCGATGAAGGAGATCGTCATTTGGAGCTTGATGAGCAGAATGACATCAGGCGCATGTGGGGATTCATGGAGGCTATCTTAGCCAAGAATGAAGACGATCCTACGTCGATCCACAATGAGCCTATAGGCTAAACGAACAGGGGCCTCTTCGGAGGCCTTATTTTTTTGAAAACTGAAAGAAAGGAGTACTGACAATGTCTCAACCAGTTCCTACTTTAGACTCAAGCGGTTGGGTAACCGGACTGAGTCAAAAGGCTGATCGTTTGTTCAGCTACTGGATAACGAGTCAGTATTCCCAGACAGAGCTTTTTAGGGGCCGTGTAAGGCCTCTAAGCTGGCTATTGCAGCAATACGGTACCAGTGACCTACTGTCACTGCAAGACGCCATTCAGGCGGCTCTCAATGACCTTTATGCGGCCTATTTTAGTCAGGTCGTTGTCAATGTTAGCGTAGATCCTTACGCGGCAGACGATAGTATGCTGGACATAAGGATCGACATCAGCGTTTACGAGAACGGTCTTGCCTACTCGGTAGGCAGTCTGCTTTCGACGAATGGTACCATCCTATCGAAGATAACGCCTTTAACGCCAGGCGGTCCATCGGTTCTCTTACAACCCACTGGGGCTATCACTTAAGGAGCAGTAATGAATTCTCATCACCAAGGACATCACGATGCTAACCACGATAACGGAAGTCTTCAACCTCATAATGGCGCTGCTGTTTATGCTGCTCCCGATGATACTGCTGTTTATCTTCACGCTGGTCATGATGATCGTCGTGATGTGGATGTGGATCAAGGAGAAGGTAGTGGCGATCTTCACGTGGCTAGCGCTGAACTGGAGCATGGATCCGGAGTGCTAGTTCGGGAGGAGACCGAAAATGCTGAGACAGCTGAAGGATGCGATGGAGCATCCGATAGCAACGCTGGCGTCGCTGGCCATGGCGTTCTTGATCGCCATGCTGACGATATGGCTGACGATGACGCTGATGGTGGCGCTCATCGAGATAGTCGGAGCGATCTTGATATTCCTGTTCAAGGCGCTGATGCTGTTCCTACCAGCAATACTGCTGTGGATGGTACTTCCCAAACCGTACCGGGAATGGGCGATCATTCTGGGGGTGGTGCTGCTGTTTCGAGCACTGCCGATTTAGAAGAGCGTCTTGTTATTTCTCCGGCCGAGTCGTGGCTTCGAAACATTCCGAAAGGGGCTTCGAATCAGGCCGCCTACACGCAAGCAGCTGTTGCCAGTTTGCTGGGCCGGTTGACTACTGCCGAACGCGTGCTTTCGGACACCTGCCGTACCGTCGCAGAGATCGTCGGTAACGTTAACGGAATTGTCGGTTTCATCAATGGCATGACCCAAAACAAAGAGCTTCTCTTGGCCATGATGCAAAACGCTACCATGGTCTACAACGAGCTCGAGCGGTCGGTTCTCCAGGAGTCCTATCGTCTGAAGCACGACTTCAGTCTCGAAGAAAGCGATGGTCATGACCTGCGACTGTCGATTCTGGAAACCGACGGACAGCCCAGCCCGAAGGTGGAAATCCGGAACAATGACGGCACGTGGACCGAAGATGCGCGTGGAGAAATCGAGGCAGTCACGGCCCATTACCTCATGTTGCAAGACGCCATGAAAGCCGGCTATGAGATTGGCTCCGTTGTCTATGTCAAGACTACCGTTGATGGTACTCCGGAAGAAGTCTAGTACAAAACAGAATTGCCGAGGTGTCGAAAGACGCCTCGGTGTTCTATGCCGCATTATTTTTCAAAGCCAAACCGAAATAATACGGGAGGAAACGAATGTTCTAAAAGTGAACGACATGTACTTTAGTTTTAAAAGAACGGTTAGAGGAATCTATTATGTCTGAACAACACGATACGTCCGTAGCTGGCGGCGCTACCTTCATGTCCTCCCTCAACGAGACAGAACTGAATAGTCTGCTGGAGCCAGAACGTCACGTCTTTCCTGAATATCTTTTCAAGTCCACCTGGTTACCTTTCTTTGCAGGACTGACTGACGAAATCAGCGGGAAGAAAGCGACGATTTCCGATTGGTTGGACGTAGCGGGCACTGCTTACAACGAGGTCGACATCGTCGATCAGGACGGAAAGGTTCTGTTTACGGTTCCCCCATTGCTTCGCGACACGCCGCTTATGGAAAAGCGCCATCCGAACGATACTATGCGTGAGGCGATGGCAGAATACATTAACTACGCTTCGCTCCATCCGAAGATGGGGAAGGCTTATCTCGAAAAGGTCATTAGCAGTAAGATCCCGCGCAAGCCTGCTGACGTTCGTTATATTCGTCGATGGAACGACATATTCGTTCGTTATGGCCTTCCGCCGATCGAACTGACACCCATCATGAAGCAAGCCATGGATGCCATTGAACGATTCGAGGCGAGCAAGCAGCGTGCGGTTGCTTCCGAGAAACAAAGCAATAAGAACCCCACCGAGATTTCCTACAATGACGAGGACGACAGCATCTGAGTTAAAGATCGTCGAGCTCAGCGACATCCATCTGGGACATCAAAACACACCAACGGTTTCTATTCTGAAAGGTCTTTACAGACTGTTAAGAGAGACGCCCGAGAACACCGAGACAGACCTACTGATATTAGCTGGCGATGTTTTCGACAGGGAGTTAACGTTTCCGGACAACGACTTGGTGGCCATACGCAAGTGGATTGCGGATGTCCTGATATTCTGCAAGAAGCACGACATCGTCCTTAGAGTCCTGGAAGGGACTCCCTCGCATGACTGGAAACAGTCGTTTGAGTTCGAGCACACCAACGAACAAGCGGGCATAGGAGCTGACGTTAGACACGTTAAGATGCTAGGTATAGAGCGCATCGAAAAACTCAATATCGATGTGCTCTACGTCCCTGACGAGTGGCGTGCCGATAACGGACAGACGTGGTTAGAGGTTCAAGAGCTTCTTGTTCAGAAGAACCTCACAAAGGTTGACTTTGCCGTCATGCATGGAACGTTTCCGCACCAGATACCTGAGGAAGCCTCCAAGTGGATGCATTTTCATTCCCCAGACAACTACCTTTCGATCGTCAAACACCACATCTTCATCGGCCACATTCACCAATACTCCCAATTCGACAGGATCTTAAGTGCCGGATCCTTCGATAGACTAACACACGGAGATGAGAGTCCCAAGGGATCGATTCATTACAGACTGAAATCGGATGGCACCTACGATATTCGGTTTGTGGTTAACAAAGAAGCAACCGTCTATAAAACGATCGACCTGCGCGAAACGATCATTGAGGAGTGTCTTGATAAGGTCGTTGAGACAGTTGCCGACGATTACCCGCACGGATCGAAGTTTAGACTCTGGATTGAGAGATCGGATGGATTGTCGCATTTAATGACGGCACTCAAAAGGCTCTACCCTCAGCACTCGTGGACTACCAAGGTAATGTCGCTGCAAAGTCAGAGACAGGATAGTGGTTTTGTATTGGCTCAAAGAGTTACCATGCAGCCACTGACACCAGAGACATTGCTTACAGCTGTCAGCGAGCGTTTAAAATCGGAATATCCAGAAAAATCAGACCTTTGCATCGAGCTACTGAAGAAACTAATTCGTTCTTCTTAAACTCAGAGGTTTGGTCAAGTTTTTGATTAGAACAGCATTCAAGAGGCAAGTGATCAATGGACAGTATGGGATCAGAAACCCGGCAATTGAATGGGAGAGCAGTCGGTCAATATGATATCTCCATAGCCACTTCTCTTGCCCTAGAAGGCGCTATGGACGTTTATCCCGATCGCCCTAAGGTCTATGCCAGACCGCCATTGCCCGAATACAACGAACTGTGGGTTAACCTCAAGACATTGTTCAGAAACGTCCACGGCTCTATGGACAAAGAGGATCGGTTGTCTGCTACAAAGGCAGATTTCCTTTCGCTGATGTTATCCGACATGGCTGTCCTGGATGGCTTGGTTTCTGAACTGACACAACAAAGAACACATTGCGTTTTCTACGCATGTAATTACATGAAGCTTGCAAAGGAGTTTCCAAAGGCCATCCTTCGAACAGACAACACCGATCTCCAAAAGGCTTATACCAGACTGGAGGCAGACATTCTAACGGAGGTATTGAAAAACGATCTACACGTGCAGTTCGACATCCATACGTACGATGTTTTGGTGAAACCACCAAAAGGATCGAGCGGTAAGAAAGTTTTGATGCTTACGAATCTCGTCACTGATCTATTGTCTCGATATGAGTTCGGAAGCCTAGATCTTCTGGAGTCGCATACAGGACTCATCAAGAAACCGCCGACATGGAATACGAAACTCCATGGATGGAAGAGCCTGACGCGCATCCCGTTCGATAGGATGACCATGCAGATGTTTGGCGACAACTCAAATCCCGGTCTTTTTAGGCCGCACGAAATCTCCCTTCGAAACCAGGTCATAGCGGTTGCGGAGAAGTACAAATGGAATCCAACGACTACCAAAGACAGAATTATGCTCTCTGTAAGAGCGATGCATGACCCGTCTTTGGAGACGCTTATCAAAGAAATGTACCACTGAAAACGCAATCCGTCAAAACTAACGCCGATGCGTTCTAGTATGCATAGAAGGAGTATGTCATGGCTTTTAACAACGAAGGTTTCGGTGGCGCTGGCCAAGTGAAAAACTCGATCGATAACGCGATCATTAAGATTTACGGCAAGAAACTGGAGAATGGCACTGGCGCACCGTCGCTGGCTGTTAAGCTCGTCCAGACTCGTGCTGATATGCAGGTTCGTGTCGATGTTTACACGAACGCTGCTAACGACAAAGAGAAGGGATTGATTCGTCAAGACTTCTCGATCTATGCTTTCAATTGGTTCCTCGAACAAATCGAAGCGGCTCTTCATGGTAACGCCGCTGCTGGAATCGAACCCCTCAAAGCAGACCAGCGCTTCAGCCTTGATGTTTCTGACCACGTTTGGACTGGCGGTAAGCGTTCCGACAGCCCCATGCTGAAAAACAAACTGTTCTTTGGTCGCAACCCCGAAGGTCTCTACTTCATCTCGCTGGTGAACTACGATTCCAGCCGACCCAAGATCCAGTTCTTTCTGGAACTCCCCAACCGCATGGCGTTCGTTAAGAACGGTCAGCCACTGAAGAACGAAGAAGCATCGTTCATCAGCGCTTGTTCGTTTGTCCGAACTGTCCGCAGCGGCATGACGTCCCGTAGTCCATCGGTGGCATTCACGCCCTACGATCCCAATGCGAAGGGCGGTAATGGCGGTGGCGGTGGCAATCGCGGCGGCTACTCGGGAGGCGGTAATGGAGGAACAGCTGATGTGGACTTTGACAACGACATCGCTTTTTAAAGCAGGATAAACGTCATTCGACTAATAGACCGTCAGTGAACCCCAGCCATAGGCTACTGGGGTTCACTGACGGCGCCTATAGATTCTTGGGGTGTGTGGTGTTCAGCACGCCAGACTACTAAGGCTGTATGGCGTTTAAAATGCGTTGCAACGAAAATCAAGTATACATTACATACTTGTAAGGGGTTAAAGGAGCCGTACAATGCGTATTGAATTTGAGTTACCGAAAACAGTGGTCTATAACCACGACGGTAGCAAGAGGCTGGAGTTCGATGCCGACGAGTTTGACACGACGCGCATCAGATCTGTATCGAACCCGTTTGCGGAGATCAACGCGTTCTGGGCCACTTTCGATGTCAGTCGTCAGGAAGCTATCTTTTCTCTTTATGAAGAGATCCACGACACCATCAAGGCACATACGGACGTCATGACGCTGACCGTGCATTTGTCTCAGTTGATCAGTGCTCTTTGGTTTGCTCATCCCATCGAAGAAGCCAAGGAATGGACAATGATGGGCGGTATGATTCAGATCCCAACTAACTTGAAGGTCGTGTATGACCCTAAGGACATCGAGGATCAGACCTATTTGAGACATGAGTATATCGATCTCGTAGCTCTGGCCCTATTGACACGCATCATGGTTCCTGTCTGGGGGGAGTTCATGGCGCGAACCAAAAACGAAACAGGTCAGCTGAAGGAGTTTAGTGCGTTCGGACTAATGTCCCTTTCTCCTATTTTGGAAGGAGAAGCTATGGAAAGACTTCGTGTCTATCTTAACTTCCCTATCCAAGATAACAAGGACAACAATCAGGCTGCTACCCTGGCTGGACTAGGAAGCGATGACCTGCCTGATTGGGTTCTAGCTAAGGTCATCATTTGTCGCATGTGTGTTTCGGAATTGTCCGCCAACCCCGTTAAAGGGAACATTATTTCGACGATCCATAGCTACGTCAAGCAGATCTTGAAGGACAGCCCCCGGCAGTTTGACGGAAAAGTTCTGAAGAAACCGCTTGACAAAATCAATACCGACAACGAAGACAACAATAGCATACTCGATAAATTCCTCATGAAGCAGAAGAATTCCATCGGTACGTCTTCGGCATATCTGGTCTATATGGAAGATCCGTATAGATTGGCTATGGCTATCGATCCGTCGCTGCCAATGGACAAACTCAAGCAATGTATGGAGGCAATGGAGCAAGACCAGCTAGGCGCAATGAAGATCAGACGCATCCACAAAAATCACCAATGGCTTTGTCAGATGGTCATCGATAATGTCGTGCCGGCAAGAGCCATCGAGGATTCGATCGAACGGCCCGTGATGCTTAAAGCCATGGCCGTGACCCAGGCGATTCTCTGGCATTGGGGATTCGAGCTTCTGGCAGGCCTAGCGACTGCTGTGCCCATTCGAACAGATGGGATGTTGTTCATGAGCGAAAGTCGGGCTAGAATCCCGACCGACGTTATGAAGAGACTGGACGAGCTCTATCCGTTTACAAGTTCGTTCGGTAGAACCAAGACCCAAACGAAAGGACAAAATGTTGGGGTGCGCGCCGCTACGCTCATAACGGAAGAGCTTTCTGGAAAAGGTTGGCAACTGAATGTGCCGACCGAACTCCTCAAAGCCATTCCATGGGCTGATCAATCTGCCAGACTGATGATTCCGGCTAACTGTCTGGAAATCGTGGCGCGTTTCATAATTCGAGTGGCTGAAGAACAGGAGCAATACGATGTACGCCAACAGCTTTCAAACAGCAATGGTACCGAGTTACAGAAAGCATCTCGCGGTTAAATCCCTATTCCGCGAGACAGGAACCTACAACGACGTCTTTCGTCGGTCTTATTCATCGGCCAATGTCGACGGAAACCTGGCGATGGACTTCCGGCAGCTGGTGGCTGGAGCCAACGAACATACCTTGGGCTATACTGCCGACATGATGGCGTCTGTCTCTAACCGTTTGCTGAGGCCTTCGGCCCAATTGTTCAATCCCGGACTCGACGTAGGAAAGATCGCGAACGGCTGGGGGAGCCGCAGATTCCTGTTTACGATGGAGATCGCTACGGATGTTAGCGGAAACGCCAATATCCAGCCGGAGCGCATCGTCCTCAATGGTTATACGGACTATACGGGAGCTACGCATACCGGAACCATGGATCCGAACATGCGTATCTATTTCAATTCGATTACACAACTCCGGAACGTCAGTCGAGGTGGTTTTGCCGGAAACGGGAACGTGATCGTTCCGACCGAAATCTCCCATGTGATCGGAATGATGGACGATAGCCAGTTCAATCCCTATGTCCTGCTGCGTCCACAAGACGTTGTCAACGACATCGAGAATGCACAGCTCTATTCGACCGAGACCTATGACGTGACAGACACGCGATCGTCGCCGGTTTCCGCGCCTCTGATGTCTTCAAGAAACAACGCCATCGCGACCAAGTATCTGGAGAAGACTTTCCAGAGCTTGCTGAAAGGGTATCGCGATCCGAGCGTTGGGGAGGATCAGAGAACCATCTATTCGTCGGCCGTCGAACACCTGAAGGAGAACTATACCACGAAGCTTGCGTTTTTCTCGGATCTGGCTGCTTCTACGTCGTATACGCAGTTGGGTTTCGTGACGTACGGAGAGATGTGTAAACTGATTCCCAATCTCGACCAGGTAAGCGGAATTAGCTTCGCCGGAACACCGTCGGTTACTGGGTCAGCGGGATCGGGTTATTTCGGTATCCCAGAAAGAGGCTCGATGAATTTGTGGAGTGGGTCTGAACAAGAAACGATCATTGCTTCTGTTTTGGCATCGAGCGTTCCTGCCCTGATGATGGAGTGTCTGATCAGTACGATCACGATGTCGTTCACCAACCGAACTATCGATAGAGGATTCTCTGTCGTTATCCAAAACGCAACAATGTTCAGCGAAAACGTCGATGCTTCGGTCTATGTCTCGCATTTCATCGATCGATTGAAGCGCGAAGTACTGGCTGATATCACTTACGGAAATACGCTGGATCTTTCCGTGAACGTGGCGGCTAGTACCATCGAAGATACTTGGTTACAGATATCGTTTATGGGAGGACCGCAGGTCGATTATGTCGTTCCGTCATTCTCCGATGCGCTGATAAGCCCGATCATCGGAAACAACCCCAAGTCGCTGCACGATCTTTCGTTTTCGATCGGTGGCTTATTCAATGCGTCTGTGTCTTCGCTCGATCCGAGCATGGGACACATGCCTACGGCCCCAGCCGGAATGACCTTCTGAGCTTCAACAAGGAGTTTTAAATGAACAACCCGCTTACGGAGCTTTATCGGTCGATCCTACAATCGATGGGTATCGTAGCCGACAACGAAGGCTATCTATCGATGGTCTATAACGAAAAGAAGTTCCCGTGGATGATTACGGACGAGTCGGGTCAGAACAAAACTGCCAGAAGAATGGTACTGACCACGCCGTTCATTCTGAAGAATCCTGACTGGAACTCCATGGTTGCTTTCCATCCGTTGTCGGAAGACATCATGATGGGAATGTCTCCGGTCATCCGGAAACTTCTGGAGGTCGTCAATCTAACGCTCAACATTCGCATCAATGCCTTCATGGCCGAGCTTATCGAGCTGGCTACGGATCCACGTAAGAGCAAAAAGATTAGTCCAAAGTGCGCCGACTTCATGGTGGCTGCATCTGAAGCCGGCGATTCCACACCAGGCGCCTATAAAAACATGGTGCGGAACATTGGCATGGACAAGGGATCGAAACGCGTCATAGCGGTGTCTGTTAAGCGTGGGTCCACACTTCATGGAAAGAACTACTCTCGGGTAGGGGTTGTAAAGTTCCCGATCGTCAAGGATTTTGACGACAAACACACAACGAATTCTGCTGGAAAGGAGGTGGCAGACTATAGCATCTTTGGTGCTAAGATGACCAAAAAGGATCGCAATGCGATTCGGAATATCTTCACATGGGTGTTCCCGGATAGCGTGATAAGACCGGAGGAATATTGCGTCGGAACCAACTCCATGGTTGCTCCGTATTTCGATGTCCTTGTGCGAACCTATGCAACCGTGTGTCGTCGCATCAACGATGTTGTTGGGATGTTCGGGAAAGCATTGCCCAATGCTGAGAGTCATCTGACTGACCTTAGTTGGTTGCCTGAAATTGACAACCTCAGCAAATTCAATGGGATGTTGCCAACGCCTCTGGAGTTCAATATCGGTGTTCCTGTAAAAGGAGACCATCGAGAACACCACAATGTAGCTGTTGAACAACCGGTGCAAACCACCGCCGCATCTGTCGTGCCTGACAGTGGCGAAGGAGCTCCGTTGGCTATTGGAATGTCTGCACAGATGATGCCACAGACGCAATATATCGCTCCAGTCATCCAGCCTATGTTTGAGGCGGTTGTTGAGACGCCGGCGCCCCAGCCAGTTTATCAACAGCCAATGCCACAGCAGATGGCTCAACCGCAGTCTGCCGACCCCGCATTTCAGGTCGTCAATGCATTCGCAAACCTGGCTGCTGCTCGACAACAACCCATGATGATGCCTATGCAACAAATGCCTATGCAGCATCCGATGATGATGCCGATGCAGCAGATGCCAACTCAACAACCCATGATGATGCCTATGCAACAAATGCCGACTCAACAACCAATGCCATTGCCAGTGCAGCAGCCTATGCAACAGATGCCGATACAACAACCAATGATGATGCCTATGCAACAGATGCCGATACAACAACCAATGATGATGCCTATGCAGCAGATGCCTATGCAGCAGCCGATGATGACGGGTGGTTACGGTGGCGGTAGGCAATATCTGCCGCCAGCAATGGCCATGGCTGCACCGGGAAGCGTTCCTCAGTGGCCCGTGCGGTAAAAAAGCGGCATAAAGTGGGGGAGTAATAACCCCCACTCAGTTTTCTTGTTTTTTTCCTAACCCACGACACTACTGATGTTTTGGTAGACGTTTAGAAGTTGGTTGATAACCGAAATAGGAGGAATAACGATACTCAGGTTATCGCTGGTATATTCGCTGGGGTCCGTATAGCCGTTCATGCGCATGGTAATCCACTGCATATACCAAACCACCCCTAACGTGGCTATGAGCCCATAGAAGTCGTTATTGAACTGATAGGCTACAGCTGGATCTACGTTCTGAGTGGTGGTGCCAGACGCCAGAAGAAGTACCGGGATATGGTCTTCTAGCATATTACGAAAGCCATCTTCAAACGCCACCTGCGTGTTTTGTACTGGGAGTGAGTTGAACAATGAGCTAACGCTTGTCATTTTCTATCGTCCTAAAAATCTTCGAACACATATTATCCTCGAGTGGCCGGAAAACTGTACGTCGTTTCAAAAAGGAGCTTACGATGAGCCGTTCCGATATTCGCCCAGAGTTATCTGGACTGGTGGGACTCAACCCGTTCTATATGCATAATTCATCTGCTCGGCTGGAGATGTTTTGTTCGCACGTAGGACAATCGCTTCATGTAGCCGGAGCTACCAACAAGTTTTTGCAGTCAGGCATCGAAAGAGAGCTTGGCAAGTACATGTTCAACATCAAGATGCCGTGTAATGCTAACATCATTGCTGTCATCGAGAAGTACCCACGAACGCTGGATGCTGGCTCTATCCCGTTTAATCCGCTGACAATCGTCGTTTTTGAGAACCTCGATAGTCCGAATAACGAAATCGACATTCTCGAAATCCCGTTGTTCTGTAGCATGCACCAGCATTATGGCTTCCAGTATGAGTTCAAAGAAGCGTTCTATGGACTGACGCCTGGAGCGTCTGTAGCTATGGATACCATCCTGGCCGATTCTCCTCTTGTAACGCGCTCGGGGGATTATAAGTATGGCATCGAAGCTAACATAGCCATGCTGTCCATTCCTCAGGTTGCTGAGGATGGCATCGTCATCAGCGAATCTTTTAGTCGAAGACTGACGACTCGTGGATTCGGGAAACGAGAAGCTTCTTTCGGGAAGACGCACTATCCGATTAACCTTGAAGGATATGGCTCTCCTGACGATCCTAGACCGTTTCCAGATGTTGGAGACATTATCCGGCCTGACGGCATGGTGTTCTGTCTCAGAGAACATAACGATTTCCTGGCGCCTTTGGAGATGACTAGACGTTCGATGCGTCGACCCATTTACAACTACGACAAACCCACATACGTTGAGCCCGACGCGCAAGGCGTAGCAAGGGTTATCGACGTCACTGTTTATCGTGGTCAGCGCCCGAAGTCCAACGTTCCTTATGGTCTGCCTTTGCATGCGGAGAAGTATTATAACCGCGCACAGGTTTTCTATAAAGAAATCCTCAAGGTCTATTACACACTCAAGCGACAGATAGGGGAAACGATTCGAATCTCTCCGTCTTTTCAGCGACTTATCGTTGAAGCTATGGCCATGACCCAAGAAGGAGTGGGAAGCTATAGCCAGAACGCTGCCAGCAACATCAAGATTACGCCTGCGCATAAGAGAACCC
>JAEHJW020010044.1_pt1 | contig 83338 bp, 94 predicted proteins | sample 9271431 | NCBI WGS metagenome assembly JAEHJW02
ACTTTTATCTACCTTTTTATTTTTTTATCTACCTATTTTAAAAGAATTGTCTTTTTCGTTATCTAATTCCCTCAAACTCAAATTTTATAGTTCTTGCCCTATTTGATAAAGTCATAATCCTAACCTTACCTATGCACCCAGAATAAAATTTCCATGTATAAGTTGTATCCGCCGGAATAATAATCATTGCGCAATTTGCTTCCTGTATTCCTGTATTAATATTAATTAACCCTATAGCATTTGTCGAATAATCCCCCTTGGTGTCTGCAAACTGGGCAACTGAAATAGTATCGTTTGAGGGTAAAGAATTTGTAACTGTAAGCCTTTCTATCCAGTATTGATATTGGAAATCCACATAGTTTGTATCCAAATTAACCAAGGAATCTGCAAAAGGCATCCTTACTGGCAGCGTGCTGTCTATTATTTCTCCTCTATATCTCTGCGTGGTCCAATCAAATCCCCCATTCCTTATCGCTCTATCCGTTGCCGTTGATGGCGGCGGATTACTGTTTTGTGCAAACATGCTTCCCGCTAGTATTAGTAATAAAAATATCGATAATATTGTTTTCATTTCGTATAACCCTTTCCTCAAAGTCTATTTAATATAATTGTACAATAATTCCCGCCATCCTGATAAGGATCCCCCGCGCCCCCCCTATACATCTTAATTATCATATTTCCGTTAGCGTCTACATTCGGATATGTGCCGTCCCCAAAATCTATCAGGCTGTCTTCTTCCTGCTCTTTCCTCACTCTTATCTCCCAGGGCAAAGCCGCATAATTTGCTGCTTGCTGAAACGCCGGTACCGCTTTCTCGCCGCTGTATCCCTCGCAAACAATTCCTGTGTCTGCTCCGTCTATATTTACTTTTGATGCCCCTAACGCTCCGGGAGTTATCTTCACTACATTTGGATTACCCGAAATTCCTGTTAGTGGTACATGCTTAAAAGTATACGTCTCTACACTATCTATTAAGTTTTGTATAATGCTTGCATTTATAATTAGTCCGGCTTGTACCGGTGTCTTATCATTCGTTGGCATTTTTTAATTTCCTTCTATCTTCTTAAAATTTTTATGACATTATTGTTAGCCATATGTGTCCCGTGCTCGTTCCTCCCGTAAAATCAAACTTATAGTAGTACCCCGGTGGAACCGCAAACATAAAGCTGTCATCCGCATTCGACGCTGTTCTCTGCAGTAATACTTTCGTTGCGGATGTTCCCGGGAATGTATTATCCGTGCTAATTACTATCGATCCGGTTACACTTCCCGAGGGTGAATCCAGGTGTATCATTAAATGCACTAAAATTGTATTATTACCTGTGTTCTGATATACCGCATTCATAGTTGCCGTATCAGACTGGCTAATGCTCGCCGCCTGCATCAGTTTATTGTGCGTATGTAAAGTATCCGCGTTACTCGCCACTCCCGCCGTTATTGTTAATAAATTTGCTTTTACCGCCGTTGTCCCTTTTATATCACTTAAATTATCATGTGTATGTAAATGTAAAGCATCCGCATTGGCGCCGCCCGCTAGCGTGTATGCAATCGGGCCAAAAGCTAGATCACCTAACTTTAAACCCGCACTATTTACAATTATACTATTTACGCTAAATACCGTTTGACCTATTGCTGCGGTAAATCCTGCGTTCGGTGCAAACGTTACCCCCAATAATCTATCCGCTGCCTTAGATGTATATTTAAAACCTATAAGGGCTCCCTCATCCGGCCTTACATAAAATGTTGTAAAGTCTGCACTGTATGATGAGGGGAATTTCTCTCCATCTCCCGCCCCCATGATTAAACTTGTTGACGCATCCGTAATAGATTGTGTTAATTTCCCAAAAACTTCATTTAGTGCATTATCAAATTTTAATTTTAATAAATTGTTCGTTCTTTGATCTGCAATATTCGTTATTACTCCCCCGCTTATTGTTATGGTTGCAAGTAAATAATTTTTGCCTACTGGGAATGATGAGGTAGATAAAATAGAAAAATTAACAGTATTATACTGATAAATTATATTATCGCTTGCAGCTGCCGGGTTTCCCCCTGCGAACCAGCCTCCCGCCGAATATTGCAAACCGCTTGCATTAACATCAGTATAATTATTTACCAAAACTAGGTTAGTATCATCCGTTACTGATTGTATCGGATATACATTGCTTCCTATAATTAAACTTCGATTAGTTCCATATATCTTCGTAAATTCTGTGTTTGTTCCTACTACATCTTTACTTCCGTTCGTAACCTGTATTGTTCCCGCCTCATAGTTTGTAGCCGTATAATAAGCCCAAACATTATAATTTCCATCAGCTCCCGGTATAGCTATTGTCTGTACCGCAGCCAAATTGATTATCCGTGGATACCCTCCTAATCCTATTGCACCGTCCGGCGTATCTATAGCCTCTTGAAATATAGCCGTCCCCGGTTGTATAGTAATGTGTGTGGGATCTGAATTCCCCACTAGCCAATCATTTACTAAATTGTTATTTGCGTCTCTGTCAATAGCTAATCCGTATTTGCTTATAATTGTATCTAGCGCAGATAATGAGTCATCATTCATAATCGCCTGCGCTCTCTCTAATTCTATATTGCCTAATTTTAAGTTTGCTTTATAATCTATCTTACTCATTTACTTTCCTTAATTAACCGATATTATTGTTACATCAATCGGAATAAATCTTCTCTTTAATTCAGCTAAATGCAAATTCACGTCTTGCAGCGGTACAACTCCAAATTTCGCCTGTCCAAACTCTGCCGTTCCAAATAGTGCCTGTGTTGCCGTATATGATATTGCTATCGCCTTGTGCACGTCAACTATTGCCTGCGGATCCACTCCTATATATGTTTTATCCACTATTATTCCGCAATTATCGTTATCATATAAAGTAATACTCAAAGTAGGATCCCCGATAAAATCCCTTAAGTCATTTAATATCCCCGCTTCTGTTCCCCTCTGCATGTTTACTGTAAAAGCATTAATGATTTTTGTTTGAATATCTGCGTCTAAATCATCGCTATTATAAACCACCTGCAATAAATCTGCAATCTTTCTTAATCCTTTTCCTGTCCATGTAATATTAGGTAAGTTAAGGATGGCATTTAGCAATGCCGCATCTGAGCTGGATAATGCAGAATATAATCCATCAAGAATATCATTCTCCTGGATAAATGCCGGCGTATATTTCATCATTTTATTTTGTATATCTGCCGCCGTCATGGTATTACCTGATTGATCGAATTTGTTATTGTAGTTATCCCATCATTCATAGATAAAGAAGTAAACCGGGGCACATAATTGGACCCGCAAATTATATCCGTATTTAATCCATTTACTGTTAAACTTGCTAGGTTTAATTTCCTTACTCCGGCCGCATTTATAATAATATCAAGTATATCCTGATATTTTATAGTTGCCCCAAAACCGAAGTTATTCATTATATAATTTGCTATCTGATTTGCAATATCTGTATATATTGTGCTCTGTAGTATTGTTGTATCTCTTTCATAGTCAAATGCAACCACAATTCCCTGTATTCCTGCATTTAAGCAGCTTACCGGCATAAGCGCCCTCTGCTTATCATAAATTACGCTTGCTATGTTTGTTAAATCTGTATTTGAAAAGGATGCAAAGCTGCTTTTAATTAAATATATTTTCGTCCCTAGGTTCACGTTATCATATGTTGCTAGCGCCGTATATACCGTGTTGTCTGCCGCTTGTGCCAAAGCCTCATAAAATGCCTGCGTACCCTGGCTCAGCGTGGCTATGTAATTCATAATCCTCTGCCTGAATTGATCGTCTGTCTCTGCGTCACTGCCTCCGCTGCTGGGAAATGGATTAGTAACGGTTACTCCCGCAATCGGCGTTTGAAATTGTGTTAATTCTCCCACTCCGGCTTTTGTTTTATTTCCTGAGTTAATACTTTCCGCAATTACAATATCTCCTATGCTCGGCGCTGTCATCGGCTCTTGTATGTTCGGGTTTGCCGTTCCTATTGTTATAGCTGCCGTTGTTTGATACTGTGTTCCCGTTTGGTTTGATTTAACGATTGTATTTATCGGTATTACCGTTCCAATTGTTCCCGTAAATAGCAATACCGCCGAACTCTGCGCCGCTCCCCTCCTCGTTAATCCCAGCCTGGCGCCTAGGTTATCCAAATCATTACCCTGTGATGTATCTACAAACGCTTTTCTCCCTGCCTGTGTAAGGTCATTCCATATTTCAGCAAGTATATTGCTGTTTGCAAATAACATTCCCCGCGCTGTCCCGTCTATGCCGGTATATGTTATTTTATCCTGCGCTGCTATAAAGTCAGCAATTAAATCAGCTAATATTTGTCCCTGCGTCTTTATCAACTTGCTATACTCAAATTTTTATTATTTATTGCAGTGATCTGGCATGTAATATTTATTGCATTTCCCTTCCTTGTGAATTGCAAATCATCAATGCTTGCTATCCTGCTGTCTTGCGCCAAACTGTTTTCTATCTCCTTTATGTAAAGTGCATTTGTTAAATCATTCGGGATCTCCGAACCAACCAAAGGCGATAAACCAAAATCGCTTACCAAAGGATAATCCCCCTGCTTCGTCTGCGTTCTGTTATTTATTCCCTGAGCCAATGTATCTTCCGGCGAAAGTGCAATTAAATCTCCATTTGTATCTACAGCTAAAGTATTTGGTAAGTCTGAACCAAATACTAAGCTTCCGCTCTGATCTCCGTAACTTGGAATATTATCATAAATCTGATTTAATCCCTGGCTCGGGTCAATATCAACTTTAAGCTGTAATCCCGCCGTAAAATCCGCCGTTGTTATATTATTTTTATTCAAAACATCATCTAGGCTTACGCCATATTGTTGAACTATACTAAATGGTGTTTCATAGTCTTTTACTGTGTGAATAATTTCAACCTTTTTTCCAGTTGATGAAGTTGCCTGCAAAGCAAAACCTTCTTTGCTTAGTCTTAAAAATTTATTAGCGTTCTGAAGCCGTATAATGTTTCTTCTAAATGTTGTTAGTCTTATTAGTATATCGGAGTAATTAGTTGTATCAAACTCATCCGTCATTGCTGCTTGCGCCGCTGCAATCGCTTGATCCACGTTATCTAGTGCTGTATTAAGGTTATTATAAAAATCGCTCGCCGTCATTAAAATATACTCGCTACATTCTGATAAACTTGCTGTGCTTCGTTCGATATTCCTGCTACGAATTCTTTTGCATCATTCACCAAATTAACCGCGGTTTGCAGCCCATCATAGGGCAGTGCTGCAATAGATAAATATGGGTCAGCTTCTGAAAGTATCCCGTTTACATCCGTAATAGCCTGGTCCACATATCCCCCCGGCGCAAATACAGAGGTTAAGGACGCCAACATCAAATCCTTAGTCTGTGCCTTTATTAAATCCCCTATAATTATAAAATCCATTGAATAGTTAGGCAGTACGCTGTTTTGCTGTGCATCTCCGCGTATATTCCAGCTTGATATGTTAATGCTGCCATATTTTTGGAACCACATGTCATAGTAATTGCAAGCATAAACAAATCTTTGTGTATCGTTCGGCTGTGAGCTTTCTTTTGAAAGTTTTACAATATTATCCTGGAATGCCTTTAGTCTCTGCCACCCCGTCATAAAACTTCCGTTTATCAGTCTTGCCTGATATCCAAACGTCCCTCTTATCGAACATCTCTCCGGTGAGAATTTTAGTTTATTTACAAATACACTGGAATCTGATTGTGTAATTGCATCCCTTGAAATTAATCTGTAATCAAAAGTAGAGGGTATTACCGCCAAAAACTCTACATCTACCTGCTGCGCCCTATAATTCTGCTGTAAATAGGCATTCAAATCGATCTTCACTAATTCAAACACAATATAATTTAACTGTGGAACTGTTAACCGGTTTATCATGATATCGTTCCCCCCGTCGCCGCTCCTGCGGTTAAGTTTCCGTTTGCTGGCGTTCCTCCCGTTACCTGTCCTGCGTTAAAATTTACTGTTCCACTTTTAACAAAAGCTTCCATTGCGCTTGCTAAAGCCCCCGCCAAAGTATCAACTTGATCCTTCGCCGCCTGTAATGCTGCCTGATCCGCATTCGGATTGTTTAAATTCGCCGTATATGCTGATTTTATTGCTTCTTTTAATGCTGTAGTGTCTAATGCCATGATACAAGTGGAAATACTTCGTTAATACAATGGCATAATTAAAAAAGATTAGGTTGTTGGTAGGTTTGAGTTTTGCAAAAAGGAAAAGAGTAAAAAAAATGCGTGAGCCCTCGGTGGGATTTGAACCCATATCTCACGCTTCGGCAAAGCGTTGCACTATCCATTGTGCTACGAGGGCAAACAGTTAGAAGCTAAGATTTCATCATATCCGCCTACACTGTTTTTCGCTTTGCCGCCCCAAAACTATAAAAAAAGCGGATAATTAAAAAATTATCCGCTTAAATATACCTCCAGCACTTTGGGATATATAACGCTTTGCCGAAGCATTCTAAATATACAAAAAAATATTTATATACCAAAAGTCTACTTGCTGTTTTTTGCTTTCAAGTTGTATTTATGAACATCAAGTCCATCCTTTGATGTGGTTGTCTCTGTGCTGTTTCTTGCTTTCAAATTGTATTCATGAACATCATGCTGCAGAATAACTCAGGAGAGACGTTGCTGTTTCTTGCTTCCAAATTGTATTCATGAACATCCCATTTGAAATGCGCTTGACACTTCTACGCCCAGACCAGTGTCTGCAAGCTCGGTGTCCTCTTCGGTGACAGCCCATCCGGTTTTATTTAAAGCAAATTCTTTTATATTTATGGCTGCATTCAAATCTCTGTCAAGTTTTGCCCCGCATTGGGTGCATTCCCATTCTCTATCACTTAGTTGTAGATCGGCATTTTTCCCTCCGCATACTGAACACGTCTTGCTGCTCGGTTCAAATGTTCCTATCTCAATTAGATTTTTTCCGCGCCATTCACACTTATATTTAAGGTAAGTCCCAAACATTCCCCACCCCGCATCCGAAATGCTTCGCGCAAGGTGTTTGTTTTTTACCATATTTTTTATTTTCAGATCTTCTATACATACAGTATTATATTGCTTGGTTATCGCGTCTGATACTTTGTGTAAATAGTCTGATCTTTGATTACTTATTCTCTCATGGACCTTCGCTATTTTTCTTTGCCATCTCTTTCGCCTGTTGCTTCCTTTCTTCTTTCTTTTAAATTTTCTCTGCATCCATTTTAATCTATGCAGTGACTTATCTGAAAATTTTAAGTTTTCTATTTTCCTGCCGTCGCTTAGCGTTGCAAATGTTTTGATTCCCACATCGATACCAACCGCCGTTTCTTCTTTTATCGGCAGCTTATCCGGTAGCGGCTTATGGTCGTCCACTAATATTGACGCAAAATATTTGTTCGTTGGTGTCCGGCTTATTGTTACTGTTTTTATTGTGCCGGTAAATTCTCTCCTTAAAATTATTTTTATTCCTTCTTTAAACTTCGGAAGGTATAGTCTTGCTTTTTCAAAATCTAATTTTACGTGTTGTGGACATTGATAGGATTGGAAATTATCTCTTTTTGATTTGTACCTCGGGAAACCCTCTTTGGTTCTGAAAAAATTCTTGTATGCCGTGTCTAGGTTCTTTAATGCTGATTGTAACGATTGTGCGTTGATTTCGTTTAGCCATTCAAATTCTTGTTTAAGCTCTACTAATTGGCCCGTCAATTCAAATCGGGATAAATTTTTCTTGTCTCTTTGGTAAGCCAATTGCTTGGCTTCTAGTCCAAGATTATATATTAATCTGCATGCACCGAAATGTTTTTCGATTAAAACCTTCTGCGCTTCAGTAGGATATAAACGGTATTTGTATGCTTTTAAAATAAAATTTGCTTCTTAATTTAACATATCATATCTTTAATATGTTAATTTATGTAATTCATTTTAAACTTGCAATAGGAGTTGCTTTTTTCCTTTTATTTTTTTAGGTTAATGGCGTCAAAAGTCATTAATCTAAAGGCGCTCACCATTGCGATAAATGGTCGTTTTGTTTTAAAACAAAATGCCGAGTTCCCGAATTCCGCGAGGGTCGGGGCGTTCCTTTAGAACGTTGACAAACTCGGCTTTTTTAATGTCATTAATCTAAAGGAGGCTATATGCCAAAACCCAAGGTTCATCCGCTCGAAGAATGGCTTCGCCAATTCTGTCCTTCTCTTTTTACCGCTTTTATTGGTATTAATTATCAAAGTTGTGAAAAACTTTGTGATATATACTCTGATCGCCTTGAAGAGTTAATTAAAAACTTCGTTGATCTTGATACTAGCATCGTTCAAGAAAAGATACAACGATTGGAAATAGAAAAACAAAGTCTTCTTGCTGAACTGCAACCTTTCAATAAGTAAATTCTTTCCAGCCGCCTTTGGGCGGCTTTTTATTTTAATATTTATTTTATTAAGTTTGGAAAAATTTTAGGAAGTAAAATGCTTATTCAATGTCAAGAATGTGGACGAAAAATAAGTGATCAAGCAAAATTTTGTCCTCATTGTGGTGCCGGTGTCTCAATTGCTAGGGGCTTTTCGGAAACCAAAAGAATGGCTGGAATTATTGTGGGTGTAATTATTGGTATTACCGGCTTAGTGATCTTTATTCATACACTTGATCCAACGCCTATTTCCACCTTTGCAGGTATTCAATACCAAAAAGAATTAAGCGATAAAATAAATCAACTACAAATCTTTGCGGTATTAATTTTCTGTGTGGGAATAGCGATGACAGTTTACTTTAATAGAAGTAATATCAAAAAATAATCATTGCAAATCCATGAAATCATTTAATCTTGTCGTGATTTCATCAAAGGCCGCTTTATTTAACGGCGGCGAAACCACATCTCCCCCCGGAGTAATCCACGTAGCTGTATTTATTGCCGTAATTAAATCCACAAGTATTTTTTTTAGGGTTTCTCCTGAATTGTTTTGCAAGCTTAATTTTTCAGCTTGTAGATTCATTATTGCACTACCGGAAGTATTGTCAAGCAATATCTGCGCTATCTGATTGCCTTCGTCATCCACTTGTTGCAAATTTAATTTTCCGTTTAATTGCAAAATCAGGTTTCCATTTGCCTGCGATTGGTCTCCTTTGAGTAGTAGTGTAATATTCCCATTATTATTTTTTCCCTTTAAAGTAATTATTAAATTTCCTTGCCCATCCTCACTTACCAAATAGTATCGGTTGTCGTTATTTCTAGCAATATTTTTTTCAATCAATGATTTATAGTTTTTTGTATCGAAATTTAACTTCGCGTCTTTATTAAAAAGTACCACCGAAGTAAGTGCCCCGAATACCACTATGTTCGCGTCAAAACTATCCACAAACGAATACAGAATATTCGCGCCAAATTCCTTTATCGAATAATCCGGATTTATGTAATAAGGTTTCGGCAGCCTTTTTTCTCCGTTGTCTATGTCAAATTCTGTGGTTAACAATGCCACTCTTGAAACATCATGAACTTTCTGATAAGCATCGCAAAACTTTAATTCATCAATGCCGTTCCCTTCAAAATAGGCAAAATAACCAATCTCAAGGTTTAATTTGATATCCTTGAAATTTTTAAAATTAAATGTTGGTTGAAATCCTTCTATCATGGTTGCCAGAACTCCATTGTAATATTGCTTAAATCAACCTGCTGTAGGTGATCGAATTTATTAGTATTGGAAGCATCAAAATTTTTCACCGCCTGCAGCGTATTAATACTAATAAAATTCTTTCTATTCGCATTCAGCCAATCGCTCGCCGTATTCAGCGGTATTCCTCGGCTCAAGCCCAATGTAGTCGTAAAAAATCCTGGATAAGAAAAGCTGTGCGCCACAGAATCAATATGATAGTGAACTCCTCCCGATATTATTTTATCGTTTACCAAATCATAATATTGCCTGTCCGCATATACAAATCTTTCTCCAATCTTAAAAGCATCGCTTCCCGGCAGTGTTATTTGTCCGCTCTCAAAATACGGATAACTGAACCATTCCACTATTTTTTCTCTCTTGCTTAAAAGATAATCCAGTATTGAATTATTTCCCGAAAACAAAGAAGTCTCCGTTAATTGATCAATATTTTTAAGCTGGTTCTCCTGCATCGCCTTGTTGTTATCGTCCACTATCTTTTTGTAATTAATAAGTGAAGAAGTAGCAATCAAATCCCTCAATCCAAATTTCTTTATCCCATCAATATTTACTACTGGAAACGACAACCCGAACTTAGAAAGATAAGAAGATTGGCTCGCGATAAGTGAATTTAAAAAATTAAGCGCAAAATAATTCTTTACCTCAAAATCTGAGATCGAAAGATTTTCACTTAATCGATTATCGGCAACTATCGAATATTTATCGCTTCCATCTGCATTTTTCGAAAGATCCTCAAAATTAATCCACCCGCTTACCGCATTATTACTTATCGGTGATTGATAATTTTTAAAAGAAAAAGGTTTCGGGCGTATTACAAACCTGTTCCGCGCCAATCCATCTTTCGTGGTTGTTGTTTCGGTAAACACCTGGTAAAAATCTTTATCGATACAACTTGAAATATAATTGTAAATCGGACCGGTAAACGTTGTTAGATTAACATCGAATAAATATTCTCCGTCCAAAAAAGTAAAATCCATCAAGGGTTTATTGTTGATGTCAACAAATTGGTTCGAGAAGAATGTTTGTGGCGTAAAATCTCCGCCCATCTGCACATGCGTTGCCGGCATATTCTCTAATATGTATTTTACTGCTTCCTGCGGTCTATTCACAAATGGACTCTTTCCGTCTTTAGTTAAACCCCTCATCCAACTAAAGAATTGCACCCTGTCTCCAAGCTGCGCTTTTATTTGGGCGTTTGCCGAAAGTATCGGACTATTAATAATATTATCTCTCAATAATAATTTCGGCAGCAGCATCGAGCAATTTACTACAAGCATCCTGGAAGAAGTATCTTTATTTACAACTATGCTTGGATAGACTTGATCGACAAATCCAAGGAATGAATGAATAGGCGAAGTTCTATCCATCTTCACCGAAATTACAGAATTGATTTTGATTTTTTGCCGCCAGTAATTTATAAAAGCGTTGGTTGTTATAGTGGTAATGCCCAGCTTATCAAGCGCTGGGTTTAAAACTAAATTCAAAGTTCCCACTGGCTGCGTTACTGAATTTGAAGAGCGAATAGATTGAACGAAAGGAGAAAGATCATCGCTGGCGCCTGCCGCCGGATAAAATAAAAGCACTTCCGGTAATATATGTCTTTCCCAACTTGGCATTAATGTGCAACGCTATTTTGGATCGCATGTACTGGAATGTCGGGAGCCATTCCCGGGTAAACCACCTTAATTCCTTTATCTAAATTATCATTTAATTTTCCTATAACAGTTCCCACGGTATCCATTACGATTCCTAATTTGCTTAATTGATCGGTCAATGTAGGTGCATTTCCACTGTTCTCCATTAAGCCATTATATGGATTAAATTCACTTGCTTTTTTCTTAAACTCTGGACTTATACTTGGTGACTCATCTACTTTAATTCCCATCTTGCTATATTCGCGTTTGAAAAAATCTAGCGCTTTCGTTTCCAACTCTAAGAACTCTTTGGTAAGTTTGGCTCTTGCATCCGTGTCCGCGCTTATTTTTCTAAAACCCTCTAGCCAATCAGATTGCATTTTGAAGACCAAAGTTCTCCATGCATCCGCAATCTCATTCTGCTTGGCTTTGATTTCTGCCATCATCTTTTCTGTTTCAGACTTCGCGTTCTTTGCCTCATTTGTAAACCCGATCAGCGCCTCCCGGCTCTCTCTTAATTTCTTTACTTTCTCTTCCTCTGTAAGATTACTGTCATTTATTGCTTTGGTTTTAGCTTTCAACTCTTCCTCAAATCTGTCCAGTGTCATCCAAACAGTTTCGGTTACCGGCTTCCCATGCTGCAGAACTAAATTCCCTTGCTGATCGGTTTTATTCCGTGTAATATATCTTCCTCCCGTAATTATATCTCTTAATTCCGGTATCATTCCTTCCGGTGCGTTCGGCATCAAAGAATTTAGTTCCCAATAAGCCATGCCTGCATTACCGCCCGCGTCTGCTCTTATCTGGTTTAATATTCTTATCAAATTATTTCCGCTGTAAATTCCGCCCTTCATCATTTCATTGAATGATTCAATATTATTCGTTCCCATCGCCCTAAATAAAAACGACAATTGTGCATCGCTTCTCGGCTGCATTATATCTTGAAGATTAGCTAAGGTTACATTTCCCAAATCAGAAATCCTACCATAAGGAGATGTCTTCCCAAACAATAATTCCGGAATACTGGCAAAAACATTTCCATTTTTTGCGTCCGCATTAATGTTTAATTGCAATTGCTTCTCGTTTATTTCCTTTATCGCATTCAGAACATCTACTATTCTTTCCGGGTTCACTCCTGGACCGTAAAGTTCTCGTGCAAATTGCTGTCCTTGCCTCAATCCGCCGATATCATAATCTGTGCCAGTAACGCGTCCGGATAAATTTAGTTGATAAATCTCTTGCGGTGATAATCCCATCGCCGTTGCAAACGTAGTTTGCTCGCCATACAATCCTTTGTTCCATGTTCCGAGTGTATCCGCAAAACTTGCCCGCATTGCCATTTCTTCTTCGGGTGCATAACCCAAACCAAGACTTCCAAGCGCTCCTCTTCCTAATCGTGCCCGTAATCGTGCTCTTAAAACATCATAGTTCGAAGCTGCGCCAACTGCATTGCTCATCATTCCGTAGTTTTGATTAAGGAATTTTAATTGCTCTTCTGTCTGTGCTGTTTCGGGTATTCCCATAATGTTAGCTATTTGTCCCGCAATCATACCTCCCCCCGCTCCACCTGCTGCCATACCCAGTGGACCGCCAAAACTACCTGCAATCATTCCAATTATAGTCCCGGCAAGCTGGTAATCTCTTTGCCTATTTTGTACCGTTTCAAAAGTCTGGAATCTTTGTTCTTGTGAGTACATGCCCATCGGTGAAGTTAAATCAAACGCTGTCATTCCCCGCGCTTCTATTTCCGCACCGCTCCGGATGTAGCTTAATACTGAATTAACGCCTAAATAACCCGCGCCGAATATTCCCGCTTTCTTTAGTGTGTCATAAAAACTCTGCGCTTCATTTCCCGTATCCTTAAAGCCTTTTGATATATCCTGTAATTTCTGTTTTAAGAAATCAATATTATTTCCAACATCTCCTTTAGCGTCCTGAATGGCCGCCCTTATCATTTCAAGATGCTCTTTGTCAAGCCTTAAGAAATCAGAAGCGTCCCCTACCATATCCTCTCCCGCTTGCCCCGCTCCAAACTTCATCCGCTCGAACTTTCGAATATATTTATTAACCTGTGCTTTGGTTAAGCTGCCGGTTGATAAGTCTACATTCAAATCCTCTATTATATCTTTTATCGATCCGTTAAATCCCTCAAATATTCCTGCATTATATTTTAACCATTCGGGAATTTGCTGTATCTGCTGTGGAGAAAGTCCCTGCTGAAATCCCGGGCTGCTAACTACGCCCCCCACCTGTTGTGTTATTTGGTTGGGTATATTCTGAAGATTCTGCGCAAGCTCGTTTACCCCCTCTATTTGCGGAAGTATCCTCGCCCTTATATCAAAACCTAAATTTGTCGTCTCGTCCATTAAATATTTACTACCTTAATTCCTTGTTTCAGCATTTTCTGCAGCTCTTCATTAATTTCTCTGTCATAGTTCGGATTAAGTAACCTGCTTCTCTCTATCTCTTCCTTTATCGGGTCGCCTGAATATTCTTGTATATAGCTTTCTCCTAAATCATCAACAAAATCCTCGTATATCTGTTCTTGTGTCGCCGTTAAATAAACCGGGTCATTGCTGCTTAGATTATATTTTCTCTTCCACCACTTAATTACATCTGTAGCCTGCTGTTTAATCCTCTGCTGAAATTCCTCATCAATTAACCGTTTGTCTTTACTTAAAGCTGCAAGCCTTCTGAGCTTTGCAATTTTTTTTTAGAACTCTCTGTGCTTTTTCTTATTAGCTTTACAATCTCTTTCATTTTGCTTTCGCTTTGCTTCTCGAAATCAAAGTCTTTAGGCTTTTCCACACACATTACAATTGCAAAACCATAGTCATATAGCTGATTGAATTCTCTCTGCAGATTTGCAAAAACGAAATAAGTATTTCCACTGTAAAGTTCATTCCCTAATTTTATATATTCATCAATCTTGTCTTTATCATTGGCTAACACTTGCAGCTCTTCTCTCTTTCTCTCTAGCTCATCTCCAAACTTCTTTTTCAAAAAATCTTCATGCTTCTGATAAGCATTTGCTATCGCTACTTCAAACTCGCTTACTTTATCAATCCCGCCCAGCAGCTCTGCCATTTTATTTTTAATCTGCATTTCTTCAAAAATTTGCGGCTTTGCGTTAAACACAAATCTTCCTTCTGCCGTAGCTATTTCAAATTTTTCTCTTTCCATATCCGTCCTTTTATTTATCCTCCCCTCTCCTTACTAAGGAGAGGGGTAGGGGGTGAGGTTAAACTACTGGTGCGCCTGCGTTAAAGCTATTATCTATCTCTGCCGGATAAGCCGCATGATCCGCCGCTGCATTCGCAAGGTCAGAGTTCTGGCTTAGCCACTGCAATCCCGTAAGCTTCTCTCGGAATATTACCTGTGCATTTATCAATGCAAGGCTCTGCGCATTCCAGTTCTGGCTTTCGCCTGCTATCCTGGCGCCTGTTAAAGCATAAAGAACAATTCCCATTAGGTTTACGTTCTCGTGCTGCGCTATTCTAACTAAAATAGTTAAGTCTGTCGTGTTCGGAAGATCCGCAACTGTCGGCAAACTGTCGTTTAAGTGCATGAAAAACATAGATTGAATTTGTGCTTGTCCTGGCATCATCATTCCCGTTACTATTTCCAACACTTTCCTTTGTCCCCATTCCGGTACTGGTGTCTGTTGGGGGCTTTGATTAAATGAAAATCCTGTGCCTCTCGCTACTAAATTTGTCGCTCCGTCAAGCACTAAGCATTCAAGCTGACTGCCTGACAATGCCTTAAAGTAAACATCTGGATTTTTTATGTTGCCTACCTTAATCGGTGACAACATTTTTTCTCCGTAACCCATAATTAAAATCTCCTTATCTTATAAAACTCTTAATTTGTTAATTATTAATTAAAACCGATAACGTGAATCCTGCGTAGTCCGTACCTTCAAGTGGCAAAATCTTTGGATTAGTTATTACTGCATTTCCTTGTTGTACGGATGAAATCATCTGGTAATCAGTAATAAATCCGCCCTCATAATAGGTTTTAAGTATGCTCAATCCCTGCGCTCTTGCTACTGTTGCATCGTATCCGTCCGCGCCTACGCCTAATTCCATTTGATCTTTATAGCCCTCATAAACATAATCCACAATATCCCTCTGCATATTTAGATATGTCGCTTTGTCTGTTGCGTTCCATTGTGTGGTCTGATATTGATATGTATTTACTCCCATAACAATATAAAATCCGTTCTTTCCGGTTCCCGCAACTAATACGCCCGCGCCTACCAAAGAAGTAGTTAAAGTTGCTTTGTTAAATTCACCCAGTGTAAATTCAACCGTAGTAGCCGAAACATTATCATTTGTGCTGTTATGCTTCACTGAGTTTGCAGAAACCAATCCCGCATAAAATGGCGCTAAGCTTTGATATGCGTCAATTCCGTCTAATCCCATTCCCGCTAATACAACATCCTGGCTGTTTAACGTCTTTGCCCTCTGTACTGGATAATCGGAATCGCTTGTAGTTTTATTGTAATCGCCTAAAGCACATCCGGTAACTAATTTTATTGATTTCTGACTATTCCTTAGAGTCAATGTCAATGTCTTAAATACTGCATGTACTGAAGCTGTCGGAGTAAGTAAGTTTACTAACCTTATCCTGAATCCATTATAATTTTCAAACTCTTCAAACATCTGCGGAATATCAGAGGCTATCGTGTCATAATCTCCTCCTACTGTCTCCGTTGCATCTGGCGATGTTCCTTTTGTTGCGCCTGATATAAGCTGCAGCTGTGTCTTCGCTAATGTGGTTGGAATAATACCGGTATATGTGCTTCGTGTAGCTACAAGAATGCTTCCTGAATTAATCCAGTTAATTACATCATTAACTGTATTGGTAGCTGTAAACGTCCCTACCTGCGCATTATTTGTATCTTCCTGATATATCCTTGCATAATCCGCCGTGGCCCATGCTGTGCCTGGATTTCCCGAAAGCGTAATTTGATTATTCACTGTGTCTATTGCCGCAATCGTCAAGCTGTCTGCCGCTCCCGCTGCTGCGTTGCTTGTTACTAATACCGTCTGGCCTACTACTAATCCCTCTACGTCATCTAATTGCAAATATGGCGAACTGGTGGATGCGTTTGCGCTCAAAAACTTTGTTAATTTGGGCGGAGTAATTGTAATTGTCGTTGTCCCGTTTGATGTTGCTATCGTAAGTTCTATATCGTTTCCTGCCGCTCCGTAAAATTGATCCGCCGGGCTTACTCCAAATGTATTAGCTGGGCTTCCCTGGTTATCTTTTATTACTGCGCTTGCTAGTGTTAATGCTGCGGAATTCAAGAAGAAAACCACTCCCGCGCCCGCGGCTTTGTGATAGCTCATTGCTGTTGTCAGCTTGCTTACGCCGTAATAATTCTTCGCACTCTGTTCATCACTGAATGGCTTTATTACTTCATATCCCTTCTTGCCTGTCGCACTGTAGGGAATTCCTTTCTTAGCCGGCCCTAAAGCTAAAAGCACGTTAAATACCGGCAATGTGGATCCGCCTACATTTATTATTTCTACCGTTCCGTATACTCCTGGAACTGTGTAAGTCTGTCCGTTAAATGTAAACATTTAAATCTCCTTATCTTATTAAAATTTCTATTTGTTAATTAAATCTCTGTCGTCTCAATTGACGCTTCATTGCTCAAATTCATATTGGTAGCTCAGCGTCCGTTAGTAACCGACGACGCGTCGGCTAATCCTCTGTAAACTTTTCTTTTCTCAAATACATCTGCTGAATAATTATTATCCGTTGTTGTGCTGTCAACATCCCTTTTTTCCTGTATAGATTTTGCAACATTGCCCTGGCCGGTGTTATAAGCCGCGGTTATTGCTCTTTCTAATTCCTCGCCGCTTAAATTATATTTCGTTAAATAAATTCTTTTTTCCTCTAATATTGCAACCGCTTTCTTTGCACATATCATCGGATCTTTCCATGAACCGCTGCTAATAAAATCGGGATAACTCCCGATATCCACTTGCCAAAATCCATAACCGTGGTATATGCCCCCGCGGAAATCTCCCTTCGTGAGGGCAGATATCTCATTTACATTCATTCCGCGGTTAGCATATTTTGTAATAATAAATCCTGTCTCTCTCGCCGCAATACTCCCTAACCAATCCTCCGTATATATTTTCCCCTCTATTGCCTGCTTTACTATTCCCCCTAAATTATTATGTATCCAGCTAAGTAAATCCTTTGTGCTCTTAATAATGTTCGGTGCCGGATGCTTTAAACTCGCAATAAATCCCCATGTAATACGCCCTACTATTCCGTCCGCCGATAACCCATGCTTAGCCTGAAATTGCTTTGTCGCTTTCTCCGTCGCCTCGTCGAACATACCGCTTGCCGGTGGATTAAGCAGTTTCTCTCCCTGCAAATAAATTTGCCATATCTTTACGGAATCTCCGCTCGATCCTAACTTTATTACAGGATTGATAATAGTTTCTGCCATTCGCTCTGTGTTCTTTCGCCCGGTAAATGTTTAATAGTTAAATAATGCTCAAGTCTTGCCTTTACGGTCCAATGCAGATTATTTCCGTTTATAAATGCCTGCAAACCTATCTCTACTTCCTTTTCTATCTCCTGCTCTTTGCCCTTTGCTTTCTGCTCTTCCGTTTCCAAGTTTATCTCCGTTTTATTCTTCTTACCCATTGCTATTCACCGTCATATCTGATATAACTGCTTGATTTATTTCCTCCGCCGTTACCTTTGCTTTATTCTCTAATACCAAAGCAAAAATTAAAGTGATTCCTACAATGTTTTCCCCGTGAAATGCGGGATTATAATAATCTCCCTCAATGGTAATATTTACGTTATCGGCTCCCAATTTTTTCAGCAGCAAATATAAAAACTGCTTTCTGCTCCTGAATATATTTGCTATCTCGTCTCTCCTTGCTATTCCCGCTTCCGTTATAAATGTTGCACGTATAACATCCGTGTCCATATCTCCCATTATAGTATTTTGCTGAATATGATTCCAAATATTTCCCCAAAACCTTGCCTCCGTATTTCCGTTTATTCTCTCAATCATTACAGTATCTTTTGATATCGGTAGCAATGAGTAAGTTTTAACTATATCAATATCCTTACTCTTCTGTATCTTTTTTCCGCTTTTATCCGTCACTGAATCGAACATCTTTTGAATAACCTGCGCAACTAAATCTTTTCCATCCTTTATACTTACTGCAATGCTTGATCCCGGCGTCGCATTCCCGCCTATCGCCGCGCTGTATTCTCCTGTGTCCTGATCTCTTATTACTCCCTTATAATAATATTTCAATCCGTTCAAAACTTGTAAGACTGCAAGCGAAGTAATATTGTCATTCGTCAACTGATCAAACACAAATAGGCCGTTATAGTTGTAATTAGTTAAATTATTTATGTTCGCAAAGTAGTTGTCAATATCCTGCTGCGTTACGTCGCTTCCTGACCTTTGAAATAAATAAACCTGATAATTTGTCGGCAATGTTGCCGGTAAACTCCAAAGCAAATCTATCTCGCTTCCAAATTCGTTTGCGCTTACATTTAATGATGCTAATGGCTGAACCATAATACCTAGTAGAAAATACAGTGTTAAATACGAAGGTATAATTAAATAAGATTAGCCTTTATGAAGGTTTGACTTTTGCAAAATCCCCTAGTTAGGTCATTGAGTAGCCGCGGCTTTAGCCCGGCATATCGAAATGACCGGCAAAACATAAAAAATGCCGGCAATCGAAAAACTTTTTCAAAAACCGGCAAAATAACTAGGAGTTAGTATCTTTGGCTGTGTTAAACAGCCTCATTGATTGGACCTAAACATACTAACTATTTCCCATACCTCAAAATCAAATTTTTTAATTACATTTTTATACTTTCTAAAGCTGCCTGTACGTCTTTCTTGGCCCCTTCTCCCATCATCTGCATAATCGGTTGCCTTACTCTTTCCAGCGTATCTTTCAGTATGTGCATTGCGCTTATTCCCGGATGTATCCATCCCTGTGCCCCTTCCATCATTACCCTGAATGTCATATATGAACTTGAATTTCTCATATTCTCCGTTGGATTAACCGCGCTTCCTCCAAACTTGCCCATATTAAAAGTTGCCCTGTTAATGTTTGGATTAGTCTGAAATCTAACCATACCCTCATATATGCTTGTCTTATGGCTCTCTTTCAGCTTAGGATATTCCACCTCCATCAGCTTATCCCCCCATTGATAAATATTCCTTATTACCTTCCGCGGGTTTTTATACCTCAAAAGTTCTGCATCTTTTTTTGTTTTAAATCCTCTTATACTTCCTTCTTTGTATGTATTTATTACTGCCGATTGCCTTAAATTCTTGGCTCCCCTTACGTTCTCATCAATCATCCAGGTTACTTTTCCGTCAACTATTTCTCTTCTTCCGATTGATGCTTTCTCATAAATCTCCTGCGGCATTGCCCTTAATGATGTGCTTCCCGGCGTTCCGTGTCTGAATGGAATTACAAGGTATCTTTTCCCGTCTTTTGTTATCCTAACCTTATCGGATGTATAAAGTGCCTTCTTCATATCAAAGCTCTGCACTCCCTCTTCAAGTGCCTTGGCGTATGATGCTTTATTCTCTCCTCTGTAATGCAGTGGATCCCCATTATAAGGATAACTAATGCCTGACATAATCCCCCTTACATACCCTCCCTGCGAATGCTTAAACTTGCTGTTTGCAAGGTTAATCCACTGCTGTGTAGTATAATCGCCTGCCGTCTGTACCGCCTTTGTCAGTTCGCTCGGCTGCTGTAGCCTCTGCTCAATATGCTTTACTATTTCAAATAATGGCGAGTAATCAATATCATAAACTATCTCAAATGGCATTAGCTATTTATTGACTTAATTTTCGATATGTTAATTTTTATCTTGAAACTTTTCTTTAAATTACTTACCTTGCCTGCGTACTTCTTAATAATATTTTTTGTAGGATTAACAATGGATGACAAAGTAGAATCGATACTGGCCGAAGAATCAGCTAAACTGAATATATCCCCCGAAGACTGCCGCAAGCTTGCCGAAAGAGGCTGCCAGATAGCTTTCAAAGATGATCTCAATTCGCGTATCAATCTTTTTGGAGGTGCCGAAAAGATGGACGAAGAAGATCTGCGCGTCTTCTTGCTTACCTGTGTCAAAGGCGGTTCGCTAGAGGCTGCCGCGGATGTCTCTGAATCATAGTTATTTAATTCCTCGCCTTTCATATCGGCTTCATATGCCTTTGCATAAAACGCATTTGCAATTCTAAATACATCCTGCTTAAAGCCTGCTAAATGCGGGAATAATTTATGTCCTTCTGGTATCTTATTCCCTAACGCAATATCTATATTCTTATCAAGGTCGTAAAGGTCATGCCCGAACCCAAACTTAGCCTCATACATTGCCGGCGTCATTAACAGCAGCTCTTTTACTAAACCGTCTCCCTTCCCCCTCGTTAGCTTAATTGCTATATGTTTGTATCCCGGTGTTTTATCCTCGTATAAATTATTTATGTCGTTATTATATACCTCATATCCCCGCTTCTTTAAGCTGTCCATAATTGCATTAAATTGATCCGGCTTTTTAATAATTATCGTTCCCCGTAATACATCGGTTAATTTATAGTTCTTCTGCGGCTGCCCTTTCGCCTCGTTTCTTTCGAATTTATTTAATATGCTTCCCTTTGATTTTATCGCATTGGCAATATATCTATAGCTTATTTCCTCTAGCTGGTTCTCTGCCGAAACCTCATCAAGATCCTGCAGATATCTTTCCTTCTGTGCCTTTGCCTGGTCAATATATTGATTAGCTAAATTATCCCATGCCTCCTGCTTCCTTGCGTCCGATATCATCTTATCTTCGTCCGGCTCTTCTTGGTCCGCGGGTTCATTATCCTGCGCCTGCTCTGTTAAAGATATACCAATATTTTTATCGGCAAATTGAAATTCCACATTGTTATTTTTTAATATTACCGCCTGGTTTTGTGGTATGTTTATTATCTTGCTTTCTCCATCCCCATCCTTCATAAACAAACTTATAGTTCCGTCCTGATTTTCGTTTATCAGCTGGAATTTCCCCTCTCCTATCAATCCCCCGCTCTTATCAGTAACATAAGCCTTATTCCCGAGCTTCTCGCTAAGCATATCATAAGCCTTAGTCCCATTCAAAACCCTTATTCCCGTCCCCGCTGTCTCTCCTCCGTTCTGGGCGGTTTCACCCTCCGAAGCCTTGGCGTAGGAGGGCCCCCCTGACCTCTGGCCTCTGACATCTGATCTCTGTTCTTTATTCGCCAATCTCCAATGCGCCCCCTTACCCGAAGTATCCCGCCTAAGCACAAGCTGTCCCCCCTTCCCTTGCTTAGTCTCCCCCTCTCTGCTTACGGTTTGTGAGTTCGTCGAACCGAACATTCCTATCTGCTGCCCAAATGCCTTAAGTACGTTTGCACTTAAAGACTTCTGCACACCCTCTTTCGGTGTGCGGGGGGATTCTGGGGGATATTCCTTATTATATTTTTCTTGAAATTTAGATAATGGTTCTTCTAAAAATAATTTCTTGCCTATTTTTTTATTCCTATCATAAAAATCTTGTGCCCTTTTTATTTCTTCTTGTGTACTTTTGCGTGCTTCTTTTAGTACATTTCTGTCGGTAATAATTATTTCGTCACCGAATCTTATAGCTCCAATTCCTTTTTCTTTTGCATATCGAGTTAAATTATCTGCCCAACTATCTACACTAAAATCTTTACTGCTTGGATCAAATTCATTTTTAATTATTTGTTGCCAATCGCTTGGATGTCTTTCTTTAAATCTATCAGATATTTTAGATAAATACCAATTTATGAAATCATCAGTTATTGGGGGTCTTTTAAAGAATAATAGCTTGGGATTTTTAGAAATTAATCCTTGCCGTGTTACGTCTTCACTTAAATCTAAAACTTTAGTGCCGGGTTTTAGTTTTACAGTAGCCAAAGCATCTTTTCCCGTTCCGGTTCCGAACATAAAAGACTGTTGTGGCCTTTCAAATTCGGAAAGATACATTTCGGCTTTCATTTCATTCAGTTCTTTAGGCAAAAATGGGCTGGTCGATTCTTTTCTTCCTATATCGGTTGGCTTTTCTAAGGATGTTAAATTTTTAATATTTTGTTTTTTTGTCCCATGTAAAAAAGTATCTGAGAAGTCTTTCCCTACTATTTTTATATTCCCTTCGGGCATTTGAGACTTTTGTTCTGAAGGTACTTTCTGCCCAGTCCCTTGTGTCTTTTTCACTTCCGTAATATCGGGATTTTTATACTTCTCTGCAAGGTCAGGATAATCTTTCTGCCAGTCTTCGTAAACGGGTTTGCCTTCTTTTAGGCCTTGCTCAATTATATATTTATGTCCATCAAATTTTTCTTCTGGATTATTTTCTCTAAATTCTTGTGCTTGCCTTCTTAATTCTGCCGCTTTCTTTACTTTCTCATTTATTCGTTCTCTTTTGTTCCTATCAGCAACGGAAACAATTTTTTGTCCCATTGGTATTTCATTCATCGCTTTATGTGCTTCTTCTTCTAATTTTTTCGCCTCGTTATCAAGCTTAAGGGATTTGTCGGGCTTTCCATCTGGATTATTATCAAGAGCAATATTAGCTCTATTAAGCGCGGATGGTTCGATCTTTTTAAGTAATTCTTGTTTGTCTTTTAAAGATAAATTATTCCATTCGGATTTACTTATTTCATAAGGCTGTTTCCCTCCGATTTCAGTTGCAATGGATTTCTTCCCCTTCCCATATTTCTCCACTAAATCGGGAAATTGGTTTAATACTTCATCCGGTATCTTATAACCTTTTTTAATTGCTGCCTCAACATTGTTTTTATGTTTTTCAATTGTATAACCGGGATTTAATCTACTTATTTTATCATCAAAAACTCTTTGCCATAAGTATTTATCTTTACCTAACCTAACCTTTAAATCTTTTATTTTCTCATTTAAAATTATTGGAGTATCCCATTGCGTATGCGCAACTTTTAAATTCATTTTAGAATGCCACTCATCTCTTGCCGATTCTAATTTCTTTAGTTCATCTTCTAATTGTATTTGTGTGTAATTTCCATATTCCGGCAAAATTCCAGTAGGCAAATCCGCCTTAATTTCAGATTCTATTTTCATTCCTTCGTTCCCCTGCCATCTCCTAACATTCGGGTTCTTCTTACTCGGCAATAATGTTTTATCCTCCTTCATCTGCCCCGTAAATAAATTTAACTGATCTGGATTTACAGAAAGTGATTTACCTAAAAACGTTATATTCATTTCCACTCTTCCGGTATTAAATGCTCTAATTTTAACTCCTTCGCTCTCCTCTTAATCCATCTCCGCGCCCTATCAGGATCCTTCGACCTCCCAACATCATGTAGCGCGTTCTTCAAATCCTGCTCATTCCTAATAGGAAAACTCCCATCCGGCAAAGCTTCATGCTTTTTCGAAAGTTTCTTTCTCTCTTCCGTATCAAATACCGCCTTGCTTAAATTCACCCTTACCGATTTTCCTAAAAATTTCATATTACCTTCTTTCTTTATGTTCACCCTACGAAGCCTTGGCGAAGTAGGGCATGTTCATCCTACGAAGCTTTAGCGAAGTAGGGCTAATATATCGCCTGGTTTACATCCACATTATCCGCCGGGTTCTCCGTCGGATTTACATACCTCCTCAATACACACAATACTTTCTTTGGCAGCTCATCATCATCCGTCCCTCTATCCTGCCCTCCGTCGTCCCAAACCCTGTACTGCTGCTTACATATAAACTCTACCGTGTAATAAGTCTGATCTGCCGGCCCCTTTCCGTCTAACCATGTTATAGTGCTTAATCCCCCTACTACTGAATTCAAATCGAGATTAGGCCTTATCAAATCCGTGCCCATTACTGCCTGCCCGAACTTCGCCTCTCCAAACTTTGCAGGATAATTATCCCAAACGAAATCTGTTCCCTCTACGTATTTATTATTGTTGGAATCGTAAACGCTTAATATCTGCGTTACATCAAACGCATAAATAAAATCCCTTATGCCTCTCTGCAGTACATCTGTATCCCGCCTGGTCTTATTATCTAATACTAAAACGTCTCCGTGTGCAATCGTCGAATGTGCGCTTTGCAGATTCCCGCCTAAATCAAATTTGGGGATAGTAAATGTCGCCCCTCCATTGTATATCCTTCCCTGCGGCGACGCCAAAATTTTATAATTTATCGCCGTTCTTATTCCCTCTATAATCTGTACCGTATCATAATACCATCCCTGGTTGCATGTGTGGTTTGGCAGCGGCACTCCGTTGTTTTCCCCTACGCATGCGCATAATCTCCCGGGATAATATTTTATAGTTTGCCCAAATCTTCTCATAGATCTTGCAATATTAGCATCTATTATATATAATCCCATTAAACCACTACCCCGATTACATTTTTTGCGTACTTTCTCTGCATCTTAATTATCCATGCGTCCTCTTCTGCTTTTAATCTCTTTACGTATTGGTCTAAATTGTAAGACACATTATTGCTGGTCCCGTCTATGCTTTCTCCCTCTCCCGTCTTTCTTGATGCTGGGTCTATTCCCATATTGCTTAAATTGATCAGCGTCCTCCTGCAAAGTGCCTGCCTTATTCCTTCCTTCTCTACCGTATCCGTCTGCGCCGTTAAATTTCCTTTGCTGTCATATTTTTTATAGATCAATCCAGTCTTATAAGTGAAGTTAAACATATTTGGAATCCTGTCTAGCCATCCTCCGTTTATTATCGCAAGCCCCATTCCTGAAATATTCTGAATAAGTAAAGTATATAGGCTTGCGCTGTCTCCTCCCGGTAGTGGCAAAAACTCAATCAGCCCCTGCATCCTGTCAAATGTAAATAAGTCCTTGCCTATATTCGCAATCGGCGTTGTTCCGTAAAAAATATTTACTTCTACTAAATCATTTATCGGTACGTAGGATGCCTGCATCTGCCATAAATTACTCTGGAATCTCTCAAAATAATTATCCCTGTTCTCCATATATGTCCGCTCTGATATAAACATCTCAAGCGCAATCTCTAGGTCATTCTGTGCCGCTAATATCCCTTTCCTTAATCCGTCTTTATCCGCAAGGTAAGCGTTTATCGCTGCCGTAAACTCCGGATCTAACTTGCTGGAAGTAGACAAAAAGTAATCCACCATATATTGATATGGCACTAACTCTGCAGCAGCATTAACGTTTACATTTTCTAGCCTTGCGTCTAAGGGATAATAATCTGTAGAAATGTCTGTACCGTCGGTAGAGTAAAAATACAGCCGGATATATCCATCCGGCTGTGATGCGGATATGATTAAGGAAGCAGTATATAGAGAAAGTTTTGTATCGTAAGTAAGAGAAATATTTGTTATGTCAACATTGCTATTATCTTTAACGGGATTTCCATCCTCATCGATTATAGATAACTTAATGCTTTTGCCTTGCACCAATCCCGTCTGGGGAAGCTGTATTATCTGCAATACCCCCTTCTTTATACTCAACATAATTCATATCCATTTCAATTTATTTCTGTTCTGTCTGTTGCGGGTCCTTCTTCCCGGTCAAACCGCTAATCATATTCTTAACCCCGGTCAATGGGCTGTCCGGCGATCCATTCTCTGCCTTCTTCTGATAATATTTTAACATTGCACTTATCAATAATATCTCTACTATCGTCTGCGGTATTTCCTGCATCTCCATTTTCCATAAGCTTATAAATGCCCATGTGCCGATTATCAGCGCCCACGCGGTTACCATTATAAATCTGGTTGCGCTCCAAATTCCGCTTACTCCTTCGTCCAGCATTGTTGATAGTTTCTTAAACAATCTTTGAAAATTGCCCTTCGTTAAAAGCTTTATCAACACGATTAAAAGGATAAGATATAATGCGCCAACAAAAAGATATTTTTCTATCATTCCTCGGCCTCTTTTTGTTTGCCCTTACCTTGTTTCTTACCGTTTTGTTTTTTAGCATTCTTGTTAGCATCGGCGTTTGGCTCTGTTTGTACGGGCTCTTCCTCTACCGGTTCGTCGCCGCCTTCGGCTATTACGTCATTCTGCGGATATTCTTCTTTGGTCTTATCCTCTTCATCAACTTCCTGCGTCTCTCCTTGCTGCCCTTCGCTCTCCGGCTTCTCTCCTTCCGGTTTTGGATTTTGGCCCATATTCTCGTCACCTTCCCCACCTTGATCGTCCAGGCCCAAATTCCCTTCCTTTCCAATCTCCAAATAATCAGGATGCTCCAGAATTCGCTTTTGTACGTCTCCCGGAACATCTGTTAGAAGTTCGCCGTTTTCTCCTATATGCAGCTTTCCGCTTTCATGCACATCTTTCGAAACATTGATATGCGCGTTTCTTAAGTATTTATGCTTAATCATATCTGCTCTTCCTTCCTATTGTTTATTTGTAAATGCTATAGGCACAATCTTTACATAAAACACTGCATCTGAAGGATTCCCCGATGCTCTTGCAATTTTTAACCCATAATAAGGGTATATAGTTCCCGATACCGTATAACTACCGGTTAGCTGTGTCTCACTGCTGTCTTGGTTTACAAGTGTATCCAGTAAAACGCCGGTTCCGCCTGGAGTAAAGTAACCATTTAAGATTAAGGTTAAGTTGCCGTTGCCGGTATTGCTTGTGTCGTATGCTGAATAATTAAATTTTATCGAATCGCCGTATGCCGCTAAACTAAATTGCCGCGTACTCAAACTTGTTGCATTTTGTACGCCCTGTATATTAAATACCTCTACATCACGTACTAACTTAACAGTTGGATAACCCTTTGTAGATAAGTCCTGGTATGTCTCAAATGGCTTCGTAATTACGGCATCCTGACTTATCTGTGCAAACATATTGGCGCCTAAAGCAATTACAGCTAAAATCACCAACATAAATGTTTTTATAAGTTTCATAAGTTTTATTTCTCCTGAAAATTTAGGGCTATCAAGCGATAGCCCTTGTTTTTAATTCTTACGTTAATTAAACAGTTGAACCTACGTTCTTAAATATTACAACTCTCTTCGGATTGTAAAGAATTGGTGTGCCGTAAAGTTTCTGCAGCCATCTTGCGGCCTGGTCGCCAACTATAGGCAAAGGCATTTTAACCATTGGCAGTAATTGTTTGAAATCAAGTACCTGGTCAAAATTCCAATCAAAAAGGAATGTATAGGTTGTGCCCGGTATCTGGGATCCGTCGTCTTTCATTGTCCCGCCTGCAGCAAAAGTATCAAGGTACTGATAATCTGTTAATGCGGTCTTAGAAGAAAGTTTCCTGTATACATCAAATGCTGTTGCTTGATAAGGGGCAGATGTTCCATTGTCTGAAAGTGCAAAGGTAGCGTTTTGCCCCTGCTGTATCTGATTATTTTTTACTTCGAAACCTACTCCCGCTCCATAAGCTGAGATTGGAACAAAGCAATAATCGTATGTTGCCGCTGCCAAAGTTGAATTAGCATCAGCAGTAGGGGTAACGGTTGCAGTAGCTCCGTTTAATGTGGCAGGCACATTTGTTCCTACAGCTGCAAGTGCTGTGTTGGTGCTGTTTAATGCTGGGTATCTTCCAAATGTATTTAAGTATTTTTCGCCTTTGTGTCTTAAAAATACATCTGTGGTGATCTGTCCTGTTGAATCTGCAAGCTCAAATTTCTTTGCACTAGCTACGATTGACCTAATGTCATTATTACCAACAAAATATTGTTTGTTAGCGATAAGCCCGTCGGTATAACCCTTAAATGCTTCTGGCGCCATCCACGCTCTTAAATTCTTAGGATCGCCGTAATTGTTCTGAATTACCTGTCCTGCTAGGTTAAAATCTTCCGGCACTAAAGCTGCACCTTTTTTATCAATCATATTCTGTGAAAGGTTTCCGCCTATCCTGCTTAAGAACTGAGCCAAATAACCGTTCCAGTCTGTTGATATATTTGCGCTGTTTGCAAAAAAGCATTTTACATCTGCACTTCTGATAATTGCAGTTGCTTTCGCCCTTGTCATCAAGGTTATTGCGTCAACAATACTCTCAATAACTGTTGCGGGGTAAGTAACCGAACCAACTGCGCCGATATACTTAACAGATTCGAATTCTCTTTTCAGAGTTTCGTTGTATTCGTTAGGTAATCCGCCCTCGGTATAGGAATCAGCTTGTCCGATATCCTGTATCGATGCAAATTCTTCTACTGTTGATTTTCCTTTCGATTTCTTCAGCTCCGGCCAAAAGGTTGCCGTCTTTTCATTGGCTGCTACCCATTTAAGTGTGCTTTCCAGTGAGCTGATCCTTGGAGCTCCAAACCCTACTTGATCGGTTACCCCATGCTCGTAACCTACGGTTAAAGCCTTGTGTAACTCTTTAAGGTTCTGGGCGCTCTCTCCTTGGGAAAAGGTCATTTCCCCAAACAATAATCCAAAATCTTCGTTCATTTTTATAAATTCCTTCTATTTAATAGTTATATACTGATAAAAGTTTCAGTATGTTAATTTCAATTATTTAAAAAGTTCGTTTGCTTTCGCTTTTACAATAGCTTCGTATTTTTTCGGAACCGCGCCAATTATTTCGAATTCTGTTGCTACTTTATCGGGTATCTTGCCTTCCTCGATCAATGCGTCAACGGCCTGTAGCTGCTGGCTCTTAGTAAGCTGCTTTCCTTCGCCGCCGTTATTGTTGTCCTCTACCTTAAGCCCGCTTAAGTAATCGTTTGTTCCTGCAACTGGCTTGTTTGCAATTACTCTGGTCAACGTTGCAAGCCCTTTCTCAAGGCTGTTTACTTTATTTACCGCTTCGGTTGCCATTTCATTCGAATAGTTCTCGCTGTCAAGTATGGCTATATTTGCAGAAGCTAAGGTTGAAATGCTCTTTGCAAGTTCCTTTACTTCTTTATCCATTACCTCTAAAGCCTCTAAAACTTTCAAGGAAACGTTCTGCGATTCGGTCATAAATGCAGTTACGTCTACTTCGTTGCTCTTCGGATCTACTTCTACCGATTTTGCAAGTGCTTTCTTATGCCCATCGATATTAAAATCGATATCCATATCTTCTACTGCGTTTGCGCTGGCTACGCTTTTTTCCAATGCAGTTTTGGTATCAGCTATTGATTTCTTAGCCATACCTTCATGCTCTGCCATTTCGCCTGCATGCTTCTTTTCCCACTCATCTGCCTCTTTCAAAGCTGCTTCATGGTCCATGCCCTTAGATCTGCATGATTTGTACACTTCTTCTTTGCTCTTCATTTTTGTAATTCCTCTCGAATTATTATTGTTAGTTAAATTTTTATTATCACCCTCCAGTGAACTTTCTCTCGTCGCTCCAAATCCGCCCTGGTCTGTTACTCCGTGCGCGTATCCAACTTCCAGCGACTTAATCAATTCCGCAAAGGTGAATAGATTTACTGGCTTTGTTGTAAAGACTACATCTACTAATCTCGCCTTTACTTTTCCCGTTTGTTTGCTCTTCGCTAAATAATCCCCCTCAATACTCCATCCGGCTTTTTGCTTTGCATTCGGATGGCGTTTATTAAAATCTTCCATGTGCTGCAGAAGCGATACTAGCCCTTTGGCGTTTCTCTGCTGCATGCTAAGTTTTTCATCCGGCACATCCGGGTCAAAAGGAATAAGCTCACCCTCAAAAAAGGTTTTCTTTCCCTTCTTAAATAGCTTTGTAGGGAATCCTACAAATGCCGCCGGCCCTTTGAATTCATGGTGCTCATATTTAATCTTTCCAAAACCGCCCGTGAAATAAGTTGAATCAACTATCTCCACAAATTCCCTGTCGGTGTCTTCATCTTCTGTTGATAAGCATCCGCCAACCCTGTAGGGCTCTGTCTTGGATCCGCTCTTAATTAAATATGGTTCTGCATATAGGGAAAATTTGCTCAATTTTATTCTTGAATTATTAGTTTCTATTTTCTTTGCAGTATATTTAAGAAATGATTCCCCTTACTTAGGTTTGATTTTTGCAAAATATTTACCCCGCCCTTGCCCCCTTTTCTCTCTTCAAATAAACATGATAGTAATTTACAATTCCCCTGGAGTTAAATTTTTTTCCTATTTTTTGATAAAAGTACGAAAAGTAATTATAGATGGTTCTCTGGCTCACTCCCTCTTGCTCTGCTATCTGCCTTAACGTAAGCCCGTTAAACTTCCCCGCCTTAAAATCCAAAAACAATAAATGCCTGAATATCTCCGTTATGGGAAATACCTTCATCGGGAATAGCGCTCTGTCCATTTCCCTGTAAAGCTTATATGCCCCCTTTAATGCGTCAGCCCCGTATTTCGCTACATATTCGCTTATCTTCTTTTCAAATATCTCTCTATCAGCTTCATTAAACTTCATAGTAAGTATCCATCTAGTTAATAAATACTCACTAACTCCTTCTTACTCGTATTTGAAGCTAACTCCTAATTAAAAAAATTATACTTCTGTTAATCCCCAATATCCGCACTCTTCCCCCGTATTCTCGTTAAAATTTTCTTCATAATCCACAACATATTTCGTCTTGCATTCCGGGCACTCGATCTCATCCCCCAAAACATTAAACCAATTTTTACCATAATCTAAAATCCTTCCCGCTTCCGTAAAATCATATCCGCATTTACATTCCATTTGAACTCCTTAATTTAATCCTGTTAATCCTCTAATCCTGTGAATCCTGGTTCACCCTTCTCTCCCAAAATACTCGTCCTGATCCATCCTCTCATTCGGTATATAAGCCATATCCTCCCCGTCAACTTCTATTATATGTGCGCTGTCCGGCTGCAGCATACTGTTCTGCCTTATGCCTATATATTCCATCGCTGCCTCAAAATTGCTCTCGTCATCTCCAAGGTCATATGCCTTCAATACATCGCCGTTCTCATATTCAAAGGGGCCCGCAAAAGCTTCATATTTCCCAAACTCTTCCGGCGCATATTTTTTAAGCACTTGTTTCAATGCCTCCCAATACGGCCCGCTGTATTTGAAAGTATTCTCCGGCAATGTCAGCCAAAGCTTTAATAATTCCTTACATTTCTTCTCCATATTACTCCTTAATTTTGAATTTTTAATTTTTAATTGTCTCAAGCAACCTCATCATACTCAAACTGGTCTGCCTCGCTTACGGGCTCTCCCTTCGCCTTCGTCTTTAGATATTTTATTTTATTCTCCCAGTTCTTTCCGTACACTCTCGCTGCCACCGTTTCTGCCATATCCGGCGCTGAATAATAATTGTAACGGCTCCTTTGTGCATATTCCGGGTCATCCGTCTTTACCGCCTGCTCTACTACATTAAAGTAATCGTCCCTATCCTGCGGAAAAATCAAATCATAATTATTGTCAACTGCAAACTCAACACTGCTCCCTACATAGCTTCCGTCCGGCTTCCTTGCTATCACCATTTGATTCCTGCCGCTCTTCTCCAGGTTTGCCATCAGCTGATATTTATGCTTTTTGAATATATCCTTCGGCAATCCCTCTATTTTATCCATCTGATAAATTTTCTTGTTTTCTATTAGGTCGTTGAAATAACTCTCCGCCGTCTCTTCCGTTGGATTATAATATCTGTTGTATCCGTTAGCAAAATCCTTATAATCTACTACCTGCTCGTAAATATTGCCGTACTGAGGATAATATTTTATTTTTATCTTTCCCGTGCTGTGTGAGTAGCTGCTTATTATTCCTTTCTGCCCGGCATCTATTATACTCCCTACTTTCACCACTGCATTACTGCCCGGTATTATTATCGGCCTTATCTCGTCATCCATTACATTCTTAAAATCAAAGTCTTTCGAACTATTCAAATCATTTTTAATCTTCTCAATGTCCTTTTCTACCGTCTTATAATGCAGGCTTTCTTTATCCGGTATCCTCTCTAACCTGCTCTTTAAGCTGAATAACTGGTCAAGTTTTCCAAAATTCTGCTTTATTTCTCTTTCCTTCATTATTCTTGCAAAAGCTTCGTTCTTCTTCTGCAGTAATCTCCTTGCCTGTTCGGGATCCTCCGCTAATGCAATCTGCACTTCGTCTGCCGATAAATCCCCGTCCTCTAACTTTATCGTGTCTGCCGTTCCGTTCAGTAGCTCGTTTACAAATCCTCTCTTGTCAAGTATCTTTTGGTTAAAGAATGCGTCAACCGTGCCCTTTGTTAAATAATAATGTGTGTTTACCGTATCAAGTTCGTTTCCCTGCCTTATTCCTCTTCCGTTTCCCTGCTCTATTGCAAGTGCGTTCCATGCCGGCTGCAAGTGGTGTATATCCGTCGTTCCGATATTAAAGTTTAATCCCTCTCCCATCGTAGCGTAATTTCCTATTACAATCTTATATTTCCCTTTATTGTAGTTTTCCGAAGCCTGCAGCCTCTTGTCGCTCGTGTTTACTGTTTTGCTGTTTACTATAAATATTTCATTCTCCGGTATGCCGCTCTTTACTAGCTCGTCTTTTAGCTTTTGATGTAGATTAACATTCTCCGCAAATACTATCTGCTTCCCCTTATCGTTATATTTGGTCACTACGCTTTCAACTGCCTTTAACAGCTTTGGCGATCTCGAATAATCCGCTTCCGGCGGCAATGGATCTGCCCAAACGCTCTTGGATGCCGCAAACCATTCCACATCCGCCGTTGCTTTCTTCATATCATCAAGTATATTAAAGTAATAATCTTTCGGCTCATCTTGCGAAAGTGGCGATTTCAGGTTTTCCGCTTTCGCTTTGTGGATCTTAGCATAAGCCTTTATCTCTTCGGCTTCCTTCTCCGATAAGAATCCCTCCTTTATTGCTTCGCTCATATCTGAGTTACCATATTCCTGGTAAAGCAGCCTTAACCTCAATCCTTTTATAATCTCCTTCTGCGTTGCGGATTGATCGCAAAAGATAATATTCGGGTTCTCTTTCGGAAAATGAACCTCCGCCCCCACCATATCCGCCGTCTTATAATCTGCATACCTGAAGAACATTTTCCTCAATAGGTTTGCCTGCTTAAAACCCTTAAATACCTTCGCATTAGCTATCTTCGCGCTTGCATCCATCGTCGGCACCGTATCCATATCGCCGAACTTCTTTACAAAATCATCAACATTATTTATTCCCATCTGCTCAAACTGTTTTTCTGCTATTGGAAGAAGTATGTTAAATACTTCCAATGGCGAATTGCTTACCGGCGTTGCTGTTAGTGAATAAACTCCTCCATCATTATTCTTGCTTCTTATAATCTTCGATTTGAAATAAAAATCCACCGCCCTGTCTGAATATTTATTATTCAAGTATTTAGTATCCTGATAAAGCACACTCTCTATTAAATTCTTGTAAGCATGTGCTTCGTCTGCCACTACCATATCTATCCCAAGATTTTCAAAATATATCTCGTCGCTCTGAATATACTTTCCAAATTTATCTTTTTGTGCGCTTCCTAAAAATTTCTTCGTCAATGAATATTTTAATGCCTCCCGCTTCTTCTCTGCCGCTTTGTCGTTCTCGTCTCCGCTCGGCACATAGAACTTTTCCACTAATTCATTAAGCATATTCTCTGTTGATTGCGGGCTTAGTTTTATCGTGCTGTAAAAGTTCCTCGTCATCAGTACAAAATCAAAATCCTCATTTACTAATTTTGATAGCTTAACTTTCTTCTCGTTTGGGTCGTCTTCCTTCCAAATCTCTCTGCCGTTCTCATCTACCTTGGCCTTTCCGTTCTCGTCAAATACCTGGTGCGCTCCTACTACTAAAATCTTCGTGCCCTTCGTCCATTTATTTATTTCCGCTACCCAGTTCCCAATTACGCTCTTCGGTACTACGTATGTCGGCTTCTCTGCCATTCCTGAATCTTTTGCAATTAAACCTACTAATATAGCCTCCAGCGTTTTTCCTAAACCTACTCCGTGTGCAATTAGCCCTTTTTTCTGCTCTAGCATCCTTCTTACTACGGCCCAGTTATATGTTGCTATCTTATTCCTTACCGTAATATCATTTCCGTTTTTGTCCTTCGCTACCACCTTGTCATAATCCAGCTTCTTAATCCCCTCCATTATAGACCCGTCATATTCCTTCTGAATAAAATTATTGTAGCTGCGGTTGTACTGGTTCTCTATCTCGTCTCTGTCTTCTGCTACTTCTGATAAATATTTAACAAAGTTCTCTTGTATGTCCTTTATTTTATCCTTTGTCGACTGCGATATCGTCCCGCTCGAAAGCCCGTTTATAGCATTTAGCGCAACTAGCATCTCGGGATTTTTCTGATTATCAAACTTGTATTTTAACGACCTATCTAGCTCCTCTTTCTCTTTTTTCTCTAGCGCCCCCTTGGTCTTGCTCGCAATATAATCCCTGTAAATATTGTTTAATATCTCATCCTTAAATGTAAATAAATGCCGCTTTTCATTATATACGACCTCGCCTTTATAGCTTACGCCCAGCTTTTCGCGCAAATAATCATTCAAATATTTTATATTGAAAAATCTTCCTGCGTCGCTCATGTCAACCGGTAAGTTTTCCAGCGTCCTTATCCCCGCTCTTCTTTTTAATTCATATTCCTGCGCCTCTAGTTTTTTATTCTCCGCTACTAAATATTCTCTTTCGTTGTCGGTTAATTTATCGCCTGCAAGTTCCTTTTTGTTTTCTTCCGATCTATCTTTCCAGTAATCCAGCTTTGAATATACCTGCCCCATACATACATCGTTTATTGCGCCGTATTGCCCGTTCTCATCAATAAAAACATCTTCGTTGCTTATTAAAAATCTTTTGAATTCCGTTATGTTATATTTTTTCCCGTCTATGTACTCGCCCTTTATGGCTTCCGCTGTCGGCACATATCCGTTATCTACATGATATTTAATAATATCCACTATGCTGCTGTGGTTTACTTCTTCTACTGCCCTTGACTTGGGATAGTAAACATTGTAAAATGCTTTCGGATCCGTAAATAGCTTGCTTAAATTTCCCTTGCTGTCAAAGCTGCTTACTAAATAAAGTATCGGATTTCTAGGGCTTTTTCCCATGTATGTGTTAAGTTTTGCATCATCTATCGGATGCCCGTATGCCTGCTTAAAGTCATCCAGCATCATTGCAAGTTTCTGCGCTCTCTCGTTGGCTTCGCTCGTACTCATTTCCTGGTAATTCGTATGCGGATTCCCGTCATTATCTGTCCATGTAGTGGTGTGTCCGGTTTGTATTTCTTTCTGAAAGTCTCTTATCGCTAATCCCAATATTACGGCCCTTTTCAGCATTTCATCTTTCTGCAGATTGCTTGAATTGTAATATTGTAGCTCATCATCATAAACAATATCCAGCCCTTTAAGCTGTTCCCTGTTAAGTGCCAACTGCAAACTCACATCACTATGCAGCTGCTCAAACTCTTCCCGTGTTTTTATTCCAAATAGTTTCTGATCTTCCTGCGATAATTCCTGCCTCTTAACTTCTTCCTCATCCACTCTCTCCCATCTATGGTTCTCGTTTAACCGGTATGTCCTTCCGTTCCTTACTATCGTATCGCCTACGTGAAGTTCTGTCTTTACTTCCGGCTCTATCCCCAGCTCACTTAATTGCCCCTCGCTTGGAAGGCTTATTCTCTGCCCTGCCGCCTGTAAATCCGCCTCCGTAATATCGCCCTTGTATACTACTTGTGTTGCAAATTTACCGCGGTCTTTCTTCCCTAATGCCATTTCTGGATTCTTATCAAAATAGCTTCCATTTATAAATGATGCGTTCAAAACCTCCGATTCCAGTAGGCTCATTAGCTCGTCGCCTTCAAGCTTTTGCAGTCTCTCTATTATCTCTTCTGCCCTCTTCCTGAAAAATACTATATCCGTTGTTACCTGTGCGTTTGCTTTCTTAAATACTCCGGTAGGCATCCTTATCGCCCCTAGGAATTCCACCCTCTTATTCAAATCAAGCCTGTATTCTCCTAACTGGTTATCCATTATTCCTGTCGGCACTATTATGCTCGCAACTCCCCCTTCGTCTAAGTCATCAATTATCCTGTCAAGAAAATATTGTTCATGCTCTTTGTAATCTATCTTATCCCTGTCATACATTACCGTTAATCCGCGCGGTCCAAACGGTACGTTCCCAATCGCTGCCGAAAATCCTTTGTCAAATTCCCCTGTATTAAATTCCTCAAAACTCGAATGTATTACTTCTTGCTCGGGAAACAATATCCCCGCAATCCTGCTGCTCGTTTCGTCATATTCTACGCCTGTCATCAAAGCTTCATCCGGCGCCGTATATAAAAATATTCCCGTTCCGCAGCTTGGCTCTAGCACCGCTCCGCCCTTAAATCCTAACTTCTTCATCATCTCCCATTGAAACTTCGCTACAAACTCCGGCGTGTAATATTCATTTAGGCTTATCTCATCCGTCCCCCCTCTTCCGCTGTATTGCGCTAAAAGCTTCTTATCCTCATGCGTCATCTCGCTGTCTTTTTTAGTTGCGAGCAGCTCTTTTACTTTTTTATTTATTTCAATTCTTTGCTTTCTAACTTTTTCACTCAAATGCGCTACTCCAAAATTTTCAATCAATTCGCTTTCGTCTTTCCCACCTTTCTCCCCGGAATGGGTTGCTCTTCCCGGTATATCCTCCTGTGAAAACAAATCCATCTCCCCCTCATTCCCCTGCGTCTGCTCTCTTTTCCTTCTCTCCGGTCTATTCCCTATGCGGCCTTCCTCTTTCTGCCTAACATTTGATCCGTTCTCTTTTTGATATTTCTCTTTTAAGCCTGGGTATTGCTCTATAACATCGCTTGGTACTTCTTTCCCTTCCTTTAACGCAGTTTCAATTTCGTTCTTATACCAGTTTTCTTTTTCCTTTAACCACATTCTAGTTCTTTGTCTTCCCAAGTTTTTAGTAACTAGTTTACCCTCATCATTCTTGAATTTTATCACCATCTCCCCATTAGATAATTTATTTAATCCCAAAGAATTAAAATATTCACCTCGCGTCATCTCCCAAGGCTTCTTTTCTCCTTCTGATTTTTGATTTCTGATATCTGAACTCTGTCCCCCAAATAACTCCGGCTCTCTTTCCGTCCTAAAAATCCTCTTAACCATAGGATTTTTCTTACTCCGCCTTACCTCATAAACCTTCCCGTCAATTACTCTCTGCTCTCCCTCTACTACATCATGCGGCTCATCAAACATTCCTATTTGTGCCCCAAACGCCTTAAGTATCCTTCCAAACGCTTTTATTATTGCCGGCCTTTTCTCTGTCTTAAGTGCCTTTTTCTTAAACTCAACAAATGGCATCTCTATCATGCTGCCGAAAAACTTCGGATTATCATATTGGCTTAAATATCCTTTCTTAGCCTCCTCTGCAGAAGAAAAGAAAAGCATCACCTTTTGCTCGTCAAACGTCCCTGTGTCCGGGTGGTTCTGATTTACTATAAATACTTTGTCGCTGTCTTCGTCCGGGCCGATATATACGTCAACCTTCTCCCCGTCATTCGGGCTTTCAGTCTTCCTTATATATCCGTAATCAAAATTCATGTATGTTTTCCACGGTGTGCCGTCGTCGTTCACTCCCTTGCGCGTGCTTCCCTTCTTGTTCTCAATCGCAATATCCAATCCCCTTACATACCTTCTGCCCTGAAGCTTAAACTGCTTTTCCTCTTTCAACTTATCATCAAGATTTTCCACAACTTTACTCTTACGGAATAGCTTCAACACAATTCCCTTCTTAACATTGGCATAAAGCGCCCTCAACTGAGCAAGTGCCGCGTCCTTCGTAGGATGTTCGCCTTTCCTCTCGCCGGTTACTTTGTTAAATACGATCCACTTTCCGTTTTCTTCTTTGTAATCCCAAGGCATAGTATTTACTTCCTATACTTTCTATATGTTAATTTACAAATTTCAATTCTAATTTCCTATTTTTCCCTCTCCTTACTAAGGAGAGGGATGGGCTTTAGCCCAGGGTGAGGTCACTCCACATATTTTTTTAATAAATAATAATAATCTTTCGTTTCGCTTATATGCTGCTTTGCAATCCATTCAAAAAATTCCTCTTTACTCATCGGCATTTTTGCCCCTTCTTCCTCAAGCCTTTTTTTCAACTCATTATATAGATTCTCATGCTCGCCCTCAATCTCTTTTCCCTCCTTTAATTCCTTCGAATCAATTCCCTTTGTAATATCGGCGCTATCCGGATCAAAATTCCCGTCATTCTCTGTTGCCGTTTTAATTTGATTGGGATAAAAAACCACATACTGATTAAGAATATTAAATCCATCAGAAGTATTTAAAGCTATAACTCCGTCATAGCCCCCCTCAACCGCCTCCGGTATATCAAATGCGTCTAAATCATTATCCATCTCTCCACGATAATCAATTATTTTGGGGTTCTTCATTTTAAGATATGCAGCAATTTGTTCTTTGCCATATTTTTTCGCCGCGCTTTTATTATCAGTAAAATAATAATTTCCCTCTTTCTTAAATTCACTAAACTTCTTATTCGTCCCATGATAAACCACAAGCGGCCATCCATCCTTATCCACAACCTTACTCTCCCCAAACCAATTCTTAAAAGCTTCACTATCAATCTGTCTTTCTGATTTCTGCCCTCTGACTTCTGCTCTCTGCAGCTCTTCCCCCACTATCTTCGCATAAATCCCATACTCCTCAAAATACTTCATCTCCCCCTTATATTTATCATAAAGCTTTTTCCTTCTCACTGGATCTTTCACCTCTCCAAGCGCACATATATTCACTATCCTATCCGCCACCTTAACTATCCTTGCCGTTAAATTCCCCGCAATCCCCCTGTAATATTCATCCTTCGGCTTCCTCTCCCCGCCGTCATCAACTATCTTAGTGCTAAGCAGCTTTACTGCGTCCCCAACCTCTTTCCCAAACCTCTCCTCTATCTCCGCCGATCTAGTTTTAGTATCCTCCAAAACATCATGCAAATATGCCGCCGCCTCAACTTCATCCTGCCCCCTCTTCGTCATCTTGCCGCTGTTAGCAATCTCCCGCGCCTTCTCCGCAACCGGCGTTAAATGATCCTTAAAATAATCCCCGTCATTATACCTCTGACCCGCATGTTTCTCCCCGGCATACTCCCTCGCCTCTTCCAAAATATCTTTGTCCCCCTTATTATGTTTAGGATTTAACTCTGAAATCTGGTCATTATTTATACCAACATAAGCCAATATGCTTTTCTCACCCCTAACATTCGCCTCCCCAATTCTATGTTTACCGTCTAATATTTCAAAATCGCCATCGCCTAAATCAAGCGCAATAATCGGTAAATTATTTTTTCTTTTTCTCGGCTCAACTACCCAATCAAACTTTTCAAGCGGTATTTCCTTTAAAATAAACTTATCAGCTCCTCCAGCAATTTCCTTAGCTGTATTATAATCGATCCTTCCGCTGCTATCTCTTAATTTATTCTCTTCAATAAAATTCATAATCCCTTCTTTATCTAAAGACTTTGGATATTCCGCATTCTTTTTCCCATCCTCGGAAGAGGTAAGGGTGCGCTTCTTTCCTTCTCCTTTGTAAGGAAAAGGTACGGCTTTAGCCGGGGTTGAGGTATTTTGCCATCTTTTCACATCTGGATTCTTTTTACTGGGCATTAAAATATTTTTAGTAGTATCAATAGACTTTATCAAAACCCTTCTTCCCAGCATAATTATTTTCTTCGACTTCCCAAATATCGGCTGCCCCTTATATAATATATCCTCCCTCATCTCTGGTGTTATATCTATCGAATGAACTTCGGTGTTTTGATTCGTAAGACGGTATCTTTCCTCTAATGGCAGCGCATCAAATTCCTGCTGAGTAATTCCCAGCCTATCCATTACTTCTTGCCCCCTTGCTTTTAACCCTTCATATGTATTTGTATGTGTTAAGTTAATTTCCCCAACCTTGGCATTCCACTTCTTCCCGTATTTATTCAAAAAATCCGGTATAATCTTATCATAAAATCCCTTCATCCCCTCTCCGCCAATTTTTAGATTTTCTCCCCGCGCAACCCTCCAAGTGTCATTGTTTTTATTAATACTCTTCTCATCCAACATCCATTTAGCAACTTCTTTGCCTACATAATTTTCTAGATTTTGTTCAGTAACATTATCAGCTATCTTTTTGTAGGAATCTGGATTTTCTATTTCGGTAACATATAATTCTTTGGTTGATGGCTGCCATTCAATTGACTTAACTTGCTTACTCAAGTCATACCGTTCCGCCTGCTGTTCGCCTGTAGTCCAAGCTAATTTATCATATCCCTTTTCTGCCGCTTCCCTCAATAATCTTTTTAATACAAACTCATGCCAATCTTTCTTAAATGGCATATCGGGAACTGTATTTTCAAGTTTTTCAATTTTATCTTTTAATTCATTTACTTTCTTGCCCTCTGGAGTTTCCCAAATTTCACTTAATTTTAATTTGTTAAAATCAAGCTTGTTATAATCAATCATTGCTTTATCAAGCTCTGATTTTAATTTCTCCAATTCTCCATTTTGAGTAAATCCTCTTTTTCTTCCGGCTTGCCCCCAATCGCTCTGCACTTCTTCAATAAATAAAACTTTTTTTCCTTGTGCATCTATTCTATCATCTATTCTAGCATGTGCTAAAATATTAGGTTCATCAAAATGATTAGATTTAAAACCCTCTTGCCTGTCATTGTAAGCTCTTTCGGAAAGTTCATTATATCTTTTAATATCTTCTAATTGCAATTTCCAGGTTCTTTTTTTGCTTAATAAATCCTCAAATTCTACTCTTTCAGAATTAGTTAAACCTTTGGAATTAGGTAAAGTAAATAATATCTCTTTATAATTTTCTCCTCCAGGCAATTTGTAGCGCGTATATTTTGCATCTCCCTTTTTATAATATCCTTGCCTCTCAATATAATTTATTACTTCTTCTGGCGTTTCAACTGATTCTTCAAAAATATTTCCACCATGACCTGTTTTATAAATTTTATATTTATTATCAACTAATTCAACATTCCATATTCCATAAGGATTGGTGTTCTCTAATTTTGTAGCCCCTCCGTTTTCTAATTCCTCTAAAAAAGATAAATCTTTTTGTTTACCTTCTTCGTTTAATATATTATTACCTTTTATCACTTCCTCAATCTTCAGCTCATTCCCCTTCAAAAAATTAAGCACATCATTTTTCTCTACATTCCCCTTGTCCTTCAAATAGTCCTCTATCCCGCTCCACTTTATCTCTTCCTCCGGTATAAAATTACCCTTGATTAAATTCCTTAATTGCTCTGCCGGCATCCTGCTTGCCATCTTCTCTCTTATTAACTTTTGCAGCTTGCTGTAAAATACCGGCTTAATTTCCCTAACTTCCAACTCTCTACCTCCAACCTCCAACCCCCTACCTCCAACATCCATTCTCTGCCACCTCTTCACCGAAGGATTTTTCCTGCTCGGAATTAATTGCAGCCTACTTACATCCGCTGACTTCAATATCCTCTTCCCAAATAATTTTATTCTATTCCAAAATCCTTTATTTACTCCCATCCCGATCCCATTTTCATATTTCGGCTCAAATGCCTTCTTAAATGCTTCTTCCGGCGTCATGCCCTCGCTAAACATATCCCCTTCCATCAGCTGCTTATACTCCCGTATCTTACTCTTTATCTCATTCGGCTTTCCCGAAGTCATTAAATCAAATAGCGCCAAATCTTCCTTGCTCGCACTCAATGGCTCAAATGCGTTGTTAGCGTCCTGGTCAATAAACGTGTCCGGGCTGCTGAATTTATCCTTTACCGCATTGTACTTCGCAAGTATCTTTACTGCGTTCTGAAGATGCGGCACTAAATCTCCGCCCTTCCCTTTTAGTGAAAATATATCGCCTAGCGCCTTGCTCATTCCCTCCCTCGCTGCATCCGGTATCCGCTCAAATTCCCTGCTGCTGTCCCCTAATATGCTCTGCGTTAATAATTCCTTTACTTTATCCTTATGACTGGCATCCAGCTTTCCGGTTGATGAATTAAAATATAAATGCTGCTCATTCTCTGGAATTATCTTCTTGCTTACTAGCTCTTTTACTATCTCCGGCCCAACTTCATCCAGATAATCAGATATCGAATTTCTCTCCCCCTTTGCCTTCTCAAATATTCCCGCCAAATTATTAAAAGTTCTGTCGTCTATCCTGGTCGCCTTTCCCTTTGCCTCTTCTCTTGCCTCCGGCGCTAGCATGTTTGATGTGTTGCTTATCGCTCCCAGCCTCTGCGCTTCCTTATTGTCAATGTTCATCCTGCGTACTAAAACCGGATCTTTTATTTTCTCAATATCCCCTTTTTTAAATCCTAACCTCTCCGCATTCTTCAAAAGATCCTGCCGGTATTTATCCCCGCCGTTGCCGTAATGCTGCTGCATCCCTATCGCTCTTGCGTTCCCCGCAATTACGTTGTAATCCTGGTTTACTATCGGCGCCCCATCCATAACAAATTTATTGTCGCTCAAAAAGTCAAAATTAGGATTAGCCGCAATTTTATTTATCTGCGCCAAACTCTGTGCCGTGCCTCTGTCTCTGTTCTGTGCATCGCTTATTGAGTAGTTCTTGTTTGTCTCCCCTCCCGGCTTGTGGCTTGCTATTAAATCATCGGTGCTTACTATCTCATAATACCCTGCCGCTGAATCCTTCTCATCCGTGCTAAAATAAAATCTCTGCGGCGGAAGCGTGCTTATTATTCCCTTGCTAGCTTTTGTTGGCTCAAATATGCTCTTTCCGTTTATCTCTTCAAGATCCTTTATGCTTATTGCCTTCTCGTCTCCGCCGTCCTGGTAATATACCTTGTCTTTCGATAAATCTGTTACGGGATATTCCTTCTCTCCCAGCTTTAACTTCTCATGCGGGCCGCTTACGTTAGTCTCCCAAACTCCGTCATCCGGTTTATATTTTGCGTTTACTTCAAATTTCTTCCCGCCTATTTCAATTTTCTTGCTGCCTGTAAATTTATTTTCCCCTATCTCAAATCCCCGCTCCTTCATCGCCTTATCAAAGTCTGCATAGCTCTTGCTTCCCAACGCCTCTTTTATCTGCGCCTGCTTGCTTTGCCTTTCCGCTTCGATTGCCGCTTTCTGCGCTTCCGTCTGCAGCGGCTCCTGGCTTCGCCTCATTACCATTCTTCGCCCCGGCTTTGCCCTCTGTTTCTCTTCCTCTATTCTCTTAAGTTGCTCATCCGAAAGTTTTCCGCTAAAATGAAATGTCCTCTTCGGTGAATGAATTATTTCCCCTACGTTCTCGCCTAAATCCTCTATTTCATGCTCGTATATATTCTGATCTGTTCCCTCTACCGCCTTCTCATAATCCTTATGCGATAAGAATAGTCCCGTTTCTCCGGCTTCGTTCTCAAGGCTGAATCCCTTGTCTGTTATATCCCTTACTTTAAATTGCTCTCCCATAAAGTTAAGCGTCTTATCTCTCTGCCCGTCAACATAATAGCCTATCTCTTTTAAGTCTGGATTATACCTCCATTCAACTGAATGAACAGTATTGCCAACTTTAATAAATTTCCTAGCCCTTACATTGTCAACCCTTCCAAATCCGTCCCTCTCTGCCGTATCCCAAAACTTCTGATATTCCGCCGTCTGCTCATAATCATCCAATGGCTCTTCTTTTTTTTGCCCTTTACTCTCTGCGCTTTGCCCTTTACTCTCTGCCTTCTGAAACTGCTTCTCTAAACTAATTACCCTTAGCCTATTATCATTCTTAGTCTTAATCAGCGCCAAATTATCCGTTACTTTAAGTATCTTCGCTGCCTGCCCCTCATATGTTGTCTCGTCGCCCTCCTTATATAGCTCATGCTCTTTGATCTTCTCCATGTGCTCTTTTTTATTGACTACTTCTATTTTCCCCTCAAAATTCACCGCTAGAAAGTTCTCCGAAGTCTCAACTACTTTTCCTACCTTATCGCCCTGCCTTACCATTTCCCCCGCCTCAAATTCCGGCTTATATTCCTGTCCCGCTTCCTGCTTCTGCGCTGGCTTTCCGTTCTCATCCCTCCACTGCCTCTCTCCGCTTGGCAATTCATATAGATAAATATATTTCGGGCTTCCGTCCGGTTTTGTTCCCGCCTCTTTCCTCTGAATATACTTATGCCCCGGCTTCATCCCTCCGCGCTGATTCCATGCGTTTCCCCCTTCTGCCTGCATCTGTTTGGGTTCCGCTGCAACTGCCATGCCCTTAAAAAGCAATTTAACTTTATTCTTCTCAATCCTGATTGACTTAGCAATTCCCTTCTCTGCTCTTAAAATATATCTCTCACCCTCAATGGCCTTTTCAAAAGTATAAGTCTTTCTATTTATAAATACCCTATCCGGCTCCGTTAATATTGCTCTAGCCTCCTCTATCTCACTCTCAACCCGAACATTCCCCACCACCGTCCCAAACGTCCCGCTCACCTCCGGCTTCCTACCACCAACCACCAACAACCCACCACCAACCTCCATCAAATAATCATTCAGCTTCCCCTTCTCCATCCTCCCAAACTTTCCCCCCTTCTCAAGTATCACTACATTATCGGCATACTCTTTAACCTTCCCGTACTTACACTCCACCCCCTTATGCACATAATTTACCGGCTGCACATTAAGCAAATACCCGCCGTTATCATAAGTATAAATCCATCCGTCCCTAACTTCCTTAGTGATAAATCCGCCCTCATAATCCGGTAATTTTACTGCACAATTCATATTATTCATGCCCATAATTATAAAATATTGGTAAATCTAAAATAAATCTCTTCTGATGTGCTTTTTTCGATCCATCAATCCGCCTGTTAAATGTAGCAAACCAATTAAACCAAATCTTATCTCCAAATTCTTCTCCGTAGCTGCGGGCAAGTTTAGAAATAAGCTCTGCATGTATTTTATTTTTAATTAAATATTGTCTTTGTGTCTTTTTCATATTCAACTAATCCAGTTGAATTCTCACTTTTCAACCATTCCGGTTGAATTCTTCATCTCTATATCATAATGCTTTAAAAAATGAATTATACTCCCTCTCAATCCCGCTATATCCCCCTTTTGTGCTATAATTCTATAATCACACTGCTGCCCGTCAAGTTCCGTCTCGCTCCTATGCTTGGGATCCCTATCCGGCGCAAGGTATTGCTTTCCGTCCGGCAATACACAAACTACATCTATATATAGCCCCCCTTCGCCATAAACATAACCCACCTCGTTCTTAAACCTGGTATCCGGTATAAGAACAATTCCCTCAAACTTTATCTTCTTTAAATTCTCAATCCTCTCTTTTAACCGATCTACCCAGTAGTTATCGCCGTGGTACTTCCGCCTGTAATCCGTTCCCCAAAATTGCAGCATCTTGCTGTCTTTCTCATCCATCCCCCAATATTCCGTTATGTTATTTTCGGCAAAATATTTTTCAAGGAATGGCACTTCTTCCGCTTCAAAAGTTTCATATACCGCCGTTGCTTTATCTCCGCCGTATTTTACCCTATCCAGTATGTTAAAAACCTTGCTCTTTCCAAGTTTCCTCATTTTAATAAGCGCATGCTTCCTCTCCCTATTCTCCACTTCCTCATAAAGCTTATCCGCAAAATGCAGTATCCTAACTTCCTTTACCGTCATTTCCTTAATCATCTTCGATCCGAAATCCTTCCCCTGCCTAGCCTTATGCCCCAAACCTATTATTAACACTATATCACCTCTTTAAATAATCCTAAAAATTCATTTATTCTATCATTTGCTATCTTGCAATATTCTTCGCTTCCCTCAATTCCTATGGCTTCGCGGTTAAGTGATAAAGCAGTAAGTAAAGTTGTCCCGCTTCCAGCAAATGGATCTAAAACAATTCCGCCTTCGGGGCATCCTGCAATGATGGGTTTATTTATTAAGTCATTATTGTACGTTGCATAATGTTTAACTGAATTTGGTTTAGTTGGTACGTCCCAAAAGTCTGAAACGTCGCCGGGATTACGTCCTAATTGCTCATCACCCCAAATACGATAACCTTCACTAAACTGTTTTGAACCACTTCCTCGTCCATATTCTTCAGATGCTTTATTCCTAATCATCACGGGATTTTTTAGTTTATCCCTCACACCATCCAAATCAAAATAATATTTAGATTGCTTAACAAATAAGAATATAAACTCATGTTTCTTGCTGAATCTATCAGTTACACTTTCCGGCATTCCATTTCTTTTTGCCCAAATAATATCATTCCTTAAAATCCAATTTCTATCTATCATGCCTATTGCAAAACGGTGTGGAATGAGCAATAAGCATTTATGATTTAATTTTGGTTGAATAAATTGTTGGTTATTAGTATTCTTTTTTCCAAACTTTCCATCTCTCATTGCTCCGCTTTGAGCTCCGTAAGTATCACCAAGATTAACCCATAATGTTCCTTCATCTTTTAGTACTCTATAACATTCATCAAATATCTGCCATAAATGATTAAGGTATAACTCATAGGTTGGTTCTAATCCTAATTGTCCTTTCCAAGCTCCGCATTTAGAACAAAATCCGGTTTTATAATCGTTATATTTATGAATATGAACTGTTCCGCTTTCGCTTTCAATCGCCGTTTCTTGTGAACCAGTTATATTATTCCGGTTCTCGTGCATCAAATTTGTTTTCTGTAATTCAAACTCATGTTCGCAATTATCCTTTGCATCCCAAATATAATCTGGTATTCCGCTATATTTTCTAAGTTGATAGTATGGAGGTGATGTAATTATACAATCAACACTTTTATTCTCCATTGTTCTCAATACATCAAGACTATTCCCATGTAAAACCTTATCTTTCATTTGCCTTCTTTTAATTTTTAATTATCAACTGTTTCAAATAATTCAATGCCTGATTAACCTCTCCAAACCTCACATCCGTCGCCTCATGCACAAACGCATGCTCATGTATATTCCCTTCCTCCATTACTACTACTGTATGCTTTCCCTTGCTGTGCGCCCTCTCCAGTTCCATCATACACCCTATACTTACCCTCTCCGCTCCCTTAAGGTTCATGTAAACAATATCCGCCTGCTCTACCATCCATATGTCCCGGCTGTATATCGCTTTTGCTGTGCTTACCGGACCCTCATATCCCTCCGCCTTCAAATGCTTCTCAAGCCTCAAATATTCCTTCCCGGTCATTGGCGAAAGTACCTCATATCCCATATTCCTCAATACTGCAGTTATGTTCTCATAGTAACTCCAAACATCCTCCCCGCTCTTCCCGCTAATCGGCGCCGCACAATAAATTTTCATATTAAACCCTCAATATGTTAATTACAAATTTACAAATAAATGCGCTCTCATTCCTCTTTCTTTATCCCAAATAAATCCCTCCGCGCTCCTCTGGCTTCCAATATAACCGTTGTCTATCGTCCATTCGTCCGGCAAAGCTAGCGACCTAAGTATCCTTACTACTACGCCCCTGTTCTCATCAATGCTTATCCAATTTATCTTTTTCTCATGATGCTTGTCGCCTAAATGAAATTCCTTGAATTTTGTCCTCCCAAATTTCTCCGGCGCTTCCGTTGCCATCAGCGTAGGCATCTCGTTTATCTTCTCCGTCTTTCCGTGCGCAAACCCAATTAAGCATTTGCCGTATTCGTAATATTTTCTCTTCCTCGGCCCGTTGTCAACTTTAACAGCTGCATGTTTATGATACCAGCACTCCAATCCGTCCCCTAAATAAAATGCTCTCTCCATATCGTGATTGCCGGGAATAATCAGCACGTCTACCGGAGCAATTAACTGCAGCTCGTCTATCGCTTTTACCATTAGCTTTCTGCCAAATCTGTAAGTCCTCCTCCATATCGGGTCATCCTTCTGCCTCGTCCCGCTTGTCGTTGTCCCTAAGTGATTGTCAGAATTAAAAAAGTCATTCCCTACAGGAAATAGTATCCGCTCTACCTTATATGCCCTTGCCTGCGCAACTATCTCCCTCAAGCAAAACATAAACTCCTCTTCCGATCTCTCTAAACTGCTGTCCTCTCCCGTTTCCTCAAACCATGTCTTCCGCCCTAAATGAAAATCCAGCATATCCACTTCCAGCAGCGTTCCTCCCTCAATCTTTGGATATTTTATTTCCTTGTATCTCGGCGCAAATTTCTTAGCATCAGCAATTAAATCACCGTAAATAGCCTTGCTCTCTATCCTGGCTTTGTTTTTCTTTAGCCATACTTTTACCTGAAACAGCGGCACAACTGTATGCTTTTCCCTGTCGTTGCTATGGAAAAATGATTCCCATTTATTGCATACCCATCTTTCTACCTCCCAAACATCAAGATCAATCTCGCATACCTTCACTAGCTCCTCAAGAGTCTTTATCTGCTTAGATATCGTTTTTGTTATCTCCGCACTGTCTCCCGTCTCCTTAAATTCATCCGTCTTTATTGGACCGCCGCCCTTCCCCCCTTCCTTTTCCTGCGGTATCTTCCCTAGTTTTTTTGCTTTGTAGGCTGCTAATTTTTCTAATTCTGCCTTATGCTTTATTTTAATTTCAGCTATTACAATGCGTATCCAATGCGGGTTAAATTGATCAAAGGGTTTGTCTTTTACTAGCATCTTTGCCAATGCAGTGTTTGAGACTAAAGGATTATCCTTCACCGCTTGCAATAGAATTTTTTCGCCGTTTTTTATTTTCGAAAAGTTAAATCCTTGTGGCATAGCCGCCTCAACTCTTTTTCTGGGTGGTTTTCTGCTTCTTCATCGCATTAATTATCATCCTTAGCTTTACTATCTCCTTGTGCTGCGCTTCCTTCTCTTCTTCAAGCAATGATATTCTTTCCAGCAGCTTTGTCCGCTCTGTCTTTAATTCCTCCAATAAATGAAATACTTCATTGTGGCTCTTAATTATCTCATCATACTTCCGCTCGGTTTTTTCAAGTTGCTTTTTGGCTTCTTCCAACTCCTGTTTGGTTTCGTCAAGTTGCTTCTTTAGGTCTTCTTTCTGCTCTAGCACTTCTTTCCTGAAGTTCTCATTGTCCTCAGCAAATCTTCTCTGGAATTCCTCAACTACGGCTTTAAAATTTTCCTGGCCGCCTTTCTTCTCTTCTTTCTTCTCTTCTTTCCTTTCTCTATGCCTGTTATACCACCATGTGGCCGCTAAACTTATTAGAGTTATAATTATTCCGCCTACAATGTTGCCTAATGTAGAATTCATTCTTTCCTCTCTTCAATTTTAATTTTTAATTTCTAATTTTTAATTTCTAATTTAACCCTACGAAGCTTTAGCGTAGTAGGGCTTCAATCAATCGCAATCCCATGCCACCTCTCCCATCCGTCCTCATCCTCAACTCTTAGCCTTATCTGCCCGTCCTTATCAATCCACTGCACCTCCGGGTTAATATGTATCCATCTGCACCTGCAGAATGGATGCGCCGGTATAGAAGCCATGCTGTGTTCGTGATGCTCTTTCTCTATTAGATTATCCTTAAAATTTCCCAGCAGCGGATTTATTCTTTTCCTCCTGCTTGTGGATCTTCCAAAATTATTTTTCCCTACCCAAACTTCCTTCTCCCAAATCTCCGCAATCTTCCTATATTCTTCGCTGTTAGGATCTAAATTTGTATAATCCTTCGGCGCTCCAGCCCTTACCTTAAATACCTGTCCGTTTATCTCCGTTAAACAAAAATCGCAAGCATCCGGCATGCTCATTCCCGCCACATAATCCCCTGGCTTCATCATGGCCAGGTAACCGTTGTTAAATGCTGAGTTTGTTTCTGATACCGCTACTCTCATCCAATCCCGGTTAAGCTCTCCCGTGTCTTTTGTGATAAGTTCTTTTATCTTATCATAAACTCCCGCGCTCCCCTTCCCTTGCTTCAATGCCTCAACTATCGCATTCCTTACCGTCTGTACCGTTCCCGCCGTTGTATTGCTCATTAGGCTTGCCCCATCCTCTATCGCAAGCCTCATAGCCTCCGCTTCCTCCAAGGTTAAGCCGTATCTCTGCGCTGCATCCAGTACAAATTTAGGCAGCTTATTTACCTGCCCTATATTAAATATTACTCCTGTTAAATCTGTCTGCGCTAAATATCTTCCGATAATATATGCCCTAAGCAGCCATATCTTTGCCTCTTCAATCCTGCCGGCAAAAAATGAAGAAATAAAATCATCAACCCTTTTCAGCTCTCCCGTGGTAAATACCTGCTTATTCTTCCAATCGAAATTATTCTCAAGGTATTTTTTTAACTCCTTATAAAACTCCTCCGGCGAAAGTACCTCCCCGTATAAAGTCCTTTCAATAAAATCCAGCTCCCTCAAATGCAATATTTTCCCATCAATCCCAGTCAGCATCAAACCATATCCTTACTTAAAATATTTATCCATAGTGCTTAAAATGAATTTTATCTCGCTCTCCGGGTATCCCGTTTCCTTTGCTACGTATGCCGCTAGCCCTTCCCTTGCCTTCTCTGCTTCTGCTGGGTCGTCGTTTACCGCCTCCGCCGCTTTCATGTTCGGCTGCATTACTATTGGATACGGCCTATCCAGCACACAATTATTATATACATTCCCCGCCGCTCTTTCTTTTTTCTCTCCTTCTATTTCAAGAAAAGAATATCCCAATATCTGTATTCTTAGCTTCATTCTACATTCTCCGGCTGCCCATACTTCTCAATTAATCTCTTATCTGCCTCCGTTAAGTTCTCTCCTCCTTCGCCGCCCTGCTGGCCGTTTGGCTGCCCTTCTGTTTGTCCTGATATTTGTCCGCCTCCCTGTCCCGGAATCTGTCCTTCTGCTTCTCCACCGCCAACCCCCAACTGCCCACCACCCATTTGTGCCTGTTGCTGCTGTATACTGCTCATAATCGCCTGAAATAGTTGCGTGCTGCCTATCCCTACAATATCATAAATATTCTTATCCCCTATCATCAAAGTTTGCTTATCCTTGTCATCCTCTGCAAGTAATTGATTTATAGATTTAGTTGTCGCAAGCTCATTCTTTCTAATCTCGTATTTCATCTTTTTGTCTTCGATCTCAAAACCGATAAACTCAAGTTCTACATCCATTCCCGTTATCTGCTGAAATACGTTTTGTCCGTGGCTGTCCGGCGTGTTAAGGCTGTCCTGTATGTGGCTTAGAAATGTTTTTGCCCCCTTATCGTTGCTCTCTTTTACTATTCCGTCCGTGCTCTCGCTGTTAAGTGAGCTGCCCTTCACTGCGTCACTATGTGCACCTATACTTAATTCCCGCGGGTCTGTCCCCGAAAGCTGACACCAAATACTAAATATCAGTGTTATCCATAAGTGATATTCCATATCCTTACTGGTCCCGTCCACACCTACCCATTTAGCGTCACTCTTCTCTCCGTTAAGCCCTATCATCGGAAACCTGTTCGGGTTCGTTCCTGCCATGTGCGCATACATAATTTTCTTTAGCTTCTCTAGTTGAAGCGTTCCAACTCCCCCGCCCGTAAATGCTACAAATCCTCTCGGCAATCGGCTGTTGCTAAAGTTGCTTGCATTTCTCTTTAGTGCGTTTATTATCCACGTAGCTATATTTATTCCCTGCTCAACTATGCTGAATCCCCTCTGCGCCTTCCTGTAATCGCTTCTTGTAAAGAAGTGGAATTTCCTCACCCAATCGCTGTCTGCCGCTGCTAGCCTCTGGTTCTCATGTATCAGTAAATAATCCGGCTCCTCAACCGGCTTGTTCATAAATGCTTTTTCCCCAAGTATCATAGTCTCGTAGTCTTTAAGCCATTCGCTTACCGCTCCGTCCGTCTCCTCCCAAAGGCTCATGTTTATTGCCCTGCGCTTCTTTATTACCGGCTTCCATAAAATTGGATCCTGAAGCTGTATTGCAAGCGGCCTGCCTAAATTATTCCGCCTTATCTCAATCGTGATATCATCAAGATCAAAATAATCTTCATAAGCGTTGCCTATAAACTTTCCAAAGTTCGGGTATATATCGTTTGCCGCAAAGAAAAAATTCTTAAAAATTTTCATCTCCCATTGCTTTAATTTCATTTTCTCTTCTTTTGTCGGCGAATAATCCGTATTGCTGAAAACTAGATGCGCCCCCCTCTGTATTCCCTGTGCCTTCGGCGGCTTGCCATACTGCGCAAAATCTAACCTGCGCTTATTCTTTATCAGCCTTCCCGCCTCAATGCTTCCCGTCTTCCTGAGTATTTGGTATGGCGTGTCCGTGGTTTCCCAATTTATAAACCGGCTCCCCTCGCTAATATCGAAGTTGTTCCCGTCCATCTCCTGCAGTATCGCCATTATCTCCTGAGCAAGCGCAATATTCACCTGCTGCGCTTTGTTCTGCTGCATAATGTCTCTCTGGAAATTAGGATCGCTCTCTAGCCTCGTTAATAGCTGCTCGCTCGTCTCCTCGGTGGAATCAACATCGAAAATAGACTGGTCTTCCCGGTCTAAAGTGGCAAAGTTTGACATACTATACCTTTAATATGATAATTTCTCAAACGATTATATGTTTTTATCTCCCTTTTCAAGGTTTGATTTTTGCACTTTATCATTATTCGATTCTTCTTCGATATATGGTTGAATTAATTTTATATGTAATTTTTCTCCCTCCGAAACAATATCCTCTATAAAAAATTCTTCAATGATGGTTTTCATCTTATTATTTTCAATTACAGGATATCCATCTTTGGTTACTATTCTTACTAGCACAACTCTTCCTAGCTCGCCAACTGATAGAAATATGTTGGCGGATTGTACTTTTAATTCAATTCCAAATGCACTAAATCTTATATTGTTTGATACAACTTTAGTGTGTAACTTATATGTTTGGGCTATTTTTTTGTAATCAATCATAATACCTCCTAAATTTTTATTGTTTCAAATATCTCAATTTGCTTATGTATTATATTGTTCTCTTCAAAGTATTGCTTTAACCATGCTAACGCTTCCCCCGGTTTCGGCGGCTTTCTCTTTACCTTAAAATATTTCCTTCCCTCTAGTGTGTTTTCGCATTCCCTCTCTAGGCTTTCAAATCTCTCTGATTCCTTCCTGTATCCCCGCACCGTCTTAAACTTAAATTCATTCGTTGGAATATGATATATCTTGCTTTCCGTATATCCCGGCCTTATACTTTTAAACCTTACTTCGTATCTTTCGAGTATATTATAATGCGTGCTTTCTAATCTTGGCTCCGTACATTCCCCCCTATTATGACAATGGGCTGCATATTTCCAATCTAGGCCGCCACATACCTCACCTATCTGGTGATCATAGATGCTGTATTTTCCATATACCTGTAAATCATATCCGTCAAAACAGCAATATTCCCTCAAGAATAAATTCTTCATCTCATAAAATTCCTTGGACGGTTTATCGTATTTATCCGTCACATAATCATTACAAATATCAAAATATTTTACAAACTCCGCCGTCACTATCATAACCCACCTCCTAATTTTCCAACCACCTACTACCTACTACCTACTACCAACCACCTACAATCCTTTTAAGTTAACATCACTCATCCCGTTAGCCCTGGCCTCCTCAATCTTATCCCTCATAAAATCCGCAAAATCATTTTCCGCAAAATCCCTTAGCTCAATCATCTCCTCCACGGTCATATCCATTTGATAAAGCTCCTTAAACTTCATCATGTAATTAGTATCATGCGGCGCTAGTGGTACTTCTAGCTCGCCTACCTTCTTCTTAAATTCCTTATTCTGAAATCTCTGCTTTAGCGATAAATACTTGTGGCACATATCCACTAGCAATACCTCATGCTCCTCATCCATAAAGTTCTCTATTTCCTTGTCTCCATACTTCATTTCAAGCCCTCCACATATTGAATTATAGCGTCATAAGTAGCCTCTAATTCATTCTTCCCTTTTCCGGTTAATTCCGTCTCTAGCTTTACGATATACTTTACTCGGCATTTATCTTTGTTTTCAAACGTCAATCCAAAATATTGTACCGCTTTAAACCTAAATCCCCCCTCTTTAATCATTTTCTCTTCCAGCATCTTAAGCTGATTCCAGTCCTTATGCGGCTCCCAATCAGGCAATCTAAAAACAAGGTCTATCTCCTCATCGTCTTTTTTCCTTCCAACCTCCGCAATCAGTTGTCCCGCCTTGTTTTTAAGAAAATTCCCCGCAACTTTAAATCCAAACCACTCCGCTAATTTTTTATTCTTCTCATTCATCTCACTTCCTCAAATTTATTTTAATCGTCTTATCAAACGGCACGTTTCCTATTGCTGCATCAAAATCCTGCCCCTCCACTTCAAACCAATTATATTTTATCTTCCTTCCCTTGCCTCCAAGCTTCAAGTCCGTTTCCTCTGTCGAATAAAGAAATTTAGCATTCGCCGGTATGCTGTCACCTTCTTTAACTTTAACTATTCGTGTCATATTTTTCAATCGCTCCGATCCTGCTTGTGTCTTTAGGCTTTTCTCTGGTCCAAATCCATTTTGTATTCAGGTTTCCTTCCAGATCTTTATAGTCTGTTATTATATGATACCATTTCCCGCCTGTGATACGCCTAAACCATTTATATTTTCTTAACATATCTTAGCTCCTATCTGTTAATTTATTTTCTACCAAATTCTTCTCCCCAGCAAACTTCGCGTAATAATCCTCGAGCGTACTAAAAAAGTCCTGCAGCTTACCTTCATTCAATCCTTTTATTATTCCTGAATAAGATAATAATGCGAATAGTGCACTCGAAAGGAAATTAATCTGTCTATCAGTAAGCTTTTTCTTGTATGCGAAATGCGCAATATTCTCTTCATCCGCAAACTTTATCATTAACCTAATTAGTGAATGATATTTTCCCGCAATCGGCTGCCGCTTCTCAATTACAAAAGCCCTCTTCTCGTAATCGATATATTCAAGCTTCTCCCTAAAATGCAGCTGCACAACTCGAAAGTTTATATCCGGCGCAACCTTTATCTCTTTATGAAATGCCACTTATCCAATCCTTTCCATCCCATGTTTTATTGTATTTTTCTCTCATAATCATAAGCAATAATATCTTCTCTACACTATCAAAATACATACATTTTTTTAATTCACCTGGCTCTAGCTTATCGTCTTTTTCAAAAATTATTTGCCACTCTATGTCATAACGTTTGGAATATTTATAATATGTAAGTTTGTAATTCCAATCTATCATTTTTTGCAATTGATCTTGACGCGGCAAAAATACCCAGTGCTCTTTTGGCATATATAAAAAGCTTTTCCGTTCTGCATAAATAAAAGGATTACCTTCTGTCACTTTCTGTTCAATCTCAACATACCAATCACCATATTCTGCATATTCTTTGTGTAACTCAACTGCTTTTCGGCACATCTCAATATATTTCTCGCTCGTATCCATTATAATTTATCCTCAATCTTTCTTTCAAGTTTCTCAATTTGTTTGTGCATCTTCTGTATCTCTTCCCTCATCTCCCCGCTTATCTTTGGCGGCGCCTGGCTCTTCATGTAACTTAACTGAGTTATTACCCCCTTAAGTATCTCAATCGTGTTCTGGTTAAGCCTGTAAACAAACTTATACGTCTTTTCCTCAACTGCCGTCTTTTTTAATATGCTCTCCCTGAATAATGTGGCTGCCATCTGTTCTTTCTTTGCCTTCCCCGCCTCGTCGTCTGCCGCTTCTCCCTTCCTTATATTCAATAATGCTTCTGCCTCCGCCTCAAGCCTCGGCATCCTGGCTAAATATGCGTTAATCTTGCTTATATACCAGCTAAGCGCGTCTCCATTAGTATCATCATACCCTCCCGAAAGGAATTCACTTATCTCCCCGATCTCCTTTAATATCGAAAGTATCTTATCTTCGTTGGTCATTACTCCTCTCCGTATCCATTGTAGTCATTCTTTAACGCAAAGAAATATTTCCTCTCCTCAATCCTGTTAAGTTTATATCCCCTTTCTTCCTTCCTTCCCCCTTTCCTTCCTTCAATTAATCCGGGCGCTTTTTTCTTTATATTATCTATTGTCGTATTTACATTTCCTGGAACTGAAAAGCCGCCCCAAACCTCCTGCAATATCTCATCCCGCGTAAAAATCCTATCTTCTCGTCTTAACAACTCAATAATGCCCTTTTGCTTTTTGGATAGTTTTATAAATATCTGCCTCATTATCTCATGCCGGTATTTCCCCTTCTTTGCTTCAAATATTCTTCCGTCTGGCAGCTTTAATGCTTTAAATTCAATTTTCTTGATTATACTAAATGCCGTTCGGCCCGATTCGTCTTTAATGTTTAGCGCCTCTTCCACCTCACGTATTTTAAGTGTAGTGCTTATCTCTTTCCACTCTCCCCCCTCCGTCTCTATGTACTGCAGTTTTGTCATGCGTCCTCCCTTACCGGCATAAGAAGCGCAAAATTATCCATATCCTCATCCGATTTTATTATTATTGCCGTGGTCGGTTTTTTCATCTCTATTGTTATTCTCTCACCCTTAAAGATCGCCAAACAATCAAACAGCAGCTTAGTGTTAAATGCTATTCGAAAGTCCTCATCATTATATTTACAATCGTATGTTTCCTTTCCGTCCGCTCCGTAATTTGAGTTTGATGCGCTCACGGTCAATTTTCCAGCCTTAAATTCCATAGCTATTTTATTATTCTCTTTGTCGCTTATTATCTGCATCCGCTTAATGGCTTTAATTATATCCTCCCGCCTTACCTCTGCCCGCTTATCATTCTCCTTCGGTATTACGGATCCATAAGTGGGGAATTTTTCTCCTATCACTCTCGTTATAAATATCTCATGCGGCTTAGCTATCTTTACCATCTTGCCGTCAAAAAATACATCTATAAACTCATCCGGCACATCGTTTATAAATGCCTCTAAAGCACTAATTGAATCAAAGGGAATTACTATATTCCTGTGTCCGAAGTTTCCCGCAATAGTAAATTTAGAAAGTACTCTTCCGTCCGTTGCTACTAGCGCCATCTCCGTTTCCGTTTCTTCCAGTAATATCGCGTGCATCGCCGGCCTTATATCCTCTTTTGACATAAAATGCTTTACAAACTCTATTCCCTCCCTTAACACAATAGAAGATGTCTTCGCCGCCGTTATCCCATCAAAATGCGGGAATGTAGGAAAGTCATCAATTACATTGCTTATAGATAATTGATATTTCCCCTTCTCTGTTTTTACGGCTAACTTATCCTTGCCAAAATTAAGTTCAATATTTCCCGTAAGTGACGAAATCAAATCATCAAGCAGCCTTCCCGGTATCAAGGCAGCGCCTGCGCCATCTCCCTGCGCCTCTAATGCTACAAGCTGCATCATCTCCATATTGCTCGTCATCATCTCAATTTCCCCGCTGTTATACCTAAAAAGAATATTTTCAAGTACAAACACTGGGGTTCTCCTCGGTAGAGCCGGCATAATCTTCTTAATCCCTTCCCCAAACTTCTTTGCATCAATGATTATTTTCATACTAATTCCTTTATATGTTAATTAAATTGGTTTCGATTAGTTAATACTTCCTTAAAGTATCTTTTCGCCTGGTTAATTGAATAATATCCCAAAATCCGGTAAATCAAATAAAAATCAAGTCCCCAGCTGTATTGCTTCTGTAAATTCAAAATAGCATCCTTATATAATTCAAATAATGATATTCTCTTCCCCGTTTGGATCCCCCCGGCTAATGATGAGGGCGTATTCAAAAAGCCCCAATAATAAATATTAGCTAGTGCGCTCCCGTAAATCGTAGTCCATCTAATATTTTCAATTCTTCGCATTATCCGTTCTAACTCGTTATCTTGTCCGGTATATGAGAAAATATTCCATAATCTATATTTAAAATTTTCTTTAAGGTTTGGATCCGGAACGCTCCCGTTAAGAATTCCGATACTATGAATTTCAGGATTGCCAAACTCTATTTGATGCGCAAGCTTTCTCCATCCGCTTAATTTATATTCAATCACTATCATTTCTTTCTTTGCTGTATTTATAATCAGCATATCTGAATGATTATTAAATGCACTTCTCGGTACCTCGGGAATGGTCTTATATTTTCCGCCTCTATTCCCCAAACCCCCGATTATCATTTGGGTTAAGTCTTCACAAAATTTCCATTCGGCATTATATTTCAAACTTTTTCCAGCTCCTTAATCCTTCGTTTTAACTCTTTATTCTTCACTTTTAAATGAATTACATACCTTATCAAATTCTCAATCGCTGCCGGTATCCACTTTATTAACCAATCCCTTTCCGGCTGATTCTTATAATGATCCTCTGCATTTACCGCCGCGCCTAACAAATCCGTACTTTTAAGCCCATGCACACTGCTGCATACATGATGAAAAGTATCCCCGGCCCTATCCTTCATTACAAACTCTATAAATTCCTTATCCCTCTCCCCGCTGAACTTCAAAGCAACATTTTTAATCCGCTTAAACAATATATCGGAATCATCGTTCTTTAGCATCCCAATTCTTTCATAAATTCATACATTCCGTTTGGCTTCTTGGTTTCTAATTGTTCCTCTAGCATTTCCGTTAATTTATCCCAGTTATCAACAAGCCTGCTCCAAGCCTCTGACACCTCTTTCATCTTACTAAGTTTCGCCCTCCATTCCGGCACCATTTGAATCAGCAAATAACATCTCCTAAAATCATCTGGATCTAATGGATGACAGTAATTATTTTTTGCGCGAACAGGTAAGTATAATTCACTAAAAATAGTCTCGCTCGATATCCCCCTATCCCCATTCCTTAACCAAAACTGAGCCTTTTCGTATTCGCTAGCTCCTCCATCCGGCATTGGCTGTGTCCATGTCTTCTTACAAAATCTGTGTTGCTCGTCAAAATCCTCGCAATATGCCGTAAATACTCTTGTGCTTATAGGTAACGGCAATGATTTTGTTCTACCACAATGCGTACAAAACAAATCTCCATTTCTAAAAGTTGTATGATTGTTTTTCATTTTTCCTCTCTCTTTATAATTCTATACCTTATATCCTTATGCGTCTGCAGAAACAATTTCTTCTTTAACCTAAAAGCTGCCGTCTCCTTCCCCTTTATCTCAATATATTCTTCCTTCCCGTTAAAATGAATAATGCAAAAATCAATAACATACTTACAAATTTTCTCTCCCTCCACTTTAAGCTCAAAAGGAACCTGTCTTTTCCAATCCTTTATCTGCCCGAACCTCTTCCATAAATCCAATTTCTGCGCAAACTCCGCCTCAAATTTGCTGTCATATGTTACACCGTTATATATAGTCTTAATATTCCTATATTTATTCTCTTTCTTTTTAGTCCCCTTAATCTTCTTTCCGGTCAGTTTCTCCACCGATTCCGCTGTCCATCCCTTAAATCTGCTCAAATCATTATTCCTTTTATTATAAAATATCCTCATCCTCCGGCATTATCGGCCTGCCGTCAAGCTTCTTCCTCAAATAAATTACTCCCCCAATTCCGATAACCAAAAATACAAATAAAATTATCACGTTGTACCCTCTATATGTTAATTATATAAAATATTTATATTGCCCGTCTTATTTCTAAGCCTTTGTTCATTTTTAAGTTCTCTATATATAAAGCTTCAAATATCTTTTGCGGAAGTACGGGAGGAACTGCGTTTCCTATGAATTTTTTCCTTTCGCTCTGAGTTCCTTCCAGATAATAATCATAATCAAAGCCGGTAATGAGTTTTAGCTCATCTATTGTCAGCATTCTCATGTATATATCTATGATTCCATAAGCAGCCATGAATCTTTTAAGCAGTTTCGTATATTCAGAATCATCCTGATTTATCTTTATGACCAGCTCCCCGGATTCTGTCGTAATCAAATAATGATTTTTTCTATTAGCGGTTATAACCGGCGAAGGTTCCTCAATGGATCTGCCAACGTTATTATATTGAGTATCCATAATCCACTGATTAACCGTTACCAGATTGAATTTAGGATTTGCAGTAAGTGTACCTATGGGCCTATCAATCGTTATCGGGTTGGATTGGCCGTATTGCTGATCGAGAAATTGACATTTAATTAGCCCTAACTTGTCATGTGTAAGTAATGTCGGTGAAGCATCATCAATGCTATTGCATTTTGAAGAGTGATTATAATTTATTATAAATTCGGGCTGTATCAATGAGAATCTGTTAGATGTTGTAATTGTGTTCGCGGGATTATTTTCACTTATAACCCTGTGATTATCAGATCCGCTGTTATATTGAGCCAGGAATGAAGTATCGCCCAAAGCAATATATTTAATGCAGCCGGTATATATCCTGCGCAGTGTGTTTTCGCTTAATGGAATATGCCTCTCAAATATGCTTTGTCCTTTATTATTTAAGTTTAATACTTCTTTAACCGGTTTCCATTTAAGAAGTCCATTAGCGCCGTTTTTATTGTGTGTCGCTTCCGGCCATGCAATAGGCATTCCAGCCTTTGAGAATATTATGAATAATCTTCTCCTGGATGTATAGGCGCCAAAATCAGCTGCGTTTAATATTTTATATTCATATTCATAGCCAAATGATTTAATAAGTTTAATCCAGCGTATATAATCCTTGCCCTTATCTTTACTAACGGGTTTACCATTCTTATCAAGAGGCCCCCAGCTCATAAATTCTCTTACATTCTCAATAAGTATATAATCTGGATTTACTTTTTCGATATATCTCGGCAAATGATCTGCCAATGTTCTAGAATCCGCAACTCTTGGTAATCCGCCCTTTGCATTGCTAAAATTTGTGCATTCTAAACTGGCCCAAATGAATGTGCGGGTAAAATCATCAGAGATTATTTCCGGTAGCTTGTTTACGTCAAATGTCTTTATGTCTTCAACAAAATGCTTAACATGTGGGTGATTTTTCCAGTGAGATTCAATAGCGTTATAATCATGGTTTATTGCAGCAACAATCCGTGCAATTTTATAACCTTCGAATTTTGCCTGTTCGATTCCTGTTGTAACGCCTCCCGCTCCCGCAAACAGGTCAATTCCTTCAAATTTTAACAATTTAACTCCTTAATATTTGTTTGATGAATAAATAACATATTATAATTTCTATATGTTAATAATTATAATTCTCCTTAACAAACCTTTCCAACTTATCTATCACCTCAACTTGTACGCCCAAAGCCTCGGCTAACCTGCTCTTTATCAGCCCTGCCGGAGTATTCGCCGCCTCAAGCTCCGCCTTCTTATCCATAAACCGCTCCGCTAGATCCCTTAGCTTTTCCTCTGTTAATAACTCAAGATTGCCGGTAGCCGCCATTGTTCTCTCCGCCTCTAGTGACATTAAATCATAATTTAGTATTACACTTCCATCTTGGCTATCCTTGCTTCCGTGTGCTGGATGATCTATTTTGTTCCCGTCCTTTATTAGCCGCTCGCCCTCATATACCCAAAGTTCGCTGCTCGTCATATAGTTGCTGCCTATTTTTAGCTTATGCGTCTCTCCCTCATCTTTGCAAACCATATAATTATTATTCCAGATATTAGCCCTGAGCAAAGTATAAAATTTTAACTGCTGCATTTGACTAAAATTATAAGTCTCGCTCTTTACTCCCTTTGCAATAATTTCCTGCCTGAATTTTTCGTTCTGGAAGTGATCGCTGTTTATGCTTCTAGTGTTCGGGAATGCCTTTAATAATATCGTCCATAAATCCCCTATCGCTAAATAGTCAATTGGATATCCTTCTTTCGGCTCTATTACAATTACAATATCCTCAACCGGCCTCTTGTTGGTTAGTATTACCTCTGCCGTATCCCCAACAAAATAATCAATCTTTAGCGGGTCAATCGTCTCATTATATCCCCCCTTAATAACATACCTATCCTTTACCTTACTTGCATCATGCGTAAAAACTCTTTCCCTATTATCTCCAACAATATTCAAAATCTCAACCGTAGTAAATGTATATTTTTTCCCTTCGGCTGTACGGGTTATATTAATTATCTTATAATCAATTTTATTCTTAACCTCCGCCGTTACCGCTTCTCTTAATTTCTCCACATAAGGCTGGTAAAAGTTATCCCGGCTTATCGGTTTAATACATTCATAAATTCTCTTGGCCGTTATAGGGTCCGCCTTATACTCATCAGCAAACATCTCCTGCCGCCTTGCCGGGTTAAATTGCCATGTGGCCAGTCTTCGTGCATAGATAAAATCAAACTCCGCTGCGTGGTCGTATCTTTCATGCGTAAGGTCGTAGTCTGTATCATTTGGATAGCTCCATCCGCAAACCTTGCCTACTCTATTCGGGAATGAAGCTGCCGTATTCTTTAAGCCTAACTCATAAAGCGCCTTGGCGTTAATATATTTTGGCTTCGTGTCTGCCCTCGAAAGTTCATCCGCATAATATCTTAAAATGTGTATTCCTTCTGGTGCTGATTTTGTACTGTTGAATGATAAAAGCCTTATGCCTCCAACTCCCTGTCCCGAAACCGGAAATATAACCTCCGTTTTCTTAAAGTCTCCGTGCTCTTCCCTTAAATCAAGTCCTGCATATTTCTCAAACCAATTATCCCCGCTCTTGCTCTTAGGATCCTTCGTTAATTTTAATACTTTCTTTACGCTGTCAAAAAAGGCATGCCTGGCCTGCGCCTCATCAACTGTACTTACATTGACAAAATCAAAGGTTTTCTCTTTAGTGTATGGTATCGGTATTTTTGTAACCTTAGAAAAGTAATTATGCGGATCTCTTAAATGACTAATGAAATATGTTGCAAATGCTACGTCTCCCTCGCTCCAAAAGTTTTTTCCGCCCTTCATGCCTACTTCAAGCAATATCTCCCTGTATGTTGTATCCCAAACGCCCGGCTTCTCTCCCCATGCTGCCAAATAAGCGTCTTTTTGCTCTCCTTCTACGTGCCTGCCTAAGAATTCACGTAAAAAAGAAACTATATCCGCTATATCACCCAGCTCCCAGCGGAAGTCACTATTTTTGCTCGTCACTATTACCGGCGGCGTTCTCCACTTTCTCGTGGGCGGAGAATATGTTTCTAATAGCCGGGTAAAGCTCGATTGCTCTTGCTCTGACTCTTTCATAGTCTTTGTCGTCTAGTACATTTAATGATTCAAATATTGCATCCAACAAATCTTTTATATCTTTTAATGCCTTGGCTTCTAACTCTAATTTTACAAATGTTGTTTGGCTCTCTCTAAATTCCTTTGCTGCCTTAATGATTATATCCTGAGCTGCATGAAAGTTCCCTACATAACTTAGTGCCTTGCGTATTGCCGTAATCACCTTCTCTTGGTCATATATCTCGTCTTTATCCTGCGCCTCTATCTGTTCCCTGGCTATCTCTTCTACCCGCGAAAGTCCGTCCATTATCTCCTGTATCTTCCCCTCGCTCTTATCAACTATCCCAACCATCTTCTCTGCAATATATTGCATGTTGTATGCAAGGTTTAGCAGATTTCCAGCAACCGCATCCCCTCTCTTCACAAGTCCTACCCGTATCGCCGCTTCTGAAAGTTTTCGCCTCCGGCTCACCGATACCTGGTCGTTTTTCGGAATAGTAATTAAATTCGTGTTCCGATTTTTAACCCTTGATATTGTGGGTTTGCTCACACCGGTTATCTTTGCTATCTCGGAATAACTCTTTTTCGCCTTTAATAGCCCCACTATCTGATCTTCGATTTCCTTTGATGACTTGCTTGCCATTATCCCTGCAGATTCTCTGTTTCTGTTATCATCTTTATGCCGTTTCTATGTTTCAATGAAACGTTACGGCGTTTCAATGAAACGGTTTCAATCCCAAATACTCTAAAATCTAAGGCTTTTCTAAATAATCCCTTAATACTATTAATTATTACGCTTTCACTTTGCATTGGTGCGGGTTTTATCCTGGTATTTGCAAACTGTTCCAAATTCATTCCTCCTCCTATTTGCTTCACCTTCTTACTTGCAAATATTTTCTTTGTGAACTCTACCCTATCTTTAAGTGTGGTAAATCCAAGCGAAATGCTGTCCCCGCTCTTTCTGTGAATTATTTTAAGCCCGTTATCATATTTAAGCTCCTCAATATCCCACTCGCTGCTGAATACCGCATATTCTACACTAACCGGATTGATTAAGTCGCAGCTAGGATCCTCATACTGCTTCATGTTATATTGGCTTAAATCAATATTAAGTTTTCGTCTTTTTTTCACTCTCTAACTCCCTAAATGTTTGAAATGTTAATTTTTATTCGAATAATTATTATAAAATCCGCGGAAGAATCCTCCTGGTGCTTTATTATTACCCTCTGCAGGGGATGTCTCTTTGTCTTGGGAAAACATTACCGCTTCAAAAGGCGTTTGTATTACCCATATCGTAGCTATATAATACCATCCAAAACTCGCGAACAGTAAACCAACCACAAAATCATAAAGTATGTCAAACTTAACTGGTACCAATTTCTTTTCTGATAACTGTCGGCTTTCCTCTTTATGATTTGCATAATATATCCCCCCAATTATTGCGAGCACAACCTGAATATTTGAATAAAATATTATTAAATTATTAGCCCATGATATATTATTAAATAATGCAAGATAAATTATATATCCTACGCCTCCGTTCAACAAAAGCCAGCGAATCCATGCTATTATTTTTTTCATCTTTTTGCCCCTAATCCATTATTACGGTTTCTTTTTGTTTAATTTCCGCCGCTTCTTTCTCAGTCTCTTCCTTATCCAGTTCAACTAATTTTAGCCCTTCGGTACGCTTCTTCGTATCTACATTATCCAATACCCTATTTTCGTTTGCCTTAATCCAATAAGGTTTTACCGCATCCAAATACCCAAATATCAGAATATTAAACAATTCTGAATGATTTAACCTTTCCTTATACTGCGCTCCGATTATCAGTTCTGTCATTACCATTGTTTGTATCTTCTCTATTAACCCGGGTTCTTTCTTCCTGAGCAGCACCCTTCCTAAATCAAATATGGCTTTCTTCTCGCCCTCCTCTCCAAACTTTGTAAGGTCACACATATATTCATCAAATAGTTTATAATCATCGTATAGCCTGCATAGCAGCGTTTCTTTTCCCTGGTTATACATTACCTCTATTTTTAGCTTCTTCTCTACCGCAAGGTTAAGCGCGTGGCCTGCTAGGTTAATCAACATTGGCATGTTTGGCTTTTGTATAAGCCTGGTTAAAAGCATATTCGTATTGTTGTTTTGCTGCGCAATTTGCGCTTTTAGATCCTCAACTGCTTTAAGCAATCCATTTTGCAGTTCTGGAATCCCCAATACCTCGCGGAAGATACCTGCAATAAAAATTATAAGGGTTCCAAATGTGTTTTTTATTCCGTTCCCGATTTTTTTGAATATTTTCATCTCTTTACTTCCTTAAATTATTATATGTTAATTATTTAATTAGCTTCTTTTATTCCCGTGCCAGTAGCTTCTCGTCTTATTAAGCCAGTGCTTTCTTATCACTGCATCCTGAATATTTACATTAAGTTTCTTGCAATTATCTAATACCCGGATTATTATATCCGCAAATTCTTCCTCTATGCAGGTCAGTGGCGCAATCCCCAGCTCAATCATCTTATCTGATTTATCGCATAATTCGTGCAGTTTATTATTTCTCCACGCCTCATGCAATTCGCTTACTTCATCGTGCAGATTATTGCAAGCCCTTTCGATAAACTCATCCTCGGTTTCGTGTTCATTATGCCATCCTTTTTCCCATGCCAACCTATGCACTTCGTCTGCAATTTGATTAAGCGAAGGCTCTAAAGCCGTGGTTCCGCATTCTCCGTTCATATACATTTCTCCTAATTTTTTACATTAATTATTTACTTAAAATGGTAAATCGTCATTTTCTTCCGGCATTTCCGGCTCATGCTGTGTCGCTGTATGTTCTTCGGTTGCCGTCTGTTGTCCTGCTGCCGTTCCATCCGCTTTTTCTAGGGGAATTATCGTGTCTGCCATTAGTTTAATTGCAGTAACTTCTTTCCCTTCTTTATTTGTATATTTTTCCACCTTGGGCCGTCCGCTTACATATACTTTTTTGCCTTTTTTCAAATAGTTTGCAAGTCCCTCTAGCTTTTCTCCGAACCTGACTACGTTATGCCAATCCGTCTCATTTACCCATTCATTGTTTTTTTTGTAGCTGTTTGTGGTTGCTACGCTGAAATTCAGTACCTGATCGCCGTTTGTTAGGAATCTTACCTCTGCATCCCTTCCAATCAGCCCAATTATTTCCTGTCTGTTTAATGAAAATGCCATAACTTTTTCCTTAATTTAATTGCCAAATTTGTGTTAATCCGCTGTCTTTTATTATAAAATTCCCCTCTTTCCTGTAAACCGATTTTATGTATCCCCCCGATATCTCCAGCACAAACCAGTGCGTTCCCGTATATTCCCTTCTGAATTTATGACTAATCATAAGTATTTCCTCCAAGGAATACTGCGCCTCTGCTATGTTGGTTTTGCCTGTTATATCTTCGTGGTTTATTTCAATGTAGGTGAGCTTTCCCCGCTTCCATATGCTCTTTATCTCTATGCTGCCGTTTACTACGGCTTTGTAATGCGAATTATCAGGAATGATCTGCTTAATGTTCTTCGCAACTACATCAGGATTAAACTTTACTACCGGTTTTATTGCCATAACTCCTCTCTATTATTTTCTTATTGAAGTTTCTATATGTTAATTTAATTTATTTAATTTTTATTTCAAAGCTCTTTTTTATCTTTTTCCTCTTTTTCTTCCGATATTTTTTCAAGCAGCGCTGAATCGTTCCTTGCCTTTAACACTAGCCGGGAATCCCTTACCGATCTTAATGTTAATTCCCCGTCTATTTCCTCGATTACCTCATACAAGCATCCCGCATATTTTATCCTTTTCATTTATTATCCTTCCTTTCTTCCATTAATTGTTTAATAAAATCCCCAATATCCTTCAAACATCCCGCGCTGTATTTCGCCGGTGTTGTATCCAAATAAACGTATTGCCTCCATCCGCCGTCCCACTTAATTACTCCAAGCTGCTCATTATGTTTTTTGTTTCTGCAGCTGTACCTGCTCGTTTTCCCCGCGCTCGGCATCTCTACGAATATTAAATATTCATATTCCGTCTTCAATATCTCCATTACTATTCTCCTTTTTTAATATTTCGTCAATCAGATAATCTGTAATTTCTTCCTTGTAATTCTCTTGAAACTCTGTTTCCTCTGCATATTTTAACAGTTTGGCCCTCTCGTTGGTAGTAAGCCATAGGTTATTACTAACCGTATGAATATATTCTGCTATCTTACTCTCTATCATTTGCCTTTAACTCTTCCTCAAATTCTCGCTGCGCTTTTTTATAATCATCCGTATTTTTATAATCCCCCGTATATTTTCTTTTTTTCTTATGCTTAACTTCTGCTTCCGGCACTATCTTTTCTCCCGCTATTGAATTTAAAACCTCTCTCAATACCTTTGCTGTCTCTTCTGCCTCCGGCCTGCTTTCGTCCACTATCAAAACTTTTTTCTTTTTATGTTCTTCCGGCTTCCAAATCTTTAATCCATATTTTTCAGCATTTCCGGCGGCGGTATAAAAAGGCTTTCCCTCTATCTCCACAATCTCATAATAATTCCTAATTCCCGCTCCCTCGATATTTGCTTTCTTGGTCATTTCATATTCAGTCATCAGCTCAATTTTTTTATCAAAGCTTAGAAATTCCCCATAATTAGGAACGGTCCCGTGCGTATGGGTTCTGATAACATTGTCTATCGCCGCAGCTAATCTTTTCCCCGAGAATTTATTTGCAATTACCGCCTCTCCAAACGTATCTAGCCAATTCTTATTCACCGGAAAGGCCTTAACAATCCGTATGCTCTGTATTAGCCATGCCTCATATGTTAAATTATCGCTAAATATGCTCATTGCGTTATCCGTTATTTGCGGCTCTGGCTTTGTCAAGCACTCCCGTAACGCTGCTAATGAATTCTTCCTCCGTGATTCCAGCTCTTCCGTGAGACTTTTTATCAGTTTGTCCGTTGTTTCCATTATAAATTATTCCCTTCCACTGGTTGCCGTGTGCTATTTTAATTATTCTTATTGCGTTTTCTGCCGTGAATTGCTCTAAATATTCAAGCTGTTCCTTTGCTACCGATGGCAGCATATCCGTTCCTCTTTCCGAGTTAAACACTACCCAGTTTTTCCATGCGGTTATAAATTCCTCTGATTCAGCTAAGTGATGCGGAATTATTTTACCGTAATATCCCCTTAATTCTACAGCGTCCTCTTTTTCAAAACCCTTCGCTCTTTTAAAATCATTAATTTCATTTACAGTTTCATTTTCATTTTCAGAAGCATCCCTCTGAAACTCCTTCGGAATACCATACGTCAGTAGTTTTTCCGTATAGCTTCCCGTATCTTTTTTGTTAATCTTTCCGTAACGAATCTGTATAGCTATTATAGCTTGTATGCGTTTTTTGATTTGTTTAAGCCTTTCCTTTAGCAGCCTCCGATTATAATACCTCCCCTTATATTCAAAAAACATACTTAGTAATTCGTCCTCAATTTTAGCAAAATCTTCCTGCGGAATATTCGAAAGTCTTACCAAACGCCCTACGTCAGTAGGTAATCCACAATCTTCCTCATTCCACTCCCTTACAAGAAGCTTGATGTAAGCGGCAAAACATTCCGGCCCCATCATAAGTACCCTGTTGGATCCAAGTATATCATTCACATAAAGCTGAAACGCCGGACTCTCAAAATTATTATGCACTCTGGCTATTTGTGCCAATTGCTCATTCGTATATTCAAAATTCTTTTTACTCATTTTTCCTCAAATAAATTCAGCTGATCTGGATTATGCCTTATCATATTTATTGCCGCCCTAGCCGTTGCCTTTATCTCTTCCCTTGCCCTGCATTCGTCGCTGCATAAATAATACAGGTATGCAAGCGGAAGCGTAGCCCAGGCATAACCCTTATAAGGCCCAAACTCAATCCTGCCTAAGTCTATGCCGTTTTCGATAATTTCTTCCACTTCTCTAGATCTTCCTTCGCAATAATCTCCCAATGCGCTGCATCTTTCCACCAAAACAGCGTCCCGCATCCGCACTCGTAAATTTCCGGGCATATATCCACTAATTCGTGATAAACCATGTGGTCATTTCCTTTCGGGCACCTAGGTGTCTTTCCATAATTCTCCGGCGGCTCTCCGTCATGATACCCTGATTGATCTTCATATCCCATTTTTGCCGTTACCATTTCATAAATCAAAAATGCCCAGACGATCATCCCTATCGCAATTAATGAAATCAGCATAATTCTTTCTCCTCTAAGAAAGTTAATTGATTGTCGTTGAATTCTTTTTTCTTCTTTTGAAAAAACATCTCCTGTATAACCTTGTATAAGGTCTTATTCTCGCACTTTGCTATATCCTCAATCATGCTCTTTGCTTTGCTTCTCAGCGGCCCGTATTTATAATTATTCCATTCCTCTTCCGTCTCTGCTATGTGGAATCCCTGATTATTCCTAATTATCTTTAACCCTCTTCCTGTTAATGTACTTATCCAATGCCTCGTCTGCCTGTCGAAATGTGCAAAGCTTTTGGGCTTTTCGTCCTCCGCTGCGCATAGCCTTATATATTCACTATACAGCTGCTTCCTTGTTATTATTTTATCTGTCCGAAGCTTCTGTATGATAAAAGCAGGACTGATTATCAGATCAATGCTCTTAGCCATTTCTTCCCGGCTTCTTTGCTGTATTCCCGTCTAATTGCTTTATTATAACCGTTTCCTCTGGAATACGCTTTATTTCAATTTTAAGATATTTCATTATTAGTGAAATAATCTTGTAAATAGAATATTTTCTTATATCCGTATGGTCGATAATTAGTAAACTCGATAAAGATCCAGGGCTAATTAAATCCGGTCTCCAGCCCATAACCAATGCTATTCTTTTTATCCGTTCTTCGTTTGTTTTATTAGCTTTTTTAAGCATGCCTATTTCGGCTTTTAATTCAGTATTTTCATTAGTAAGCTTTCCAATCTGTTCCCAAAAATCCTCCCTTGTATTGTCTAATCGCTCGCTAATCCTCGATATATCTCGTCTGGCAGCACTATCCTTCATTTTAGTTCCTTTCTCTTTTTAATCTTTAATAGAATTATCTTTTAGCTCATTCTGCTTCTGCACAATCTCAAGCCTTATTCCGCTGCTTTGTTCAATGGAATCTTGTATTGTCTTTATTGTTTCTGGCGCAATCACCTTTGGAACAATTGAGCTCTCTTCTACTGAAATGTTAGCCTCTAATTGGGGCTGTTCAAATAATATTCCAGGCAACTCCATCTTGATTTTCATTGCTATTTCTTTCCTGTCTAATGAAGGGCAGCCTTTTGTTAGCCTAACCGTAGGTGTTGCATACCTTGTCGGCTTCTTGAAAATTAAATAAAATGCGATCCTGTCCATTATATATTACCTCCTATATTTTTTATTTTTTCAAATTCTATGACCCAAACCCAGGGGTTTTTACTCCATCCAAAACCACGTTTCTCGTTTAATCTATTCCAAATTTCTATAAACCTTAGCCATGCACTAGTTGGGCTGTGGTCTAATTCGGTTTGCATGCCTTCTTTTTTAGCATCTTCCTCGTTTATCTCCTGTAGTCTCTCAACTCTGATATTTTTTATTTCTAATAAAATCCTGCTTGCCCATCGCGGCATAAATATGCTTGGCTTCCATTTTGTTGGCGGCTCTCCCTTAATCATAAAGCAATTATCATCTCCTGGTTTTAATCCGGCTGAAATACATTCATTATTGCATTGAATCGAATAGTTTTCCGCTTTCTCATCCTCGCAAGGCTCCGCATACCAAATTCTTTCTCCGTCCCTATATTGAATTCTAAATCCATCCTCGTTCCATCCTCTAATTTTCCAGCTTTCTCTTACCCATAACATATCCCCTATTTTCCCGAATGGACTTTGCTCTCTCACTCCTCCGCGGAATTGTTCCTCTGTACAAGGATAAACATGGTTTTTATATTGGAATGAATATTCATCTTGCGTTGGCTGGGGGTTTATTACCCTTCTCGTCATGGTCTTCTTATCCTGCAATATCGCCTTAACCATTTCGGTGCTAAAAAGTATCGGCATCTCTTTCATTTCACCTCCGGGTATTCATTATGGATCTGCCCGTCAAGCATTCTACCGGCGTTTTTCTTCCCAATTTTTAAAGTAATAAGTTTACCGCTGTTTTTATCTGTGTGTGTTCCAAAATTATCGCGTTGATAATTTCGTGTTGTAGAATAAATCTCTCCATTATCACATCTCCTGTAAGTAGAATCCCCCTCAATTCGTTCACCCGGTAGCCATTCTCCCCATTGCTTAAACATGAAAGGTATTCCGGCAGATTGACATTGATCTCGTATTGACCTTACCCAGTCCGGATGCATTGGCCTAGCCCTTGAACCGGATTCACCGCCGACTATTATCCAATGGATTTCAGGTTTTCCTGGGTGATGATTTATCATATAATATTCATATCCTTCAGCATCTGGATTTTGTTCTATCCAATTATCAAAGTCTTTTTCATCATGTGCACAGTAATAACTACAAGGACTAAGCCATTTAGTTAAATCAATAGCACCTAGCATGGGTTCAATACTTACAAACCTTACTGCTGCCGGAGTTTGTAAGAGAATTGGAATTCTTTCATCTGCTGTCTTTTGATCTTCTACTGATACGCCTAGCCAAACGTTTTTATATTTCCAACCACAAGCATTAAAATAAGATTTTATAATTTGGCTATTTGAAAAATATTCTAACATTCGTCCCGGCCTTTTAGTTAATATTTGGTAAATATGTCTCGGGGTTGAATAAATTATTAAAAAGACTTTATCCACAAAATCAAAGGGCACATCTTCATGGAATAAGTCTGACATCGAATTAACGAAAATCTTACTAGGTTTTTTGATATGTAGCGGCTGATCTAATCTGTTATACATCAGCTCAACTTTACCGTTAAATTCCTTCGCTTTCCCATTCTCGCTGTCTGAATAATCGAATTTCAATACGTTTGAACATGAAGCCCAAAGATCGTTATTCCCGTTTGCCTGCGCCATAGCGTTTAGCCTTACCGTCATTTTTTCAGCATAGCAATTTCTGCAGCCTTCGCTTACATGCCGGCATCCCAAAACCGGGTTCCATACCCTATCTGTCCAATTTATGTTTGTCTTCTGCACCTTTTACCCTTCCAATTATTTAACGTTTACCAGTTACAACTATATTTGATTTCTTTGTTTGGCTCTTCATTTCAGCAAATCCCCATTTTCATAGGTATTGCCTATAATTTCAAAATCATACATCTCAAAGCGGTCCACCAATGAAATGAATTTTTTCATAGATGCCCAATATTGCTGAGGCTCAAAACAAGCAAGATTTTCATTATAAACTATTTTCACTATAAGCGGCGAAGGAATCTCATAGAACTTTTGATATGTTTTGCATATATCCCCCTCACACATCTCTAAATTGTTTTTATCTTTCATACCTATAAATTCCCCCACTGAATCAGGATATACTTTAATTAGCTTACCAATTCTTTCGTCGTCAACCCTATATCCTATTCCTATAGATATATAGGTAAATGGATCAATTATAGAGTTTTTTATTAAATCTCCAATTAACCATTCGCCATTATAAATTGCTTTAGCTCTAAATTTCGATTCTCTCATTTCTAACCTTTTAACTTTTGTTCAAGCTGCAATATGAAGTTTTTAGCATAATCAAGCGCCTGCTGCATTTCTTCCCATCCATGCCCGTCATAATCTTTTTTATGTAATAAAATATCTGCGGCCTCTGATAGCTTTTCTAAAATTGTAAATAAATCATAAGGACGGTCTGACATAACCACCCCTCTAACACCCTTCTGATAGGCTTCGGTTAGGCATTGCTCAAAATGTTTCCAAATTATTTCTGGATTATCTTTTGTCCAAATCCAAAGTCTATTAAAATTATGAAAATCTAAAAATAATTTTTTCTTTTCTTCAATGAATAATCCTAACTCTACCGGACACTTTTTGTGGGTTATTATTTCATCTTTCCAAAGAATATATTTTTCGTTATCCTTAATTTCTTGACCGCAATTTTCGCAAATAAAGGGATTCATTATTTTCCCTCCACCACCCTTTTCCTAATAAACTTTACTTCCTTATCTGTCGAAATCTGCTTAGCTAATTGTTTTAAAATATCTTCTTTCTTTAATTCCAAAACTCCAATTATATCCAATGCAGTCATGCCCTGTACTTTTGTATCTATTTTTAATCTATCTTCGTTTTCAGTAGCTATCATTATAAGTTTTTTCATCTCTTATCCGTTATGTTTGGGCGGGAATGTCTACCCGCCCATTGTTTGTTACAGAAAAATATTTAGAGAAATTCAAATCTTTTTACTATCTCATTAAGCCTTCTCCTTTCCTTTGTTTGTTGTTAATTAACTCCTTGCATTTTACTTTTTGAGAGTATTTAATATCTTAACTTAATTTTATTGTCATGCCTTCTGCCTGCTGCGCCGCCTAATCCTAGACCCTTCATCGCGCTTTCATATATCTCATCTTTCAAAAACGATACCTGCCCCGGGCTGAGCTCGCCGGTTTCTTCAAACTGCTCTTTGTATGCCTTAAACATTATTGCCTTTGCCGGATCCTCTTTCCTCAATGCCTTTATGTTTTCCCCGATAAATTCGATAATATCTTTTATGCGCCTCTTTTCTCCTTCGCTCATGCCGCTTCATTCCTTACCGTTACTTTGCCGTCTTCTAACACAATCTGCTGCGGGATATATTCTAGTAGCTCCTGCCTGTGTGTTATCAAAAAGGTATTGTAAACTCCAATCCTCTTATGCGCGTTCTCTATCATCTCTATAAAATGCTTTGCGTTTCCTGCGCTCAAAGCTCCGTCTCTCTCATCCAGGAATATTGCCGGTATATTAAATCCTCTTTCCTTTTGGTAAAAGATAAGCGCAAGCTGCAATGCCGTCTCAACCCATATCTGCTCGCCTCCGCTCTTCTTCCTTATGTCCGCCGCCCTATTGGGTCCAATTACATTGATATCAAATATTTCTTTCAGCTTCTTCCTATCCTCTGTCCATTCTACCGTCTGCATTGCTATCCTGAACTTATTCTCGAAGAATTCTAGAAACTCATTCGCAATTTTTGTTATCGGCACTCCTGCATTTTCCAGCTTCAATACCGGTATTCCGGTCTTGTCAAACGCCCTTATTAAAAAGTTTCTGTCGCTTATCTCTCTCTGCGCAAACTGTATCTCGGCTTCTTTTGCTGCGAGCGTGTCCTTATTCTTCTGAAGCCTCGTTAGGCTGGCTTGCTTTTCTGCTATATCCTTTTGTAAGTTAAGTATATCGCTTCTCAGTCTGTTAATGGTTTCAATTAAGCCTGTTAAATCCCTTTCTTTTAGGTAAATATCGTCTTTTAGGCTCTTAACCTTTTGAGAAGCTTCTTTATCTAGTTTTAGGTTTAGTATGTTAATTTCTTCGTCTAGTGAATTTATTTTAGGTGTATATTTATCTTTAACGCCTAAAGCCCTATCGTCGTAAAGCTTTTTAATCCCTTCCCTCACCGTCTGGATTAAGTGTTTGTTGGTATTTATTTGCTCATTAATAAAATGCAACTTATCTGATAAAGTCTTTTGTATGTTAATAAGCTTATCGTCATATTCAATAAGGCTTTTCTTCTTCTCCTCTAATAATTTATTAGAGTTAGAAATATTATTCCTTAATAATTGAATCTGCTGCTGTGCGTTTTTTGCGTCTTCCTGCAGCTTCTCCCAGTTGCTCTTGTTTATCTCTGCTAGCTTTCCCGCAATCTCTTTAATCGCTAGTGATAGTTTTTCCCTGTCCAATTTTAGGTTCGTAAAACTTCCGTTGTATTTTCTGGATATGTCCGCCGTCTTTTCGCCCATTACCCTCTGCGCTTCCTCATATTCTGCGCCTAGCTTCGTCCTGTGCTCATCTGCCTCCCTTATTCCCGATTCTATTGCCGCGGCTTCTTCTGCAAATTTCTTTTCTACCTCCGCCTTAATCCGGTTGTTTTCGTATGCCCTCTTCAAAAATATGCAGCTGGCGCCTACCTCCGGTGAGCAGGGTACCTTATTGATCGTCTCTATTGCTTCGTTAATCGTTGTCATGGTCTGATTGTGCGACCTTTCTAATCCTTCCTTATCCTTACACAATAGGTCATATTTGCTTTTTGCTTGCTCTACATCCTTGCTTAACCTCGCCGTCTTATCCTGAAGCGCTTTCAGGCCTTCTTTCTCTTGCTTTTCGCTTTCCTGAAGTTCGGCTACCCGCTGCATTAATTCTTTTTCTTCTGCTAATTTGCCGTTTATCTCCTCCGTTAATTGTTTCTTCTCCTGTAATTTCTGCTCGATTAAATCTTTGTTCTCCAATATTTTTTCATACCGCGCAATCGAACCGGCCTCTTTATGTATATCATCATTAAGGCTCATTATTTCAATCTCTACTTTCTCTTTCTCTACTTTTATTGCGCTGCTTTGTAGTCTTTCTGCGTCGTTTTCTTTTTCAAGTTCTTTATTCAGGTTCTCAATTTTTATAGCATATTCATTGTTGCGGTCAAACTGTATTAGCTTCTGCTCTTTGTCATTGTTGGCTCCCCATAAATCTGCCTGCATCTCCCGCTCGGCATTGTATTTCTCTAGCTTTTTTCCATCTATTGATTTTTGTACTCCGTCGTTGCCCTTCTCTATCTCTTCTAGCTTTGATAGCTCAATCTTCTTATCCTGAATATCTCTTCTTGTGCTTTCAATTGTCTTTTCCGTCTCATCAATAGCGTATTTTAATTTCTCTTCCTCAATCCGCTTTTCGTTTATCGCTGTCTCTGTCCCGGATAAAATTTCCAGATCTTCTTTTATTATTTTAACCTCTCCCTCAAGGTTAGCAAGCTTCGTTTCCTCTGTTTTACAAATGTCTTTTTGCTGCCTGCAGAGTTTTTCATATTTAATATACCGCAATAGCTCATAAAATATCGCTCTGCGATCCGCCGGCTTTAATTTTGCTATTCCTGAGCTCTTCTGTGCGGCAAACACAGTGTTGAAATACAGATCCTCGCTTCCAAATAGTTTAATTACTTCCTTATCGTAGGGGCCTTTTTTCCCGTCTAATTCTTTGCTTAGGATAATTCCGTTTTTGTAAATATAAGGCTCGCTGTTCCCGCTTAGCCCATCGATTAGAATTTTAAACTCGTAAATATCTCCGTCAATTTCCTTTTTAATTATCCTCCATGAATCCTTCAAAAAGAAACTATCCTCAAGTTTGCCATCATAAGATACCATGCGCCGATATTCATGCAGGTTCTCAATTAGCGTTGTCTTTCCCCGTCCGTTATCTCCTACAATCGCAACTAGCCCCGGCTTTAACCTGGACAAATCCAGATCAACCTGGTCCAGCCCTATCCCGTCATGTATTCCTATCGCCCCCCTCAAACTAAATGAAAGATATCTCTGCATCCTTAACTCCTGATATTATTTTTATAAAAAACTTATCTCTGCCTCTGTTTTAAAATCTAACCAGTTATCACCGATACCGCGTTGAATCGTGCGCGTAACTATATCTACCAAGTGATCTGCACCGCCGCACATAGAAGATCCCGGGCAATAACTTCCCGCCTTATATAGTCGCATAGTTTCAATAATTTCTATCCGCTCTCGCCCATTTAATGGTTCGGCATCTCTGTATTTAATTTTAGATAATTCATAATCGTCTTTCCACGCTATATGATTATATTCGCCCTGGGTAAAAGCCTTATAAATTTCGTCAACGGCATGTTTCTTTGTGCATATATTGTAGCGGCTGGATGTCCATCTTAAAAAATCTGAAATTGCCTTTTTGGTAAGTTTCTTTTTAGAAGTTTTCTCTTCCATAACCAACTCCAATTAAAAATAAAAAGCCCCGCCAGAGAAGCGAAACATCTAAGAGTATAAGGTAGGGGAGGACCTTATAAAGGATGTTTTCTCTAACGGGGCGTGTAATATTTAATTTCTTCTGCGACAACCTAACTCCTTAATGTTTCGCTTCACTAACTTAAAAATATTTTCTGATAAAAGCAATAGTATGTTAATTTTTTTCTAACATTTTTTCAAAATGCTTCTTCCTTTTCTCCAGCTCAAATAGTGTCTCTATGCTTATCGGCTTCCCTCCCGCTCTCATGTATTCTTTATGCGCAATGTCCCAGTCAATCTCGCCCCCGTTCTTTCTCTTTATTGCAATCTTCTTTGCCAGCTCGTTTATCTCATCCCTTATCTTATTCTTTCTAACGTAAATCGGCACTGCATCTTCTTCCTGCGCCTTCCTCTTTGCCGTGGACACCGCAATCTTATTGGCGTATGCTATCGGAAGATTAAACATAGATGTCAGCTTATCGCTTAATCCTAATTCCAATTGCACTTTGTCTGTCACTATGCTGCTCACCGCTGCAAATTCTTTCTTCGCCCTCTCCTTCTCTTCTTCCTTTGTCTGCTTTTCTTTCGGCGGCTTATTCCCGCTCTCGGCTTTGTCTAAAGCATGCTCTCTCTCTTCTTCTATCTTCGCCGCATATTCTACTAACCCGCTGTCCTTCGGTACAAATAAATAGGCATCCTGCGCCTGCAGAAAATTTAATATCCTTACAAACCTTCCTACCGCCTGCCTAAAAAATAATTCGCTTCTTATGTTTGTGGCATATACTCCTACCCTTAGCCTCGGAATATCCACCCCCTCGCTTATCATCTTTACGCATACTATCCACTTCGTCGCCGTCTCCCGGAATTCCTTTATCTTCTTGCTGCTCTCTTTATCGTCGCTCAAAACTACTACAGGTATCTCACCCGTCATGCCTGCAATTAAATTTCCTATCTTCCTTGCATGTTCCTGGTCTATTGCAAATACAAGCCCCGCCGCGTCTGTGTGGAATTCCTTCTCTCTTATCTCAAGTAGCTTCTCGTGTGCATCCGATATCATATGCCTTAAAAATTCACCGTTGGGATCTAGTGCCGTTTTTAGCCTCTCGCTGCTTTGAGAAGCATCCAGCAAATCTTCAAAATTATGCTTGTAATTTACTCCGTCTGTTATCCATTCCATTATTCCGTCGTAGGCCGGGAAGTGGACCGCTCTGCATACATTATCCATAATTGCATCCTGGTATGAATAAGCATAATCCGCCTTACTTACATTGTGCTCATCATAAGTAACAAACGGAATCGGGTTATCATCTCTCCTAAACGGCGTTCCCGAAAGTCCTAATCTAAAGTAAGCATTCTCAAACGCAAACTTTACCGCATCTCCCCATGTCAGGCTGTCTCCCGCATGGTGGATCTCATCTAGTATAACAAAAGCCTTTTTCCCATCCGTTAATCTTCTGTAAACCTCCGCATTCATCCCTACCGCCGCATACGTTACCACAATACCATGATAATCATTTGTCTCTGCTCCCTGGTCGTTGCTAAAATTGGGATCCAAATCAACTCCGTAAAGAAAAGCATCCTCCGCCCATTGCTTCTTTAGGTGATCCGTCGGCACTACTATAATAAGCCTCTCTGCAAATCTAAGTGACAAGAATTTATGTGCAATCCTCATAGCCGCTCTTGTCTTCCCTGCGCCCGGCGTAGCCATGCTCAAAAAGTCCTTCGCCCCTGCGTCATACTTCTTCATGCACTCCGTATAATTCTCATCCTGCCATCTCCTCAGCGGGTGAACCCATATATTATGCAGCTGCCTCAATCCTTGTGCTCTCTTTCGGTTTTAACTCGCTCATCTGTGCTTTTTAATAACTCTAATAATGACTGCAGTCTAATTTTTATTATTGGATCAGTGTTCTCTTCTTTTAAAATTTCCTCTAAATCAAGAGCATATCCCAAACAGTTGTCTCCCCTTATAAATAATCCCCGCCAATCATCTCCAAATTGTATTATTCCTGTTTCTACTCTCGGATCTTGCATTGCTAAACTTCTTATACCATTTTCCGTCTTAATTTCCGTATATATTATCTTTTCCATAAATAACTCCTATTTTTTGCTATCATCTTCTATCGCATAAGTCTTAATCAAGTCCCAGCGCTTTCCAGGTTGCGCTATCTCCCTAGCTCTTTTTAAGGCCTCTTCCTCACCCAGTTTGTTAATATTAAAATTCTTTTCGTGAACATTGCCGGTAGCGTCATAATAAGTTGCCCGGTAATACCTAAAGATTTTTCCTTCTTTTGACCTAATTTCTCTATACTTTAAATTTTCACAAATATAATTCTCTTTGAACTCTCTATAAATTAATTTGTAGTATTTATCTCGAAATTTTACTGCCATCTCATATGCTTTTTCTTTGCTGCCATATTGGGCAGCACTAAATGATTTTGTTAGGTGTACAGTCCATTCGCCCTGTTCGGTTCCTTTTTTATTCCGGTTTCTTTTCCGCCAAACCAAATTCCTTGTTTCAGGTCTCTTCATATTTTGTCCCCCCAAATTTTTTCAGCATAGAACCCTCGGTGCTTGAATTTCCTACCGCAACCATTACACACCAATACCGCCGTCCATCCAGGTATTCCCCCTTCGTCCCTATCGCCTTTGGCTCCCCAGTGCTCGTCTTTCATAATAGCAACTCTATGTAGATGCTTGTCTATAAATTCAGGATTAGAACACTCCGCCTTAGTTCTTTTAGGACTATCCCAACCAAAATCCGGCGTAATATTATTTATAAATCCTTCCATTATCCCTCTGCCTCCGCCGTCTCTGCCTCAAATATTTTCTTCTCAATGCTTCTTGTTATCTCCTCCCCCGTTACCTTCCCGTATTCCTTTACTTCCTCCAGTAAGTTCCTAGCCTCCATTATAGCCTCGCTCCTGCTTTCCCTCTGGACCGGAATCACCGTCGGGTCTATCTTTACATCCTCTCCAAATATCTGCCTTATTTCTGCTTCCTTCTCTTCCGTTATTAAATTCTTTTCATTCTCCGGTATTGTGTATTTGAACCTAACCTCTGCATTCTTCGGAATGTGGTTTTCATAAACAAATTTTCCGTCCTTAAACTCTGCCGTTACATCTACCATTGGCCTTGCTGCTATAAGCGGGATATGCTCTGGAATTACCGCCCCGCCCTCTATATTCAGCACTGTGAAATATTTCTGTTCTATTTCCCCCCAGCTTTTGTTGTAAGGGCATCCTAGGTACCCCATAATCGGAGTTATATCCTGCGCTAAATGTATATGCCCTAAAGCATAATAATTAGCTTTTGCCCTCATCAAGCTAAGGGGTGAAATAATAATATCCTGCCCCTTAATTGACTGCCCGGTACTAATCCTGGCGCCCTGCACATTCAGGTGGGCCGCCATAATTTTGGCGCAGCTGTATCTATCATTCAGCAAACCAAAAACATCCATAAGCCCGTCAAATGCCGCTCCATAATCAAAATTATTCTCGTCAATACTCTGCTCTTTCACTAGCATTGCCTTATTGGGGTAAGGCATCATATTAAATATTATCTCCGGCATTACTCCGTCTTGTATTATTTTCGCCGGCTCTTCCCTTAATAAATCCACATACTTAATCTCTGGCTTTCCCTGGTAAATCCCGGTTTCATAAAAAGCCAAACTAACAGGATCTTCAAAGGCTAAAATGTTCGGCGCAAGTTTATGCAGTAAAGATACACTCCCTGGTGCATCATGCTGGTTATTACCCTTCGTAATAACTACATACTTTACAAGTTGTGCAAAACCTCTTAGATAATGATGTATCAGCTCTACGCCCGTATCGCTCTTATAGTTCTGTACTGAATCCAATATGTCTCCCGCAATCGCCATATAATCAATTTTTACTTCTGCCGCATATTCCATTATCTGATCCAGTGATCTTCCAAGCTTCTCCTGGTGCTTCGGATTACTGTCTGAATGTAAATCCGCTAATGGTATTATTCGCATATCACTAACTCCTTTTCTTCTTTTAATTGAACTTCTTTTGGTGCGGCCACTATCCTTTGGCAGTTTTTATACCAACATTTATATCCATAAGGAAACTTGCTGCACATCTGTGGTCTATATTCGTATATTTTGCAATCTCCGCTTACCTCATCAAAATTTTTACAAGTATAATGATGTAGTTGCTCTCGAACTAAATTTCCATTTACATCGCAATTAAACTCGCCTAGATAAATCACCATTTCCGGGACAATCGATATATCTGATTTTAACCATTTTATATTCTCCGCCGTCCTTTCGGCACTGGATGAAAACCGCCTTACCCATTTCCGGTGCTCTTTCAATGATGCTGCTTTTCTTGCTTTCATCTCCTCGGGTGATTCCGGTAGCGTAAAGTCCCTGCAGCAATGCCCCGCGCATCTCTTTATCTCAGTTTCTTCCATTTATTTTACCGGCCTCATACATCGAAGCTTAAAAATAAGTTCTATCTGCCTATGTACCGGGTATTGCTCAATCGGAGTATTGTTAACTCTTTTATACTCCCGGCTCTTTATCAGCTTTTCTATTGCCTCGGTTCGTTCTTTTTGCGTTACATCTTTGAAGTTTTCTGCCTGTATCTTGTGCCATTCCTTTACGTCAAATCCTTCCGGCATATTCGGGTCTATCCAAATTTCCTCTCCGTGCAATTCGTCTTTTATCTTATCCGCCGTAGTTTCCGTAAACTGCGCTTCCTCAACCTCCTTATTATCTGCTTTTGGTTCCTCATTCACTGGCTCTTTTTCGTAATCTTCATGCGCCTTGTGTATCTCGTTCGATAACTGCTCTGGCGTACTCATTAGGAATCCCGCTAATCCGATTTTCTGCGCAATATAAGCCTTCTCCATCTCGGGATACTTCTTTAACATCTCTGAATAATCCTCAATTACGCACGGCACTAAAAACGGCTTCTTTAATTCTGTTAAAGTAAATGACTGGGGCAGCTTAGATATTGCCTTGTTTATTACTCTGGCCATGCAGTTGCTCTCTGCCAAACTTCCGGCAAAGTTTCTGCGTTTATTGATCTGAGCTTCTTTAAAGTTCCTGTGCTTATCTTCCTCATATGAATATTCACCTGTAACAGCACCGCTCTTTATGGATCCGTCAATAGCCCTAAGCTCCCATTTCATTTGATGCTTAATAAATGATACTCTTCCGTCTTTCGGGTCGTTCTGCCTCTCTATTGGCTTGCTGTCAGTTATCTTTAATCCCGCTGCCTGGGCTATCTCGTTTAATTTTGATAAGTGAAGCGAATATCTTCCGCCGTCAACCTCATAAATGTCTCTATTACTTTTTTGCTTTCGTTTAGTGCCCCCTCCATCGGTATATTCACCGAACGTAGTCTCAACGGTGATTTTCTGAAATCCAAGTTTAAGCTCCGGCTTTACAAAGTTCATCATCTCCGGCACTAGCGGTATCATAGTCTGCTTTACCGTGTCCAGAAATTTTGTTAATTGATTGTTTTCTTTTATTACTGGTAGATTAATTAATGCTGTTGACATATTCTGCCTCTCCTTCCTGCATTTCTCCCATAAAGTAGGCTTCGTTTAAGCTCCTCGGGAATAGGTTTTCTCTTTCTATTTTAATTTCTCTTAGCCTTTCTCGAATATATTCCCTGTCTTCTAGGCTAATATCTGCATTTTTATCTGCTAAAAGGCTCTGTAAGATAATCCTATCCGCTTCGATTCTCCTCATTTTGCGGATTCTTTTCTGTAGGTTTTCTTTTAGTTTTGCGCAATCATAGCAGCCGCAATCCTTCTTCCAGCTTACGAAGTCCCTCTCTTCGCTGCCGCAAACTGCCTGCCCGTTGCCGTTATTATAATGTGCCATGACTAACTCCTGTGTGAAATAATTTTAAATTTTTTCTGTTATTAAACTTTTTAATTCCCTGTATCCTATATTGTCTTTCAATAATCCAAGCTTTGCAATCTTATCTAGCTTGATAAGATTAGTTAAAAATATCTCAAAATCGTCCCGGCTCTCTTCTATCAGCGCGTCCGCTTCTTCGTGTTGAAGCGAAATACAGTCTGCAAGCGCCGTCAAAAAGCTGTTAATATATCTCAATAACTCCATTTAATTTTCTCCCAGTAATTGATTTATTTTTCTCTTATTTTCTGTTTCTTGTTTTGTCTTAATTAAGATCGCTTCAACCTCCCGCCTGTCATATACGGGATATTTTTTCCCTGGCAAATAGCTTGGGGTTATTAGCCCCGTATTAACACAATTAGTCCTAAATCTTCTCGCATTCTTGTAATCCAGCATCCTCGCCGCCTGCGTCTCTGATACTATTATTTTCTCTACCTTCGCCAT